>Ga0214917_10007624_pt1 | contig 10888 bp, 9 predicted proteins | sample LL_1208_BB_MetaG_FD_177983 | JGI IMG/M metagenome (GOLD analysis project Ga0214917, IMG submission 177983) | Freshwater microbial communities from Lake Lanier, Atlanta, Georgia, United States - LL_1208_BB | ecosystem: Environmental > Aquatic > Freshwater > Lake | place: USA: Georgia | collected...
CTTGGGCGAGGCAGGCGTCGGCGCGCGCGCTCAGGCCGGGCTGGCCCAGGACGAACGCCGAGACACACGCGCGGTAGACCCCGCCTTCGCAGGCCGTGTCGAAGAGGCGCTGGGCCTCGGCCGGACCGCCGGGCCGGCCGGACAGCTCCGCGGCGACCTGCTGGCCGGCGACGAAGCACGACTCCGGCACCGACGCGGTGCACGACGGGAGATTGGGCGTGCCGCGCGGAAACGAGAGCGCATAGACGCTCAGGCCCTCGGCGTTCGGAACGAGCAGGTGCTCGCCCGGCTTTCCCTGGAAGCTCGCGAGGCGCGCGGCCCCGGGGAGGGCGGCGGCGATCTCGGCGGCCGCCGCGGGGGCCACCGGCCCCGGCCGCACCGCCGGGTCTGGCAACAGCACGTACGGCGCATCGGTGAGGGACCAGAACACCGGCGGCGGATCTGCCGGAGCGGTGGCACCGACCGGGGCGCCACGACTCAGGGCGCCCGTCCCCGGGTCGAAGCGGAAGGTCGCCTTCGCGGCGTCACGGACCCAGAGCGAACCGTCGGCGGCGCGCTCCAGGGGCCCCACCGGCCCGCTCACCTCGGCGGGGAACGCGAGGAGGCCGAGCTCTTCCACCTGGACCAAGGCCGCCCGCGGGACCACCAGCACGGTCTCGCCTTGCGGCGTGGCGAACTCGAGCTGCACCATCCGCGCCGGACCGGCGGCGACCTGGCGGCTGGTCTTGTCGGGCGCGAAGGCCTGGCCGTCGACGCCGGTGAGCGCCCACCCAGGCGCGACGCCGGCTTGCACGAACGCCTCGGGCAACGCGGCGGGCAGCACCCATCGACCGCTGGCGTCGACGTCGAACGAGAGGGGCACGCCCGGCAGCGAGGCTGCGGCGGCGGTGGCGACGAATGAGAGCGCGAGGAGCATGGTCGACCAGGGAGAGCCCACGCACCGTATCCGTGCGACGGGTGGTTTGTCAGCCGGCGATGGGGTGGGTCAGTCGCCGACGATGCGCCGCAGCGCGCCGAGCAGGCGGTCTCGTTTGCGGGGAGGCGCCGCCGCGGCCGGCGGCGGGGGGAGCGGCGCGGCGGCCGGCGCGGGCAAGGGCACGGCGTGGAATGCACAGTTGGCCAGCCATTCCACCCAAGCGCTCGCATCCGGGACCGGCCCGATGAAGGGGGCCGCGCCCTCCCGCAGGGCGCCCTCGATGCGGCCCCACAGCCACTCGCTCCCGTCCCCGGCGTCGTCCGGCTCGTCGGTGACGGCGGTGAGGGTGCGCCGAACCGGCCCGCGGCCGCGGCCGTCGAACACGAGGCGAGAGACGGGGACACCCCCGTCGAAGCGGAGGTAGCCCCCGGCTCCCCGCTCTTCGTCGTAGGCGACGAAGACCGCGGTGGCCCCGCGCGCCGTGAGGGCGCGCCCGATGTGGGCGTCGAGCACCTCGGGCCCCGGGACCGTGGCCTCGTCCAACACGCGCAGGCCGCCTTCGTCCCACAGCGGCAGCCCGATCACCGAGACGGGCCCGCCGGGCCCCGTCGTGACCGCGAGCTGCGGCGCGTCGGCCCCCGAAAAGTCGCCTGCGCGCAGGCCACCGAAGGACCCGAAGGCCGCGACGACCTCGGCCGGGCTGAGCGGCGCGCCGACCAGCAGGGCGGCGCAGCGCCCTGCGCCCAGGGGACCTTCCACGCGGGGGCTTCCCATACGGACTCCAGCTCAGAGGTAGAATCTCACGCCGAGGGCTGCATCCCAGCCGACGTCGGCCTCCGGCAGCAGCAAGAGCACCGGTGCGCCCTCGAGGTAGACGTCCACCCGCTGCTCTCGCGGGAGGACGGTGATGCCGATCGGCACGCGGGCCCCGACCGACGAGCCCTCGTCGTCTCCCCGGCGGTTGTTGCCGTTGCCGCCGCCGCTCTCCCCGGCGAGGCGCACCCGACCGCCAAGGCCGACATAGAACGGAAAGCGGACGTTCGGGGCGTCTTCGGTCTCGAAGACGAAGAGCGCGCGGGTGTAGTCGGCGTTGACGTGCAGGCGGGCGTCGCTGAAGGACCACGCCAGCGCCGCCTGGAGGTTGGTGACTTCGTCTCGACGCAGGGCGAGCGCCAAGCCGGAGGGCTCGCCCACCTGCAGCCCGATGCCAAAGCCCTCGGGCAGCCCCTCCAGGCCGGTGGGGTGGCGGGTCACCCCGACCTCGCCCGGGGCGGCCGCGGCGGGGCGCGAAACGGCCAGGAGGGCACAGAGGGAGAGAACAACGGGAACGTGTCTGGACAGACGGGGCACGGCTCAGCCTCCCAGGCCATCGAGGAGGGATTCGTCCGAGTAGACCACGACGAGCTTGCGGATGGGGGGACCCAAGGTCGGGTCGTCCATCCAGGAGCGCCATTCGGGGTCTGCGAAGAGGGTGCGGAGGTCGAAGCCACGCCGGACGGCCTCTTCGAGTTGCGCCTCGAGGGCCCGCGGGTCGCGTTGCCTCCCGGCGATTTGGGCCAGCCGAAAAGGCACGACCCAGTGGTCGGGCCGAAGGCGACCGGCGACCACGAGGTCTTCGCGGGCGCCGTCGAGGTCACCGCGACCGAGTCGAAGCTCGGCGCGGTCGTAGCGCGCCGCGGCGTGGTCGGGGTCCAAGCGAAGGGCGGCGTCGTACTCGTCGAGGGCCCGGCCGAGGTCGCCCAGGCGATTGGCGGCCAGCCCCATCTCGTAGCGCACGGCGGCGGCATCTCGCACCGTGCGCACGAACCGCCGCCCTTCTTCGAGAGCGACCTCCGGCTGACCTCCGGCGTTCAGGGCCTCCAGGCGGCGGGCCTGCGCGCGCACGAGCTCGTCGGCGTAGTCGGGCGGGGTGGGCGCCGCCGCGGCGAGGCCCAAGCGGAGCAGCAGCGCGGGCATCATGCGTGCTCCCGGCCTGCCGTGGGGGCCGCCAACCAGGTGCAAAGTGCGAAGAGGCCGAGCAGGGCGACGAACTTGAGCTCGTGCGCGGCCGCTGCCGCCGGACCGAGGCCGGCCGCGAGGGCCCGCAGGGCCGACAGCGGCAAGGCGAGCGCGGTGGCCAGCGCGGCCCAGGCGGCCCAGCCGGCGCGCGCCCCCGGCCGCGCGGCGAGCCCCGCCGCCGCCACGAGGACCGGCAACACCACGATCGCGAGGTGGTGCTCGTAGGCGTAGACCGGCGTCAGGGTGAACAGCACGGTCAACGCGCCGAGCAGGTTGGCTTCGGCCAGCGGCTCGCCGACGGCCCGCCGCCCGCGGACCAGGGCCACGCCGAGGAGCGAGAGGGTCGAGGCCCCGGCTGCGAAGCGAGCGGCGGGGGAGAGGCTGTGGTCGTCGGGACCCGGCCACAGCGCCAACCAAGCGTCGGGAATGCTGTGGTTGAACGCGATGCGGATGGGCACGGTGAGCCCATGGTACGAGCCGCTCGAGAAGGACGGGAGCACCTCGGTGTAGAAGCGCCACTGGGCCGCTGGCCCCACCAGCGGAAGCGCGAGGAGGCTGAGCCCGATGGCGGCGCCCACCGCGCCCGCGACCGCGGCCCAGCGGCGCCCCGCGGCGTAGCCGCTGAGCAGAAGAGCAGGCGCCATCTTCATCATTGCGGCGCTCCCCACGAGGAGCCCGGCGGCGGCTCCGGGCGCGCGCGCGACCCCGAGGGCGAGCAGCAACAGCACGAGGTGATTCGCTTGCCCCATCCGCGCGCTCTCGTGGAAGGGGGAGAACAATGCGCCGACCCCGACCGCCGCGACCAATGGAACCCCGAACCGCCGGGTGAGCACTGCGATGGCGGCGAGCCCGGAGAGCTCGCACAGCCAGAACCAGAGCTTGTACGCGCCGTGGAGGGAGAGGGGCCAAGTCCAGGCGGCCGCGAGAAGGAACGGCGGCGGGTAGAAGAAAGGGTGAACAGCGGACTTTCGGGACCCATCGGCCCGCAGCGCTGCGCTGAGCGCCGGGGTGTCATAGGGGTCTCCGCCCGCCGCCGCGACCCGGACAGCGGCGTGATAGCTGGCGTAGTCCCGGCCGCCGGGAGAGGCCCGCACGGCCTCCCACTCCCGCCCGGCGAAGGCCACCCAGCCGACCGCCAGGCCGGTCGCCACGATTCCCACTGTTCGCGCCCGCATCCGATGCGCGTATCGTCTTGGAGGCTCCCTGGCCGACACCCTCTTCGACACCGTCGCCCGCTGGCATGGGAGCGCCCCGTGGGGCCGCCTCCTCGACGCGGGCACCGGCGCGCACAGCCTCGACTGGTGCCTCCGCCGCGGCGCGGAGGCCGTGGTCGCGGTCACGGGCGACCCGGCCCGCGAGGCCGCGTTGGTGCGCGAGTTCGCGACGCGTTGGGGCCCCGGCGATCGCGTGCTCACCGGCAACTGGCAAGACCCGGCGTTTCTGGCCGGGGAGCGCTTCGATGTCGTGCTCGCCGACTACCTCCTCGGTGCGATCGACGGGTTCGCCCCGTACTTCCAGGACCGGCTCTTCAGCCGCCTGCGCCGGCACCTCGGCCCCGGCGGGACGTTGTACGCCATCGGCCTCGCGCCCTTCGCCGACGCCGGCGGTGGGCCCGGGGCCGACGTCGTGCGGGAGATCGCCCGCTTGCGGGACGCCTGCATCCTGCTGGCGGGGCACCGATGCTACCGGGAGTACCCGCTCGACTGGGTGCTGCGCAGCCTCGAAGGCGCGGGGTTCCATGTCGAAGATGCAGTGGAGATCGACATCGTCTGGGGCGCCCGCTGGGTGGAGGGCCAACTCGCCGTCTGCCGGTCCAAGCTGCCGCTGCTCGCGGACCGCGCCCTTGCGGCCGCCCTGGAGGGCACGGTGGCCGAACTCCACGCGCGTGCGCTGCGGGTGGTGGCCCAGGAGCGCGGCGTGCGCTTCGGGACCGACTGGGTGGTGAAGGCCCGCGCCCGCGACTGAGCGGTGGCGGCCGGGGCGCGCGCTCATGCGGGGGCCCGGGCCGCGAGCGCCGCGAGGAGGCCGTCTTCTTCATGCCAGATGCGGGCCCCGTGCGCGGCCATCTCGTCGAGCGCGCGCGCGCCGTCCCCCGCGCGCACGTCGACCGCGCGGATGCCCGGCGTGAGCACGTCGACCGCGAAGCCGGCCTCCCGTGCGTCGAGGACCGTCGCCCGAACGCAGTAGTCGGTCGCCAAGCCCACCGTGATCAGGCGCGCGACCCCGGCGCCTTGCAACACCGCCCGCAGAGCGGTCTCGTGCCGTCGCCCGTTGTCCCAGAACCCGGAGTAGCTGTCCACACGGGGATGCTCGCCCTTGGGAACCACCGTGTGAATGCGCGCGAGAGGGAGATCGGAGGCCAGGGCGGCGCCACGCGTGCCCTGGACGCAGTGGTCTGGCCAGAGCACCTGGGTCAGGCCGTCCAGGGGGATGGTCTCGCCCACGGCGCGCCCCGGATGGGCGCTCGCGAAGCTGGCATGCCCGGCGGGGTGGTGGTCCTGGGTGGCGAACACGAGGGGCACGCGTGCCATCCACCGCAGCGCGACCGGCACCACCGCATCGCCACCGGGGACCGCGAGCGCACCGCCGGGCAGGAAGTCGGTCTGGAGGTCGACCAGCAGCAGCGCGGTGCGAGTCATGGAAGCTCCCCGAGGAAGATCTGATTCGAACGGGAGAGAAGCGCCTCGGCGACACCGGCCCGGAGGGTGTACCAGGCGGGCGCGGGCCCCCGCCCCCGCCGCGCGGGGGCGGCCGGTGCGGCTGGCTCGAGGAGCGGCTCCGCCCCCTCCATCCAGCCGCGGAGCCGGCGGCGGAAGTTCGCTTTGTCCAAGGGCGCCCCGAGGATGTCTTCGTGCAGCCGTTGGAGCTGTGCGAGCGTGAACGCCGCCGGCAACAACGCGAGGCCGACGGGCTCCAGCGCAGCGACGCGGTGCCGCAGCCGGGCGAGGGCGCAGGTCAGGATCTCCGCGTGGTCGAACGCGAGGGGTGGCAGGCTGGCGGCGGGAACCCAGGCGGCGGAGGCGGCGTCGGTGCCGCCGGCGGGCGCGTCGCCGCCCATGCCGACCAAGGCCAGGAAGGCGACGCTGACGACCCGGCCCCGGGGGTCGCGCCCGGGCTCCCCGAAGGCGCCAAGCTGCTCCATCCATCCGAGCCGAAGGCCGGTCTCTTCTTCCAGCTCGCGCAGGGCCGCCGCCCGCAATCCCTCGCCCCGCTGCACGAAGCCCCCGGGGAGCGCCCACGCGCCCTCCCAGGGCTGGACCCCCCGTTGCACCAGGAGCACGTGGAGCCCCGCCGCGGGCGCCCAGCCGAACACCACCGCGTCCGTCGCGATCAGCGCCGGCGCTGCGAGAGGCGGGGCGTAGGCGGGGTCGCGGCCAAGGTCGGCTGTGAGCCATGCAGGGCCGAAGTCCGCCGCCACCCCTGGCGATGCGGGCCCGGAGCAACCGGTCTCGGGACCAGCGCGGCTCATTCCAACTCCGCCGCGGCGGCCTGGGCGAGGGCATCGCGCTCTTCGGCGAAGCCCGGACTCAGGATCGGAAAGCGGCACCAGGTGCGAGGGTCCAGAGAGGCATCGTCGAGGTGGAAGGAGGGGGCGAGCCGCTCGCGCTTCCATTGGTTGGCACACCACAAGCGGAAGAAGCGATCCACCCAGAGCCGCAGCTGCGCGGCCGGGTGTTCGGGATGGCGGGCCCGCAGCGCCCACCAGACCTCCAGCGGCTCCTGCTTGTCCCGGATGGCGAGGCCCTCGATGGCGTTCAGCACGCCGTACGGCATGAGGTCGGCCTCGTCTGTCTGGCCCGCGGCCGCCGGGCGCAGCTCTGCCGTGGGGGCCTGCGCGTTCACCGACGCGAGCGCCGGCATGGCCGGAAATGGCCCATCCGCGGTGTGCTCTCGCCAGCGGAGCCACGCCCGGAGGAAGTCCTTGTCGATCCCGCCCAGCGGCGCCAACCCGCCGGCGGTGTCGCCGTCCATCGTGGCGTAGCCGACCGCGGCCTCCGAGCGATTGGAGGTGGTGAGGAGCAGCTTCTGCTCGACATTGGCGAGCAGCCAGACCCCGGGGGCCCGCGCCCGGGCCTGGATGTTCTGCAAGGCGATGTCGTCCGACGGGAACGCGAGCGGCCGATCCCGGCCGGCCGACACCAGGGCCCGGTAGGCGGCGACCACCGGCTCGATCTCCCACTCGAGGTGACGGGCGCCCACGGCCGCCGCAACCGCCGCCGCCGCGCCGCGGGTCACCGGCCCGGAGTGCGCGGTGGCTTGGTACACGGTGGTCAGGAGGTCGGCGGTGGGGAGGAGCCCCCCTTCCGGGCCCCGGAGCCCGGGCGCGAGCCGCGCCGCCTCATCCGGCCCGAAGGTGTCGAGGGCGAGGCGCAGGGCATCCGCGCACAGCACCGCGCACGCCGCCGAGTCCGCCCCGCCGGAGAGCGACAGCACCCAGCCCCGGGCGCCGGCGCGGCGAAGGTGATCCCAGAGCCCGAGCGCGACCGCGCGCTGAAAGGCCCGGAATCGGCCGTCGGGAGCGGTCTCGACGTCGGGAGCGAGGGCCGGGGCCACCTGGGGCGGCACGCGGGGCACCCGCCCCGCCACGCTGACCCGCCCGCCGTCGTCGGCGGGGGAGGCGGCGAAGCTCGCTGTGCGCGCGCGGTGAAGGCGGAGGCGGTCGACGTCGACCACCGCCGAGCAGACCGACACCAGGGCCGGGCTCAGCCGCGGGCTCCGCGCGAGCAGGCCCTCGGGCGTCGCGATCAACGCGCCGCCATCGTAGATGATGCGCCCAGCCTCGTTGCCCGACAGGTTGGCGTAGACGTAGGCGACGCCGCCCGCGCGCGCGCCCTCGAGCACGATGCGCTCGCGAATCGCGTGCTTCCCGAGCGAGAAGTGGCTCGCGCTGGGATTGAGGAGGATGTCCGCGCCCCGGCGCGCGGCCTCCCCGCCCGGGCGCTCGGCGGTCCAGGCCTCTTCGCAGATCTCGAAGCCGAGGGTCAGCCCGTCGACCGTGAAGAGGTGGTCTCCCACGGGCACCACAGCGCCGTCGGACTCGAGGTGGGCCCGTGCCCCGCGCGGCCAGGGGCGGAACCACCGCGGCTCGTAGTGAACACCGTCGCCGGCGAGGCTTCGCTTGGCGGCGACCCCGGCCAGGCGGCCGTCGACCAGCAGCGCGACGGCGTCGAGGACGACCCCGCGAAAGGCGAAGGGCAAGCCGACGGCGACCGCCATTCCCTGGGTGTGGGTCTGGAGGCTGCGGAGGCTCGCCCAGGCGCGGCGCGCGACTCCGGCGGAGAGGAAGGCGTCTTCGCAGCCGTAGCCGCTGAGCGCCAGCTCGGGGAGGCACAGCACGGCGACGCCATCCTGGCGGGCCAGCGCGATCGCCTCTGCGCAGCGGGCGAGGTTCCCGTGCCAGTCGAGCGGGGCGGTGGACACCGTGGCTGCGCCGAGGCGGACCGACATCATGGGGACTCCGGGGCGCCGCCGGCGAGCAGACGCGCGCGTGTGGCGGCGAGGGTGGGCGAGCGCTCGACCGGGTAGGGCGGGGCGCTCTCGAGGCGGCGGTGTGCCGCCGGGATGCGGGCCAGGGCGGCGCGGGCGTGGTCAGCGGCGGCGCACACGGACCGGGCGGGTTGGACGGCCACGCCAGCGTGGAGCTGGAGCACGAGGAGGTCGTCGCCGGGGTGGGGTGGCGGGCCGTCGTCGATCGCGTAGACGGTGTCGCCGAGGGCCTCGCCGTTCGGGCCCCAGCGACGCCGGACCTGGAGCCTCCCCGGATCGGAGGACTTCGCGGGGTTGTCGCTGCGCTTGACGCGACCGACCCAGCCCTGCGCCCCCTCCAGCGCCGACAGCTTGTAGACGCCGCCCAGGGCCGGCTGGTCGTGGCCGGTGACCAGCCGGGTGCCCACACCCCAGGCCCCGATGGGCGCGCCGGCGGCCTTCAAGGCGGCGATGCGGTGCTCGTCCAGGTCGTCGCTCGCGAGGATGAGCATGTCGTGGAGGCCGGCGGCGTCGAGGCGGCGGCGGGCCTCCCGCGAGAGCGCCAGCAGATCGCCAGAGTCCAGGCGGATCCCCACCGGCCGGTGGCCGGCGGCCCGCAGGCGACGGGCGGTTGCGATCGCGCGGTCCACGCCGGTGAGGGTGTCCCAGGTGTCGACGAGGAAGGTGGCGTTGTTGGGCATGGCGTCTGCCCAGGCGTCGAAGGCGGCGGCCTCGTCGTCGTGGGCCATGACCCAGGCGTGGGCATGGGTGCCACGGGCGGGGACCCCGAGCAGGCGGGCGGCGTGGGTGTTGCTCGTGCCGTGCACGCCGCCCACGAAGGCGGCCCGGGTGGCCGAGAGGCCGCCGTCGAAGCCCTGGGCCCGGCGCAGACCGAACTCCAGCACCGGATCGCCGGCGGCGGCGGCGACGACCCGCGCCGCCTTGGTGGCGATGAGCGTGTGGAAGTTGATGAGCGTGAGCAGCGGGGTCTCGACCCATTGCGCCAGCCACAGGGGACCCTCGACGCGCAGCACGGGGGCGCCCGGGAACACCGGTGTGCCCTCCGGAGCGGCCCACACATCGCCGGTGAAGCGCTGGCCCTTCAAGAATGCGAGGAACGGCGCCGAGAACAGCGGCCGTCCGTCGTTGCCCACCTGCGCGGCGAGGAAGTCCAGCTCGTCGTCGCTCACCGACCACCGCGCGAGGTGGTCGAGCGCGACATCGATGCCGGCGGCCAGCGCGAAGGCGCCCCCGAACGGTGCGCGCCGAAAGCCCAGGGTGAAGGACGCCCGCTGCAGATGGCGCCCGCGCACCCAATGCGCGTAGGCCATGGTGACTTGGTAGAAGTCGGTGAGCAGCGCGGGGGCCGGAGAGCTCATGGTGTCGTTATGACACCATTTGCCGCTCCGCGCAAGCCGGGCGCCCGTCACGCGTTGTCATGTTCCGTCGGCGACCAACACCACGGACTCGCGGGGGCGCAGCTCCACGAGGATTCGCCCGTCTGAACCCACGGTGTAGCTGCGCTGAACGTCCGAGGGCAGCCGGTCGACGAGGCGCGTCCCCGGCGCGAAGCCGGTCTCCATGCCTCCGACGGTCTGGCTCGTCTGGGTCGCGCTGGTGTTGATCACGACCAGCGCGCGGTCGTCGGGCGTCGCGCGCTCGATCGCCAGCAGCCCGGCGTCCTCCGTCCCTGCGCCCGCCTCGCTCGCCCACCGGAACGTGAGGTCTCCGCGACGCAGGGCCTCGCGCTCGGCGCGAACCGCGAGGATCGCCGAGATCCAGTCGTAGAGCGGGTGATTCTCGTCGTAGCCCGACACCACCAGCGGCTCTCGGTTGGCCGGGTCGTTCCCGCCGGCGAACCCCTGCTCGGTGCCGTAGTAGAGCACCGGAACGCCATCCCGGAGCAGCAGGTAGACCAGGGCCGCCCGCAGCGCGCCGTCGTCGGCCTCGCCGTTGAGGAATCGGGCGACGTCGTGATTGTCCAGGAAGCCCAGGGGAATCTCCCGCGGCGCAAGGCCGATCCCGCCTGGCTGGGGCTCCGCGCCCCAGTTGGCCTGCCGGGCCGCGTGGAGGGCGGCGATGCGCGCAGGCGGCGCCCCGCGCTTGAAGACCTCGTCAAAGACCTGGTACTTGGCGGCGAAGTCCACGGCGGTGTCCAGCATGTCCAGCTGGGTGTACGACCCGACCTTCGCGTCGTCCCCGTCGAAGACCTCGCCCATGAGGAGGAAGTTGTCCTTGCCCAGACGGGCGGCATGCTCCCGAATCGCCGGGCAGAACTCGGCCCAGAAGTCGTGCTCCACGTGCTTCACGGTGTCGATTCGATAGCCGTCGATGTTGGTCCGTGTGATCCAGTCCTGGAAGACGGCGATCAGCGCCCGACGCACGTTGGGGTTCTCGGTCGCGAGGTCCTTCAGCCCGCCCGGGAAGTCGGCGAGACGCACCTGATCGTCGTCGTTCCAGTCGGTGACCCGCCCCATTCGGTGGTACCAGTCCGGGTTCTGGAACTCC
>Ga0214917_10007625_pt1 | contig 10886 bp, 9 predicted proteins | sample LL_1208_BB_MetaG_FD_177983 | JGI IMG/M metagenome (GOLD analysis project Ga0214917, IMG submission 177983) | Freshwater microbial communities from Lake Lanier, Atlanta, Georgia, United States - LL_1208_BB | ecosystem: Environmental > Aquatic > Freshwater > Lake | place: USA: Georgia | collected...
CAGGTTCATCCGGCGGGCGACGCGCTCGATCGCCGCCTCGGCCTCGGCCCAGCGCTCGGGCGGCCCGACGTATTTGTCGCTCTTCGGGTCGCGGAACCCGAGCCGCACGCGGAAGTTGTCGAACGCCAGGCTCTCCAACACCTTGAGCGTGAAGTCGATGCAGCCCTCCACCTCCCCTTCCACCTGCTCCGGCGTGCAGAAGATGTGGGCATCGTCCTGCGTGAACCCGCGCACCCGCGTCATCCCGCCGAGCTCGCCCGACTGCTCGTAGCGGTAGACGGTGCCGAACTCGGCCAGTCGCAGCGGGAGATCCTTGTAGCTGTGCGGTCGGGCCTTGTAGATCATCGTGTGGTGCGGACAGTTCATCGGCTTCAAGAGATACTGCTCGTCCTCGGCCATCGTGATCGGCTTGAACTGGCTGTCGGCGTAGTAGGGATAGTGGCCCGAGATCTTGTAGAGATCGACCTTGCCGATGTGTGGCGTGTAGACCGGCTGGTAGCCCCGCGCGGCGAGCTCCTCGCGCACGAAACCCTCGAGCGTGCTCCGCAGCACCGCCCCCTTCGGCATCCAGAGCACGAGGCCGGAGCCGACGAGCGGGCTCGTGGTGAAGAGATCCAGCTGCTTGCCGAGCACGCGATGGTCGCGACGGCGGGCCTCCTCGAGCGCCGCGAGGTGGGCGTCGAGATCCTCCTGCGAGAACCAGGCGGTGCCGTAGAGCCGCTGGAGCTGGGCGTTGTTCGCGTCCCCCTTCCAGTAGGCGCCGGCGATGTTCGTGAGCTTGAAGGCGCCGATGCACCCGGGGCTCGGCACGTGCGGCCCGCGGCAGAGGTCGACGAATTCCCCCTGCCTGTAGAAGGAGAGCGTCGGGTGCTCGGCGAGGCCCGTCTCGATGTGCTCCGCCTTCAGCGGCTGATTCAGGCCGCGGATGATCTCCACGGCTTTTTCCCGCGACACTTCCACACGCTCGAACGCCTCGTCGGCGGTGATGATCCGCCGCATCTCCTCCTCGATCTTCGGCAAGTCCTCGTCGGTGATCGGCCGACTCGCCCGCATGTCGTAGTAGAAGCCCGCACCCACCGTCGGCCCGAAGGCGAGTTCCACGCCGTCGAAGAGCCGCATCACGGCCCGGGCCATGACGTGCGCCGCCGAGTGGCGCATCACGGGGAGCGCCCGCGGGTCGCCCTTGAAGAGGATTTCGAGGCTGGGCGTGCCTTCGTGCGGCAGCACCGCATCGAGACCCACGGCCCGGCCATCGAGCAGGGCGGCGATCGGCTTCCCCTTTTTTCCCTTGCCGGCGGCGGCGCCGGGCATGATCTCGGCGACCACATCGCTCAAGCGCGCGCCGGCCGAAAACTCGCGGACGGCGCCATCGGGAAGGCGGACGGTGGACATGGGAGATGGCCTCGGGGCAAGCGGAGAGCGGCGAGACGGCGCAGGGCCGCGGCGTCGGCACCCGCAAAACCGGCACAGTATCCGCGCTCGCAGGGCGGCGGCAAGGCCGCTGCATGCCCTGACACGACCGGTTCGCTTGACTCACCCGATATCCGGCGGGAGACTCACTCTGACGGTTCGCAGGGCGATTAGCTCAGTTGGTTAGAGCACTAGCTCGACAAGCTAGGGGTCATAGGTTCGAGTCCTATATCGCCCACTCGGTGACTCCGCGTTCGATGGGTCCGCGTCGCCTCCGAATTCCGCCGCCGCCCCCGGGGATGCCCCGGCGCATGCGGGCGTGGTACGTGGTACTCGCGGCCCTCGCCTCGGCGGTCGTCGCCGCCGTGCCGGCCTGCCCGATGCAGGATGCCGCCGGACGGCCGCTGTGGCGGGTGGACGTCGTTCACGACGGCGACACCGTCACCTGCCTCGACGCCGCCGGCAAGCCGCAGAAGATCCGGCTCGAGGGGATCGACGCCCCCGAGTCCGATCAGCCGCACGGACGCGAGTCCCGGCAGGCGCTCGCCGCCAAACTCGCCGGAGGCAGCGTCCGCGTGGAGGGCTCGGCCCGCGATCAGCATGGCCGACTGCTCGGCACGCTCTGGCTCGGCGACCGCGACGTGAACCGCGAACTCGTGGCGGAAGGGCACGCCTGGGTGTTCGGCGGGTTCGCGCCCGACCCCGATCTGGTCGCCGCCGAGGCCGAGGCGAGAAAGGCCCGCCGCGGACTCTGGGCCGACCCGCACCCCCTCGCCCCACAGGCCTGGCGGGCCGAGCACCCGAGCCATCGCTAGAACGCCATCAGGAGACACGACGGCTCGGGGCCGCCAATGCCCCATCGCCGGGGCACCGGCAGCCCCTCGCTGGGTTCGCCACCGTGCAGTCGGCACGAGGGAGGAGGCGAGGGGTCACCCCTACCGTCGAGCCGGCGTACGCAGACAAGCGGAGCCAGGATGGCGAAGCGAAGTCGGAGTCGAGTGAGCGGAGGGCTGGAGGCCCGCAGCGAACGTCCGGCGAGACGGTACGGGGTGACCCCGAGCCGGATTGGGCGCGTTGATGGCAATACAAGACAGCTGCCAGCCTGTCCTCCAGACAGCGGGACGCTTGCCTCACAGGACGGCAATCGCCGTGCCGAACAGGGTTGCCGGGGCGGCCCGTGCTCCTCGGGCGTGCGCCGACCCCCCTCGCCGCGGCCCCGGCGGGTTGGACGCCGCCACTTTCGGCGGCCGCCCGGGTGGTTTAGGGTGCATCGCATGCGGGCCGCGAGCGAAGTCGTCATCACTGGTCTCGGGGTCGTGAGCCCGATCGGGATCGGCTGCGCGCCCTTCTGGGAATCGCTCGCCACCGGGTCGAGCGGCATCCGCCCGATCGATCTCTTCGATTCGAGCTCGCTCCTGGTGCGATTCGGCGGCCAGATTCCCGACTTCGATCCCAAGCTGTTCGTGCGGCCGCGCAAGAGCCTGAAGGTGATGAGCCGCGAGATCCAGCTCGGCTTCGCCGCGGCCGACCTGGCGATCACCGAAGCGGGCATCGCTCCGGGCACCATCGAGCCGGAGCGGTTCGGCGTGGTGTTCGGCAACGACATGATCTACGCCGACCTCGAGGATCTCGAGGGCACCTACCGCCGCTCGGCAAAGGACGGCCGGTTCGACTTCCAACTCTGGTCGGAGGCGATCCAGGAGGAGCTCCATCCGCTCTGGCTCCTCAAGCACCTGCCGAACATGACCGCCTCGCACATCGCAATCGCCCACGACGCCCGTGGCCCGAACAACTCGATCGTGCTGGGCGACGTGTCGAGCCTGCTGGCCATCGCCGAGGCCGCGGCGGTGATCCAGCGCGGCTGGGCCGACGTGATGCTCACCGGCGGGACGGGCTGCCGGCTCCATCCGACGGCGCTCGTGGCCCGTGGGGACGCGCTGCTGTCGCACCGGGCCGACGACTTCCGCCGCGCCTGCCGCCCCTTCGATCTCCACCGCGACGGCCTCGTCAACGGCGAGGGTGCGGCGGCCATCGTGCTCGAGTCGCGGGCGCATGCCGAGGCACGCGGCGCGGAGATCCACGGCCGACTCCTCGCCTGGGCGTCACGCTGCGAGCCACGGGCCCGGCGCGCGGGGGTGAGCGGTTCGTCGCTCAGGCAGGCGCTCCGCGCTTCGCTCGCGGAAGCCGATCTGCATCCGGACGCGATCGGCCACGTCAACGCCCACGGCGTCGGCACCATCGACATGGACAGGGCGGAAGCGGCCGCGATCCACGCGGAACTCAACGCGGTGCCGGTGACCGCGCCCAAGAGCCTGTTCGGACATCTCGGAGCCGGTGGCGGCGCGGTCGAGTTCGCGGCCAGCGTCCTCGGCCTCGAGCGCGGACTCGTGCCGGCCACGCTCAACCACGACACGCCCGACCCGGCCTGTCCGGTGAACGTCGTGACGGGCGAACCGCTCGCCGGCCGGCCGGGCACCGCCGTGGCGGTCAACCTCTGCTCGACCGGCCAGGCGGCCGCCGTGGTGATCGCGCAGGCGTGACGGCGGCGCCTGCCGCCCGCCCGCTACCAGCTGCCTTCGCACCCGAACGACAGACCGTTGTAGAAGATCTGGCCGCCACCGTCGTGCGAATCCTGCCGCACGTTGTCGAGATTGAACTGCCGCGTGGCCGTCGCGATGCCGGCCACCCACAGAAAGTCGTAGCCGACCTTGACGGCGAAGTTGGGCGTGACGTTCCAGCCGGCGAACAGCGACAGATCGCCGACGAATCCCGGGACCAGCTGCTGCTGCGACGTCGCGCGGCTGAACGATCCCTGCGTGAACGGGTTGGTGATCGTGGCGGGCGGCGGATTCGGATTGGGGAGCGTCGTCAGCGTGTCCACGCCGTTGGCGGTCTGCTGATTGGCCGTGAAGCTCAGCGCCGGCGTGGCCCGCCCGCGGAGCCCCCAGAAGTAGAACTCGTTCTGGCTGATCAACTCGCCGCCGAGGTTCATGCCCCACAGCCAGTTCTGCGTGTCGATCAGGTAGTTGCCGGCGAACTGGCTGGTGTCGACGTCGTTTCGCCGGCTGGCGAAGGTGAAGGTCTCGTTCACGTTCGCCACCCGCGTGCCGATGATCAGCGCCGGCAGCCAGGCGCGCTCGGCATGCCGCGACCAGCTGCCGTTGGGCGACATCACGAGCTGATCCCGGCCGAGGCGGCGGTGGAGCTTGTAGTTCCACTCCATGCTGTTGAAGATCGAGTTGTGGGTGGTTTCGTAGGTCTGCGCCCCGCTGAAGCCGGGCAGCCTGACGGTCAGCGGCGTCACCAGGAACGACCGCGGAATCGCGTTGTATTGATCCTGCTGGTAGAACGCGAACCCGCCGTAGTAGGTCATCTCGAGCGACTGATCGCGGTCGAGATAGTCGCGGCCGAGATACTCGCCCAGCGTGATCCGGGCCCCCGGGGCGAGCGGGAACGGGATGCCGGTGGTGGTGAAGCTGCCCACCGGCAGCCGATTCGTCGGCGTCGGACCTTTGCCGGTCGCGTCGTAGCCGATCAGGCGGCGGTAGTTGCGGCTGCGGTCGAACCACAGCATCTCCGCCGAGCCGTACCACTGGCCGTTCGAGAACCAGTCGCCGCTGGATGCCTCGAAGGGCATCTCATCCATCTCCAACTCGTCGAGCCGCATGCCGTCGAGGGCCCGACTGAACGGGCCGGTGACCGGGTCCGCGGCATCGACCGCCTCGGCCTCGCCGAGCGGCCGGTCGGAGATCACCTTCTCCGTGCCGGGCACCGGGGACCCGTCCGCGACCACGCTGGGGATGTCGAGCACCTCGGCAGCGGCCGACTCGGAGCCGACGAGGTCGGCAAACTCGGTCGGCGCCACGTCCTCCGCCCGAGCCACGGCCGCTCCGAGGGCCACGAGGCCGACCAGGCTCGCGAGCGTCAGCAGCGGTGTCGAGAGGGAGAATCGCACGTCGGTTGTCCATCCGCAGGCCGCGGTTGCCGGCATGACCGTCATAGTCGCTACACTTCTTCGACATCGCTGTCGCCCGGCCAACAGAAATTTTCCTCCCAATCGTCACGATCCACCCCACCCATCCCCGTTTGCCAGCATTCCAAGGAGTCGTCACAGTGCCAACCGGACTCGCCTCGCTCGTCGCCAGCGGCACGAAACTCTGGCTCGATTCGGTCGATCCCGACCTCGTCCGGAAGGCGAGGGCGGCGGGCGCGACCGGGGCCACGAGCAACCCGGTCATCATTTCCGACCTCATCAAGACCGGACGCTTCGACCGCCGGATCGCGGAGCGCGTCGCCGCCGGCGACGACGACGACACGATCGCCTGGACGCTCACCGACGACCTGGTGCGCGGTGCGCAGGAGGTGTTTCGGGAGGTCTGGGAGACGTCGGGAGGCGACGACGGCTGGGTGAGCTTCGAGCTCGATCCGCTCCTCGAGGATCCGCACGGTGGCCTGTCCGACGACGAGCGGGTGGCCCGCTATGTCGCGCTCGGCACCCGCTGGGCGGCCGGACACTGCAATCGCATGATCAAGGTGCCCGCCACGCCGGCCGGTATCCGGGCGCTCGAGCCCCTGGCTGCGGCCGGCGTGCCGCTGAACGTGACGCTGATCTTCACGCGACCGCAGTACGAGCGGGCCCGCGATGCGATCTGGCGCGGCGCGTCGCGACGTCCCGCTCTCGACACCTTCAAGAGCGTCTACAGCGTCTTCGTCTCGCGCATCGACGTCTACACCGAGAAGCATGTGCCGGGCCTGTCGCCGGCCGCGCAGGGCATGCTGGCCATCGCCAATGCCAAGCGGATGTGGCGTGAAAACCAGGCGTTCTGGCAGGCGCACCCCACGCCGCTGTCCCAGGAGATCGTCTTCGCGAGCACCGGCGTGAAGCAGGCGGGGGTCGATCCCTGCCGCTACGTCGCCGCGCTGGCGGGGTCCGACATCCAGACGAATCCACCCGCCACGAACGACGCCGCCGACGATCCGGCCCGGTCGTTCGACCGCCAGGTCGACCGGCTGCCGGCGGCGGACGTGCTCGCCGAACTCGACGTCGCGGTGGACATGGCCCGTCTGGAGGACGTGTTGATGCGCGAAGGGATCGACAAGTTCGTCGAACCGCAGCGGGCGCTGCTCGCCCTCGTCCGTTCCCGACGCACCGCGTGAGCGTGCGCGACCGGCACGATCCCTACGGCCGGTCGCCCGTGCGTCGGACTTCAGCCGGACGCCCCGGCCGATCGAAGACCTCCAACGAGGCGGTCCGGCCCGTTCCGCGCCGCCGCGTCGTAGGCCCATGAAACACCAAGCCATCCTCGTCGCCGGACTGCTGCTGTTCCTCACGGGGGTCCAGTTCCGGTTGGTCGAGTCGTTCACGCTCAGCGAGCGGTCGAGTCACTTCGTCTCCGCGCAGATGGGAGGCGGGCCGGTCCAGCAGCAGTCGCTGTGGGGCAACGGCCCGGGCCGCAAGGTCGTCGAACCGCCACGTTGGCTGGGCCTGGCGCTGATGTCGGTCGGCTCCGTGCTCACGCTCAAGGGCATCGCCCTCAACCGCGGCGGGTGAGCCGCATCAGGCCGCCTCCACCACGCCAGGGCTCTCCCCGAAGTAATACTTCTTGGCGTCGGGGTTGTTGAGCACCTCGTGCGCCGTGCCGTGGCACAGCACCTGGCCTGCGCGGATCACGTAGCTGCGGTCGGTGATCGCCAGCGTCTCCCGCTCGCGGTGGTCGGTGATCAGGATCGAGATTCCGTCGTCGCGCAGGCTGCGGATGATCTTCTGGATCGAGTGGATGGTGACCGGATCGATGCCGGTGAACGGCTCGTCGAGGAGGATGATCCGCGGCTCGGTGACCAGGCAGCGGGCGATCTCCAGCCGCCGCTTCTCGCCGCCCGAGATGTAGTGGGCCCGCGAGCGGCGGATCTTCACGATGTCGAACTGCTCCAGCAGCTCCTCGCACCGCCGGCGGCGCTCCTTGCGGTCCATGCCCACGAGCTCCATGATCGCGAGCAGGTTCTGCTCGACCGTGAGCTTGCGAAACACGCTCTGCTCCTGGGCGAGATAGCCCATGCCGCCGTCCCGCGACCGCTTGAACATCGGCCAGTGCGTGATCTCGGCGTCGTCGAGGAGCACGCGTCCCGCGTCGGGCATCACCAGGCCGCAGGTCATGCGGAAGCTCGTGGTCTTGCCGGCGCCGTTGGGCCCGAGCAGGCCCACGATCTCGCCCGCCTCGACGTGGAACGACACCCCGTCCACGACGCGACGGCGGCCGTAGTTCTTCACCAGACCATCGACTGACAGCAGCGGCACGGACTCCTCCCTGAGCCGGTGCGGGGCATGGCCGCGTCGCGGTCGGACGCGGTCCCTAACGGACGAATCCCATCCTCGCGAAGTTGGGCCACGAGGGCAATCGCAGCTCCAGGCTTCCGATCTTGACCGGGACGCTCCAACTTGCCGGGACGGCGTGCGGCCAGAAGATGACCAGCGCCCGGCCGATGAGCAGCTCCCGATCGACATGGTGCCCGGTGAGCCACATCCGGCTGTCCTTGCTGGCCGCCGAGTTGTCGCCGAGGACGAAGAACTGGTCCTGCCGCAGCGGAAACTCCAGCCGGTCGCGCTCGACCAGTTCCCCGGGCCGGCTGCCGATGTCGAGGGCGCCGATGTAGTAGACGTCGCGGAGCACCCGCAGGTCGCCGACGCGGAGATCCGCCCCCGTCGCCGTGATGCCCACCGGCGCCAGATCGCCGGGCGAGGTGCGGCCCGGCTCCGCGGGCGTGTCGTCGGGAAGGCTCGCCTCGGCGGCGTCGATCGGGCGACTCCAGAGCGTGGGTCGGTCGAACGCCACCGGCCGGCCATCGACGAACAGCGACAGTTCGTCGTCCACGTTCGCGAACAGCACCCGCCACGTCCCGCGGCCGCGCACGGCGGTCTTCGCCCGCGACACCGCGCCATCGGCCGCATCCGGCACGGCGATCCGCGCCGCGCCGTCGGCGAGGTCGATCGTGCAGCGGTGGGCCCGGCCGGCCTCCACCAACTCGAAGGTCACGCTGCCCCCGGCGGCCCGGCTCTCGAGCCGACACTCGACGGCGAGGTCGCCCACCCAGTGCGGCCGGGTGGCGATCGCGTTGTAGGGCTGGAAGTCGTCGATCAGCCGCGGCCGGGCGCGCGTGGCCGGCTGCTCGCCCCGCTCCAGGGCGGCCCAGTCCTCGGCCGTCGGCACGATGTGTCGGTAGCGGAGCGTCGTGGCGGCGGTGCCGCTCGCCGACACCGCGTACGACCGTCCGTCGTCCTCGCTCCGCCACGTCCGGCCGTCGGCCCCCGGCGACGACCAGTCCGTCCAGGCGAGCGGCCAACCGGCCGCCCGGAGTGCGGGGGCCACGAACCGGCTGTCATGCACGCACTGCAGCATCGCGCGGAGCTTGGCCGGCGGCTTGCGGGCGATCACGGGCGGGCCGTCGTCGCGGCTCGTCCAGATGTCGCCCGCCGAGATCGACACGGTCTCCCCGGGCAGGCCGACGAGCCGCTTGATGTAGTTGGTCTTCGCGTCCTCCGGGTACTTGAACACCACCACGTCCCAGCGGGCCGGCTGGGAAAAGTCGTAGGCGAATTTGCTGACCAGGATCCGGTCGCCGTTGAACGAGGGGTAGCGCGGATCGTAGCGTGGTTCGGCCGCCTCGTCCGCCAGGAGCCGCATCACGTGGCCGCAGTTGGGGCACTTGGCCGCGGCCACGAGCTTGGCGCCGAGCCGCATCCGCAGTTGCGACAGCGGCCCGCGGTCGCTCTCCAGCACGTCCACGCGGCGGCGCGACGCCTCGCGGGCCTCCGGCGGCATCCCGCCGTCGGCCAGCCTCGCCTTGAGGTCCGCGATCTCCCGCTCGAGCCGCGCCGCCTCCGTCCGCAGGCTCTGCGACTGGTCGTCCTCCTCCGCGCTGCAGCCCACGCGGAAGTCGCGGCCGCAGGCGTCGCAGGCGAGGTCCTTGTGGCGGCCCATGAGCGTCGGCGCCATCGAGCCGGTGGGGATCACGAACGCCTCGGCCTCGAACGCCCGAAACAAGAGCGCGAGTGTGAACGCCACCACGATCGACTCGATGGTCTCGCGGCCGTAGCCGAGGGGGCCGCGCACCGTGTCGCCGGGACGCGGCGCGTCGCGGGCGTCGCCCGGGGCCATCACCGGCCGGCCGGCGGGAACGGAGCGGGATGTTTCGCGGGCCATGGGGATCGTCCTCCGACGTCGCGGCAGTCTACTCCCGTGTCGCAGCGGCCCCCAAGGCCGCACGGACGGTCGCCTCGACGTCGTCGTACGTGAAGCCGCGGCCCAGTCGCTTGCGTGCCGACTCGTCGTCGAACCGCTCGAGGAGCCGACCGTCGCGGTCGTACACGAACACCGCCGGCACTCCGACGATGTCGAGCTTCACCGCGAACGCGTCCGCCTCCTCGACCCCGAGAAGATTGGTCACGCGGCGCGCGGCGCTGGACTCGAGAAAGGCCCGCACCTTGGGCACGGCGTCGGCGGGCGTGCCGATGCCCTCGTAGTCGAACGACAGCGAGAGGCAGGCGACCGTGTCGGGATACCGCTCGGCGAGGGCGACGAGCCGGGGAAAGTCGCGCACGCAGGGCGGGCAGGACGTGCTCCAGCAGTCCAGCACGGACACCCTGCCGCGACACGCGCGCAACTCGGCGGCGAGGCCGGCATGATCCACGAGCCGGAGCGTGACGGACGGTTCGGGCGGCGCCGCGGCGCAGCCCGCCCCCAGGAGTGTCATAATCAGCGGCCATCCGATGACGCATTTCGTCCACATCCGCCACAAGCCTCCCGAGACGCTCGCGACGCCGCGCGAACTCGTCGTCGCGTGCGCGCCGATGCGCAGCCACGTCAACCTCTCCCATATTGTGCGCACGTGCGGCTGTTTTGGCATCGCCCGCGTGATCGCCACCGGCGCGGTGCGGCTCGACGACAGGATCGCCCGCGACGGCGCCGACCACGTCACCCTCGAGGTGCATCGCAGTCTGCCCCCCGTGCTCGACCGGTTGCGGGCGGAGGGCTACGAGCTCGTCGGGCTCGAGCAGACCACCGGCTCCGAGACGCTGTTCGATTTCGCGTTCACACCGCGGACCGCCCTCGTGGTGGGCAACGAGCGGACGGGCCTGGAGGAGGATCTCCTGGCCCGGCTCGACCGCGTCGCGGAAATCCCGATGGCGGGCATGCCGCACAGCCTCAATGCGGCCACGAGCGCGTCGATCGCCATCTATGAATACTGCCGGCAGATCCCCCGGCGGTCCCCGCGATGACGCTGGTGATCGGCACGGACGAGGCGGGATACGGACCGAACCTCGGCCCGCTCGTGGTCGCGGCCACGGCATGGCGGGTCGCCGCCGACGCGGGCCATCCCGCGCGGACGACCGGGCCGGAGGACGCATTCGCCGCGTTCCACGGCCGGTGCCCCGCACCGCCGTGGGCCGACTCCAAGACCGTGTACCGGGCCGGGGCCGG
>Ga0214917_10007626_pt1 | contig 10886 bp, 5 predicted proteins | sample LL_1208_BB_MetaG_FD_177983 | JGI IMG/M metagenome (GOLD analysis project Ga0214917, IMG submission 177983) | Freshwater microbial communities from Lake Lanier, Atlanta, Georgia, United States - LL_1208_BB | ecosystem: Environmental > Aquatic > Freshwater > Lake | place: USA: Georgia | collected...
TAGCGGCACTCGCCCTCTGCGGTGTGCTCGTCCAGCCCGTAATGTCACAAACCAGCGAGACAGTTCTCGCCTTGCAGTCGAAGCTTTCCAGCCAGGCACAAGGGGGAAATTCTTCGTTCAATATCTCATTCGGATCATTGAATGGTGGGTTGCTGTCGTTGGCTAACAAGCCTACAACGGCAGACGGAGCAGGCGCATTTGCCGCTTGGTACTCAGCTAATTCGCGGACCTTTGTCAGCTGGAATGGTGTTGATGGCTCAGCCATCACAGATTCAGACGCATTTATCCGTTATTATGGCCCGGACACATCGGTGGAAAACCGTGCTGGGGATTCATTACTAAGCATCTTTAATCCGGCTGATGATAATCGGGCTCTTGCCTTTGTCTCCTACGAGTTCACTCCAGGCAGTGGCATCTCCGAGATCGGTTTGTTTGATCTTGGCTTCAATTGGGGAAATGGTGCAGACACCGCGCAGTTTCCGCTGGGTCTCTACGATTTCATCAACTTGAACTCCGATGCCACAGCGATTTATGGTTCAGTGAATCCCAGCCAAGGCGATCTTGGCACATTGACCACTTCGTCTGTTCCTGAGCCTTCTTCTGCTTCGTTGCTGCTGTTGGGTGGCCTAGCACTTGCAGCAGTCCGTCGCTTTCGGAAAAACGACTAACCCAACGATAAACAATCCAACAAAGAAAAAAACAAAAATATGAACAACAAACTCTATATAACACTTTTTACAATCCTCAGTCTTGCCTCTATTAAGACGGCAAAAGCTACGACCTTTGTCGATGTTGCCACGTTGGGAGACGGTGTAAGGGTCGCCACAACGGGCGGAACGGTCAAGGTGGACGCTACCGTGTTGACCAAAAATCAACGCTGGACTAGGGATCGTGTATACATCCTTGCAAACAATGTGATCATCCCTGATGGCATTACCCTCACAGTCGAAGCTGGTACATTGATCCGGGCCGAACAGGTTTGGCGTCAATCAGCCGCCAACGGCACAGCAGAAGCAGCCGCAACACCCGCAGATCCAGGTGCCATTGTTTGTGCTCAGGGTGGACGATTGAACATGTTGGGCACGGCTGACGCGCCTGTTATTATCACTTCTATGGATGATGTAAACGTACCGGGTGGGCTCGAAACTGTTCCCTACGTCGAGAATAAAGGTAAATCAGGTGGATTGAACAACGAGAGGATTCTTAGACAGGGTGGTACTTCAGCATTTGGCATACTGGGCGAGGGAACATATGAATACTCTGGCGGGACTCTCACCGCTGCAGCGAAAAACTATAGCACGTCTTGGGGGCCAAATTCTGCATTCCGTTACGAAGCACTCTGGGGTGGCATCGTAATGTGTGGAAAGGGTACGGTGAACAAGGGTTACGCTTCAGGAGAAAACGCAAATACTTCTGCCGTTGTAAAACCGACGATTAACGCAACATCAGGCGCTATCTCAGGAACATCGAAAGGTGTGCAAGCGGTTGAAGGAATGGCAGGTTTTTCGGAGTATGCCTTTGGTGGCGGGGATCAAGTTTATCCCCCAGATGATAGCGGTAATTTGATCTTCGTCTCCAACCGTTATGGAGGCTATGTTATCGCGGTTGACGTAGAGCTCAACTCCTACTCTTTTTATGGTGTAGGACGCGGGACAAATCTATGTTTCCTTGAAGCAAGCAATAATGCGGACGATGATTATGAGTTCTGGGGTGGTGATGTACAGGGCCGTTGGCTGCTCTCCATGTGGTGTGGGGACGACGGCGTTGACACAGACCAAGGATTCCTTGGCACCTTCCAAAATGTTGTTCAGATTCAGAACAACGGAAACGGCGCTGCTGATGGCACTACAGTTTCTTCGCGATCGACGAGCAACTATGGTGATTCCGGTACGGAAAATGATGGTCCGGAGAGTTCAAACACTGCCGTTCCTTACTCGACCTATATCATGTCGAACATGACATTGATTGGACGTGGATACGCCAGTGCAGCGAGCTGGAGCAGTGCAAATTTGTACTCTGGACCTAACTTTAAGGACAACGGTGGTGCACGTTGGCACAATAGCTTGATCATGGACTTTCCCGGTGGGGCAGTTCATATCGCAGGGCGCGGTGGCGTTGGAACAGATGCCGCTAACGCTGAAGCATCTTCGGAAGGTCGATTCAATGCTCCTCGTTCCTCAGGTGGATTTGATGGTGCCAACCGAGCAATGGATCTGACTACAACTGATAATGGTCCTTCGGACGCTCCAGATGGCCGCTTCAACAACTGCTGGTTCTATCGAAACGGTCTTGCCAAGAGCACTGCGGTTGGTAGCAATGGTAAGTATCTCAACAAAGCTAGCTTTGACGCCGCCTATAACAATGGTAACCCTGCCGCAGGTTGGGACACGGCAAGTGATGACAACCTCTTTCCTGCCAGTTATGATCGTAATGGACGAGGTGCATCATCTGACGGAGTTGTCGTCCGTTGCAATGCTCCTTCCGCGGTAGCACAGATCAAACACGCATCGAACTACAACGTTTTTAACCAAAATCCAGGGGTTATTGTGGATCCGTACACCCGTATCAGTGGAATGGATCTTCGCGTCACCGCCGGCGCAGCAAGGGATTTGGCAAACAGTTCGATCCCTTCCGTTCGTGGATTGAACAGTGGTGAGACCTTTGTGGGCGCGGTTCGGGATAACATGTGGATGCGCGGATGGACATTAGCCGATAAGCTTGGCGTATTCGCTGGCAGCCAAATTGTCCCCGACGTAACAGTCACTGTGAATGCTTCTAGCCAACCTGTGGTCACCTTTGGTGGTGAAGCAGGTGTGAAATACGTGATCGAAGTATCAACTGACAACAAAACCTACACGCCTGTGACCACGGTTACGGCTATCAAAGGGAACAATCCTTACACAGATGCGGCAAGAACTGTTAGTGCCGCACCGATTTACTATCGCGTTATCGCACTCTGATTCGACGTCACAGATCATAAAGGAGGGGCAGACTGGTCAATCCCGGTCTGCCCCTTCATTTTTATACATTGAAAAACAATTTATATTTAGTACTGGCACTATTAGCTGTGCCTTATTATGCATTTTCTCAATCTGTAAATGAACGGCTGGATTCTGTACCATGTCAGGAACAAGCTTTGATAAATTCACTTCGGTGCATGGAGACTATCCATGGCGACGAATACAGGACTGCACTTACTCAGATATTTGTTGCTCAAAATCTGGCCTATTTCAAAATGGCTGATAAAGCCGAGGAAGTACTTCGTTCATTTCATCCGCATTACGCGATTCCCTATGGTTGTGTGGATTCTGCATTGATTTTGATGGGCTATGGTGAAAAAAAAGGAGGACTTGATTTGGTGTCGTTGGGGATTGAATTATTGCCCTATACCTTAGGACGTGGTGGCGAATTAGTTCAGTTTCAACTTCTTAAACTAGCCACTGTTATGGGCGACTCCTCTGCGGTTCAGCGAGCCTTTGAAGCGGAGAAGATCACAAATGTCGACCTTAGTCAGGCCTATCAACGGTTTATGCAGGACTGGAAGCCAAACATCTGGAATCGAATTCTTGATTCTGTAAGCCCAGGGCGGCATTGGCAGAAAATGCCCAAGGGTATTACACGAGAGGAGGAAATTAAATGGCATGCAACGCGTGCCGTGGATGTTTTTACTGCACTCCTATTTGTCAAAGATGCAGAGTGTAAATTTCTTTCAGGGGAGAAGTATCCGGCCCATTGGATCGAATTTGCAGCCGGTGCAGGATTTGCAGAATCTTTCAATACGAAAAACATAGCTGTGCAATTGGAGCTGGCCCATCTGGCGCTTATCGAGGACAAGGCATCCACCGCACTTACCCTGGTTGAGAATGCAAGCAACCTGCTGATCCCATGGGCCCCTCATATGGATGGCATTTACCCGCTCGAACGTGACTTGGCCTTGTTGCTATCAAAGCTAGATGGTGCTGGTGATCTTCGGCGGCAATGTAAGGAAAGAATTCTCAAACGTGTCGACATACTCAAACAAGTTCTTCAACCAAACACGCAATTAACGCAACTACCCTTTCTTGGAGAAGCTCTTTATGCCCTTGGAGATACTCAGGAGGCTGCGAATGTGTGGAGAACGGCTGCCGATTTATGTGCCAAAAACCAAAATCCAGAAAGTCAGTCGATCGGACTGACCCGAATCTGGATGAGTTATGCCCGAGCGAACTGCCTGCCAGAAAAAACGACTGAGACTCTTCTGCAAAAAATTGAGACAAAACTCCCGGAGGAGTATACGAAAGTTCACTTTTAAGTTTTGGAATTGGGACAGAAGCTTTTGTTTTTTTGGGTGAGTGTAAGGAATAGGGCCTTCGGGATGAAGTGGGTGTGGGCCAGTGTGTTCCTGGCGAGCATACTGCTGGGATGGACTTGGACCTTCAATGAGGATCTTGGATTTCAGCTGAACGCAGCACGTTTCTTTTGGGAGCACGGCGATGTGCCGAGGGGGGAGCCTTTTCTAGATATTGATTCATCGCATCACTACGTGGATCTACAGTGGCTATGGCAATTGGCCTTGTACGCAATCTATATGCTCACAGGTCTTGAAGGTGCTATGCTGGCAAATCTTCTTATTCAAGCTCTCGCAGGCGGTATCCTCCTATGGCGTTACCGTTCGAACGAAGGCGTGTCTGCAGGAACGGTTGCCGCCTTGTTGCTTCTAATGTTTTTCATTGGGAGTCCTGGGGCGATTCGACCGCACTCACTTTCTTGGGTTTTTCTCGGTCTGGTGCTGCACTGCCTGGAGTCTGCCCGAAGGGGAGATATGCGAGGAGCTTGGTTGTTGCCCTTATGTATGGCGGGTTGGGTGAACTGCCATGCATTGTACAGCTTGGGTCTCATAACCATCTTCCTCTATCTGGGAACGTCGCTGGGAGCTGATTCTCTCCGTTATGGAATCGGCGTGGCATGGAAAAGAGGTAAGACGCTATGGGCAGCAGGAATCGTGGCTGTTCTGGCGTGTCTCTTGAACCCATATGGCTGGGAGGCCCTATTGTTTCCTCTTCAGCAAGCGCAGTTAGTATTCTCAAATAGCGTGGTGAAAGAGGTGGTGGATGAGCTTCAGCCTCTCTGGGCTGGATCCTTTTGGGCTACACCATGGGGTGGATTTCCAGTGGTTCACATCAAAAAAATCACGATGAACGTTCTATTTATCGCTTTAGTAGTTGGGGGGTGGTGGGGAAGGTCGAAAATCCCGCCATCCGCATGGGTGATTGGGGCAGCTTTTGCAGTGTTGCCATTAGCTGCCTCAAAAAACTTCGGATACTTTTTCTTTGCCTTTGCCCCTTATGCAGCCATTGGGTGGGAAGCTCAGGTTCGTAAATACTGCAATGGAGATGTCTTATTGAGGAGAGGGGTGCTTACTGCCGCTTTTGTCATCATTATTCTGGTTGTTTCGGGGCGTTGGGATTCCTTCTTCTGGTCTCCCCGGTTTGGGGTGGGACTAGACTCAGGAATACATCCCACGGGTGCTGGAGATCTGTTGGCGAGCCTTCCTGCGGATGTCCGAATCCTAAATGGGCATAACCAAGGAGGCTGGTTGGGTTGGCGTTCAAGGAAACGGGTATTCATTGATAGCCGCAACGATATTTATCCCCACGAACTATTTGAGGATGTAAGGCGTGCAGAGATTGATCCAGTTCATTTTCTCAATCTGCTTGAGCGAACAGGCGCAGGGGCGGTGTTTGCCAGTGTAAAGGATCAACCTCTATGGATACGCATTTTGTCTGCCCAAGCAGGACCAGATGGATGGAGGAGTGTAGGGAAAGCACGTTGGCAGGGGCCCGACTGGCGTCCAGTGTGGATGGATGCAAAAGGAGTGCTTTTTCTTCGCGCAGGTGTGGCCACAACTTTGCCTGAGGTAAAGGCGATGGAGCCTGAGGCAAGGCGCTGGAAGGAAGTAGGTTCGCGAGTGCGAGATATTCTGAAAGAGCAATCGGAGAAGCCGTTTTCCTATGGGCGTCTATTCTTGTTGGGAGCACGGACATTTCCTACCGATCTAAATCGGCTACTGGCACGCTCCTCGGCAATGGGGCAGGGAAGCGAACTGAAGGGCTTCGCTCTCAGTGCGATGGAAAAGTGTGAGTCGTTTTATCCCATGGTTTGGATAAATCTGGCTCTTTGGTTGGAACAGGATGCAGATTATGGACTGGCAGATGAGTGTTGGGCTGTTTTGGATCGACGCTTGGGGGATCCACGGATTCGTCTAAGGGCCAAAGAGATCCGTGGCTGGAGGGTTAAGTGAGATCCGCGAAGGGATTGACATTTAGATCCGGCCTTAAATCCGCGAAAGACAGGATCGTCCGTCGCTTGAGGAATGCAACGACGCAGAAGAGAGTCGAACTATCCATTCTGTTTCCGTGCCGTGACGAAGAGGCCACGATTCAGGATTGTTTGAAGGAGGCGGATACAGCTCTCTTTAATGCTAGAGTAAAGGGGGAGTTGGTGGTTGTGGACAATGGCAGTACAGATCGATCAGCTCAGCTTGCACGTCAAGCGGGGGCGAGAGTCATTCGTTGTGAGATTCCTGGCTACGGAGCTGCTTTGGATTGTGGAATCAACGCTGCAAAAGGGCTGTATGTCCTGATGTTGGATGCTGATGGGAGTTATGATCCCGAAAGTCTTACTTTATTTCTCCAACGCTTACGGGATGGCGACGATATGGTTGTCGGGAATCGATTTCTTGGAGGAATTCAACCAGGAGCCATGCCCTGGAAAAATCGGCACATTGGAAATCCGGTTCTCTCATTTCTCGGTCGCTGGATGTTCGGCTTGCCCTTGGGGGATTTCCATTGTGGAATCCGCGCCTTTCGACGTGAGGCAATACTAAAACTTGGTTTGCAGGGCATAGGAATGGAGTATGCAACGGAGATGATCGTTCGGGCAGGGTTAACAGGTTTACAGCTTGGAGAGGTGCCGGTAGTTCTAAGAAGAGATCGGCGTGGACGCCCCTCCCACCTGCGTCCTTGGCGAGATGGATGGCGACATTTGCGATTCATGCTGCTTTTTAGTCCTAGGTGGCTTTTCCTCGTTCCGGGTTTTGTTTTAGGTTGTGGGGCTTTAGCGCTAGGAGTGTATGGATGGATAGGCGGTGCGGACCAAGGTCGGGAAATGCTTTTTCTGCTCTCATTTCTTGGAGTTACGGTTGGATATCAGTTTTTTCTGTTCGGGATGCTGACAAGGGTGTTTGGGGTGGAAAATGGTTTCTTACCTGAACCAAAGGGGTATCGGAATCTGTTTCGGCGATTCAATTTAGAAAGAGGGATTCTGGCGGGGCTATTGGCCATGCTGGCAGGAACTCTTTTGCTCTTTCTAGAGTTTGCAAGAATTTCAACGGGTGCAGATTTTCCGTGGCCAAAAGCTCTTGGGGCAGGGCTTCTTCTATCAATGGGTCTGCAAACCTTGTTATCCAGTTTCCTTTTTAGTTTTCTAGGGATGTCTTTTCGAATAAAAAAAGTTAAGTATTAAACGTAGGATGATTTCTGGGGGGGGGGAGTTAATTGCATCATCGGGACAATTAAGAAACTTAGAAGCTATAGGATGCATTCAAGCTTACATCCCACCCCTTGGTATAGCTTTGATACGTGTAGTCGGTGCCATTAAAGTTTTGAGTTCTTTGAATGATTGGATTCAAAAGATTCTTTCCCCGAAAAGTGATCTTCCAATTGTCGGTGATTCCTTGAGTGAGATTAAAGTCTAGGGAAGGAGCAGGCTGTTCATAAATATCAGGAAGAAAGCCAATAATTTGTCCGTTAAGGTCTGCAGCAGGTGAGCCCACAGAATATAGAAAAGGGCCCGTAACGTTGTAGAAAAGCCCTGCATAGAACCTATATTCGTCATTATCATAGTTAAGTCCTGCATTGATAATGTATTCTGGCTGCCCTTGTAAAGGCCGGTTACCTGCATTTTGTCCGTTTTCCTCAAGAATATCAACCGTTTCAGGAGATAGTGGCACACTCGACTGAATTTGGGAGTAGTTAAAATAGATCGAAAAGTTTTTAAGCCAGGATGCAACTTGGTCTAACCGTTTTCGGCTCTCTATCTCAACCCCATAAACGATCCCGCTAGGAGTATTTTGGTACTGAAAGTACTGAAGATTGTAATAAGGATTATTAAAGGTAGCTTGCTCGATTGGAAGACTTAAGTCTTTATAAAAAAGACTGACAGCGACAACTTCGCCAGCACGCGGAAACCATTCGGCGCGCATATCGTAATTATTTGCCTTCGACAGCTTTAGATTGGGATTCCCTAGGAAAAATTCGTCATCGGCAAAATCTTTGGTTAGTACCGGTCCCATTTCTTTGAAGGAGGGGCGGGCCAGGGTTTGGGACCAAGCAAGTCGAAGGTTGACTCCCTCAGTGAGTTTAAAAGTAGCCCCTACGGCAGGAAGTAAATCGAGCTGCTGGATTTTGGCCAATCCGCTTCCTGTTCCTCCTGTAAAATTGGGATACTCCTCTGGGTCGTAAAGTATTGCTGGCAGGTTATTGGATCCTTTAACCTTTAGATTTGTGTTTTCGAATCGCGTTCCTCCTGATAGGCGAAGGGCGGGAAAGAGATCAAAGTCGGCCATTAAATAAGAGGCTGTGACCTGTTGGCTGGCTGTGTAGAAAGTACCTGCACTGTTGGCTCCACCGGACTGGTTGTATAGAGTATAGCTCATCATCTCATCCCCAAAACCCGACGGCACAGGATTGACTAGGCCGGCACCAATGGTGTCAGTTGATCCCTGTTGAAGGAAAACATCCGACCACGCCGTACCATTCGTAGGTTGGTATATGGCATAGACATCATCTCCTGGGCCCTGCCCAGCGTTGTAACCTCCGTAAATATAATTAAAGCTGGCTTGATTATAATTACGGTTATTTGAGTCGAGGTAGAATCCAGTCTTAAAAGCATCAGTCCGTTCCTTCTCCTCCAACATCGGTATTGTAAAATCAACAATGGAATAGTAGCTGTTTTCATCAAGCTCTCGCTGGAATCGTAATAAAGTATCGTTGGCTGAACTTGTGGGGGGGGATACTGTATTTTGGTATGACGTGTCACTGTAGACGCCATTGGTGGACAAATTATAAGTAAATTGTCTCTGATCTGGCTCTGTTAGGTTTGCTTGGCCTAGTCCCCCGTTCCAATTGATCTTGATGTTGCGAAGGTTTTCGAACCTGTGTTCACCCACGAGCTGCAGATATCCAAGACTCCTTTCTCCATAATCGATCACATCAGAGTAAGTCGTAAACTGCCCAGATGTGGCTGGGTCACTTCTCTGAATAGCGTTGTCGTCAGCACCCAGCGTGTACATAACGTTCATTGATACCTTATTGTCTTTGTCCCACTGTCCCGACATACCAACCAATCCGCCCCATAGAAGCTCTTGTGTTCCCTGTGCTTGATTGTAAGAGACGGTGGCATTCGTATCAACAATGAGCGTGTTATTTGTCGTCTTATCTAGGACAAGATTCTGACGGACTCCGTTCCCGTAGTAGGAGTATTTGTTTTTGTAACTAAAAACACCAATTACGCCGACTTTTTCGTCCTGACCGAATTCATGAAAATCACCTCCTTGTAAGTTAAAAGACATGTTGGGGGGAGGAGCTTGTGTTTTCAGGCCAATAACCGGATTTAACTTTCTCATTTCCGTGTTTACCTCGCCCGCTTGATCTAGCACAGGATCTGGGTAATCAGGATTAGGGTTGCCTTGTTTGGTGAAATTATAGGTTTGTGCGGGGGTTGAGTTACCCAGGGAGGAAAGCTGGCTATTGTTAATGACGCTATCCGGAATCATTCGCTGATTGGCTTTTCCCCCGAAAACTCCGGTACCCCCGCCTTGGTAGGTTAGGAAACCCGGGTTGAAGGTGGTCTGGGAGTTGTACTCCATTGTTATGCCAGTTCCGAAGGAGGGTTTATCCGGAAAGGTCTTGGTCCGAATGTCAACGCTGCCACCCGTGAAATCGGCTGGTTGGTCTGGGGTGAAAGTCTTGTATGTATTGATGCTCTCAAGGATCGTACCAGGGAAAAGATCAACATTGATGGCTCGGCGGTCGGGATCGGTTGATGGAAGGCGACCTCCGTTTAAAAGGGTATTTACATAGCGATCGGGCATACCACGGACGGCAACGTACTTGCCGTCTGCCACGGATGTTCCGACCATCCGCTTCATTGCGTCGCCCGCATTGGCCGCACCAAGTCGGGAGATAAAATCCTGTCCGATCATGTCCATGACAGCAGTTGCCTGTTGGCGTTCGGCTAACAGGCCGGTTTCAGATGCTTTTTCAATTTCGCCGGGGACGACCAGCTCCTCCATCTCCTCGATCTCGGCGACAGCCTCAAATCGCATTTCATTGAAGGCCCCGGCAGCCACCGAAATATCTGGGACCGTTTTTGGGATGTAACTGGGGGCCCGTGTTTGAATCGTATAAACACCAGGGGGAATACCGGAGATGGTGAAATTACCCTGATCATCAGTGACCGCACCAAAGGGTGAGCCCATGATCGTCACCTGTGCCTTCGCAATCGGTTGACCGAAGTCGGAATCGACCACTTGCCCTCGGATTCCGCCGAACTGCTGGCTGAAGGCGGGGGCGCACAAAGCAGCGCTGAGAAACGCAAACTTGATGGCACTCCCGGTGACCGGTCGTGCGAGGAAATAAAAAAAATCTTTGATGCATGTGCCGACCGTCCCGCAACTCCTCGCCCCAAAATTCCAAACGGCTCTAGAGTCTATGTTGCTCGGGTGAAAACTCTGCACCCCCCAATTCTGATTGGGACTACTACCAGCGGTAGGCACAACCTCGCGTCAATACAACAATCTGTCAGCAAACCCTTAATATCCAATTATAACCCCTCCTTTCCCCCTT
>Ga0214917_10007627_pt1 | contig 10886 bp, 17 predicted proteins | sample LL_1208_BB_MetaG_FD_177983 | JGI IMG/M metagenome (GOLD analysis project Ga0214917, IMG submission 177983) | Freshwater microbial communities from Lake Lanier, Atlanta, Georgia, United States - LL_1208_BB | ecosystem: Environmental > Aquatic > Freshwater > Lake | place: USA: Georgia | collected...
AACAAATTATGGGAAATACCTGATTTCACAAGTGTCCCCAAAATAAAATTCGGAACAAAGGAGAAATAAAATGAGTATAGGCACAGATGTAGGAACATATAGTTTGATAGTTGCTAAGCGTAACAAGAAGGAAATTGAATTCAATAAAGGATTAAATGCGTTTATTGAAATACCTTTGGAAAACAGATTCCTTTTTAATATGATGAAGAATTCTGGAGTTCCTCTTATCGAGAGAGATAATATTGGATATGTTTTGGGTGAAGCTGCTGTCAATATGGCTTACACATTGGCTTCTCTGGAATTAAAGCGACCAATGTCAGAGGGATGTGTTAATCCAAAGGAAAAGAGTGCTTTTGAAATTCTCCAAATTATGATTCATTCTTTGATCGGGGAAATTGATAAAGATAACGAAAAGCTTTATTATTGTGTCCCTGCTAATGCAGTAAACACAGAAACAGATGCCGAATACCATCAAAGAATCCTTCACAGTATATTTAAAAGCTATGAAAGTGAACAAGGATATAAGTTAGACGCACATCCAATTAACGAAGCTTTAGCAATAGTTTATGCTGAAATGGAAAAGAAAGCTTATACAGGAATTGGAGTGAGTTGCGGAGGAGGAATGGTTAATGTCTGCTACGCAATGTATGGCAATCCTATTTTCCAATTCGCAATTGTTAATTCAGGCGATTGGATTGACAAACAAGCAGCAAAAGCAACATCAGAAAGCGTTGTTGTAATCAACAAGGAAAAGCAAAAAGTTGATTTGAGCAAGGAACCTTCAAGTATGATTGAAAGAGCTATTAACACTCAATACAGGATTATGATTGAAAAAACAATTCAAGGCATTAAGGAAGGGTTGAGTAATGCCAAGACAAATGTTCGTTCTGCTGGCGCAGTTGATGTAGTAGTGGCTGGAGGAACATCGAGCATTGCTGGTTTTGATGTGCTTTTTAAAGAAGCAATCAAGAATGCTAATTTAAGCATAGAAATTGGTGATGTGGTTAGGGCTGAAAATCCTACTTATACAATTGCCAAAGGATGTTTGATTGCTGCGGAGAATTCAAATTGATGAACAAAGAAATCAGAGATATCGGAATTTCAGCTTATCTTGTCATGCATGATTTTAAATTGCATGATAAAAGAGACAAAAGTTTCATATTCTCAATTAATCCTGATGAGAATAAAAAATTTGAAGATTTGAAGATAAGTTATTTGTCTAGCGAATTCCATCATTTTGACTCATGTATTATGAGTCTTAAAAAACTGGAAGATTATCCTTTTGATTTAGATAGTGAATATTTTACAAATGATTTGGGTTGTGCTGCATATATTTTGATGCATAAATTTAGATTACTTGGAAAAAAGCACAGATATTTTTATTTTGAAATCTCTTCAGAAGAAGAGACACAGTTTAGAGAAATTATGATCCAATACAGTGGAAGTGAGTTTCATAGTTTTGACAGCAAATTAATGTCTTTAAAGAAAATTACTTAGCCATCAATTTTTCTAAATCATTTATATTTTCAGGTGCTTTTTGTTTTTGCGGAATTACAACTTCTTCTTCGCAAATAGCAACTAAATGAGATAAATTAATAAAATTCATTTTCTCCCCTTGATATGATTTATACCACACACCATCTTGATTAATTTCAGTAAGAAATCCAACGAAATAAACAAGTTGTTTGTCTTCAGGCATGTTTCTTTGATGAAGAGATGTGAAAAAACTGCAAGGCTTGCCAATAAATTGTTTCAACTTATCTATAGTGGCGTTATTCTTCATGCTAACTCCTTCTCTGCCATTTTAATGTAGGCATTTAAAACATCTTTTCCGTGTTTAATAAGGAATTCATTCCAATCCTTGATATCTTGTGGAGGATGAACAAAGCTTATTTGGCAACCAAATGCTTTAAGTGTTTTGGCAGAATTTTCTATTGATGTTTTGCCTGCTTCATCATTATCAAAAGCAAGACATACTTGTTTGTTTGCAAGCACAGATGCTTGTTTGACAGAAACGAATTTACCACCTATGGCACATCCTAAAACATTATTAGAACAAATAGACAAACAATCAAATTCCCCCTCGCAAACATAAACCTTTTGGTTTGTTTCAAACCAATTAGGAAAAAATATTACATCTGCTTTTCCTATGTCATGCTCTTCTTTTGGAGGACCAAGATAACGCAATTTATTTTCAAAAAGCGCCCTACCATTGTAATATATCCAATCACCTCTTCTGTTTTTGTAAGGAATTATAACTCTGTTTTTCATCCTGCCATCAATTCCGACATAAAAAATATCTGAGTTTATATTTCTAGATGCAAGATATTCTCTTGCTTTGGTTCTCAACCAGAAAGAAGCATCGTTTATTGGGACGATGTTTTCAGGTATTTTTAATACAACAAATTCTTCTTGAATTAAATTTTCAATATCTGTTCCTTCTGCTTCTATTTCAAATTTTTCAAAAAATTTATTTTGTTTTATGCCAAGTATTGACAAAGCTTGATCGTAATTGCAATTTTCCACTTTCATTACTAAACTAACAACTGTGCCCTTATTATTGCTTTTGAAGCAATTGTAAACACCTTTCCAAAACTTTTTTATATTGCAATACAAATGATGTTTTGTATCTTCGCAAAATGGCGAATTAAATCTTATTTGATCGCCTTTAATTATGGCTTGACCTATTTTTTGGTCAGCCCACCTAATAAAAAGATTTTGATCAATCATAGATTTAAACCTTTTTTCTATATTATTAAAGTGGTGAGTAAAGTCAAGGTGTTCATTGAAAATCAAACATATTTCAATTTCTCGTTCTGGTGTCTGGCATGAATGTCAAGTTAAATACAAATACAAGTACCATTTAGAAGTCATACCTAACAAACCCGAACCTCCTTATTTTGCTTATGGCAAACTCGTCCATAAAGCTGCTGAAATTTATGTAAAAGAAAAAGGGGCAAACAATATACACAAAATAGCTGCTGGTTTATTAGACGGCAGCATAAATGAAGAATTTAAAAACTTGAAGTTATCACAAGAATATAAACAAAAATTACCTAATCATTTGAGTAGCATTGAAAAGATAACATCAAAAATTGGTTATGAAGGTTTATTAGAACATGAGATAAAATTGGATTTAATTCCGCCTAATGAAAAATTTCTTCTTGGTTATGTTGACAGAATTATTTTCAATGAAGATAAGACAATGATTTTGGATTACAAGACAACTAAAGCTGGGTTTTATCAGAAAGATAGTAACACAATAAAGCAAGATTTGCAATTAAGGACATATGCATATTATGTTTGCAAGGAATTCAAGCTTGATCCAAGCAAAGTATTTTGCTGTTTGTATTATTTAGAAAACAAAAAATTAGTTTGTACTAGTTATTCAGATAAACAAATGGAAGATGCTATTGACAGTTTAAGAAAAGATTATACATTAATTGAATCAGTTGATGAAAATGTTGCCAAGCCAAATGTTGGCAATCATTGTAGAAGATGCGATTATCAAGATGTTTGTCCTTATGGCAGGAATTTATAGGAGTTAATTGTGAAAAGCATATACAACCATGTTATTTTTTTGGATTCAGAAAACAGAAACAAGTTGCATATGGGAGAAGAAGCTGAAGGTTATGGATTCATGACAGATATTAATATGAAAAAAGGCAAGTTAGATTTTTCAGTAATAAACGAACAAATTGTAAATTACAAAATATGTTCAACCGCAAACAAAAGCGAAATTGTATTTGTTGATACTTTGAAAGAAAATTTAGAAAGTGAAAGTTATTTGCATTTAAAATTTAATCATAAAAAACTTAAACTAAATATTGATGATATTCTTGATGCAGAAAATGGTGGAAAAGAAAAGCTTGTGCTTATGATTATGGAAAAAAATTCTACTAGCTATTTTTCTATTGGAGATAGCAGTTTAATAGAAAAAAATTATGTTTTTTTTGATGAAATTAACAATTTTTCAGAGCCAATGAAAATCTAACGCTTATTGTTTCGCCAGCAGAAAGAATAATAGGTGATGATAAAACAGCAGTGCTATAAAGATTGCCAGATGTGCCGGAACTTGCATCTGTTAAAAATAAATTTATTACTGGACCCCAAGATCCAGATGTTGCAGCAAATATAATTATATTGCTTCTTGCTTGACAAGTAGTCCCATCGTTTGTGATGGTAAAACCTGTAGTAGAACTAGCTGGCTGTCTGCTGTATCCATTTCCATAAGGTTCACCAGACAAACTTGCTAATGTTTGACTTACAGAAACAGTAGCTCTATTATCCAAACCCAGATAATAATTGGCTGGAATAAAAGAGTTGTTTGCTGAACCTCCTATAAACACAGCAGAAAGTATTCTTTCTTCACCTTGATTGTGCAAAATATTATAAATGTTTTCTTCTTTATGCAAAACATTGCCATCATTGTTTTTATGAATTATTTCATCTATTTTCATAATGCCATGCCAATTTTTCATATTAATCTCCAGAATAAAAATTTAATTTTATTTTATTTTTCAAACTTTGTTTTAACTCTTGATTATCCACTTTATTTTCTATTTCTTTATTGACAAACATATTGACGGGATTAGTAAAATTTTTAGGTTTCTTGCCTTTGTGACTATGATGGTTGTCTTGTTTTGTTTGAAACACATAATGCATTTCTGTTTTAAATGTGAAGTAACAAAAAGAACAACCAAGCCTGTGTTTTGCGACTATGTGCCTATAATCTATGCCACAAATGGGACAAGATTTTTTCAAGATATTATCCTTCCTTTTATTTTGAAATTGAAAGACAAATTATCAGTTTTAGATGTCGCAGCAGGAATCTCTCTTTTTAACCAAACTGGAATTCCTTCATTTGGTCCTAAGCTTGCCAATAACAAAGGTTCCGTTGGGGTAGCTTGGAAAAATTCAATATTTTCTGGTGCTGTTATTAAATTGGGTGTTTTTGGCAACACCATATTTATAGGAGATCCTTCTTGTAATTTTTCGATAAAGAAATTTGTAGATGGTGACAAATTATTTGTTACGAGGGCAATTAACGGGTGATATTTATATCCAGAGTCGCCTCCAAAAACGATTGTTACGGTGTAATATTCTGTTTTAGATTCAGCCGTAACAGAAACACCAAGTAATCCCAAATCAACTAATTGTTGCTGGAAATTTAATGCAAGTTGATTAGGATCAGAAGAAAATTCTACAGTGAATTGTTCAGTATTATATTCAAGAATAAGATTGCCACTTGTAGGTGAACCGCTCAAAGTTATTTTTTGTATTTCGTTTTGTTTTTTGAGTCCAATCAAACAATTAACAGCACTGGTATTTTGCACATATAACGAAAAATCATACAATGTCTCTGTGTCATTTTGATTGAAAATATAAAAACAACGATAATCTGTTAATCCTGATTTTAATTGCTCATCAGTTAAAGAATTGAATAAGCCTTGTGAAATTTCACTTATTTCAATTACAGATGGATCACCTCCCAAACTTTTGAAAGGATCATAATTGCCTTGACCACCACTGAAAACAAAAACTATATCATTGTTACTAATCATTAAAAAATCACCGTTTATATTTTATATATAGTTAATCAAGTTTTTAACTTGAATAATTTGTTCAGTAATTCTACTTTAATTTGTTGACTTAGGAGCATATGATGCAAATAGGCGCAGATATCGAATGTTTCCTTCGTGATTCTTGTGACCACATCATCAACGCTGCCGATCATATAAAATATTCTAAACAAGCACCTTATAAAAAACAAAAAATCAAAATTCACTACGACAATATTTTAGCAGAATTCAGCATTCCTATTTGTAATAGTGGAAAAGAATTTGTAGTTAATATGACAAATGGTTTGTATTTATTAGAAAAATTATCTAATCCTTATAAAATGGATTTTACTGCTGCTTCAACAATAAATGACTTAATTGCAAAAAATGAAAATGCTACAGAAAATGGATGTAACGATGAAACAGATGCGTACTCTTTAAGTTTCAATACTGAAATAGAAAGCTTTATAAAAAACAGCAGATTCAGAACTTGTGGTGGGCATATACACATTGGTTTTGATGATGATAATTTAATTGATCCTGTTATTAAACCATTGTTTGTTTACATGCTTGATTTGTTTTTAGGAATACCATCAATTATATTAGACAGGGATATAACTCAAATTATAAGAAGGCAAGCTTTTGGAAAAGCTGGAGCTTTCAGACCAAAAAATTATGGCATAGAATATAGAGTATTGAGTTCTTGGTGGGTAACAAAACCAGAATATATTTCTTTAGTATACAATATAGTTGAATTTGTTTATTATGAAATGCAAGAAAAAATATGGGAAAAATTTTGGTCTATAAAAACAAATGAAGACAATGTTTCTTACAATTGTTTTGGATATGATGTGGATTTAATTAAAAACACTATAAACAATTGTGACATTATTGAATCAGATAAACTGATTAATTTCATAAGTAACTTCATGCCTAATGATTTAGTGGAACAAATAAATCAGATAAGAAAAATGCAAAAATTAACCCCTCAGTACTAACTGCACTAAGGGGTTAAAATAAATTTACTTCATTCACTTCTTAGTCGATTTTTTCCAACATTTTTTACCAGACATTTTGTTTGACATTTTACCAGACATCTTACCAGACATTTTACCAGACATCTTACCAGACATCTTACCAGACATCTTACCAGACATCTTGCCAGACATCTTGCTGCTTTTCTTAGGCATCAATTTCATTTTGGTTTCTTTGCATTTGCATTTATCGCAGCAACCACAACCAGTTTTCTTTTTACCTTTGCCTTTTTTCTTAGCAATAACATACTTTTTCAATTGTGGTGGTATAGCACCTTCATTAAGAATGTTGCCATTAAGCTTTTGGTTAACATGAGGATTAATTATTGATCTAACACTTTCAAGCCACTCTTGAAATTCAGGTGTGACACTTTCAGCTTTCATGTACGACCCACAATAACCGCACTTTTTAGCAACAACCATTCTATCATGCTCGTGACCGTCATCATCCATTTCATCTCTAACTACTTCAACTTCACCTGTTTCATCTTGCATATCCTCATCACTCATATCTTCATCTTCATCGCCCATGTCTTCATCATCCATGTCTTCATCATCCATGTCTTCATCGCCCATGTCTTCATCATCCATGTCTTCATCATCCATGTCTTCATCATCCATGTCTTCATCTTCGTCACCCATGTCCTCATCATCCATGTCTTCATCTTCGTCGCCCATGTCTTCGTCTTCATTATCCATATCGTCTTCGTCTTCTTCATCGTCTTCTTCTTCAATATCAACTTCTTCTTCTTCAGCCTTTTCATGAAGAGGATTGTAAGCTAAAAATCCATTGGGAGATTTGACACCCATAGGATTGGAAATCATGAAACTTTCATTTAGTTTTTTCCACTTGTCATAATTGAGCATATTTTGTCTCCCAAAAACTTGTTTAGTATATATACTTATTTACATCATTTTTCCTAAAGATTTTCTGATAGCTTCTCTTCTTTTTTTCTCAATTTCAAGACGATTTTTATCCATTCCCAACGGTGCTGTTTGTTCAGAAGATGTAGTTGGATTGTTTGTTCCCATAGAACGAACAATATTTTGTTGCAATGTTGGTTTATTTACATTTGCTATTCTTTTGGGTAAATTACCTTTTTTTCCACAACCGCAAGCCATGAAACCTCCTGTCTGTTAAATTAACAGACTTATGATTGATTGCAGATAACTTAGTAAATACTAATTTATATATTAATGGAGATTGAATTTATGGAATCAGAAGAAATTAATATAAAACATTTAAAAATAAAATTAGAAAACAGATTGAAAGAATGTTTTGAAAAGAAAAATTTGCATTTTGCCGAGCAATTATTAGAACAAGCTATAAAAGTTTTTGAAGACCATAAGTATTATCAATACTTGGCAATAATCAAACAAAAATTAAATAAAGTAAGCGAAAATGATATTTTGTTTCCAGAAATTTGCAACAAGTATAATAATTCTGACGATTGGAATAATTATTCCATACATTTGAAAGACAAAAAACAATTTGTTGAATCGGTAGTAGCTGCACAAAAAGCAATAAAAATAAATCCTAATAAACCAGCTTATTATTGCAACCAAGCATTATCATTAATACAATTAGACAAGCATAATATAGCAATAAAAAAGATTGATAAGGCTTTAGAACTTTCTCCAGATGAATGGTTTTTTAATGCAAATAAAGCATGCTGTTTAGCTGATATGGGTCTTTATGAGGAATCTTATCCATATTTCAAAAAAGCTTTATCAAATGAAAATTGCAACAAAGAGGTTGAAGTAGATTATTTTTATTCTTTGGCTTTTCAAAAGAAATACAAAGAAGCATGGCATCATTACGAAGCAAGGTATTCATGTTATTCATCTTTAATTAATTATATGAATAAAAACAATTTGATCAGACCAGAAACAATTACCGAAGAAATGGAAATTTGCATATTCATGGAACAAGGTGTTGGTGATAATTTAATGTTTTTAAGATTTGTGAAAGATTTTCAAGAAAAATATAAAAATTCATATTTTGTCACAAGTGAAAATTTCAAACAAATTTGTAACGGTTTTAGAATTGAAACAGAGATAAAGCCAACAACTAAATATGGAATTTCTTTATTGAGTTTGCCCTATTATTTGAAAAACGATACAATCCCAGAGCCATATAAACTTGGCAATTATGCTTATGCAAGGAAAATAAGAAGAATAGGAATTGTGTGGGCTGGTAATCCTGCACATCCTATGGATTATCAACGCAGTTGTTATGCTGAAGATTTTCTTAGTCAAATAAATTTTGACAAATACGAAGTTTATTCATTTCAAAAAGATAAGCGCCCAAGAAAATATACGCATGCAAATGAAATTATTGATTATGCTAAGAATATAGAAAAATACAAAATAATTGATTTGTCAGAAAGCATAAATACAATTTCTGATACGATAAAGCATTTAGAAAAAATGGATTATTTTATAAGTGTTGATAGTTTACCAATTCACATCGCAGGATCAGTAGGAATACCAAGTGCTGTTATTGTTAGTGATAAACCTGATTGGCGTTGGGGTAAAACAGGCGATTATTCTGAATGGTATCCTAATGTTAGGATTTATAGAAAGAACAAGACCCAATCACTAAAAAGCGTGATTGGGTCTTGTCTTGTTGATCTGAAAGGAATATCAGGCTGATGCGCCAGTGACAGGGCAAACGCTGCTTGATGCAAAAGTAGAGACTTTCTTTGCCTTCGGAGCATTCTTGGTGGAAGCAGCACCCAAATCAAATACTGGAAGACGCTTGAGTGCAGTAGCACGATCACGACACGCCTTAGTCAAGGCAGACCGAGTGGAGAAAATGGTTCCGCCATCGCTGCGAGTAACCTTTGTGGGGCGAAAACCCGGAATTTCAGCAGTAGCTTCATAGACTTCATTTGAGCCTTCAAGCCTCGTCATGATCTTATAACGAATGCTGTTGGCAGAAACAGCAGTCTTTGCTTTGGGAGCAGAAGCCTTAACAGAAGGCTTATTGCTCTTAGCGGTCTTTGCAGGCTTGGTAGAATTCGCACTCATCACGCTCTCCTTTGTTACATGGTGCCATTGTAAGACACATAGATAAAATAGTGTTTCTTCACAAAAACGCTAAATAAAAAACCTATCCCTAGGTAAAAATTTTGAAAAACTTAATTCAAAACTTGTCAAATCAGAAATAATTAATTCCAAGGAAATATAATCAGTGTTGGCATCAAACATATGCTTAAATTTATTGGTGCTGTTTTTTATATTACTGTTGTTTGCAACTTGTATTTTTTTATAAAAATCATATAAATCACAAACAGTTTTATACAATTTATCTGAGCTTGTTTTGTTGTAAATATACCAAACCATATTGTTGTAATTGTATTCAATAAAATTTGTTTTCATTCCAAAAATCATTTGTTCATATTCTATATCTTCTAATTCGTTTTTTGAAGTTCCAACTTTATGAAAAAAATAAACAGATGGTTTGAATGTAAAAACTTTTATTTTCTCAAATTGTGATTTTTTCTTAAAACAAAAAACACAAACATTTTCATTACTTGCGAATATTTCGGCATTGCACATGGTTTTGCACATTTGACAAAAATGAATAGATTCAACTCCAAATTCTTGATTTGTTTCTTCAAAATTAGTTGCTATTGTTTTGAGAGTTTTTTTAATCATGTGACATGTAAAATTTCACTTATCTATCTAAATAAGAATAAGGGAAATTTTTTTTAAGAGGTAATAATGAAGACATTTACAGATTGGGCTGCTGACCAAAACCTTAAAATTCCTACTGTCAATGAAAACGCAAAGCGTGGTGGTATCGCTCCTTATGCTTATCCAGACGCTTATGCAAGAGGTCAATATCCCTCCAACTATTTCACGCCGATTGCTGCTGATGCTCCATTCAAGCTTCAAGCAAGCAAAATAGCTAAAGGTGGTCCCAAAGAGTTAGACGCTTAATGAAATTTATCGAATATTTAAAAGAAAGAGATGAAAATCTTTTTGAATCAATAAGAAGAACGGGTATAGCACATTGGGCATATCCTGATGCCTATATCCGTTCTCATTATAGTGCAGGATATTTTATGCCAACAGCGGCTGACGCATTATTTAAAATGGGTCCGAAAGTTGATGAAAAGAAAGTAGATCACGGTCAATTTAAATACACACATCACGAAAGAATGATCAAGGCGTAGGATTTAATTTTTTATTTATCATCTTTTTTCTTTCTTCAATTATAACTGAATCTTTTTCTTCTGGTATAGTATCTGTGTTATTGTGATAATAACCCCAAAATTCAGAA
>Ga0214917_10007628_pt1 | contig 10885 bp, 7 predicted proteins | sample LL_1208_BB_MetaG_FD_177983 | JGI IMG/M metagenome (GOLD analysis project Ga0214917, IMG submission 177983) | Freshwater microbial communities from Lake Lanier, Atlanta, Georgia, United States - LL_1208_BB | ecosystem: Environmental > Aquatic > Freshwater > Lake | place: USA: Georgia | collected...
GGTGTGTTCTTTGCCTTATTTCTTTGTTTGAAAAAAAAAAAAATTTTTCTAAAAAACTTTGTCATTTCCTCAAAGGAAAAGTTCTCGATCCGGTTGAAAAATGTGAAACCATCGGGGTTGATAATCCATCATCCGGATGATTTCCTGTTGTTCCTGGACGAGGATATGGAGGAAACATGCCGTTTTTTTATGAAGGATATAAGCCAACGGTGGTTTTTCCCGGATCTCTTCAAGATCTTTTGGAGATAATGGGATCAGACGAAGGTCGGTAGTCTCCACTACTGGTTTCTTATGGATCGGTTGCAACAGAATCACGTCCCACGCGTGAAAAGAAGGTGAAGTCGCCAGAGAAAGCAGACGTTCTACACACGCGAGGATCCGATCCTCATCCGTAGAAAGATGATTCTGGTGGATCATCACACCCGATTCACAAGCCTCTTCCTGAGTCGATAGGTGTTGCCATGCATCATACACTCCACGAGTCGGAGATTCAAGAGAATACATCGGTAGAAACGTACCGTTTTCTCGCTGCAATATTCTTGAAATCACCATCTTGGACTCAGCCTCCTCCACAAAAGTCTTCTTTTCTGAGGAGGACGAGAAGACGCGTTCTCGTAAAATAAAATCTCCTTCATAGGTCGGATCTCGTTCAAAACAACACATGGGATTGAGGGTTTTCCCGACACCATTCCGACTCCAGGCATCCGTCTTGCGACGAATCAGTACCTCCGGATCTTGATGAAAATAAGAATCACACAATTGGATACGGATATTGGGGAAATGGAGATAGTCCGTTTTTTTACCGGGAGGAGAACACTCTCGGACGACAGGTACAACAAGGGGATACACAAAAATCCGTGGGTTCTGTGCTGTAGACGACAATGGATGATGACAACTCGCAAACGCCTTGGTCTTGTGGTAGGTATCCAACATCCTCGTCCATGGACGCAGACCAAGGGAAGCATCAAAAAGGATGATATCCCATTTTGTATCGTTATGATCCGCGATGGCAAGGACATCCATGACGTCTCGCGCAAAGGACAGGAGAGGACGGTAGGTCTCAAAATCTTGTGTAAACTCTAACCATATAGTGTCTATCGGATCATCGATGGTTTTGGGAAGAACCGACAGTTTTGTGATATGTTGGAGGATCTGGTTCTGGACATTGGGAGTGGTATACACGTTTGTAGGACGGATCGGCCATAGCCACCGATGTTTAATATCTTGATCAATCATAGAAATATCTGGCCATTCCGGCCAGTCATTCGTTGGGATCGAAAACACCATCCGAAACAGAACGAACAGGGTCCATTGTGAAATGTCTTGTTTTTGAGGAAGGGTAAGACTGTGCATCCGGAACACATCTCGTAGTCTACGTATATGTTGCATCTCATATTGTTTGGGTTCGTTTTCGCCCAAAACGTTTTGAAATTCTCGAAAGGTGTGGAGATCAGAGGATTGGACTCGTTTCCTTCGACGAATCGAATGAGTGGTGGTGGTATCTCGATGAGGATCGATTTGGAGAAGGACATTTTCTTCCTCTTCTTGTAAAGAGGCGAGTGTAAACGTCAAAGGATCCACATGTTTTGTTTTTACGGAGGTGGAAGGAGAAACGATTTGGAAACGGCGGCGTGGTTTTGATTCCAAAGAGATCGTTTGATACAAAAGAAACAAATCGACCACCGTTTCAAAAAGATCGGATACATCCATGGGTTGATCTAGATCCAACAAGATACCCAGGGTTTTCTCTCTTGATGGAGACCACAGGATGGGAGGTACATTCTCTTTTGTAGAGAAAGCATACAAACCTCCAGGAAAACAAACCGGTGGAATCGATTGTTTTTTCTTCATCCATTCTTGAAACATGTTTTTGGGAAAAAGACCGGCTGGTTGTGGAATGTTGTCGGGTATCATAGAAAACAAGAGTGGTCTATCTTTTCTCTGTTCCCAAAGGGAAAAGGAACGAAAAAATAAAAGATACGGGGGAAGCACAAGGATCCAGGGAGTCTGACCCCAAACATTTTCATGAGAACGCAAATCTCCATACAAGAAGGTTATTCCTTGTTTTGTTTCGAGAACATCTTCACCTTCTGGACAATAAAAGCATACACCAGCGACCAATGAAACGGCATCCGAAGCAAATTGAAAAAACGAACGGAGAACCGAGTATCCTTCGGATATCATGTCTTCATTAGGTAGAGGACACACGATCATCATCCTTTCCCCTGAAAAAGTCGTTGGAATGGAGGAGGAGGATAACACACGAGACAAGGTTTGGTATCCACGGATTTCGGGTGCATGCCGTAGTACTAATTCTAATGTTTCTGGTACCAAGAGGAGTTTTTTCCATAGTTGTGTCGCCTGTTCTTCTCGATGTGTCTGTTCCAACAAATGAATCAACAAAGAATACGCCTCGTAACGATAGATATCAGCTCGAAGAAACAAAACACATTCTTTCGGGAAGGGATGGTCGATACAACGGAATAACAAGGATATAGCCTTGTCAGGATTTCCTTTTTGATCGTAATAAACCGCCAACATAAATAAACTCTCCATACGTACGGGACATGCCTGATAGGCTCGTAAATGGTGTTCAATGATTTGTTTTTCATGGGCGGTGGGATCGAGTCGTGTCAGACAAGTGGCAATGGAAAGATGGGAGATAAACACTTCTTCCGACCATCCTCTGAGATGGATACGTTCCTGATACCAGGAGATGGCGTTTTCCAATTCACCATAATCCATAAAACTCTGAGCAATATAAAATGTGTATCGGCTTTTCATATGAAGATCATGACAAGATCCCAAAGCCTTGATCATAATGTTGGCGTCTTTTTTGTATTTTTCAGGATCACGATTTCTGGCTCCGAGACGTCGTGAATCGATATAATACTCTTTTGGTTCGGTGATCTTAGACGTCGTGACGGGTTGATGATCGACACACACAGAAAATTCATGGAGAACACCGTGATATTCCCATGGCCGACGATTGTTAAAAATCTGATTCCGGAAATAAGTGAATGAAGTAGTTCCGTACCGGAGCATATACGTATCCGCATCCATGATGTCTGGAAAACGGAAATCCCCGTGAATAATATCATCCGCATCAATCACCCATACATAATCGGTTTTTCCACGAGCCCTCTGGAGTGCGAGGGTCCGGTTGGTTCCAAAGTCTTTCCACTCATCGACATACAACTCCCCAGGAATATCCAGGTAATAAGAAAGATAGTATTGTATTTTTTCCCGGGTATCATCCGTCGATCCCGTGTCACAAATCACCCAATAATCGATGTAAGGAGAGACGGAATGGAGTGTTTCGAGGATGACGTGGCTTTCATTCCGGACAATCATATTCAGACATATCGTTGGTCTTGTGGCTTGTTTTTGTCTCATGTTGATGGATGTGTTTTTTGGATCAGGGTGTTTTAAATCAAAAAATGAAAAGAAAGCAAAGGAAACAGATGTCCAAAAAAAAAGAATGATTTCCTCCCATCGTAGAACAAGTCCTCGTTTTCATTCTCATCAAAAAGAGGCCACGTACCTACCTGAAAACACAAGAACCATATGGGTTTCGATCCCTTCTGATCTGTATCATTGGTCGCATGATCCTCTGGAGATTGTCCTCGAAGAAAGGAATCCCGAAAAGGCAAAACACAAATGGGACAAATGGCGTCCTCGGATCCAACAGAACCAGATGGGAGATCGTGCCCTCTATGTGCGTCTCATGTCTATGTGTGGAGGAGGAAAACATTGTGTCTATCTTGGTGACAATGGAATCCAGTCGTCCCCATCCCTCGTAAAACGGATGCTTCCTCGGATGGAATGGATACAAAAGATACGATATCAGGATTCTATCCGACATATCCACGGGGTATGTGATGGGATCATGACGGTTTCTCTGGCGTCTCGTCTGTGCCCCCCGATCCCGTCATTACCAGAAACAACGACACATGTAGTGGTGTATCACCGTCCCACAATGAAAACCCCGCACTCTTTTGTGATGAATGGAACGGCTTCCATGTGGTATGTCAAAAAATGGTTAGGAGAAGAGGAAGAAGGATGGGAGATCAGCCCGGATCATCTCCTGATGATCGGTGAAAAAGGAAAATGCTGGTGGATCGTCATCAACGAAAAAGAAACCAAAGCGGTGCTTGAGGCCGTATGGGGCATACGTATTGTGCGTTCCTCGGCGCTTTGTTATGATCTTGACAGCCATAGCCTCCCGACATGGCTTTACCCGGACATGAAATCTCCCTCATCGTTTTGGAAAGAAGAGAAAAAGAAGATTGCGGAACGGGTGGGAGAGATTTCACTCCTTTGGTGTTGTGGAAAAACCGAGCGTGACAGGGTGTATCGGAATCACGGCATCCTTTCCTGGAAAGATCCTCGTTTCCGAGTGGAGATGTTGGAATGGGGAGAGACACCCAGAACAGAGATTTTACGAGAGATAGTGAGTGTGAATCGTGAGGACAACAATGATGAATGGATCCGGGCGGACAAGGCACGTCTGTATGAACATCTCTCACCGTTTCTACAAGACACGAATCTGTTTCTTGATTTTGAGTATACGGAAGATCATCGGATCTATCTGATTGGTATCATGGATCAGAAGAAGGAACAATATCATGCCTTTTGGTCGGAAGATCTGACGGAGAATGGAGAACAAGAACTTTTTTCTCGAGTTCAGGATCATCTTTGCTCGTATGGACCACGTGTCCGATGCTGGTATTGGTATGCCGAAAAGAAGGTCCTCCGGGATCGTCCTCATCCATTTGAGTTGGATCATTGGTCGGATTTATGGGAAATCGCGAGAATCCCGGTGGTGATGCGTGGAGCACTCGATTTTTCTCTCAAAAGCATCGCAAACGCGTTATCACTCCAGGGAAAACTTCCTCACGATTATCATGATCTCCTCTGCAAGGATGGAGAAGACTCCCTCCAATTGGCTAAATCCGTGTATACCAAGGAGAATGACGACGACCGACAATCCCTGGAGATGTACAACCGCCTGGATTGTCTCGTCATGCTCGTATTCTACAAAGAACTCCTTGCTATCCTTCCGAATGATTCTATATAAATTATTTTTTATGTTCACGAATCACAAAAGAGGGATTTTTATGTATCGTTTAGAGATTTATCTATTACGAGGATGTCCGTATAGTATACAATTGGAAAAGGATCTACGTCATTATCGCAAACACAAATCCCGTGTGTTTGTCAGGTGGCTGAATCGATCTGATAAGGAGTATATGTCCCTGAAAAAACGTTTCCATCATCCGACCTATCCGATCGTCGTTCTTTTTTGGAAAAAAAATGTGGTATGGGTCGGTGGACGACAGGAGTTCATCTCCATCCTTACTTGATACACATAAATGATTTGGTTTTTCTCCTTCATTCAATAATTCTGATTAGATAAACTGTAAAATTTCGAGATAACTGTCTACTCCTAGATTTTGGCATATCAGTTTATCCTTCTTATGATCAGGTAATTGCACGTGATAATAATCGATCATGGGTGGAGTGTCTTTTTCGGATTCCTGGTACAATCCAGGGGTTTCACACGGTTCTTTCCACTGTTGATCCCGGAAATCAAAAAAGGCGTGATGGGGTGATAATAATATATCTAGAATTGGAAAGTCTTTGCCACAGAATCCTTTTGGGATGCGGTAAGGACGGGTGAGATCCGAAGAAGGAACGGTGGTGTGTAAGACACGAACAACAGGGACATGACGGGCGTCATCCGGGGTGGTGATCAGATCCCCGGGTTGAAGAGTTTCGACGGGACGGGGACCGGAAGGAGTGAGAAGGAGCATGCCTCGACAAAGACAAGGAACTGGATAAGAACCAAATTGAGCCACAATATCATAAACAGTATATATCTCCCCGTTAAAAGGATTCGTGGTAAAGGGAGATAAAAGATAAGGAACAGATCCTGTGGTTTTGAAATTTGTACCACCCGTAAAGGATGGTGTTGTTGACCACGTGTATCCATAATTCACATTGGATGTTGTCACCGGTGCGTTACCTAGTGTTACGAGATAATTCGTTCCATCATTGAAATTAGTGTAATAGTTTTCCACAGAATATCCACTCGTGGTCGTATTATTATAGAGTAGAGATAAACCTACAGAATTTGTTGATGAATACGTAGTGGTTGTACCATTCAGAAACACAGTGTAACAATTTGTGATTTGAAGATTCCCTCCATTCTGGAGTTTATTGAAGACACCGATAAACCCGTCCACGGATGAATCCGTTTGATTGGTACACAAAATATAGATATCTGTCACTGTACAACTACCCCAAATCACTCCAAAAGCCCCGTTATCAATCAAACCATCCGTAAGACTACTCCCACTAAATATACAATATACGGATTGTATAACATTTGTACCGTACATTTGACTAAACACCAAATAGGTAAAACTTTGTTGGAAAGTTTGTGTATTCAATGAACGGATCACGACATTCTGTAATGTTATATTGAAGGCTTCTGCTCCAAATAAAAAACCGGAAGTGTTTGTAGGATAACTGAATATTTCAAATATACAATTTTCAATCGTATATTGTTTACCGTATGTATCTCCTCCACGTCCAAATATCATTCCATTATTGTAAAGCACTGTTATCTGACCGGCTGGTTGATAAAATCTTGTATTTCTGATGACAGCACTTCCTCCTGATACTATATGGGACAATATGAGTCCGACAGAAGCTGTGATAGAATCATTGAGTGTAATGGTGTGTCCCTGTCCATCAAAAAAATTTCCTGTCGTTATTACTAACCTGGAAGAATCAAGGTTTTCATTGACAGTCACAGAAGTCAACGTGATATCCGATGTCAGTAAAACATCGATAGAACCACTGGGATATGATGCGGCTACTGCTTCCTGCCATGTCGATTCATCATTTACATAAAATGTTGGCATTATTTATTACCATTAACAAAAATATTTCACACCCTGGAAAGAAAAAAAGATTTCTAAAGAATATTGTCTTTAGAACTTCGTTTTAGGCTGTCATAAGATAGGATAGCCTCTTTTTTTTCTATCTTTCCATCATGTGAAATATTTTTTGTTCCTAAGTAAATTAAAAAAAAATGGTCAACATCCAGATTACACCTACCGGATTATTTGGGATCCGATGGTTCATGATGACGTTTGTTTTATCAGCATTGTGTCTTATGGTGAGCATCGTGTTGGTGATTGTCTACGCGAGTGCAAAAAAACAAAAAGTCCTCTCTGACGGATCTATTGTGTACAAACGGGTCAATCCTTCTGTTTTGTATTTCTCATTATCTTTTTCCGTGATTGCCCTTGTCGGATTCATCCTCTGTACAATCCAGTATCTCCGCATCTTCCATTTTTCATCCGATAAATCCTCTCTTCTTTTTTATACACCCGTGTTCTTTTCTCTCGTCACAATGAGTATCGATATTTATTATCTTTTGGAACCGTCTCGTTGCCCTGACGGTCATGTATACGACGACAAGAGAAAACAATGTGTCCCAGATTGTGTATCTGGCAGTCGTCTAGATGTGAATACCATGACGTGTGTCCCCGGATGCTCTACAGGTGAACCTTGTCCAGGGGATATACAGTGTGTTTCTGGTAAGTGTTGTGAGAAATCGACAGACATAGATTGTGGTGGACAATGTTGTTCTTCCTTAGAGGAATGTCAGGAAGGTAAAGTATGTTGCACCAAAGACCAATACTGTAATGGAAAATGTTGTGGATCCATCGGCGGGTGTAAGGATGGTCAATGTGTGGTATACTGTCCGGATAAGGATTATGCTTGCCATCCGGGCGATGCCTGTTTATCCGTCGATGTTTCAAGTGATATTTATTCAGACTTTTTTAAGACTTATTCAGATGCACAAGTCATCGATGGAAGAGCCTATGTATGTACAAAATTATCTAAAAATTGTCAACCGGATTCCACTCCACAATTCATTCCAAACCCTGTTGGAAACACATCACAATTCTACCCGGCATTGGGTCTCCCTCAAGGTTCAACCGGAGAAAATATTATCAATGATGCCTTATCCAATCATGATGGTGGTAAGAAAACAGATGTTTTAAAATCATTACAAGAGAACAACCCGAATATTGGCCACTACGGTGCTTATTGTGGAAATCTGTCCACACCCATCCGTATCATCTCTCAACGTCATTACCCGGGTCCAGACGGGGGGACGTGTTCTGTGGATGCGTGTTTGGATAACGCGTTTCCCGGGATAACGACCAATCTGGCTCCTGTGATTGATGATCAGGGACAATTATGGTGCAACATGATTCTTGATGATGATTATGCCACCTCTGTCTCAAATTCGATATCTTTAGATAAATATAATGTCGTGTATTATGATGATTCCACCGGACATCCGGTTTCAGAGACAAAATCTTTTAAAGGTGTGAAATCTTTAAGTGGTAAAAACGATAAGAATGAAAATCCTTTATCTTTTGATCGTGATTGTTCGAAATTCACAAATCCGGAATGTCCGACATACGGAGATTCATTTGTATGCAACAAATCAGAAGATATCGGGTGGTTTGATGTATCTACAGGATTAAATTTTTGTACTCTTGACAAAGGAGGTGGAAGTCCTCAATGCTATATGGTAGACGTAGCCGACGCGAATAAATATCAACATTATAACTCATGTATAACAGATCCTTGTCCTACAACAGATATAAATTTCAATCATGATGTGGTGACAGATTCTAATTTTCAACAGTATGGGACAAAAGGTGTTTGTTGGACAGAAGGAAATTATGATAACAACTGTTGCTCCGACGAAAAAGATTTCTTGATCAATACATTACGCATTTCTTCATCAGACAAATCTCCGTGCCAATATCCAGGATTTGTTCCCATCCTCCGTATAGCACCGGGTTGGTTTGGGAATGGAGAGGTTGCTTATGTGGATGGTTTTTGCTGTGATCCCGTTCTCCTCAATAAAAATCTAAAGAGTGTAGGTAAAACCATTGATGACGTCACAGGGAGCCCGGATTCTTCGGATGATCCCGACGTTGTCAACGCATTATACAGTTCTTGTGGTCCGAAAGCCAAAGATGTATTGGATGGCGATGGCCCGATGTTAGGAGTGCGTGTCGGGAAAAAAGGGGGTACTAGTTCATGTATAACGGATAATTGTAACAATCCCGGTAGATCTCATTGTATTGGAGGAATGATCAACACAATCAAAAAAATCAATACCATGAATTATCCCTATTTCGATACCAAATAAACCCGACCATCCTGATTTCCCCAGAATTACGAGATAGTCACCTGAACCGCGTAACTTTCTTGGAAAATAAAAATAGGAATGCTTTTTATAAAAAGACCAATGAAAACAAAAGTAGGTGTCTTTTTACTAGCGTTTGGAGAACCCTACATAGAAAAGAAGAAAGTCATACTGTTGAAGAATCTGACTGTGTTGAAAAAGATAAAGGAAACGTACAGTGTCACGCTATATATCTTTCTCTATTCAGTAGAAAAGGAATCAATCTTCAATGATATAGATTTCGAAACATATGTCGATAAGGTTGTTATCCATGTCGAAAAGGGGATACTCGGACAATTTATATTTAGACACATTTCTCAATGGCACCAGGAATACGACTATAGTCTATTTTTTTTGGATGATATTGAATTCCCAAAAGACTTTGATGTAACCAACATGATTGACATCTATCATCAAGAAAATATGGATATTTTAGGTCTTCCTCTCACAACAGAGTCATTTACACACCACAACATTATGAAGGTTGTCACAAAATATATGTTTCGTGAAACGAATTTTATAGAACTTTTTGTCTATTTTTTTTCAAGAAAAAATTGTACAAAATACATTCAACTCTTCGATAATGAAACACGATGGTGTTGGGGGATTGACCTCATTCTCTCAACACGTGGATTCAGATTAGGACTCTATGATGCATTCCCGGTCAAACACTATTTCAGTGGAGTCAATTATTCACAAACACTGCCACATCCATCACGTGAGATGACCAGACTCAGACGCCAACACAGATTCATACATACACAAAAAGTACTCCGATACAAAAACGCTACTGTGTCCAATGATCCGATGACTTTTTGATTTTAATGTCGGACGGTGTAAAAAAGTAACCATAAAGTTACTTTTTGGTTATTGAAACACCTCTTCGAACGAGGAAAAATAATATATTTTTGGTGTTGACGTAGGTGGTAAAAGACAGAAAATTACATACCCGAGGCGTGACGGAAGGATTGTGCCTGGACACCGTGTTGGACACTCTGGAGCTGGCGTTTTGCCTGAGCCGCGACAGCGCCTTCCTGTCGTTCGGCACGATTGTACGGGGTGCTCCCACATCGGGGATAGATGTTGGAACCGGAGGGTTCCAGACCGAAGTTACCGGTGACGCGATTGAGTTGATTGAGCCCGATCGTGCGCACACCGGCGTTATAGCAATCCATGTTGGTATTGGCGTTTCGACAGGTTTCACCGTGATACCCCTCACGCGACGATTCAATGTCATAATCCTGTCGGAACCCCTCCGCATCCAGATTGATGTATTCCATATATTGAGGGCGCAAAAAGTTCTCGACATCGACACGGTCGAGTGCACTATTGCATCCGGGAGACTTGGTGTAGTACGAATCGATGCACACGGGACGATTGGTATTATCAAATCCTGACCAGACGGGGCAAACAAGGAGATCCGGGTTTTCGAATCGATCCGATTGGATCCGATTGGCCCATCCCTGATCGACTTTACAGGTACGCAACGATCCATTCAAACTTATCGGCGAGAGCGACATTCTTTGTCTTGTTTTATTTTATAGTCCAAAAGGAAAAAAAAAAGAAAAAAAAAACTTTTTTTTTTCATCATGCAGA
>Ga0214917_10007629_pt1 | contig 10883 bp, 10 predicted proteins | sample LL_1208_BB_MetaG_FD_177983 | JGI IMG/M metagenome (GOLD analysis project Ga0214917, IMG submission 177983) | Freshwater microbial communities from Lake Lanier, Atlanta, Georgia, United States - LL_1208_BB | ecosystem: Environmental > Aquatic > Freshwater > Lake | place: USA: Georgia | collected...
GGACGATAGTCAATTAGAATGTTCGGCAAATCCTCTAGATAAGTTGGATTTGCTTTATTATTCAGTAGCATTATACGGAAAAACATGGTATGAAAAACAATTTGATGCGTACTTTATTCCAAAGGATTTGTTTATTTCATACAAATGTAATGTTAGAAAATTTCAGGCACCTGAAACAAAAAGAGAAACGTCTTTTGAAGAGATTGAAGCATTCATTAAAACAAAGGGTTCTGATGAAGCATATAAATTGCTAAATGAAAATCACGAACACTTCAAACATCTTTATAATGAATCCAATACATTTTCTGAATTCTTCGCAAAGATAAATAATGTCTTATCACGCGATAAGAAGTGTTTCATGTATAAAGGATGGATTAAATATTTTGTGATGAAATTTATCGGTGAAATAAAACGTCAATGGGTAATCAATGTTTATAAATTCAAAGGAGGACGCAGAAGAGCGCGAAAGAATAAACATCCTAAATAGAGAATGATCCCAACAGAAACATTATCTGTAGGAAGCAATTATACTTGGACGGTGTCGCCCGAGTATATTGAATTGAAAGACCCTCATATGGTACTTCGTATTCCAAATGGTCCTGATAGTCATATTAAATTTAAACAGGCAACAGCCATGTTTGGAGACCACGTCGTCTTTTACGGTGCAAACGATATGAAGATTTATTTGGAGGAGACCGAAGGAACCTTTCAAACATATATATTTATGGGGCGCAAAAATCTCGTGAAATACGCGAATCGCTCCTTCGGCTCACTGTTTCGTCTTATGAAACTGAGGCATGGACCTTTGGAGGAGCGACGCATTCCTGCGACTGCAACAAACGCCGTAACATTTGAAGCGATTGAGAACGGCTCACGGATGGTCGATTTCCATTCCGAATTTGAACACGGCCGATTCTATACACAGCAAACATTTGACCGTTTACCAGAGCCGAAACTAAATCCGTATACGCGTCGGCCAATCACAACAACAACTATGTACAAGGCGCAAAAGAGTTAGAGTGTTAATTCCAGAATATTTCTGAGTTTATGCGCCGCTTTTTCGTAGCTGTAATTCGCACATACAAAGTCTCTCGGTTTGTATGAAGATAAATTCTTCTGGAAGGATTTGAAATCATGCTCAAAATTATGAACCGTTGATTTTATACCGCATTGTGGGGACCAACAAGTTGCGCTGGTTGCGCCCTTAAAACGAAACAATTCATGTTCAAATTCTGTAACATCCAACACAATAATTGGACAATCGCAGGCAAGAATCTCTAAAGCAGCGAGTCCTTGTGTCTCCGTATTGGACATGAAAATACAGAATCGGCTCTTTTGAGCCGCTTCTCTCAGCATTTCAGGCGTATAGTAATAATAAGTGATTATTGTACCAGTCATCTTAAAATAATTTGTAAATAGGATTTGCTGAATCTTTTGAAGTTCATCATATTTTTGACTCTTGAAGTAAATAAAAAAGTCTTGCGTCTTTGGAGTTTGAGAGGGAACAAAAAACTTTGTATCAACCCCCGCTTCCCATATTGTGATTGAACGAGGAGGGTTCATAGGAAGCCCCTTTTGTATCAGGTCTGCGTACCATTGGCTGGAGAGTAAAAATCGCTGTCCTGTACTCCAAACAATATTCTCATCTGCTCTCGTTGTGAGCGCGTCGGTATGTGAGAATATAATTGGACCGATCACTGGATTTCGTATCTGGCGTATTAATTTGTCGTGTTCGCGCAGTTTTGTGACGACCCAATTCACATCACCGTTTTGATTGATGAGGATTTTTATGGGTCGTTTGGTGCGCTCTGCGTCCTCAAGGAGGCCTTGAATTGTGCCTGTTAAGACGGCCGCGGGGCCACCGTAACTTACATGACTATCATCAAACCATATTCCAATGCGAAGCATTTTACTATGGTTTCGTGGGTGAATCTTAGACCGCGCCTGCTTATTTGCGCACGCTTTTACGAGATGCTTTCCGTTTGAGTGAGCGTCGTTTTTGTGTCTGCTTGCCGCTTTGAGTCTGGGACATGTTTGGTGTGGTTGGCGACATGAACATGCGTCTCTCAATAAATTACCTCTTCAACAACTGGTTGACTATACACTCGAGTACCAAATTTAGACCAACGAACATTTCAAACGGGCATTTTACGCCCGTTTGAAAGGGTTGTGTTGCGTCTAGGGGCCGAGAATATTCACAACCGGTATCCTGAAAGGTGCCGGTTTTGAATGTTCATCGGTCTAAGTACACCCCTGAAGGCGTGTACTTAAATTGATTGTCGACGGCAACCAATAGTGTACTAGGCGGTAATATGATGGTGAAGGATTTGAATAGAAAGGAATTCCAAATAATGAGAAGCTTGGTCGTTATTGATAGGCACCCATTTACATAGCGCAGCGAGAAAACCATTTCTTCGCCGTGCGTGATTCTGCGCGTGCTCGGCGCACAATATCCGCATCAGGGCCATAATGCGTTTTTCCACACAGCAACATACTGTGAACACGAGCGTAACCCCATTGCTGCTCTGTAGCACCTGGGCGATGCCCGGTCCTCCACGCACCCATTCCGCGATTATACGACTCTTGTATGAATTTCAGAGGTACACCCGTAGCATTTGATTTTTGCTTTAGGCTTTTCGCATCGGGAAACTCGCGACGGAACGCAGCTGTGTATTTACTGGTTTTCCGTTTTCCGTATTTATCTGTTTTGAATCCGACGTATGCTTTGGGGTCGCGCCAATTGAGAGCCCCATACTTTTCAATCTCTTTCGCACGATTGCGCTTCTGTTTCAGTGTGAGACCGGCGAAGTATTTATAGGGATGATACTTGTTCTTTCTTGTTTTCGCCATCCTTACTAATGGGAGGATTAAATTTTCGCACACTGTTATTTGGTCTTGGTTTGGCGGCGAACGATATTGTGATGATGCCGTTCGTGAAAGCGATCGTGAGTGGATGGCCATTTTGGACGATAGTGTTCCCCATATTGGCGTATGCGTTCGACCCACTCATTTTCTATTTTGCGCTCAAAGGTGAAGGGATGGCTATAATGAACCTTGTATGGAATTTAACAAGCAATATTGTTGTGACTCTTTTGGGTGTGGCCGCATTTGGAGAGACAATTGGAACGCAGAAGGTTGTGGGCATTCTATTGAGTTTCTTGGCTTTGTTTTTATTGACCTACGAGGCTTGATTCGTACCATCTTTTTGTAAGAAAAAATTGATTTCCAAAAAAATTATGTTCAGTTTCATCGGTGATTCTTCTTTCCAATTATGACGCAAAATGACGACTCCTTGTACCCTCGCCTGGAAACACCTTCCTCTCGTTTCCCCGCAATATAGATTGCGGGATCTCCTTCCTGAAAAGTATATTCAATACATACAAATTGATGTAGACCTCAATACACCCATTGCGTAGTGTGCGAACTACTGTGACCAAAATACAATTTTGGTTGGTACAAAGAATGAACATTTCATCTATCAACATTTAATCCGATTTGAGTATGATTATGACCGTAAACTGTACTTTTTCAGGGTTTCGGTTCTGTGATTCATCTGGTAAACAACTTCAGAGTTTTGACCACATGAAAGGAAGGTTTTCTATATCATTACATACGATTGATACACTCAAACATACATTGGATTTTGATTCGGAATCCGTAGATACAACTCATAGAACAGAAGAATCAGACACGCTTGATGACGTTTATGTTGAAAAGATACATCAACTGAGGGTGAAACTTGAGAATGGGATGATTTGCGCTGTTATGAACGTTTGAACTGCTGCGTGTTTTAGAAAACGTGATATTATTTAGAAATGGAAGAGAATCTTTATGCTCTTCGCCATTGGGTCACTGAGAGCACCCGAAATGCTCGTATATCCGCAAATATGACTATTGAACAACAGATTCAAAGATTATTGAATTCGCAGTCGCCACTCGCAGAAGAAATTGTACTTTTTCGCGGCCAATCGGCAACCAGTCCCATTATAATTCCGCGCAGTTGGTTCGCCACATCCGATGACGAGGCACGTGTACGTGAACAGCATATATCAATTGGAGCAGATTGTTGTCTGTTCAAAATACATGTACAACCTGGAATTAAAGTTCTAGATGTAAATAACCTAATTGGAAATACAAATTACGATGAGCATGAACTGATTGTGGATGGTGGAGGAGTATTTTATACATCCAAAGATGGTTTTGAGCAAGGATTTATTGATAGGGGGTTGGTAAGAGGTGTTCGTATGTTTGAGTCTTGGTATAGTCCTAGTAGACAGAATGAGATTAATGAAAATGAACTCTTTAATACATTTGCGCCGAATAATTATGAATTTATAAATTCAGTAAATAATGTGCGAACATTAGCGGGTCTACCAAAGAGTAAATATGCGACAAACAAAACCTATAATTCCGTATGGCGAAAAATAAAATCAAAGAAAGCAACGAGAAAACAACGAAGACATAAAAAGTGAGCAAAATAATTATTTTTGATTAAATAAGAAAATGCCCCGTTCATCCTCAAAAGTTGCGCCAGCACCCAGAATGTTCAACCCGAGTGCTGTAAAGGTGCGAACAACTACGGCGCCGACAACAGTCGCGACAACAGCAACAACAGCAACAACAGCAACAACAGCAACAACAGCAACAACAGCAACACCAGTCGCGGCAGTCCCAGAGAAACCTACGTTCGGCCAGGCGATGAAAGAGGGTTTCGGATTCGGGTTTGGTCAGGCTGCTGCACATAGCATATTTCGCAGCATTTTCGGCTCTAGTCAGTCATCGGGTCAACCCACGAGCACAACAAGCACAACTGGTGCAACTGGTGCAACAGCAGTCAGCCCCACACAACTCACATTCTACCAGCAATGTCTCAAAGAGAGCAATAACGATATTGAGGGATGTAAATACCTAGATAGTTCGGATTAACTTGGCTAGATTTCCGACCTCTTCAGACCATTTGTAAGAGAGAACAGTCTTTCTCGCTTCTTCACCGTGTTTTTTCCGTAGTTCCGAATCGTACAAGTACTCCTCGGCCGCTTTCGCTAAATCCTGAGGCGTCACATATTCCCCTAAACCTCCTACAGAGGATAATGCGTTCGCCAAATAGAGGCGGAATTTCGGCTCTACCAACATACTGTTTGACTTCTTACAAAAGTCTCGGAATCCGCCAATATTTGGGACGACCTGGGGTACTCCCACACCCATCGCCTCAAACTGGCACAGACCGAATCCTTCACCCTCCGTAGCTGTTATACCCACATCGCTAATATTATAGAGTTCATTGATTAATTCATCGGTATAGGTCATCTGTGAATTACTCAACATCAACTTGTGAGCGTGATATTGTAGCGGTACATTGAGCGCCTGGAGTTCCCGCAAATAAATCTCTTGAATGGGGAATCCACCCAGTTCTCCCTTGTCGCAAACACATAGAAGCGCAAGGGGTTTCGTCTGATTCCGCGCGACTAAATGGGCGAACGCCTGAACGACAATATCATGACGCTTCCGTGGTGTATTACGATTGAGATTTAGAAACAGGAACACTTCTGTTGGGATATTGTGCTTCTTACGCAGCTCCATGCGATTCATTGGTTTGAAAACGTGCGCGTCAAATCCATGTCGCAGCACAGAAATGGGTTTCTCAATCCCTTGCTTCTTGAGAATCTCCGCCCAGTACTGTGTAAACGTAATATATGCGTGTGCGTCTTGGTCAATACGTGCGAGAAATTCAGGGCGTTGTGTGATATACACTTGGTCCAGATAAATCAGTAATTTGTATTTTCGGTCTGATTCGCTCAGCGATGACTTAAGTTTTTCAAGAAACTGGATAATCACGCCTGCGTCATTGTAAATAAGGACCACATCTGGTTGTACCTTCTTCACATATGCCGCCAGTTGACTGAATCCGAATCCATTCTCTTGTGGTGCGGACCCTGAGCGTTCCACCGCTACAGGGTCGTATACATCAACGCCAACAGGGTACAGACGATAATCTGGTGGGCTCTGTACGAATTTCTGAAATCCAAAATGGTAGAGTTCAAACTCATTGAGATTCGCGAGTTCCTGAATAATATTGTAGGTTACCTTGCTATATCCAGTTGTCTGATGTGCGTGTGTACCGACAAGGAGAAACTTGCGCTTCTTCGGCGGTGATACAATCTCAAGTGTTGGTTGCTGTTGCTGCTGTTGCTGCTGTTGCTGCTGCTGCCCCGCCGCCCCCTGTAGCCCCGCCTCCTTTAGCAAATCATCTAAACTAACGAACATAGACATTTCTAAGGTATTTTGCAAGCGAATCTTTATATGACCCGTTCAAAAAAAGCAAAGATCCCAAAGGCTCTCAGAGAGCAGGTGTGGCGGTCCACTTGCGGCGATGTGTTTGAGTCAAAATGTCCAGTCACCTGGTGTAAAAACCGAATCTCCGTGTTTGACTTTGAAGTGGGACATAATATTCCTGAATCCAAAGGCGGAACATTGGATATCAAAAATCTCAAGCCCATTTGTGGGAGGTGTAATGGCTCAATGGGGAATCGGTACACGATTGATGAATGGGTAAAATTGGGCGATCCGAGTGCGCGCACTTCAAAGAGAAAAGGTCCTATTACTTCTCAACCTCCAACAGTTCCAATTATCTCTTCATCGTGGTGGTGCTGTTACTAACACAAAAATTGAAGCACCAAGAACAATAATAACGAATTGTACGCAATTCCTTTCCTTACCTCAAAAATTAGTTCTAACCTACGAACAATTTTAACGAATTGTGCTCAATTCCTTTCCTTACATTAAAATGAGTTCTAAATGGTTCGATTTTATTCTGGAACATCCAGATATAAAATGGGACTATCGTGATATTTCCGCAAATCCCAACATTTGGTGGAACGACGTAGAAAAAAATCCTTCCTTTCCATGGAACTGGTATTATTTAACACAAAATCCTAGTATATCATGGAAGATTATCATTGAGAACTTGGATAAACCGTGGGATTTTAGTGGTGTCTCGCAGCACCCTGACTTGGATATTGCGTTTGTATTGGCCAATCCGCAATTCCCATGGGACTGGTCTGAAATTTCGAAACACGACAAAATAACTTGGGAAATTGTGAAGGCGAATAAACACTGGAATCACCCAGATAAAACAAAACGTATAGTCCCGTGGAAATTCAGTGCTCTATCAAGAAATAAAAACATCACATTGGATATTGTGGAAAAGAATCCCAAATATCAATGGTCTTTCCCCAATCTGAGCCGCAATCCAAATCTTACGTGGGAATTCATAGAAAAGCATTTGGATAAAGGATGGGATTGGATTTTACTAGCGGAAAGGAAAATCGTAACTTGGGATATTGTAAAAAAACATCCCAAGATATTCCAAAATCACAGTGTTATAAGTTCACTCTGTACCAATCCCAATATTACTTGGGAAATAATGAAAAATGATATTAACGGTGATAGAATTATCCCTTGGGATAGCACGAGTATCAGTGCTAATCCGAATATAACAATTGATATTGTGAAAGCAAATCAATGGGTAAAATGGAATATGTTTACTCTTTCATCCAACCCAAATTTCTCGTGGAAAATAATCAATGAGAATCCAGACATATTTCCATCGCATTATCGCGGTTGTTTTCATCCACGGATGCTAAATATTGAAGAATTCACATGGGAAGATTGGCTACATCTCAGTCAGCAAGACAAAGTTGATATGTATCCAATGATGTACAGGTGTCCAAATATAAATTGGACAATTCTACAATCCTGTCGGATGGTCGCGGTGAAAAGTCCTGTTTCAGACTTTGATTTTAAATGGGATTACTATCTATTTTGCCGCAATCCTATGAACGAGCCAGTACGAAAAAGGATTCAAGCGCGTTGTCGTTTGTTAGAAGAAGAGTTAATCAAGGAAGTTATGAAACCTGAAAGGATTCAAAGGAGAATCGAAAAGTATGGAATTCATAGAGCGAATAGTTGTTTCTGTTGTCGCCACCATTCCTGAGAAGCGAGTCGCTGTTTTTCCATTATATCTTCTTTGAGAGCGAGTTGTGGAAGGACTAGAACCGCTTGTTCCCACGATTGGAAACATAGCATGGGTCTCTGTGAAAATAGCAGCTCGTATTCGTCTTTTTTGCCGTGATACGGAACATAGAAAGGGATTGCGCCGTGCTCCAGTGCTTCATACATTCGGTACGATTCAAGCGCTGAACTTCCACCAAGACAGGGAACAAACTTGCTCTTTCGTAACATTTCATTGTATGCGGGACCATCTAATTTGGCCTTTGCCGACCAATTCTCCTTCACTTCACACAAATAGTCGCCGGTTCGCTTGAGAATTTCCAGCACCTCGGTGCGGCCTGGACGGTCCATAGAACCCGCAAAACTCCATAAATACGGACGTTCGCTCCAAGTGGGGCTGGGTTCAAGAGCTTTTGCATGTCGGCCGTTCGTGTATCCTAGAGGGATTGTGCGCACGTGTTGCGGCAAATTGGGCCGCACATAATTACGAATCACCTTTGGATACGCATCATAAACTGATATGTCGTCTACGCCAAACTCATCACTCAAATGAAGCAGAGTCACTTTAATACCGCTTGCTTGAATTGCCTTGGTTAGCGATTTAAATAACGCTTGAGCCGCTTCCATCGCATGAGGAACGGTCTGATACAGCAATGTAGGATTCTTTGATTTTAGGAGGTCATCCAAATTTTCTAATTTCTTAAACACTACTGGTTTTTTATATAGTTCTGAGAGCCAATCCTGCTCTAAGAAGTTTGAAGTTATAATGGGCGGAACGTAAATCTCTTGCTGCGCTGCTTCAGGCAGTTTCCAGAGCGTAATAGAGGGAGTTTGCTCTTTGTTCACGTTCTCTAGTTCTTGTACTACGGTCTTCAGCGCCTCCTTCACATAATTGGGTTGTTCTGAAATCAATGAAAGTATTAATTTGGCGTGTTTTTGTAGTGATTCATGCTTCGTCAGGACAAACTGCTCAAAGATTCGCACCCAGCCGAAATTATCAATAAATTCCTTGAATGGAATTGCTGACCAGTGCGCAAAAATCTTTCGTATGTGTTGCTCAATTATGTCTTGGTCTTTTGATACAACCGCCGTAAGAAAATTATTAAATACATCTACTCCTGATTTTGTCTCTGCCTTTTTGTCTGATGCAGGCGTATAAGGCGCAGCAGGGTCCGCAGTTGGGTTTGTGACCGCCGCAATCTCCGCTTCTGAGAAGCACTCCGTGTTGTTCCAAAGGTCGCTATCAAAATTATCAACGCGATTGAAATTATTGAACTCTGACTTTTGATAGACAGGGTCATCCTCTTGGAAGCAGGTAGACAACAGAGGCGTTGTAAAATAAATATTCAGCAACGAGTCGCCGTGATTCACAATCATATGGTCACCACTTGTGAAAATACCTCGTTCTTGTATCAAAGCACACAGCTTTTGGGCACCGCGCTGCGTCAACACATAACTGTAATTACAAAAATGGAAATAGCGCCGCTCTGGACCTCCATACAAGTTGTTCTTCCTCACTTTGGCGAAAAAGGGGGTAACCGATTCAGTCACCATAGGGAGCGCCGGTTTGTTCGGTGGAAGCACGCCTCCCAAATAAATCACATCCGCATCGGCTGGAATCTGCTGGCTCATTGTAGCCCATTGTTGTAGCCATTGCGCATTGAATCGCACGTCATCCTCCATAATTAGATACGACTTTGCGAGTGGGTCGGCCGCCAACTTCTCCCACAATTTCATATGACTCAATGCGCATCCCATAACCGACTTCTTCCATTTGAAATCGTTGTTGCGGAAGAGGTTCACAATACGTTGGTCAAGTTTGAGTTGTCGTCCATCCACAGCGTACAAAACATAGGTGAAATCCTTCATATCCTTGTGGTTCGCCTTCCATGAATCAAGGCGGTCCTTGCGTCGTTGTAAATTAATCAAATAACACTCATCAATGCCTTGAACGAATGGCTTGAATGTGTTGAATGTTCCACGATGTACATAGAGGGGCGCACCGAATTGCTCCGCGGCTCTCAAGGAATGGTCCGAGTACACATCGTTCAGGGGCATTCGCGGCGTTTTATACCGTTGTGTTAGAATGCTCAGGATGCTCTGGTCGTGTCTGTGTCCCATACATTGATGCGAATAAGGTGTCCATTTACTTCCAACAATCGCCTCGCGATGGTTGTCTGCGATACGGACCGCCTCGGTCGCGATACTATCATATGCGCCCTTTCTGTATCCAAAGCAACCGGCCCACAATTGATTTCCGCTCAATTCGGCCTCAGTTGTGTTGAGGATACGACAGAAATCAGGGTGGCACCAACGACGATTCGGTTGTGTTGAGTCATCAATGGCCAAAATACCATGTTGTTGAATATGGGACCATAAATTTTCAATCGGTGATGTGAACACCACACCAGAATCAATATACAACATACACGTTCCCTCCTTCAGTTCGTCCAAGAGAGTCTTGTGAAGCCATAATTTCCATGCGTAGTGTTGCGGCTCCCAAAAATCTGGCCAGGGGAGCACCTTCTCTGTGGGGAATCTGCGCAGCTCTGTTGCGCCCTGATTGAGGAGCACTTTCTGAATCTGCTCCGTCACATCTGGCCAAATGTACACGTATATTGGTGTGGTTTTATCATGCTGCCTGAAACTTCTCACAAAATTCACTGCTGATTCGGCGTATTTCGCATTCATGGCGGTTGTGAGCACCTTTTGTGTTGGGGGTACACTTTGTTGTTGCTGCTGCGACTGCTGCTGTGGCTGCTGTGGCTGCTGTGGCTGCTGTGGCTGCTGTGGCTGCTGTGGCTGCTGTGGCTGCTGTGGCTGTTCCGTGATAGATGCCGCGAACGACTCCGCCTTTGACCACGCTTCCTGTG
>Ga0214917_10007630_pt1 | contig 10883 bp, 8 predicted proteins | sample LL_1208_BB_MetaG_FD_177983 | JGI IMG/M metagenome (GOLD analysis project Ga0214917, IMG submission 177983) | Freshwater microbial communities from Lake Lanier, Atlanta, Georgia, United States - LL_1208_BB | ecosystem: Environmental > Aquatic > Freshwater > Lake | place: USA: Georgia | collected...
GCGTGACCAGTTGATTCACATAACGGGAATCGATTTCCCGGTTCGGGTCGAGGATGGCCACCAACAAGGTGGCCCTGTCCTTGCCCTTGAGGGCGGCGAGCAGGTCGGGTCCGACGACATGGCCAGTGTTTTCGAGGCGGTGGCAGGTGGCGCAATTCTTGCGGAACACGGCGCGACCCCTGTCCGGGTCGGCTTGGGCGCCGGGTGCCGCGGCGGCCTTGTAGCCTTCCAGCACCTTGGCGCGGGTGGCCGAGCCACTGGTCAGCTTGGCTGCCACCTCGGGTTTCTTGCGGTCCGTGGCATGCCGGGCCAGGCGCGACCGGGTGGTGCCCTCAAGCAGGCCGGGAACCACATTTCCGGATTCAATCGCCGCCATCAACGCGTCGCGCCCCGCGGGGGAACCGACAAGGAACAGTTCAGCCTCGCGGCGCCCCGCCGCCGACATCGCCTTGAGCGATTCCACCACCTTGGCAACCGTGGCGGGCTTGGCGCCCCGCGAGGCCAAGCCCTGAATCGCTGCCACCTGCACCTCCACCGGGGAGCGACCCGAGAGCCAAGCCTCGAGGGCATCGGATCCCGGTTCCTCTGGAGAAAGTAGTGCCAACCCCAGGTTGTCCACCCGGTCGGTGACCGAAATCTTGTCATCAAGCGATTTCCTGCCCGCCGCCTCCAGGCGCGCCTTCACCATCGCCAATGCTGTTTTGGCTTGCGGGTTGGGCGTTTTGTCCAGGTCGGCAAGCGAGGTTCCGGCCCGGCGCATCCCCTTGGCCAGCCCGACCAAGGCGGGCGCCTGCCACGATTCCGGCAGCCTTGACCATGCCTTCAAGAACGAGGCGCGGTCGGTCATCGTGCCATCCCCGGCGAGCACCGAAAGCCTGCCGATGGCATCCTTGGCCGAGGCTGAAGGAGCCTTGCCGCCGTTCAGCCTGACCCACGCCTCGAGGATGGCGCCGTGGTCGCTGGTGGCCAGGCTGAGGGCCGCAAGGCTGATCCACGGATCGGCCGCGTCGCGTTCCAGCGCGGCGGCGATGATGTCCGCCGCGACCCGACCCGAAGCCCCCATGGAAGCGATCGCCTGCAGGCGCACGCGCGGGGCCGGATCGGTGGCCACCACGGCGAGTTCGGGCGCCATGGCCCGGGCCCTTTCCGCGGAGTGCCCCGCGAGGATCGCGGCCTGCTCGCGCACATCCGCCCGGGCATGATCCAGCCCGGCGCGGAGCAGGGTGTTGTCGAGTGCCCCCAGCCGCTCGAGGGTCCACAACCCATGAATCCAGCCAACCCAAGGAAGGTCTTTATTGAGATTTTTTTTGATGGCCGCAGGCGCCACGGCGTCGGCCTTTTCAATGAGGATCCGCTGGGCGGTGGTCCTTCGCCACGGGTTCGGGTCGGCCAGCCAGGCCACAAGGCCTTCCACCGTGGTCGGCGCGGCCAGCGCCTTGGGCTTGAAGTCGCCATCGCGGATGCGCCAGATCCGGCCCCGGCCTTGGGTCTCAAGCCTCAGCCGCTTGAGGATATCCTCGGGCAGCGAGAGCGGTGTCTCGATCGCCTCGCGGTAAAAGTCGCAGGCCACCAGCCCGCCATCGGGGCCGATTCCCAGGTGCACCGGCCTGAAGAAATTGTCCTTTGAGGCGAGGATCTCGCAGTCGGCGTCGGCCCTCCTGGCGACAAACCCGGCGCCCGAAGGCTCGATGATGTCGCGATGGAGCAGGTTGTTGGCCGGATCACAGGTGACCACCGACCCCTGGAGTTCCTGGCCGAACGCGGGACCTTCCAAAAACGCCGGGCTGCATGCCGAGGTGGTGAACCCCCCGGGAACCAGCTCCGTGCGGGCAAAGCGCGCGGCGTCGGCGCTGGCCGCCCTGCGGCCCGTTCTTTCCACCCGCCAAGGCTCGAACGCGCTGGCGCGGAAGAGCTTGATCGCCGAGCCTTCCCGGTGAATGTCCACGGTAAGGGCGGGAGGCACCAGCGCGGGATTGCGGCGGACGATCCTGTCCTCGATCGCCAAAAATCGCAGCACCTGGCTGTTGGTGTTGGTGAACCAGTGGCCGCCGGCATCGCGGGCCAGGCCATACTGGCCGCCGCCGGTGACGGCCTCGATAAGCCAGGGCTTGTCCGGATCGAAGGCGCAGGCGCGACCTCGGAGTTCCAGCTTGAGGTCCGGCTTTTCCGGGCAATAAATGGTTCCGCCGGCTCCACCCACCATGATGCGGGCCCGGCCGTCGAGGTCAAAACTGACGGTGTTCACCAGTTGCTGGATGTTGGGCAGGATGAATCCGGTGAGGAGCACCCTTTTCTCGTCGGCGACACCGTCGCCGTTGGTGTCGCGCAGGTAGATGATTTCAGGGGCCATGGCGACGATGATGCCGCCGCGCCACGGGAGAATGCCCATGGGGAAGCGCAATCCCTTGGCGAACAGGGTCGCCTTCTCGAAACGGCCGTCGCCGTCGGTGTCTTCCAGCAGGCGGATGGTTCCGGAGGAGATTTCGCCGGTGCCGACACCCTTGTTGGGATAGCCGCGCATCTCGGCGACATACATTCGGCCCGACTCGTCGAATGCGGCGCAAACCGGATCGATGACATCAGGCTCGCTGGCCATGAGGTCGGCAACCAGGCCATGCCTCAGTTGGAGCGAGGCCCGCGCCTCGTCCGGGGCCAGCGGACCGACCGGCGGGGTGAGGAACTCCTGGGCCTGGGCCATGGACACCGCGAGCAACAAAATGGAAAGGATGGCAAGGCGCATTGATGAAACTCCGCCCGGAGAGGCATGAACCAATAAGTTAAGCTTTTGCCGCTGGGCCATCAACCGGGGGAAGTCATGTCGCGGCAACTGGTTATCGTGGGGGCCAGCGCCCGGGCCTGCGCCGAGTCGGCCATCCGCGCCGGTTACTCGCCCCGTTCGTTCGACCTCTTCGCCGACATGGACTTGCGCGCCACGGGACCGGTGACCCGGTTGTCTGCCGGCTACCGGGAATTGGATAGCCTTTTTCCACCGGGCGATGACCCGTGGATGTACACCGGCGGCTTGGAAAACCATCCCCGCCTGGTAGACAACCTTTGCAGGCGGCGCCCCCTGTGGGGAATTGCGGGGCGGGCATTGAGGTGGGCCCGGAGACCATGGCGCTGGTGCGCGGTGCTGCGCGATGCCGGCTTGCCCGTTCCCGACTGGCGCCCAGTAAGCGGTGCCTCGCTGCTGAAACCCCTGGCCGGTGCGGCGGGAAAGGGCATTCGCCCCTGGACTGGCGGGGACCATCCCGCAGCATGGCGGGCCTTCCGGCAGGAAATGGTTTTTGGGGATCCAGTCGCGGCGCTTTTTTGCGGGTTTCATGACCGCGTGGAACTTCTGGGGGTGACTCGGCAACGGATCGGCGGGCCCGCGGGCCCGTTTTCCTACCGCGGCAGCGTGGGGCCGATCGATCCGGGGCCTGCGATCGCCACCATCCGGCGCATGGGCGAGACCTTGGGCCGGGCGCTCGGGTTGCGGGGCCTGTTTGGCGTGGACGGGATCATGGCGGAAGGCGTCTTCTTTCCCGTGGAGATCAACCCGCGATACACGGCGTCGGCGGAAGTGATCGAGAGGGCGACGGGGGTGCCCTCGGTGGCCTGGCAGGCAGCGGCCTTCGGTGCCGGGCCTGTTCCCGAAACCGTGCCGCCGCGTTGCTTCGCGGCCAAGGAGATTCTCTACGCTGAGCGGGACACGGCCATTTCGAGCGACTTGGGCGCTATCCCCGGCGTTTCCGATATTCCCGAGCCGGGCAGTTTCATTCCCGCGGGCTGGCCCATCCTCACCGTCGTCGCCGAGGGCGCATCGGAGCGGGAAGCGGATGACAAATTGAATAAGTTATTGAATCTTTTGTGTAAAAATAAATGAGTTTTTGGTTGGCTTACAAAGGCAAAATTCTGACACGGGCCTTGCCCTCATCCAGAACGACAAGGGCGCCGTTTTCCAAATCCCTCGCATGTCGCCGGATCACTGTTGCCACCAAGGTGCCCATATCTTCCGGCATCGGGGATCTTGCCCTCACTTGAATGACGCTTGGCCCGGATTCGTGGGTCAGCGCGAGCACGGTTCCGAAATCCATGTCATGGGTGAAGACCACGAAACCGTTTTCCCTAGCCCATGCCATGATCACGGTGTCGGGCGCGGTCGGCGAACCGATATTCGACCAATGAACCGATTCGATGCCGTTGGAGGCAAGATATGGCACCCATTCGGGTGTCAGGTTCATGTCCACCAACTAGCGTGGATTCATGCCACTTCCAATGGTTCGTCCCGCTCTTCCATTCTCCAGGCCGCATAGGTCAAGGCCGCGTTGATGTCATCCGGTTCAAGGCATGGATAAGCCTCAAGGATTCTGGTGGTAGTTTTTCCACTGGCAAGCAAACCCAGAATGGTCGCCACCGTCACCCGCATTCCCCTGATGCATGGCTTGCCACCCATAACGGCGGGATCAAGGGTGATGCGATCGATCAGCATGGCATTCGCTCCCGAACTTTTTCCTTGTGACTGATTTTATGCCATGGCAAGGATTGGGTCAGTCACCATTTTGCAACGCCTTCGCCAGGGGGCATTCCGGGGAAGCAGGGTGCCCGGCCCGGTAAGTCTCCAACAGTTCACGGGAACGGCCCGCCAAAAGTCGCCTCACCTCGCGGCGCCTGCCCTTCACGCGGGCGATCACCATTCGGTCGTAAGCCGTGGTCTGGTGGCGCATCCAGGCGATGACCGCCGCCTCGGCGCGACGCTCGATCGGGATCCTTTGCGTGCGCGCCACCGTGCCGCTGCCCACGGGTGTGGCGTGGAGGGTTATCAGACGCGCCATGCGGTCGGCCATGGGGGCGTGTGCCGGGTGAAACCCGAGGAATCCCACGACCGCCCCGTGAAAATCCTCCACATAGGCTTCCTGAAGGCGTTCCCGCCGGCGGACACCGGCCTGGCGTTTCTTGGCATAAGCCTCGGTGGACCGCTCGGCCTGGCATTCGGCGGCCAATTGGCCGATGGTTTCCTCCGGCGCCCAGACTCCCCGCGAGAAAGTCCGGCGCCCCTTCCTTTCCTGCACCGTCCAAGACGGTCCCGCGGCCTTCACTCTCCGGGTGAGGGTGGCATCCCCCGGTTCCAGAAGGATCCACCCTTCTGGAACGGAACGGACAGATCCATCGGCGGCGCGCACGGTTCGGGGCTTGGGACCGGGAGCGAAAACAAGCGTTTCGGTCATGGTGGAAGGCGCGGTTGGCCCATGCATGTGAAAGGAGCGGGGGCGGTGAGGATTCACCGCCCCGCAAGGGTTATGGGATTTCGCCCCTGCCGTCAACGGAGCAGGATCAGTCGGTCACAGACTCCATGATGTCCTCAAGCGACCAGTCTGGAAGTTGGTTATTGCCCGATCCGGGCACGAACGAGTCGGCGCCGGAACCACCATTCTCCGAATTGTCTCCAGCGCCACCATCGATGGTGTCGTTTCCGTCGCCACCGAAGATGGAATCATCGCCTTCACCGCCGTAGATCGCGTCGTTCCCGGCATCACCATTGAGCCAGTCCACGCCGTCACCGCCCCAGAGTTCGTCGTCACCCCAGCCGCCATCGAGGGAGTCATTTCCCAACTGTCCAAAAAGCCAATCGATGCCGATGCCGCCAAAGAGGAAATCATCTCCCGCACCGCCATCGAGGCTGTCATTGCCGTCATCACCGTAGAGGTAGTCGAGGCCCAATCCGCCCCAGATCTGATCATCGCCAAACCCGCCCCAAATCTGGTCGCTTCCTTCCCCACCGTCGAGGTAGTCGTCACCGGCGTCGCCGTTGATCTCGTCAGTCCCCTGGCCTCCTTGGATCTCATCGTTGCCATCTCCCCCATTGAGGGCATCGTCGCCCTCGCCGCCGCTGATGGAGTCGTCGCCCTCGCCACCGTCCACGGAATCGTCGCCCCAACCGGCGTCGATGGTGTCGATACCGCCATCGCCCTCGATGGAATCCGCACCGTCATTGCCGTCGAGTTGGTCGTCACCCTCGCCGCCGCTGATGGAGTCGTCACCGGTGTCGCCGTCGATGATGTCATCGCCCAGACCGCCATCAATGGAGTCGTTTTCCGATCCACCGTTGATGTTGTCATCGCCATCCTGGCCGTTGAGGGAGTCGGCGCCTGACTCGCCGTAAAGTTGGTCGTCACCGGTTCCGCCGCCCAAGGCATCGTTTCCGTTGCCACCCAACAGCACATCGTTGCCGTCGTCGCCGTTGACGGAGTCGTTGCCATCACCGCCGTTGGCGAAATCGGTGCCCAGACCGCAGTTGATGGAATCGTTGCCCGCGTTTCCGTTGATAGTGTCAGCACCCGCCCCACCGTTGATGGTGTCGTTTCCGGCGCCGCCGCTGATGGAGTCGTTGCCGTCGCCACCGTTGATGGTGTCGTTTCCGGCGCCGCCCACGATGGAGTCGTTGCCCAATCCGCCAATGATTGTCATGCGTAGGGAGATGGCCAGTCCCCCCCTCACGGCCTCGGTGTTGGCCCGAACGATATCGTTTCCGGCGCCGGCGTTAATGAGGATGGAGCTTACAAACCGCGCCTGATAGGCCGCGCCGGGAACTCCCTGAACGCCAATCAGCGCGCCCCTGCGAAACAGGGTGATGTTGTCGGCCCGGTCGGTGCCGTTGATGACCAATTGTCCGCGAAGCAACGATGCGGTGATGCCTGCCGCCGGGGTGGCGCGCGTTTCCAAAGCCTCCAAAGCGGGTTTTACGACGCTGCTGCCCAACTTCTTGCTTTTGTTGAAGAGAGCCATGTACAAATCTCCGAAATCTTGGGAAAGTAATTAGAAACATGAAGAATCAGGGAAATCAAAAGAAATAAGACACAGATGCCGTAATGAGATTCAAATCTAATCGAAAAGTAGTTCACGAAAGCATTCGCTGTCAAATCAAAAAATGAGAAAAACCGACATTCGCAGAAAATCCGGAAGGAAGAGCATGCGTGGAGGTCATGCTGGTCTTTGGGCAGGGCGGGGTGATACTCGTCGCCTTGGTGATTGGTTCGCTGTTTCAAACCAAGGTCTGACGGGTTGGCGAAGTTGTCGCCGGAAAGCCAATCGCGGGGTAACAAGAGAAAGGTCATTGACCAAAAAAGACAGTGTGCCAGTGTTTGTATGAGCAAACTGAAATCACCCATAACCATAATCATATAGTAAACGATTCGTAAGCATCGTTACTTGGTCATTTGCTCCGAGTACCAAGCCTTGGAGATCTCGTGAATGGTGCGGAGCAGTCGCAGGACGGGTTGCACCCCGGGGATTCCGGGCATGGTTGAGAAATTGCCGCAGAGGGAATCACCAGTTCTTGAGAAATTCGGAAGTGTCTCAAGAGCGGTTTCCAATCGATCCGTGGGGGAGGGAAAGCCAGTCGCCTGTTCGTTGGGAACCATGTAGGAAAAACCAGCCGGATCGTTGGGCAGCCAACCAATGAACGATACGGGGCCGTTTAGATAGCCGGCAAACATGCGGTTCTCGTCACTGATGTCATAATTTGCCGGATTGCTGTAGTCGGCTGAGTTTCCCGACCAAGGGCCGTTATAGCGGTATTCAACAAAGACCTGTAATCCGGAAGGATCACCCTCGGGCATCGACCACCTGCCCCAGACTTGTATCTTGTCAGGTGTCAGATATCGCCATAATCCTGAAATATTGGCGCCGAATGGGTTTGCTTGAACGCGCACCCTAAGCCCGGGATCCTCGGGTGAAATTACAAGGGTTTCCCGAACCTTCGCGCTCACACTCTCGATGGTCGCAGCGAATGCCGCATCATCCGCGTAGGTCGGCGGGTTGCCGGGTGATTCGTGAAGGATGTCCATCATGTCAAAGTCGTTGTCGTATCCGTCACCATCGGTGTCGCCATCGGTGAGGTTTTGGTCCTGGTCCGATTCCCAGTCGAGACCCTTGCCGCCGAAAAGCCAGTCGATTCCATTGCCGCCATTGAGAAAGTCGTTGCCATCCCCGGCATCGATCGAATCGTTTCCATTTCCTCCTAGGAGTTCGTCGTTGCCGTTGTCGCCGTTGATGGTGTCGTTGCCATACCCACCATTGGCGACATCGGCGCCCAGGCCGCAGTTGATGGCATCGTTGCCCGCGTTTCCGTTGATAGTGTCAGCACCCGCCCCACCGTTGATGGTGTCGTTGCCGACCCCGCCGCTGATGGAGTCGTTGCCGTCGCCACCGTTGATGGTGTCGTTTCCGGCGCCGCCCACGATGGAGTCGTTGCCGGCGCCGCCCACGATGGAGTCGTTGCCTAATCCGCCAATGATTGTGATCGGCACGGTGATGGGCAAGCCTCTCTGATACCGTTGAGCCTCAGTGCCCTGATTTAAATATCTGCCAAAAGTTTCAGTGTTGGCCTGAATGATGTCATTGCCTGCCCCCGCGTTGATTTTCACGGAGGTGACCAATCGGGCTTGGAAGGCGCGGGCCACCCCTTGGACCTCGATGACTCCTGACCAATGGAATAGTTTGATGTTGTCGGCCCGGTCGGTGCCGTTGATGACCAATTGTCCGCGAAGCAACGATGCGGTGATGCCTGCCGCCGGGGTGGCGCGCGTTTCCAAAGCCTCAAGCGCGGGCCGTATCGTCCTGAATGGGCTTTTATTTGTTAGATTTGACATGGGTGGAACCTTTGGCAGGGAATTTCATGAATTTTCAACAATATGTTAAGCGAAAGCACGGCCACCATCCGGATAATTGAAACGATTAATTTTTTCACATGCCCTTTTCAAATGCAAATCAAGGGAGCCTCGGTGTCATAGGAACATCGAGGCCAAAATGTTTGTTGGTATGTTCACGGAGCAAAATATCTCACTTTTCGCCGCGGATGTTTCCAAGGGCCATCAGGGCAAAGCCCGTCACAAGGTTGGTGTCGCCTTCCATCCAGCGGTCCTTCTCGTTGGTCCAGGAGCCATCAGCCTTTTGGCGCTTGGCCAGCACCTCGAGCATGTCCTTGCGCCAGGGGTGCTTGGCGCCCTTGGCGTCGGTGAATTCCTCCTCGCCCAGCGCGGCGAACATTTTCGACCCGCTGCTCAGGGCGTAAAAGAGGCCCCATTCCTCACGACCGGCGGGCATGCCGGGGTTGCGGTTGAGGTCATAGTTCTTGCGGATCCAGTCCAAGCCGGCCTTCACCCGGGGATCATCCTTTGAAAGACCGCAGTAAATCAGGCTTTTGATGCCGGCGTAGGTGATGGAGGCATAGCCAGGCATGGCGCCATTGGCGTCGGGCTGGTCGAACGACTTGGTCGATCCGCCCGCGGCCGAGGAATACAGGAAGCTGCCGTCGTTCACCTTGCCGGCCCAAGGCTGGTCGTTGTGCTCACCCTTGAGGTTCTGGCAGCGGCTGACAAAGACCATGGCCTTCTTGAAGGCCGGGTCGTCCTTGGGAATGCCCGCCTCCTTGAGCGCCTCGAGGAAGAAGGCGGTGTTGGAAAGGTCGGGGCGCGACTTGCTGTCGTACCCCGCACCGCCGAAGAAGTCGCTGTCGGTTCCCTTGCCCTCGGATTCGTCCCACTGGAGTTTCTTCAGGAACTTGGCCGCGTCGGCCACCACGGCCTTGTAGCTGTCGCGCTTGGCCGCCGAAAGCGCCATGACATTCACGGATGTCACATAGTTCTGAAGCTGCACGCGAGGGTTGTTGCCGGCGATGTGTCCGGCCTCGGTGTTGATCAGCCCCTCGATGTACTTGAGTCCCTTGGCCACCATCGGATCGTCAGGGGCCAATTTGCCGCCACGGATGAGGCCCGTCACCACGATGCCGGTCACCCCGGGGCTGAGCTTGGTGGACCAGCCGCCGTTTTCCTCCTGTGTTTTGCGGAGGTAGGCGACCGCCTTGGCGGCGACGGCGTCGATGTCCGGCGCCTGGGCGGCTTGGCGGAGCGCGGTCAGCTTTTCCTGAACCGAGGCCTGAATCTGGGGCGTTTGGCCGGATGCCCAGGGCGACAGCAACGCGAGGCCGAAAAGGGCTGAGGGGGCGACAAGGTGACGGATCATGGCTCATGCTCCGGGTAAGTCGGAAAACAATTCACTCCATGGTACCGAGCAAATACCGGGCCGCGACATCGCCAGTGGCGGAACGGCTATTTTTGCTTCCCGTGGTAGCCGTGTGTGGCGCAAGAAGCGCCTTGGCTGGTGGTTATCGCGCCAAGGGAAACAAAACCCCCGGCGGTTAGCCGGGGGTGAATGGACGGGATTCAATAACCGAGATCAGTTAACGATTGCCAGGATATCGTCCTCGGACATGATCAGGTATTCATCGTCGCCAAGCTTCACTTCGCTGCCGGCGTAGGAGGAGAACAGGACCTTGTCGCCTTCCTTGACTTGGAAATTCGAACGCTTGCCGTTCTCGAGGTACTTGCCTTGGCCCAAGGCGATGACCTTGCCCTTGCGGGGCTTTTCCTGGGCGGCGCTGGGGAGGTAGAGGCCCTTGGCGGTCTTTTCCTCGGCTTCCTCGCGCTTGACCACGATCTTGTCATTGAGGGGTTGAAGCTTCATCGGTCAGAGACTCCTGTTGGAAAAACCGTCGTTCGATTTCAGGCGCTGGAGGTTCCCGCCCCGTAGTGGCGCTGAATGGCGCGCGCCACGGAGTAAAGGACCAGATCCTTGCGCACCGGTTTCGGCAGGATGCAATAAACAGAAGCCTTTTGGGCCTCGAGCATCAGGCTTCGCGAAGGGTCGGCGGTCACAAGGATCGCCGGCATGATCGCGTGCGTCTGCCTTACCAGTTGCAGGGTTTCCAAGCCGGTCAGGCCGGGCATGTGCATGTCGAACAGCGCGAGGTGAACCGCGTTTTGCCCGACCACATCGAGAGCCTCCTCGCCACATGAGGCCAGAAGCGTGGAAAAACCGGCACCGGCAACCACCTCGCGAAG
>Ga0214917_10007631_pt1 | contig 10883 bp, 9 predicted proteins | sample LL_1208_BB_MetaG_FD_177983 | JGI IMG/M metagenome (GOLD analysis project Ga0214917, IMG submission 177983) | Freshwater microbial communities from Lake Lanier, Atlanta, Georgia, United States - LL_1208_BB | ecosystem: Environmental > Aquatic > Freshwater > Lake | place: USA: Georgia | collected...
TCTACTCACCCTCAGAGTGGATCATCGAAAAGAACGCCTTCCAGTCTTTCTTAACGCAGGACGAAGGCATCCGTATGCACCTAGCCTCACGAGGCGTGCAGTTTAAGGAACACCATACTGGTTCTAATAAATGGGATGCCGGATTCGGTGTAGCATCTATGGCTACCCTTTTTGGTACTAAGCAATTTGATGGTAAGCACCATCGAGATAACTTAATACATCTACCAAGCGATCAGACCGAGAACATCAAGGCTCTGATTGAGCAGTTAATTACCTGGACTCCAACAACTAAGGGTAAGACCGATATGGTGATGGCTCTCTGGTTCTGTGAGATCAGAGCACGTGAGATGCTCAACTACGGACAGTATGCAACCCACCATATGAAAAATCCATTTCTATCTCGCCACGAGATAGGCAAGCGAACAGTTATCAATCTTGAAGAAGCTTTCGCTGAACAAAACAAAATCAAAGTAATCTAGGAGATAACAATGGCAAACAACAATTTGCGACCAATTCGTGAAGTTCCACTTCCTAAAAAGCCTACAGGCTTTAAGTCAAAAACAGGTGGCAATAAGGCAGATGAAGCAATCGTAAGTCACATTACTAATAACTATTCAGTTACAGCAGCAGAAGCTCGTGCAATCGTAGGCAAAGTAAACAACTTTGTTAAGAAAAACTCAGGAGCTGGCGTAGCAGATAAGGCTGGCGCAATGCTTGCAAAAGCTGAAGCAAAGCTTCCAAAAAAAGCTAAGTAAGGAACCCCATTGTTATCAGTCAAAGAAGTTGACGCGAAACTATCGCGGCTACGCACACGCTCATCAGCGCGTGATCAGCGTATGCGCGATGTGCTTTCGGTACGTCAAGGAGATATCTCAAAGGTATTTCCGTCTATGTTCTCCGAAGACTATCCTAAGCCTCTCGTTGCCAACTTTATTGACGTAGCAGCACGTGATCTAGCAGAAGCAATGGCACCACTGCCATCCTTTAACTGTTCAGCAACTAATATGGTTTCTGATACGGCCCGTAAAGCTGCAGATACTCGCACCCGTATTGCAAACTTTTATGTTTCAAACTCTGACTTGCAACTACAGATGTATACAGCAGCAGACTGGTATAACACTTACGGTCTTGGCGTTGGTATGGTTGAGATGGATTATGACGATAACAACCCACGCATTCGTATGCTCAACCCATTTGGTACATACCCAGAATTAGACCGCTATGGTCGAGTTTTATCTATTACCCAAGTTATTGTTACAGATGCAGAAACACTTGCCGCACAGTACCCAGAGTTCTACGAGCAGATTCTAGGTCGTAATCAGTATCAACTATCTTCACCGTATGTCTCAATGGTTAAGTACCACGACAAAGATCAAGACCTTCTCTACATCCCTGAGCGTAAGAACCTTGTTCTATCTCAGACACCTAACGTACTAGGCAAGGCAATGGCATCTGTCATTATGCGTTCATCTCTTGATGGAGAAGCACGCGGTCAATTTGATGATGTACTCTCAGTACAACTCGCTCGTGCTCGCTTTGCTATCTTGCAGATTCAAGCTGCTGAGAAATCTATCCAAGCACCTATTGCTATCCCACAAGATGTACAAGAACTAGCCCTTGGTCCAGATGCAATTATGCGTTCTGCCAATCCACAGGGCATTCGTCGTGTACCACTAGAACTACCTGCTGGAGTCTTTACAGAGTCTGGTGTTCTTGAGCGTGAACTTCGTATGGGTGCTCGTTACCCAGAGTCTCGTTCAGGTAACATTGACGCATCTGTTGTTACAGGTCGTGGTGTGCAAGCACTTCAAGCTGGTTTTGATACACAAATCAAGGCAGCACAGGCGCAATTTGCTCGTATGTTCCAAGAACTTTCTGCAATCTGTTTTGAAGCAGATGAGAAAATCTTTGGCGGAATCCCTAAGACTATTAAGGGAACCGATGATGGAACACCATATGTACTCAAATACATCCCATCACGCGACATTAAGGGCGAGTACGGCGTAGATGTCCGTTACGGCATTATGTCTGGTATGGATCCTAACCGTGCCATCATTGCTTTACTACAAATGCGTTCAGATAAGCTCGTCTCACGTGACTATGTACGTCGTGAGATTCCAATGGACCTTAACGTTACACAAGAGGAACAACGTGTTGACATTGAAGAGATGCGCGATTCTTTGCGTGTTGCTGTTGCTCAGTATGCACAGGCAATACCGGCTCTCGCGGCGCAGGGCCAAGACCCTTCACAGATTATCAGCCGTATCGCATCTGTTATCCAAGGTCGCCAAAAGGGACAAGCCTTAGAGAACATTATTGAAAAAGCATTTACACCAGAACCAGCACCAACCCCAGAGATGCCACCTATGGCACCAGGTATGGAGCAACAGATTCCAGCGGCAGGTGCGGCCCCCACCACAGCCTCAGCGCAACCTCCACAAGAACAAGGTGGAATGGCCCCTGCTGCTGGTCAACGTCCAGATATAGCTCAACTACTAGCCGGTATTTCCGGCGCAGCTTAAGCGAGGGAGGTGTAAATATGAATAAAGGATCACGCGCTAAGGCGCCGATGTCAGCGCCGAAGGAAGGCAAGATGGATACCTCTAAGCCAGCAGGTGGCAAGGTATTTTTCGGAATGATGGCAAAAGGCCGTCCAGGTAAGAAGACTAAAAAGGGTTAACAAATTTAGTGGAAGGTGTACGGGACGATGGATAATAATAAAGTTCGTCGTCCTGTACGCCCTTCTGATTTTGTAGTAGTACTTGCAGAGACTGCGTATAACTTATCGCAGGTTGCATCAGGATTTTTTGAATCATTATATGAACTAAGCGTTTATCACGCTAACCACAAGACTGAAACTAATCAGGCGTGGGAGAAGATGGCGCAAGACTTAGAGACTTTAGAGGAGGACCGATGACAACAGCACCAATGAATCCATTGGCAGGCGTATCAGGTCCTGGAAAATACTCAGTACGTACAGATAACCTTGATATGGGTTCAACTGCATACGGAGAAGGTGTAGAGACAGCCGCTATTAAGGCAGGCGCTCCACTTGCTAAGACCGGTAACGTAAAAGGCACACCTGCATCTGCAGTGCGTCAAGCAGCAATTACACCACTCTATGCTCCAACACAACGCCCAGATACACCTATTCAAGAAGGTATTGATATGGGGCCAGGTGCAGGTTCTGAAGCGCTTATGATGCCTCAAGCAAATGACGACACAAATTTTCGTGCAGCAATACAATCATATAAGCCAGTATTAAACTTTATTTCAGATCAGCCAAATACATCACCAGAGACACGTGCAGCTATTAGGCAGTTATTTGATAATCTATGAGCGTATGGAACAGAATTGGTGATGTAGCCACAACAGTAGCAAAGAATACTGCTAAATTTGGTGGCGAACTTGCAGGCGGCGTTGGCGGCACAGCACGTTTTGCTTGGGATATTTTTTCTGCCCCTTGGAATGATGCTGATGAATATAATGGTTTTATTCAACCATTCAAAACTGCCGCAGAAAAAGAAGGCAAAAATATAATTAAACCTTTGGCATCTGCTGCTGGAGCTGTCGCTAAAGTACCTGGTGTACAGCCAGCACTTGAGCGCATTAACTATATTAACCAAGAGTATATTCGTGAACCTGCTACAACATTTGCTTTAGCGGTTGGTGAAATCAATAAAAGAAGTGTTACTGGCGAAGGTCCTCTTATTGCAGAACTTGGTTACTTTGACCCTAATGTATGGAAAAAAGCCTATAAGGGCGCACAAGAAATTTCGTTTGGTCAAGCAGTCGTAGGAGATTTACGTTCTGTCTATGATCCAAAGTTTAATATCTATGATCCAGCCCAACGTGATGCAGCTTTCAAGAAAAGTGCTTGGGGCAAGGTAGCATCTGGTGGATTTGACCTAGGTATTCAGTTCTTTGGTGACGTATCCCTTGGTGTTGGAAAAGTACTCAAGGTTGCAAAGGCTAGCGAACTAGGTGTCGGCAAGTTAACCAATGCTAATGTGGTAGCAAAAGCAGCAGAAGATATTACCAAGGCTCAATATGGAGTTAATAATCGTTTTACTAAGGTTATTGATGACTTTACTAAGAATGATTCTGTGTATGCTCTTAGCCATCCAATGGTTAAATCATCCTCACAACCAGGACTATTAGCACATCTGCTGGGTGATTCTGTAGATCGTGATGAAACAGCACTTATTTTGCGTTCCGCACTCGGTGATCCTGCAGCAATGGATGAACTTAGATTACAACGTGCTTACATCACAGATGCTTTAGATACTGCTCGTGGTGATTTGTCTGCAGTAGATGAATACAAATTATTTGCTGCACCAGATGAAAGCGGAATGATTCCATTCCTCAATGAGAACCCTGCTATTATTAAAGAAGCACAAAATAACTATGCTTCTCTTGCGGAATCAGATAAATACTTTGCTAAGTTAATGCAAATTGGAGAAGGCGGTGGTAGCCTTACACGTACAACCGGCAAGGGATTACAGCAAGCAGAAAATTTTGTAGCACAAGCTCGTGCAATTAAATTTTATGACCAAACAGTAGGAGCTGCAAAGGTAGAAGTATACCAACCAACTCCATTCCATCGTCTATATCAAAAGATTTCTTGGGCAGCCGGTGAACGTCCGTCAGGACTTGTAGATTTCAATGACCCAGATTCATATAGAGAAGTTGTTGCCACAATTTCAAGACTTGAAAAACGTATTAATCTAAACCCTGAACAAAGTCGCGGTTTGCTTAATAGTTATATTGCGGCACGAACTCCAGAAGAACGATTTATAGCAACTCAAAACCTTGAAGAAACAGCAATGCGAGCACTTGGCGCAAAGCACGGGATAGATCAAGATAAAATGAATATTATCTATAACGGATATAAAGGTGCTCGTACATCTGCTCTTAAATCAATTCAAGATCGTGGTTTTATGGTTGATATTGATGGTTCAATTATCAAGGTTCCACAACTTGAATCACAAAGTGCTGATTTCTTACCATTAATGGATTTTGATTTAATGGATAGATTGTTAAAACGCAATGCAGGAACTATTGGCGCTTTTGTTGGAAAAGGCAAAGACCTTACTTTTCATTATGCAGATGTTCTTCAAGATGCGTTTAAGGCTGGAGCATTGCTTCGTTTAGGATATACGCAACGTAATGCTATTGATTCACAACTTCGTATTGCAGCATCTGTTGGTGCTATGGCATCTCTTCGCCATCTTGGTCCTGGTATTAAAAATATTGTTAATAATACAGTGCGTGCTCCGTCTCGTCTTATTGATAGATATACACCTATTGATGGAAAATTAAAACTTCCTCAAGTTCAAGCTGCAAGCATAAAAGTTATTAATGAACTTCAAGAATTAAAAGCTAAAATTGGTGCAGCAGAGGCAAGACTATCTCTTGACCCAAATGATATAGATTTAATGGGTGAAGTTAATACTCTTAAGTTGCTTCAAGAAGAAAAGTTAGATATATATAACCATTATGCTGATGCTCTAAGTAAGTCTAAAAAAGCACAGCCTAAAGACCGTATTGGTACAGGTTCATATAAAGTTACTACTTCTGATGGAGAGACATACATTCTTGATGACGCATTTGGCGGCCCTCTAGGAGATATGTTCCGTAAGATTGCCTCATCTGGGAACTCGTTTGAACGTATGGTTGATAGCAATACTGATATGTATACACGCAACCTAGCATCAAAAGGCATTCAAGCTATTCGTCCTACGGATCCAGCTTACTTTGACCAATGGGCACAAACCCTTCGTCAACAATTTGGAAACTCTGCCGTAGTTAAGAAAATTGTTCGAGGTGAAACCATTGATGACATTGCTCAATGGTTAAAGTCCTCACCAGAAGGTCGTGATTTACGCCGACGTCTTTCAATACCATCAGATGAATCAGTTGAATATGTTACTAGAATCAGCAACTTCTTTGATACCTATTTGCCAGTATCATCAAACCTTCGCAGTAAACTTGATGACATTACACCAGATGACTTAAGAACTACCTTCAAAGACCCCACCGATTTGCCTATTATTCACGGTCATTTACTTGAAGAAACATTCTTTAACGCATCTGATAATAAAATTAAAAAGATTATCAATGGAGCATTTAAGTTACTTGCGACTATGCCAGAAGATACACTTGCACGTAACCCATTATATGTATACTTTTATCGCCAAGAAGCACGCCGTAGATTAGATATTGTTGCAGGTCTTAAAGGAGATAGAGTCTCCTTTGAAGACCAACAAAAGATTATGTCTATGGCACATAAGTCTGCACTTCGTGAAATGAAGGGCGTGCTATTTAACATAGAACGTAAAACAAATCTTGCTATGGCTATGAAGTATATTAACCCATTCTTTTCTGCACAAGAAAACTCATACAAAACTTGGATGAAGTTTGCTGTTGCAAATCCTGCTATTGTAAATCGTGGTTATCAAGTATGGCAAGCACCGAATAAAGCTGGACTTGTCACAGATCAGGATGGGAATGAAGTTCCTGCTGGTCAAACTTCAGGAAACGATATTATTTGGATTTCACTTCCAAAAGGAATTACAAGAATACCAGGATTGCAGTCATTAACTGAAATGGGTATTCCTAAAGCATCACTAGATATTATCTTCCAAGGTGGTATGGATGCTTTATATAACAAGGGAAACCCAAATGTCTTTAGTGATATCTTCCCCACCGGTCCATATGTAGCTGTTCCTGTTGCTGAACTTACTAAGAATCAACCAGGTGTTAGAGAATCACTTAAATGGCTATTTCCATATGGATATCCAGAAGATGCTAAATCTGGATTTTTGCCAGCGTGGGTTCAAAGATTAGAAACTCGTTTTAGAGGACAAGACGATCCTCAATTTGCTAAAACATATCAGTTGATTTGGAATACAGAGCAACAGCGTGCTAAGCGTAATGGTCGTAATCCTGTATCTCCAGATAAAGTACTTAAAATGACAAAAGAATATTGGAATATGCGTACAGCAGCAAACCTTATTATGCCATTTGCTCCACGTTTTAATACTCCATATAAATTCTACCTTGATAAATCTCGTGAATATAAAAGAATCTATGGAATTAATGCAGACTCTAAATTTTTAGATGACTTTCCAGAGTTCTTTTCGTTTTCGTCAAGTCTTTCAAAGAACCCTACTGGTGTGCAGTCATCAATAGCAGCAACTAAAAATATTGAAAAGTACGGAAAACTTATCAATGAGGTAGTTAATATTGATCCTAAGTTAGTTGGATTAATTGTTAACAATCCATCTGGATATGAGTTCTCTCAGTCTGCATATGATTATCTTTACAAGAAGCGTGTGTCTGCAGATGCACCCGATAGATTCCTTTCATCTCAAAGTCCAGCAGAAGCACAAAGGAAAACGGATGCTGAAAAGGGATGGATTCAATACAATAAATTTGCAGACCTTTTAGATACAGAACTTGCCAATCGTGGCCTTACATCTATTCAGCAAACTGGCGCACAAGATTTAGCAATTATCAAAAGTGCTTTTATTAACAAACTTGCAGTTCAGACAGATGCTGAAGGAAAACCAGTTTTTAATAAAAAGACTGGAGAATATGAACGTACCGCTTGGTATGACGATTACTTAGATTCAGATGGTTCTAAAACAAATCGAATTATTGCTGGACTAGGTAAAATTCTTGATGATCCAGAGTTTGTTAAGAATAATCGTAACAATACAACGTGGAAATCTATTGATAAGTATCTTGAATTTAGAAAACTTCTTGCCAAAGAACTTCTTAATAGAGAAGCAAGGTCTATAGAAGCAAAGTCAAATGCAGACCTTAAGATTATATTCGATGGCGTTGTTAACAAGTTAAAAAAAGATGATAAATTAGGTTTTGCCTATGTCTATGATCGGTTCTTATCACAAGACTTAGTGATAGATAAACAATTAACTCCGAAGGGAGATAAGTAATGGACTTTTATGATGCTCTCGTAAAAGCCGGTCTTATGGATCAGGCTACTGCAGATGCAGCACGCGCTGCTGCAGCAAAAACAGCAAAAGATACTCCTGCAAAAAAACCACCAAAGTCTGGCACTTTCACACGCAACTATACAAGTAATAACATTCCTGCTGATAGTACCCTAAAAGATACAATTAATAAAGTATTTCAAAAGTACTATGGCAGAGATGCTTCACAGACAGAACTTACAACTTATGTACCTCAACTTCAAGCTAGGTATAAGTCAAAGTCTGGTGCTTCAAAGAGCGTAGTTAAAGAAACCTACAAAAATGGTGTATTAACAGATACTCAGTATCTTACTGCAGACAATGAAGATCCTTCAATATTCCTTGAAAATACAATTAAAGCACAACTTGCTACTGGCAAGCAGGAGATTAACAAACTTGCTATTCCAGAAGGTCCTTCTGGTAAATATTTTGTAGCAGTCAAGAAACTTGCTTATGATAACGGAATTAAGTTATCAGATAATGATGCCTTGTCCTATGCTAATAAGATTGTTGCTGGACAAGTAGATGAGAACACTATCTACAATACAATTCGTGAAAGTGCAGCATCAGCATTTCCATCTCTTGCAGATAAGATTAAAGCAGGTCTTGACCTTAAGACTCTTGCTAGCCCTTATATCCAGTCAATGAGCGATATCTTAGAAATACCAGATACTGCTATTGACTTGTTTGATCCACAGATTCGTAGTGCTATGGCATATACCCTTCCTGATGGAAAGGTTGGCACTAAGTCAATTTATGACTTTGAGAGACAACTACGTAAAGATGATCGTTGGCAGTATACAAATAAGGCTCGTGAGCAAGCAGCATCTGTTGCTACTACCGTCCTCCGAGACTTTGGATTTATGGGGTAAATGATGGCTACACCAAAGGCAAAACCTTTTGCAACTCCAATGACTATTTCTGGTCAAACAGATACTACTGCAGCAGCTGTTAAAGCAGAATCTATTGCTCAGCAAAATGCAAATATTGAAGAATCTGATGCACGTTTACGTGCTCGCATCCCATCATCTCCTAACTATGTGGCTCCTAAATTAGAGACTGTAGAAGATATTGTTACGGAAGATAAAATTACTAAGGATAAAACCACAGAAGATAAGATTGTTACAAAATCTGGCCTTACTTCATCAGAAGTGCAAGACCTTATCAAGAGTTATACATCCGATGTGCTTAATAAAATGAGCCAAGAGGAAAAGACTGCTGAGCGTCTTAGTGCTTACAATATTCTTCGTATGGAATTTGAACAATATGGATTAGGTAGCCTAGTAACAGATATAAGAGATTTACTTGTTAATGACACCCCAACATCAGAGTTTGGATTACGCCTTCGTGGTACTGATGCCTACAAAGACCGCTTCAAGGCTAACGAAGCCCGCATTTCTGCAGGTCTTTCAGCCCTTAGCCCAGCTGAGTATGTAGCACTAGAAGACCAGTACCAGAATATTATGCGTAACTACGGACTCCCTGCTAGCTATTACACAAAGGATAAGACAGGCAAGCAAGTAGGATTTGAGAAGTTTATTGCTGGAGATGTATCTGCTACAGAGTTAGAAGATCGTATTTCTACAGCACAGAAGCGTGTTATTAACGCTAACCCAGAAGTAACTACAGCACTTAAGCAGTTCTATCCTGATATTACTAACGGCGATATCTTGGCTTATACACTTGATCCAGCACAAGGACTTGAAGGTATCAAGCGTAAGGTTACTGCTGCTGAAATCGGTGGAGCTGCGCTTCAGTCTGGACTTGCAGCAAACCTTGCCCGTGCTGAAGAACTTGGTAAGTACGGTGTTGATAAGGCTGCAGCTACTGCAGGATACTCAACCATTGGTGCTGGACTACAGCGTGGTTCACAACTCGCTGCAATCTACCAAGAAAACCCATATACACAATCAGTAGCAGAGCAAGAAATATTTAATATTCCTGGCGCAGAAGAAGCACGTAAAGCGCGTCAGAAGATTACAGGACTTGAGAAGGCTACCTTTGGTGGTCAGACTGGAATTACTAGCGGAGCGCTAGCAAGGGACCGCGCAGGCGCGTACTAAATAAACCTGCCACTAGAACGACTGGCCTAGTGGAGCGATAATAATACCAGGAGTTAGAGCCATACCGAATCCCCATTCGAGTATGAGGCTAGCGCAATCAACTAATGATAGGGAGATGGACTATGTCCAATTACGAGTACGAGGATGACGACGACGATTTCACAACGGAATCTCCGCAGTCTAATGACCTTGTAAAGCAACTACGCAAGGCTGCAAAGCAAAAGGATAAAGAACTGCAAGAGCTTCGCTCCCAGTTTGATAACCTCAGCAAAGGCCAACGCGAACGAGCAATTAAGGATGTCCTCGCAACTCGCGGGGTAAATAGCAAAATTGCTTCATTTATTCCGCAGGACATTGACCCAACTGAAGAGTCTTTGTCTAAATGGTTAGACGACTACGCCGATGTATTCGGCTTTGAGTCTAGCCAAACCCAGGCAACACCTAATGTAGATCCAGCACAAGCGGCAGCGTATAAGAGAATGACTAATACTGCAGATTCAGGCTCATCGCCAGAACACAACGCAGACATTATGCAAAAACTTCTTAATGCAAATAGTCGTGAAGAGTTGGATGAAGTTATTAGATTGTCTGGACTCTAAAATCCAATCCTAAACGAAAGGCTAGACCCAAATGGCTATCCCAACAGGTACCCCCACATCTAGCTCGACGATCAGCAACCTAGTACAGGCCGCATACGACCAATATGTCAGAATGGCGCTTCGCTCCATTCCAGTTATGCGTTCTCTCGCTGACGTCAAGCCAGTGCAACAGGCAATGCCAGGATCATCAGTTGTATTCTCAATCTATTCAGATTTAGCACAAG
>Ga0214917_10007632_pt1 | contig 10883 bp, 10 predicted proteins | sample LL_1208_BB_MetaG_FD_177983 | JGI IMG/M metagenome (GOLD analysis project Ga0214917, IMG submission 177983) | Freshwater microbial communities from Lake Lanier, Atlanta, Georgia, United States - LL_1208_BB | ecosystem: Environmental > Aquatic > Freshwater > Lake | place: USA: Georgia | collected...
TATAATAAATTCCAATACTAAGACAAATAATAGTAATCAATAACAATCCAGCTAAGATTTTATTTTTTTGATATTTTTCTAAGATATATGATTTAAAGGCCATTATTTTAAAATATGTTTACTAAAAATTATTACTAAAATAAAAGCGCAGGCAATCGCATTAATAAGGACAAATCCAGCTGCTAAATCTTTTACAATTCTAACCACTTCTGATTTTTTAGGAATTAAAAAATCAATAAAATTTTCAATAGAGGTATTTAAAACTTCAGCTGATAAAAGGGATGCAAAAGCTAGAATCATTACTCCCCATTCTGCTTCAGCAATTTGAAAATAAAAGCCTAATGCAGTGGCTAAGATTGTTAAAACTACTTGAACTCTAAAGTTAGCTTCGTGATAAAGACTATGTAAAATTCCAGAAAAAGCATACTTAAAGCTTTTAAGATGTTTGATTGGGTGATGTGACTTAACTAAAGACATTATCTATTTTGATTAATTATCTTATCAATTTCAATCTTCATATCGTTAATTTCTTTAGATTGTGACTTGATAATATTATTTGATAATTCCTTAATAAAATTATTTGAAGATCCTACCAAAGCTCTTTGTGCCATATCAAGGGCGTCTTGGTGGTGAACAATCATTAGATTTAAAAATTCTAAGTCAGAATACTGCTTCATCATCGAATTCATCGAAGGCATTCCTTGAGCCATATGACCTGAATGATCAATCATATCTGTAACTTGAGAAACTGCCTGAGAAGTTTTTTGTTGGTAAGTCATATATAAATAACCGAATGAAGCTACAAATAATCCTAAAACAAAGCCTAATATTAATAAAACAACTTTATTATTCATATCTTTATTATATACATTTTATCAATTTTTCCAAATTGAATATTTAGATTTTATAGCTTATAATCTGATTATGATTTCTCGCAAGTACATCAACGAATTACCAAATTATATCGGTCAAAATATTAGCGTCTGTGGTTTTGTAAACACAGTTAGAAACCAAGGAGGTATCAAATTTATCCTTTTAAGAGATAATACTGGTTTTATCCAATGTGTGGTTTTGAAATCAAATCAAGCAACATTTGAACTTACAGGTAACCTTACCAACGAATCTGTAATCAAAATATCAGGCCTTCTAAAAGAAGAAAAACAAGCTCCTGGAGGTTATGAAATTCTAGCTGAAGAAATCGAAGTTTTGTCAGTTTCTGATGCGGAACTTCCAATTCCTGTAAATCAAGACAAGATAATCGACGATGTTGAAGTTTCCAAAAGAATGGATTACAGGTGGCTCGACTTAAGAGACCCGGAAAAATTAAAAATCTTTAAAGTTTGGACTTCTTTAGAAGAAGGGTTCCGTAAGGTTTACCGAGATTTAAATTTTGTCCAAATCTATACCCCTTCTCTAGTAGGAACAGCAACTGAAGGTGGTTCTGAAGTTTTTGAGGTGAAATATTTTGATAGAAAAGCCTATCTCTCTCAATCCCCTCAATTTTATAAACAAATGGCTATGGCTTCGGGTTTTGATAGAGTTTTTATTTCAAATCCAATGTTTAGAGCCGAGCTTTCTTTTACCACTAGACACTTAACAGAATTTACTATGTGGGACTTTGAGATTTCATATGTTGATTCTCACCATGATGTTATGGATATTGAGGAAAAATTGATTGTTTCAGGATTAACTCAAGTTAATCATGATTTAAATTTAGGAATTGAGATACCTAATACTCCGTTTCCAAGAATTCCTTTCGAGGAAGGTAAGAAAATCTTAAAATCAAGAGGTGTTACTTCGGATAAAGAAGGTGATTTTTCTCCAGAAGAAGAAAGAGAACTTTGTAAATATGCTAAAGAAATATATAACTCAGATTTTGTTTTTATCACTGATTACCTTTATTCTGAAAGACCTTTTTATAGTAAGAGGCATGAAGAAAATCCTAAGCTTTCTAAATCATTCGATCTTTTATACAAAGGAATTGAAATTACTTCCGGTGCTCAAAGAGAACATAGATCTGAAGTATTAGAAAAACAAATTTCTGAAAAGGGTTTAGAGGTTGAAACCTTTAGAGATTATATTAACTTCTTCAAATATGGCTGTCCTCCACACGGTGGTGCTGGAATTGGGCCTGGAAGAATTGTTATGCAAATTTTAAACCTTCCGTCAGTTAAAGAATCCTCTTTTATACCAAGAGATGTTAAAAGACTAAATCCGTAAATTGCATTAAATTTTCAAATTTTTTAATATAAATTGATAATTATTCTTGGTGTTTTTTAAATCTAATTTTTACAAATTCAAAAAATACCGGTAATAAAGAGATTCCAATAACTCCGAAAATAGCATATTCAATATTATGTTTTACACTTGGGATATTTCCAAAGAAATAACCTAACAAAACTAACCCGAAAACCCAGGTAAAAGCACCAACTACATTGTAGAGCATAAAATCCTTGTACCTCATATGGGATACACCAGCAACAAAAGGAGCAAAAGTTCTTATAATAGGAATAAATCTAGCAAGGATAATTGTTTTACCTCCGTTTTTATCATAATAAGCTTGGGTTTGGTTGATATGTTCTTGATTAATGGGGATTTTGGGATGATCAACTAATTTTTGGCCAAACTTTTTTCCAATCCAGTAGTTAACACTATCTCCGACAATTGCAGCAACAAATAAAGTTATAAGAATACCCCAGAGATGAATATATCCCAAACCAGCAAATGCTCCAATTGCAAACAAAAGAGAATCACCAGGCAAGAAAGGCATAATAATCAAACCTGTTTCAGCAAAAATTACTAGAAACATAATAAGGTAAGTCCAAAGCCCAAAATGATTAAAAATATAGGCTAAGTGAGAATCTAAATGAGTAAAATAGCTAACAATATCGTGTAAATTCATAATTAAAATATATCATAAATATAGAACTTGATAAATATTCAAAAGGTGTTATAATATTATAAGTTATTTATGTTACTAAAAAAATAAATTGTCAAAAAATATTTCCCTACTTTTAACTAAATATACTTATTTCGAAGAAAGGAGTACTCTATGAAACTATTTGTTGGTGGATTATCCTGGGGAACCAGAAACGACACATTAGCTGCAGCCTTCGCTCAATTTGGTGAAGTTCTTTCAGCTAATATTGTTTTAGATAAAGAAACACGAAGATCCAAAGGTTTTGGTTTTGTTGAAATGAAAAATGATGAAGATGCTAGAGAAGCTATCGCTAAATTAAACGACACCGAACTAGACGGAAGAAGAATTAACGTTTCTGAAGCTAGACCTAAAGCTTAAGCTTTTGGTGTTTTTATAAAAAGCTAGGGAGGGGTGCGAAAAGAAAAATTCGCACCCCTCCCTTTGCTATGAACCCAACTTTAAGGTAAAATTTTATTAATGTTTCAAGAAAAAATTTCTAATTTTTTTAAGACTTACAAAACTAACATCCTTATTATATTTTTATCCCTAGCATACTTTTTAGTTACAACTTTCGACTCCTATTATGATGTTATTAATCCAGACTCTATAAATTGGCATGCAAGATCCTACTTTTTTTCTCAAGCTTTAAAATCCGGGGATTACTATAGAACCTATCAAGCCTACCATCCTGGAGTTACTCTAATGTGGCTTCTAAGCTCTACTGCATATTTTGACGGAACCTTTTACACTAAGGATACCTTTCTCCAAAAAGATTTCATTGCTAAACAATCTATCTATCTAGTTTTAACAATTAATTTTTTTATATGTCTTCTTCTTTTAAAAAATCATTGGAAAACAAGTTCGTTAGTACTATTTTCCATAATTTATACTTTAGAACCTTTTTTACTCGGTGTCAGAAGATTAGTGCATCTTGAAGTAATGATGCTAAGTTTTTTAATTCTATCTTTTTTATTACTATACGATTACTCCGTTCGAAAACCAAAGACTCATTACTTAATCTTAAGTTCTCTTTCTTTTGTCTTAGCTTTTTACACTAAATCTTCGGCAATTATTATTCTTCCAGTTTTATTTTTGATTTTTATTTTTTCAAAAGATAAGGTAATCGAAAAACTTAAAAAGTTATTTATTGTTATATTTTCAATAATTTTGTTTTTATATCTCTGCTTTCCCGCACTTTGGCTTGATCCTATAAATCGATTTCCTGAAATGTTTAATAAAATTTACCAAGGTGCATCTTCAATTGGTTACGAAGGAAAAATGGAAGTTGGAACCTCTGGAAAATCAGATAATCTAATTTTGAAAAAATCTAGAGCGTTAAAGAATGGTTTTTATCAAAACGCACTAATGTACACCCTGTCACCTGCTATTTGGGTTGGTATTTTATCTTTAGTACCTTTGGCTTTGTATTTGATAATTAAAGAAATAACTAAGTTACCAAACCCAAGAAAAATATCAAATATTTTAAGTCAGTTTCTATCAAATAATAAGGTGAGGTTTATACTATATTCTTTTCTAGTTTTTTTAGCTTTTTATCTCTCCTATTCATATTCAGTAAAATCTTATGAAAGATATGCAGTTGTTATGTATCCATTTATCTTCTTTATTATAGTTTCAATTCTTGATTTTCTTGATTTTAAAATTGTTATCTCTGTAACTTTAATTTATCTTGGATTTATTATTCCAGAATTAGTTAAAATTCACCCCTATTATTATGCTTATGGAAATTCCTATTTAGGAGGCTCGTTTCAGAGATATGAAAAGCTTAACTCGCCTCCTTTTGGGGTTGGAACTTATCTTTTGAATCAAAAACTAACTGAATATATAAAGACGCAAAACTCAGAATACTTTCCAGCAGTTGCAGGTTTCAAGTCTTTTAAAGCTATTTTTAAGGCTGGCAGAAACGAAAGAAGTCCTCTTTGTGATGTTGATTATTTTATTATGTTTTATGACGACCTAACTCCGGGTGAAGCCTGTATTGGTCGATCGAATAAATTAATTTTTACAATAAATATAGGTGGATTTGACTACTGGAAAGTTTATAAATTTAACAGGCAATCCACTAAGGCTGTTAAATTAAATGATGTTAATTTAGAAGAGCGGGATAAAGTAATTCCTGTTGTTTCAGGTGATAATTAAAATTTTATTTTAATTAATTCAAAGAAAACTCTTTGATATGTTTATTTCTAACAGTTTCATAATTTGCATGCTCTAAACCCAATTTTTCAAGCATTAAAGAAGCTTGTCTAGCTCCAATGTAGTGGGATAAAACAACATGAGTTGCTCCCTCATGATAAAGCTTAAGAGCATCTTCTTTTTGATCTGACATAGCTATAAACACACCGCTAGGATTTTCTCTTCTAAAAGTTCTAACTAAAAGCATATTGGTATCAAAGTCATTAATGGTTGAGATAATTAATTTGACATTTTTAAAAGGAAGTTCGGATATAAATTCAACATCAGAAGCATCTCCATATTCGGATTTCATTCCTTGTTCCTCAAGTCTTAATACTACTTCGGGATTAAAATCAACAATCAAGAACCTAATATTAAATTTCTTAAAAATTTTCATAAATTCAGGACCAGCTCTTTTATAACCAAAAACAATAGCATCAATCTCTTTTTCTCTTCGGGTAATCTTAATTCGAGACTTTCTAAATTCTAATAAATTTAGAAAATAATTTAAATATTTATAAAGTTTTTCTGAGAATAAAATTAAGTAAGTGGAACTGGCTATAGTTAGAATTGAAAGAATTGTTATTAAAGAAACTCCTTCTCTTGGGATATGACCTAAATTATAACCAAGAGTCACAAGTATTAAAGAAAACTCACCAATTTGAGAAACTGTAAGTCCTGATTGAAACCCTACTTTTCTCGAATATCCTAAAAGATTTAATAAAACAAACATAATTATTGGATTTCCAAAGAAAATAAGGGCAAAATACGAAATTACTGGAAGAAGTAAATTTTGAAAATTATCAAATTTCATGTGAGAACCTAAAAGAATAAAAAATAAGGTTATAAAAAAATCTCTTAGGGGTTTAAGTCGCGAAGAAATTTCGGAGGAATAAGGAGCCATAGAAAGGGTTACTCCGGCAACTAGAGCTCCTATTTCAATTGATAATCCAAGTTTATAATATAATGCAGCAATTGCCATTCCCCAGGACAAAGAGGCTATAAATAAAAATTCTTGAGAACGAGCCACAAAATTAGTTAATTTATTTAAAATCAAATTTGAAATTAAAAATAAAACAATTAATGCGACTAGTCCTTTGAATAACAAAAACCCAAGACTAGAAGCAATTTCTAAATAACCACCACCCGAAACACCAGAAAGACCGGCCAAAATTACCAAAATTATTGTAGCAACTAGGTCTTCAACTAAAAGAAAACCAATGGAAATTCTGCCGTAAAGTTTATTGGTATCTCCTTTGTCAGTTAAAATTTTCAAAATAATAATGGTTGAAGAGAAAGTTATAGCAATTGCAATGTATAAAGACTCGATAACAGGTAAACCAAGTAAGTGACCTATTAAATATCCAATTAAGGAAGAGATGGTTATTTTTCCAAAACCGGTAGCTAAAGAAACACCCCCTACTTCCTTTAAAACCTTCGGTGATAATCCTAGCCCTACAACAAATAACAGAGCAGTAATTCCTACCTTCGAGAGAAACTCGATAATTTCAGTTGAATGAATAATATTTAGAACATAAGGACCTGCAATTAAACCTGCAAGAATATATCCGATAATAAGTGGCTGTTTAAGAAGTCTCATAATAATTGAAATTCCTAAGGTAATTAAAAGGATTAAACTTATTTCAGAAAACTGATCCATTAATTTATCTTAATGTTTTTTAGGTCAAATTTCTAGAATCAAATTCAAAAAGAAAGTTGTTGACATCTTTTTTAAATATAGTATTATTCACTAGTTCCAGTAATATTAATTTATTAATTTTATTGGAACACCTGAAGAGCCGTCTAATCGCAAGAGAAGACGGCTTTTCTTATGCCTATTTTGGTAAAATATACCTAGTTATGATTATAGGTACCGGAATTTCAAAACAATTTATAGGATCCCCAGTCTTAGATAATATTTCATTCAAAATTGGAAATAATAAAAAAGTTGCACTTGTTGGAAAGAATGGTTGTGGAAAATCAACGCTTTTTAAAATAATTGCCGGTCTCCTACCCTACGATTCGGGATCTATTTCAATATCTGGAGAAACTTTGGGTTATATTCCTCAAGAATTTAATTTTCCCGATACATCAGTTGCTGAATACTTAAATTCATGTTTAGAAAACGAATGGGAGTTTTATAAAATCGATATTTTAAAAGAACAGCTTGGTTTTACAAATTTTGTTCCGGAGCAAAAAATAACCTCTTTAAGCGAGGGACAAAAAATGAAATTAAAGTTAATCCAAATTATGCTTTTAGAACCTTCAATTCTTCTTATAGACGAACCCACCAATCACCTAGATATTGACGGAATTATGTGGTTTGAAAATTATATTAATTCATTAAATAAATCAGTTTTAATGATTTCTCATGATAGGCAGTTTTTAAATAACACAGTATCTGAAGTATGGGAAATTGAAAACCATAAGCTTACAGTATTTGTTGGTAACTACGATAATTATAAGGAAGAAAAGGCTAAATTAATCGGTAAATGGAATGAAGACTTTGTTCTTTTTCAAAAAAAGAAAGCTAAACTCCAAGCTCTTTACGATAGATTTGCTGGTACTTACGGAGTCAGAGCTGTTAAAGCTAGAATCGCTAGGGAAATTCAAGGAGAGAATGAAAAATTACCTTATGTATCCAAAAAGATAAAAGAAATTGATTTTAAACCAGGAGTTACACACGCTAAAAGAATGGTTCAATTTAAGGATATGTTCAAAACTTACGATGGAACGAAATTTATTTTTAAAGATTTTAATTTTGAATTACGAGGAGGTGAGAAAGTATGGTTATTTGGACCTAACGGTGCTGGTAAATCAACCTTAGTTAAAATGATACTTAATTTAGAGTCTCCTACCTCTGGAGAAGTTTCTATTGGAGAAAATCTATCAATTGGATATTTCGCGCAAAAACAAAATCAACTTAATTACGATAAATCTTTACTAGATAATTTTTTAGATATTACTCATTGTGAATACGGTGAAGTCTTTGGAGCCTTAAAAAAATTTCTATTTGAAGGAGATATGCTCCGGTTAAGAGTCCGAGATTTAAGTCCGGGTCAAAGAGCCCGTTTTGCTTTTGCTATATTTACTTACCATAGCTACGATATGCTAATTCTAGATGAACCTGATAACCACTTAGATATAGAAACTAAAGAGATTATTGAGGAATCCTTGAAAAATTACAAAGGTACTCTTTTTTTAATTTCTCACGATAGGTATTTTGTAGAATCTATTGAACCTACTTCAATTCTTTATTTAAAAAATGGCCAGATTGAAACTTTATAAATATCAATAAACAAATTAAGTAAATTATAGCTCCATAAAAACAAGGGGTGATGATAGGATTTGGAACAGAACAACCGGCAACTTTATAGATGGTTCCGTAAATCAAGAAAATCCAGCACCCGAAAGAAGCGCTATAAAAAGAGCATAATAAGGTTTGATTTTCATAATTTAATTCTACTCTCGTTTTTAAAAGTTTAGATAGTATATTAAATGTAAAAAGTGTACTATAATGACATACTATGCAAGAAAATAAAGGATTAAACAAATTAACAAATAGAGACTTTTTTAAAGGAGACGTAAAAATTATCAGAAAAGCCAAACCAGGCCCAGTAGTTTTTATTGTAACAAATGGTTTAGGTGCTATCGAGGCAGTTATCAAAGATTCTGATTTTAACGTTGGGGATGTAGTTTATATTGAAGGTCAAGTAAACGAACATAAGGGAAGAACCCAAATTGAAATTCAAAAGATTCAAAAGTCTAATATGGATTTTGACACCATAATGTTACAAAAAGCTAAACCTCTAAGAGACTCGTTCTCAATTAATTCCGATAGATACGAAAAAATGAAGCCTGTAATGGTTTCTATTGCAACAAGGATTAGAGCTGCAGTTTTAAAAGGTCAGCCAATAATGATTAGACATCACAACGATTCTGATGGATTTATTTCTGGAATGTCTCTTGAAATGGCTATTGTTCATTTTATGAAAGATCAAGGAATTGATCCTAAATTTTTATTATTCAGAAGCCCTTCCAAAGCTCCTTATTATTCTTCTGGCGATGTTTTAAGAGACTTAGTTCTTTCTAAAAGATTTGTAGAAGAAGACAATTCCGAACTTAAACCTTTAATAATTGTTTGCGATAACGGATCTACTCCTGAAGATGCCTTTGGATTAGCAATTCTTAAAACTTTAGGTTACGAATCAATTGTTATCGACCACCACAACCCTGTTGAAATAGATGAAAACGGCGTAACTTCTGTCGATAAATACTTAATCGACCATTTAAACCCTTACAAATTAGGGCTTGATTCTAAAACCTCAGCCGGACAACTTTGCTATGAAATTGGAAGAATGATTTGTGAAAACTTCAACCTAAATCTAATGCCTGCTGTAGCTGGAATTTCTGATAGATGTGAAACACCAGAAACCGATCAATATATTGCGTTAACCGGACACGATAAAGAATATTTAGGCAAGATTGGAACTGCAATTGACTATATGTCATATCAATTAAAACACGATGCTGGAAAAGGTGTTTTTGAACAATTATTTGAAAACTATAATTTTGTCTTGTTAATCAATGAAGAAGTTAAAAAAGGTTTTGAAAATCAACTTCAATGCGCTCTCCCTTATCTTAGATCTCAAGAAATCAATGGTGTTAATTTTTCAACTATTGATTTAGAAAAATACACTATGAGATTTACTTACCCAGGACCAGGAGCTGTACTTTCTAGAGTTCACGAATTTGCAGCCAAGGAAAACGAAAATCTTCCGTCTTTAACTATTGGATGTATAGAAGATATGTTTATTGTAAGAGCCTCAAAACCAGTTCTTCCAGTTCAAGAAATTATTGATGCCTTACAAGCTAAATTTCCATACGCTAACGTTGATGGTGGAGGTCATGAAATGGCCGGAGCTATTAGATTCGTATCTGCTCATAAAGATGTTTTACTTGAAGAAATTAAAAATATTCTTAAAGCTAAAACCGCAACTTTTTCAATCGCTGAATAAAATAATAACGCACAAAAAAATCCCCAAGGAAAAAAATTCCCTGGGGATTGGTTTTAAAAGCTACAAACTAACCGCGGCAGTTAGGGCAACGGCTATAGTATTCCGCTTCCACCTTTCCACTTCCACGACATCCGCCGCAAGTTTCGAAAGTGTTCTTAGGGTTTCGCCCCTTACCCTTACAATCTGAACAAGAAACAATTTTCTTTTCAGTAAGGATAATCCTTGAACCCGCGCACTTTTTACAAGTGCTGACTTGGGTCTTCTGCTTCGAAGACATAACAACTCCTTCATAATCCCTACTATAAAAATGAGGGATTTTGTAATTTTAATCCTATAGAATATAAAAAGCAAGTCTTTAGGGTAAAATAGATAAATGTATTATGTTTATCTCTTAAAATGCTCTGACGGAAGTTTTTATACCGGAATCACAACAGATTTAGACCGAAGAACTAAAGAACATAATGAAAGTATAAAGGGTGCGAAATATACAAGAAATAGAAGGCCCGTTTCACTTGTATATTTCGCACCCTATTCCTCAAGAAGTGAAGCCTCAAAAGAAGAATACAGAATCAAAAAATTATCCAGAGATGAAAAAATAAAATTAATAAATAATTGAGATTAAGTTACTTACGAGATTTTTTAGGAATTCTACAAGTTGAAATTCCTAAAACATAGTAAATTCCACAAAAACCAGTAATAGCATTAACTAAAAAAGCCAAACCAATCAAAATAAAAATTAGTTGAATTAAGCC
>Ga0214917_10007633_pt1 | contig 10882 bp, 10 predicted proteins | sample LL_1208_BB_MetaG_FD_177983 | JGI IMG/M metagenome (GOLD analysis project Ga0214917, IMG submission 177983) | Freshwater microbial communities from Lake Lanier, Atlanta, Georgia, United States - LL_1208_BB | ecosystem: Environmental > Aquatic > Freshwater > Lake | place: USA: Georgia | collected...
CATTTACAAAGTGAAATAGCAAATCTTCTCATCTTTTATTGGTAAAAAATTCCTTCAACAAATTACCTGCCTCTAAACTCAAAACCTCAGGAATTACTTCTATTTCAGATCCAAGTCTTTTATCTCTTACTAGGTCATAAAGAGAACCAGAAGCTCCAACCTTCTCATCCCAAGCACCAAAAACAACCCTAGATATCCTTGCTGCTTGAATAGCACCAGCACACATAACACATGGCTCTAAAGTAACCACCAAGGTATAGCCATCTAAACGCCAATCCCCGAACAAAGAACTTGCTTCCCTGATAGCAACAATCTCAGCATGAGCTGTTGGGTCAACCAACAGCTCTTTCTGATTCCCGCCTCTAGCAACAATCTCACCAGTGCTAGAGACAATAACTGCACCTACTGGAACATCTCCTGATGTATCCATGGCTACCTGGGCTTCAGTTAGGGCAGCCCGCATATATGGCTCCCAGTGTTTACTCATCACACACCCCTAAAGTTGTTAGATTTAGCCTATGCGCATACACGTAGCAGATCACCCACTGATTACCCATAAGTTGACTGTCCTTAGAGATAAGAACACTCCTTCACCTGTATTTAGACAACTAGTAGAAGAACTAGTCACTCTTCTAGCCTATGAAGCAACTAGAGAAGTAAAAACAACAAAGGTTGAAATAGAGACCCCAGTCACCAAGACTCACGGTGTGAAACTTTCCCACCCAAGACCTATCATCATCCCAATCCTGCGAGCAGGATTGGGAATGCTAGAAGGCATCGTAAAACTTCTGCCTACGGCAGAAGTGGGATTCTTAGGTATAAAAAGAAACGAAGAAACACTTCAGCCCTACACCTATGCAAACAGACTTCCTGATGATCTAACTAACAGGCAAGTTTTTATTATTGACCCGATGCTTGCTACCGGTGGAACACTAATCGATTCCATCGATTATGTCTTTGAAAGAGGAGCAACAGATGTTACCTGTATTTGTCTAATTGGCGCTCCTGAAGGTGTATCAGCTGTTGAACAACACATAGGAGACAAAGACGTCAAGATAGTTCTAGGCGCCCTAGACGAAAAACTAAACGAACACGGCTACATAGTCCCTGGACTAGGAGATGCTGGAGATCGTTTATATGGGTTGGATGACTAGTTCTGAGATCTATAATCTGCTACAGCTCGCTTTAGGCCTTCTTCAAGTGAAATAACAGGTTCCCAACCAAAAGACTTAATCTTTGAGACATCCAAAAGTTTGCGTGGTGTTCCATCTGGTTTAGTTTCATCCCAATCAGTTCTACCGTGAAAGCCAACTGTCTTCGCAACTAGTTCTGCTATGTCTTTAATAGTTAGGTCTGAACCAACCCCAACATTTACTTGTTGCGCACCGTCATACTGTTCCATGAGGTGCAAAGTTGCAGTAGCCAAATCATCAACGTATAGAAACTCCCTTAGAGGAGAGCCCGTTCCCCAGTTTGTTACTACTTCATCCCCAATAATTCTTGCCTCTTCGTACCGCTTTATAAGGGCAGGAATTACATGGGAATTGAAACCAGAGTAGTTATCTCCGACCCCATACAAATTTGTCGGCATAGCTGAGATCCAAGCAAGTCCATGCTGCCTTCTCACTGCCTGTACTTGCATGATTCCAGCAATCTTTGCGATGGCATAGGCGTCATTTGTTGGCTCTAAATGACCAGTTAGTAATGAGTCTTCTTTAATTGGTTGCTCAGCGAATTTTGGATAAATGCAGGATGACCCCATGAATAAAAGTCTTTCAACTCCTACTTTTGCTGCTGCATCCATGACATTCACTTGTATTTGCAAGTTATCGGAAAGAAACTCTGCTGGGTAAGTGTTGTTGGCCATGATGCCACCGACTCTTGCGGCAGCCAGAACTACATAACGGGGTCTTTCTTTTTCAAAGAAATCAATAACTGCATTTCTGTCTCTTAGATTTAGTGCACTCGACCTTCTTCCAATCAGGTTTGTAAAGCCAGATGACTCTAGATGCCTCCAGACAGCAGAGCCCACCATACCGCTATGACCAGCAACATAGAATTTTGCACTTCTATCTAGCGGACCAGGAGACCAGTTAATTTCGACCATTAGAAACTCGGGGTATCAATCCAAGGAGTGCCTTCATGTTTGAGGGCTTCAACATCTGCATCAACCATAAGATCAGCAAGAGCTTTTGCGCTTGTCTTAGCTTTCCAGCCAAGAAGTTTTTCAGCTTTAGAAGCATCTCCGATAAGCGCGTCCACCTCTGTTGGACGCAAGTATCTTTCATCAAAGTCCACATACTGTTTCCAATCCAGACCGACTCTTGCAAATGAATGTTCCACAAATTCGCGAACTGTACAGGCAACACCAGTAGCAAGAACGAAGTCTGTTGGCTTATCTGCCTGAAGCATTCGCCACATTCCCTCAACATACTCAGGGGCATATCCCCAGTCACGAATTGCATCTAAATTTCCCAAAAACAACTTGTCTTGATTTCCGGCTGCAATTCTTGCGACAGCTCTCGTGATTTTCCTTGTTACGAATGTTTCTCCTCGACGTGGAGACTCATGGTTGAACAAGATTCCATTCACTGCAAACATTCCATATGCTTCGCGGTAGTTTCTTGTCATCCAGTAGGAGTAAACCTTTGCCGCACCATAGGGTGATCTCGGGTAAAAAGGAGTATCTTCATTCTGTGGTGGAGGAGTTGCTCCAAACATCTCCGAAGAAGATGCTTGATAAAACTTAGAGTGTGGAGACATTAATCTCACTGCTTCCAGTAATCGTGTGGATCCAACGCCAGTTACGTCTCCGGTAAACTCAGGCTCATCAAAGCTCACGCGAACATGTGATTGCGCACCTAAGTTATAGACCTCATCTGGTTGGATTTTTCCAATAAGGCTTACCAAACGGCTTCCATCAGTTAAATCACCATAGTGAAGAAATAGTCTTTGATTCTCACCTTGAGGTGCTTGATAGATGTGGTCTATACGCGAAGTATTGAAGCTTGAAGATCGGCGAATAAGTCCGTGAACTTCATAGCCTTTGCCTAGAAGGAGTTCTGCTAGATAGGAGCCATCCTGACCAGTTATTCCTACAATGAAAGCAACTCTAGACATTTCTGCATCTCCAACCAGAATTACTGAATGTATTTCTACTACCCTAAACTACTCCTATGAATGACTCAACCGTGGCAAATTCCTTGCGAGTGCTAGGCATTGACATTAGTAGGGCTAATCCGGAAAGTGCATTAGCTCAGGTGCTTGCAAGCCGTCATTCAAATACAACCTTAAAGGTTAATTTCCTCAATTCTTACTGTGTTGTCCTAGCGAATGAATTGACAGATTACCGGAATCTGCTGAACACGTCTGCTTTCAATTTTTGTGATGGAAAACCTCTAGCGTTTATTGCTCGCGCGCTAACTGGTGAGAAAGAGATCCGGCAAGTACGTGGGCCTTCGTTCTTCGAACACTGCTTAACGCCTGGGAACGCTGTCGGGGAAAGTCATTACTTTATTGGTGGAACTGAACTCACTAGATCCAAGATGCTACATAGATTGAGGAAAGACAACCCTGAGATTGAGATTTCAGGCTTCGAGTGCCCACCATTTAGGGAACTCAGCGCAAAAGAACGCGAAGAGAGAATTTCCCGAATTATAGAATCAGGGGCAACTCTAGTTTGGATGGGGCTCGGAACACCTAAACAGGACTTCGAAGGGTACGAAATTGCTTCAAAAACGCATACAGTTGTCTTCTCGGTAGGTGCTGCTTTTGACTTTTATTCTCACACAAAAAGCGAAGCCCCTAAATGGATACAGAAAATTGGCCTGGAATGGTTTTTCAGGTTAGCCACAGAGCCTAGAAGACTTTGGAAAAGGTATCTGATTGGAAATTTGAAATTTGTGGCGCTAGCAGTCAAATATGCTTTCAAGGGACTACCGAAGTAATGTCATTCAAAAAGGTGCTTGTCGTGAGCCAATTGCCTCCTCCAGTAAATGGAAGCACCCTTATGACCAAAACATTGGTCGAACAACTTGGAAAATTGGGTATAGATACCTGCGTTATATCCAAATCATTTAGCAAGGATTCGGATGAGATTGGTAAAAAATACGCATCTAAAATCCTAAAAATACCGAGATTTCTTTTAGGTTTAGTTTCAGCGAATATTAAATTTAGTCCCAAATTGGTAATTTACTTTCTCACAAATAGGGTCCCCTCGTTTTACTTAGATTTTCTAGCTCTAAGCATTCTTAGAATGTTTAGAGCGAATGTCGTTTTATATTTACACACGAGTGGATATGAAAAGTTAATTAGAAAATCAAAGTTGAACGCAGCTCTCTGCAGAAGCGCATTCAGTTGGGCAGATAAATTAGTCACTTTATCACCAAAACTTTCCAGTGACATTACCCAATTCGTTCCAGAACTAAAAATCCATTCGATCGCAAACGCTGTCGAAGATCAATTCACCCTCAAAAGCAAAGTACTGCCTCGAAAACGTTTCGAGAATAAACAGATTATTTTTGTAGGCAATTTAGTTGAAGGAAAGGGCTATGAGGAGTTTCTAGATGCCTCACTGAAGCTAAGACGCAAAGGCTTGATTTCAAAGGCCCTAATTATTGGGGCTGAGACCAAGTCTGGGCAAATCTTAGACATGAGAAAGAGAGTGTCTCAGATGTCTTATGAGAATGACGTCAAAATACTCGGCCCTAGATCTCGAGAGGAGATTTCAAGGTATTTATCAGAATCGAGCGTATTCGTATTTCCTACAACCTACGAATTTGAGGCTCAACCATTGGTCATCGTAGAAGCGCTAAGCGCGGGCTTACCTGTTGTCGCTCTTGGCGCAGGCGCTATCCCCGACTTTTTCGCCATTGGCCAGATAGGTGAACTCTTAGAGCCGAGACAAGCCAGAGACCTTGCCGACGCTATTGCTCGCACCCTCGATGACTTTGATAAATGGTTGGCAATGAGCCTAACAGCGAGAAAAGTGTACTCGAGAAACCACAGTATGGCCTCCTACAGAAAAGCTTGGGTTGATCTACTGGCTGAGCTTGGACTGGAGCTCGAAAAATGAAAATAGGGATAATCCTTTCTGAACTTCAAGAAGTTACCAGACAGAATGGTGGTATAGGTGCGAGGTACAAACTTTTAATCGAAGAGTTCAGTAAATTCCCAAATCTAGATTTAGACGTTCTAGTATTTTCTGATAAACCTTGCCGCCCAAGAGTTGGACACAAGATAAGAATCGAACGCCTGAGCCTTTTCCTTCCAGGGCCAATTAGGCTTCTATATCGAGCGTTGTATTCGAAGTTTTGGATTAAGTTCAGGAAATTTGATGTGCTACTGATACCAGATTGGACAGGATTAGGCGCATTTACCCCAAGAAAAACTGCACTGGTTACAAATGTTGTAACTTCCCTCAGGCAAATCCACGCTATTGCTGGGCCTGTCTCCCAATCTTCGTTGAGCTCTAGAGTCAGCTATCTGATTCAAAACTTCTTAGAGAGAAGGCAACTCAGGAAATCCACTCGCATTATTGCGATTTCGAATGCGATTGCAACTTGGGCAAGGGAAGAGAGTCCTAGTGCTGAGGTGACTGTAATTCCAAATGCAATTTGGCTTGGGGATTTAAAGATGAACAACACTCGCATTCCAACCGATGTGATAAGAGAGAAAAAAATATTGTTTATTGGGCGATTAGAGAAAAGAAAGGGAGTAATTGACTTCGTCAAGGCAGCAAATTCGCTTCTTCAGGAAGGGGCGGATTTCAGTTTTTATTTAGCAGGGGGAAATGGGGATCCGGAATTCGAACCATCCGAGAGTTTTTTGAGAAGTTTAGTTGAAGAAAAGCACCATGGTAGAGTCCACTTTTTAGGGCCACTTGACAAAAGTAGCCTCGCAGACGCCATTTTGAGCAGCTACTGCGTGGTTACGCCATCACATTGGGAGGCTTTTGGGAATGCGACTGCCGAGGCGATGTCTCTAGGAAAGCCAGTGATTGCCACTAACGGGAGTGGATTCGACGACTACTGTAAGAGTGGTTTCAATTCAATTCTAGTAGAACCAAGGAATAGCGATCAGCTGGCAGAAGCAATAAAAACTTTGGTGGAAGACGAGGATCTTGCAGCCAGCATCGCCGCTAATGCAGCTCTAATTAAAGCTCAACTAAATCCAGCGCGCATTTCGCTTCTATACCTAGAAGCATTAAGAGGCGGTGGCTGAATTGTTGAAGAGAAATGAATGGTTAGCACTTTTTGAGAGGATTCTCTACAGAGGCGCCAGCTCAGCTACATCACTCTTAATTGCATACCTATTCAACCCAAGCGAACTCGGATTGTACGCCACTGGTTTCCTTTTTCTCAACATGGTTCTCAGTGTGGTGGAAGCACCGATGAGACAAAACCTTGCAAGCGCATTGCAGAGCCGTCGTGTTCCAAGATCTCTTCTAAAAACAATTATCATCTGGGGTGCTAGCGGTAGCGCGGCTCTTGCATTTCTCTTTACCGCTTGGTCCATAAGCGCAAATCAGAACATAGACAGTCTTTATAAACTATTTCCGTTAGTTTTAGTTCCTTCAATTGTGGCATTGGGTATCAAGTTTAATGCAACTCTTGAACTACACCTTAAGTGGAGCAGAATTTTCCTCTCTCAATTGATAGCTCTTACAATTTCACTTCTAATTTCCGTTCCACTGTTGCCGATTTTCAAAGCAGGTGCTGCAAATCTGCAAACACTAATAGGAGAAACGGTCCTAGTCATCTGCTTGTGGATATCGTCAAAAAACCTTCGCGTTGCGAATTCTGATCAACGAATTAAGCTCTCAATGCAGAATTCGGTAGCCAACTTTCTTGGGTGGTGTCAGGGTCAAGCTGAACGAATTCCCCTAGCGTTTCTAGGTCTTACCCACTTACTCGGCCTTTACTCTCTAAGTTTTTCAATAGCACGGACACTGAGCGACACAATCTCGGCTGGGCTGAACAATCTTCTTAGGGCTTCATTTTCAAGAAGTGCTTCAGTTGACGAACAGAGGATATCTCTTAATAGAACACTGGCCTTAAGTCTTAAGGTTAGTTTTGCTCAGCAAGCATTTGTTATTCTGATTGGTCCTCTGGCAATTTTTACTTTCTTGGGAGAAAGCTGGAGGGACGCCTCATACTTTGTTGTTCTTTTGTCACTTGGGATAATCACTAGTGGCCAATCCTGGACGTTATCTAACTACCTTGTCCTTTCGGGCCATGCGCGAAAATTAATAAAATGGCAAATCTTCGCTATTTCTTTGAGCCTGATCTGCGGGATACTATTTGTTATTTCCCCAATTACGGCTACCATAACGCTGCTTTGTAGGGATGCTCTCATCTATTGGTCAAGATTACGTTTAGTCGAGCAGGAAGGTATAGTTGTTTCGATTTCGCCCAAGATTGCCATGTCAGCAGCTTCGGTGTTAGCGGCTTTCGGCGCTCTTTATGTCTGGATTCTTAGGAGTCACTTTGTCTGAAATTGATATCCTAATGCCAGCCCGCAACTGCGAGAGAACTATTACTCAAGCAGTTCGGTCGACTTTGCGAAGTATGCCGAGAAATGCAAAACTATGGGTTTTGGATGACGCCAGCACAGATAGGACCTTGAGTCTTTTGGAAGCCATCTCCGATGATCGACTTGAGGTTGTCGTTTCCGAAGTGAATCTCGGAGTCGCTTTGGGTCTAAATAAACTGCTCTCTCTAGGCCACGGCAAATATGTAAGCCGCATGGATGCTGATGATATTTCACTTCCGTGGAGATTTAAAAATGTTAGCGAGACTTTAGAGAATGTGGATTTCTCATTTTCAACTCATTTGATTTTGAAAAACGACCTTTTTTGGATTTCAGGAAACAAGCCAGTTAATTTAAGCCCTTCCGCATTAGAGCTTTCTCTCTTAGTAGAAAACCCCTTATCGCACATCACCATGAACGCGCGACGAGAATCTATTGAAAGTCTGAACGGTTACAGAAATACTCCGGCAGAAGATTATGATTTGTGGTTGCGGGCAGCAGTGAAACATAAGCTTCAGAGAAGGGCATTTCCAAGTGCCATATATCGACAAGTTAATGCGCCCAAAACCCAGTCAATCATTAAAGTTCGTCGAGATCTCGCAAATTCACCAGAAACGCTTTCGTCCTACACGGCGCTTTGTTCCCATTTAGGGCTTGACTATTCAAACTGGCATCAAAAAGAAAATGTTCCCGAAATGGCTCGTTATGAAAATTTGGAGCCACTTGTGAAATTTCTCTTATCAAGTAAGAGCAGTCTAAGCAGTTTTGAGTGGATCAACCTATCAAGTCGATTTCAAAGAGTTTTCGGTTTCAAAATCAATTAGCCATACTTGAGTAAAGACTGTAAGTTCAAGTATCTACAATTTTCAGAATTAGAATAGGGATGGAAATGTTGACGAGAAGAGAGTTAACTACTCAGGCTTTAATTCTTTTATTTTCAGTGTTGATGTGGATTTCTTTTTCAGTCACCCACTCGAACTTGACACTATACCTGCTGGCTGGGACCTTGATTGCAATTTCTCTACTCGCTCCCGTGAACCAGTATTTGTCAATTATCCTTCTAACCGTAACTCTCGTGCCATGGGATTATTTGAACTCGAATAGCACTTTAATATACTTTAATCCTGGTCTAGCAGTTGCGGTTGTCTTTTTGCTTCGAAGGCTCCTCACCGAAAAAATGTCAGAACTAAGGGTGAAAGTTCTAGCGGCTGGAGGTTTATTTGCGATTTACCTTTCTATCTTGGCCATTCTCAAGGAACACCAGCATGGGTTATTCCAAAGTGTGGTTTTAGCGCTTATTTCTGCTCTTGTATGGTTTGTGTTTCCCGCCTTTATGAGCACGGAGTCCGTCATTGAGAAAAACTGGCTTACAATACTGGGGCTAAGCATTTGTTTAGGTTCATTTGGAATCCTTGAGTTCATGACGCGCAAGAACACTTTTTCATGGTTTTTTGAATCATCTTTCCAGCTACTAACGCAAAAATGGGGTACATATCGAATTACTACCACGCTTGGTCACCCACTGGTCAACGGTCTAATCTTTGCAATCTTAGGTGTGCTTTGTCTCTATTTAGCCGCAAGCAGAATCCACACATTTGCTGCATATTCGGCCGTGGCGGTGGCAACTACGGCAGAAGCGATGACAGGGAGCAGATCCGGATTGTTGGCCATGGGAATTGGATACGCCTTGCTTCTATGGTTAAAATTCCTTCGCAGCTCAAAGTGGAGCATGTGGTTCATATTGCTTGTGAGTTCACTTCTCGCGTTGTTTTTATCGCTCGAACAATTCGGCGTTTACCAACGTTTTAGTTTGTCTGAATCCGCTGAATCGACGACCTACCGGTTTTATCTACTCGAACAAATACCGAAATTCATAACAAATAACGGGATCCTCGGCGTGGGGCCTTTTTCATCGGCAACTGAATGGCAAAAGCAGGATCTCTCAGGGCTACCTCTCGAGAATTCGACTATTCAGTTATTATTCTCATACGGCTTGCTGGGCTTAGTTGCGCTCTCGTTATTTTTGACTAAGAATGTAGTTGGCAATCTAAGAACTCCTAAAGGTTTTGGATCCGCACCCGTCCTTCTAGCCTTTATCATCGCAGCGTCAGGTTTTAATTTTTTCGAAGCGTTTCCCTCATTTCTTGCATTGACTAGCGTAATTGTAAGTTTGCTATACGGAAATGCACTAATAAGCCCCGCTACCTCTCAAAACATAAACAATAGTCCTGAAGAGAATCGATAAATCAGTAAGTACTGTCCAGTTCTCTACGTATGCAAGGTCAATTGCAACTGTTTCTTCCCAGGTTAGAAGTGATCTTCCACCTATTTGCCAAGGACCGGTTACACCTGGTTTGACAAGGAGTCTTCTAGTTTCGTGTTGCTTCCACTTTTCAACTTCTGAAAGCAGCGGTGGTCTAGGACCAACCAAGCTCATGTCGCCTTTGAGGACGTTTAGAAATTGAGGAAGTTCATCAATTGAGTATTTGCGAATAACTTTGCCGACTTTTGTGATTCTTGGATCTTCTGGATCTTTGAACATGTTTTTGTTGGTTGCTTTATCAGCTAAAGCTTTTTGTCTTTCAGCATGTTCTAGTTCTGAGCCTACCTTCATGCTTCTTAGCTTGTAGATAGTGAACTGCTTTCCATTCAAACCAACTCTGGTTTGAGTAAAGAAAGCAGGTCCTTTATCTTCAAGTTTCACAATTAAAGCTGTAATTAGAACTACCGGCAATGAAATAAGGAAAGCAAGCAAACCTAGAACCAGGTCCATAACTGTCTTAATCAAATACTGAGGGCCGGTGAACTTGGTAGAAGTAATCTCCATCAAAGGCGACCCAGCAATTACTCTGGTGGTTAGCTTTGAGCTAGAAACTCCTGTGATTGCTGGCGAGACTACAAAAGATATGTCCCAGCCATCTAGAGCCCAATAAAGTCTTCTATGCATCTGAACAGAACTTGGCCCGGTTCCAACTACCTGGAGTAGTTCAACACCTTCTGCTGCAAGAACTTCTGGAAGGTGGTCTAGGTCAACTGTTGAAGTCTTATCTTGATTTACAAACTTCAGATTTAGAACCTTGTTGTCTTCAATGGTCATTACTGGTTCAAATTCAGCTTCTTTGTTGCTGCGATATTTCTGAAGCTCTAGTTCTATTTCTGCACTTGGCCCATAAATAGCAACTCTTCTTCTGAATCTGCCGGCTTGGCGTTGTTTATGTAGCCATACTCTGCCAAGCCGCCTGACTATTAACAGAACTACTAAACCAATAACAATTACTTCGGAAACATAAACACGTGAAACGTCTACCTTGAAGAACAATGCAACAAAAGCTAGAGTTCCTAAAACAGTAAG
>Ga0214917_10007634_pt1 | contig 10882 bp, 14 predicted proteins | sample LL_1208_BB_MetaG_FD_177983 | JGI IMG/M metagenome (GOLD analysis project Ga0214917, IMG submission 177983) | Freshwater microbial communities from Lake Lanier, Atlanta, Georgia, United States - LL_1208_BB | ecosystem: Environmental > Aquatic > Freshwater > Lake | place: USA: Georgia | collected...
AGGTACTTCGTATTCTCGGACCACGTGCAACTCAGGTTCACTTGGTTAACGAAATCCAATCTGTTTACCGCTCACAGGGCGTAGGCATTCACGATAAGCACATCGAAGTAATCGTTCGCCAGATGCTTAAGCGCATCACAGTTCTTGAAGCTGGCGATACTGAAATGCTTCCAGGTGAACTCGTTGAACGCGGTCGCTTTGAAGCTGAAAACCGTCGCGTTGTTACGACCGGTGGCAAGGCTGCATCTGGTCGCCCAGAACTTATGGGTATCACCAAGGCATCACTTGCAACTGAATCATGGTTGTCAGCGGCTTCATTCCAGGAAACAACTCGCGTACTTACAGACGCTGCGCTCTCTGAGAAGTCAGATCCACTCTTGGGTCTTAAGGAGAACGTCATCATCGGTAAGTTGATTCCAGCTGGTACAGGCCTTGCCCGTTACCGCAATATCCGAGTTGAGCCAACAGAAGAAGCAAAGGCAGCGGTTTACGCAGCTTATGACGAGTACGACTTCACACCATTCGATCAGGGTGGTTCAGGCGAAGCAGTTCGTCTCGATGAGGTAGAAATCCCTCGTTAATTCATTAATAACAAAGAGACCCAATCCATTTCGGATTGGGTCTCTTTGTTTTACACTGCATGTATGAGCGACGATAAGAAGTACTCGGTTCAACGCAAACCCCAGCGTGAGATTTTTGACAAGGAAGAAGTTCAGGCACTTCTTGACTCAGAGTTTGTAGCCCACGTTGGCTTTGCCGATCTTGATACAGGAATGCCTTTTGTTATCCCTCTTGGCTTTGTCCGCGATGGAGATCGTGTATTACTGCATGGATCAACGGGCTCACGCCTTTTTATGCAAATGTCACAAGGTATGGAAATTTGTGTGACTGTCACTCGCATCAATGCACTGGTCTCTGCCCGCACACCGGCGGTCAGTTCAATGAACTATGAATCTGTGATGATCTTTGGAAAGGCAAAGGTCTTGCGTGATGATGAGAAGATTGAGGCAATGAAGCAACTCTCAAATAAGTTGATACCAGGCATATGGGATTATGCGCAGGCTCCCAGTGCAAAAGATTTTGCAGGCACAATCATTGTTGAATTAGCGCTAGATAAAGTCACTGCTAAATCACGCAAAGGTGGGCCGGTAGATTCACCTGAATATGTTGCACTCGATATCTGGGCTGGAATAATTCCTATCGAGAGAAAACTTGGAACACCGATGACATCGGAAGATTCACGAGTCACAACGGTTCCTGACCATATTAAAAATCGAACTTTGTAATGGCTAAGGTCGTAAAGGTGGGGGATGAGCTCATCCTCGAACTCTCATTTTGGGAGAAGATGGGTGCCCTCCATGACAGCCCTCGAATTCCGGCCGATTCGGTTGAAAAGGTCGAGTTCTTCGATGAGCTCTGGGGCTCATCCACCCTTCGAGGCGTCCGAGCTCCCGGAACTGCCCTGCCTTATGTGGTCCTTTTGGGGACTTTGAGGGGTCGCAATTATCGAGACTTTGTAGCAATGAAGGGCAGGGGAGAAGGCGTGGTTTTGACGCTCACAAGTGGTCCCTTTGCCCGCTGGATCTTCACTCTGAAGCAGCCACAATCGGAGATTTCTAGCCTGCTTTAAGACACGCCCGAGATTGAAAAAAGCATGAAAATGGCCATGTGGCAGGGGTCTCAGGAGTAGAAGGGCCGTTTTGACCTTTCATAGTGCCTGCAGATACCTTTCTCCTCTGCGCTTTTACCAGCAACACACCCGACCGCGTGGGTCGGACAGTGAGCGTAAAAGTACGGATACAAAAAGGAGATATGTAGTGCCAACTATTCAACAGTTAGTGCGTCGTGGTCGTGCAGAAAAGACTACGAAGACAAATACACCTGCGCTCAAGGGTTCACCTCAGCGTCGTGGTGTGTGCACACGTGTGTATACAACAACACCTAAGAAGCCTAACTCTGCGCTTCGTAAAGTTGCACGTGTTCGTCTTACTAGCGGCATGGAAGTTACTGCATACATTCCAGGTGAAGGTCACAACCTTCAAGAGCACTCGATCGTTCTTGTACGCGGAGGACGCGTAAAGGATCTTCCAGGTGTTCGTTACAAAATTATCCGTGGATCACTTGATACACAAGGTGTAAAGAACCGTAAGCAATCACGCTCACGTTACGGTGCTAAGAGAGAGAAGAAGGCTAGCTAATGCCACGTAAAGGTCCTGTAGTAAAGACTCCTGTAGTTGCTGATCCTGTTTACAGCTCACCAATCGTTACAGCGCTCATTAACCGCGTACTCCTTCACGGCAAGCGCTCAACAGCAGAAGCAATTGTTTACAACGCTCTCGAAGGCACACGTAAGAAGACAGACGTTGATCCACTTATCACATTGAAGCGCGCACTCGACAACATCAAGCCTGCTGTTGAAGTTCGCTCACGTCGTGTCGGTGGAGCTACATATCAGGTGCCAATCGAAGTGAAGGCATCACGTTCATCAACTCTTGCTCTTCGTTGGCTCGTCGACTACTCACGCGATCGCCGTGAAAAGTCAATGTCAGAGCGTCTTCAGAATGAATTGATCGATGCAGCAAATGGTCTCGGAGCAGCTGTAAAGCGCCGCGAAGATACCCACAAGATGGCTGAAGCAAATAAGGCATTTGCTCACTACCGCTGGTAATCACGAAAACTAATACGAGAACTTACGAAACGACGAGAAGAGGAATATAAGTGTCAACGTCAACAGTAGAGAAAATCGATCTAGCTACGGTTCGCAATATCGGAATCATGGCTCACATCGACGCGGGCAAAACCACGACTACTGAGCGCATCCTTTTCTACACAGGTATCTCATACAAGATTGGTGAAGTGCACGAAGGTGCAGCAACCATGGACTGGATGGAGCAGGAACAAGAGCGCGGTATCACGATCACCTCTGCCGCTACGACATGTATGTGGAAAGACCATCTCATTAACATTATCGATACACCGGGCCACGTTGACTTCACAGTTGAAGTAGAACGTTCACTCCGTGTTCTCGACGGTGCAGTTGCTGTATTCGACGGTGTTGCTGGTGTTGAGCCACAATCAGAGACAGTATGGCGCCAAGCAGATCGTTACTCAGTTCCACGTATCTGTTTCATCAACAAGCTAGACCGCACAGGTGCTTCATTCGATAAGTGCGTAGGCATGATCAAGGATCGCCTTAACGCAGTTGCTCTCGTTCTTCAGCTTCCAATCGGTAACGAATCAGATTTCATCGGCGTCGTAGACCTCATTGCTATGAAGGCTCTCGTATGGCGCGGCGAAACTAAAAAGGGCGAAGATTACGCAGTCGAAGAAATTCCTGCTGACATGCTCGACAAGTGCAAGAGCGCTCGTGCTGCAATGCTTGAAACTCTTGCTGAGAACGATGATGCAATCATGGAGAAGTTCCTTGATGGCGTTGAAGTTTCAGAAGATGAAATCATCGCTGGTATCCGTCGCGCAACAATCTCTGCAAAGCTTTCACCAGTTCTTACAGGTTCTGCATTTAAAAACAAGGGCGTTCAGCCAATGCTCGATGCAGTAAATCGCTACCTTCCATCACCTCTCGATATCGATGCAATCGTCGGTACAGATATGGATGACACATCAATTGAGATGAAGCGTCTTCCTAAGAATGATGAGCCATTCTCAGCTCTTGCATTTAAGATCATGACAGATCCACACCTTGGAAAACTTACCTTTATCCGTGTTTACTCTGGTGTTCTTGAGACAGGATCAACAATCCTTAACTCAACAAAGAACCGCAAAGAGCGCATCGGAAAGATTTATCAGATGCACGCTAACAAGCGCGAAGAACGCGACAATGTTGGTGCAGGAATGATCGTTGCTGTTATGGGTCTTAAGGACACAACAACAGGTGAAACTCTCTGCGATTCTGCAAAGCCAGTAATTCTTGAATCAATGGACTTCCCAGCACCAGTTATCTCTGTTGCTATCGAGCCAAAGACAAAGGGCGATCAGGAAAAACTCGGCGTTGCGATTCAGCGTCTCTCTGAAGAAGATCCAACATTCCACGTCAATACTGATGAAGAAACTGGCCAGACAATCATCGCTGGTATGGGCGAGCTCCACCTTGAAATCCTCGTCGACCGTATGCGTCGTGAGTTCAAGGTTGAAGCTAACGTCGGTAAGCCACAGGTTGCATACCGCGAAACACTTCGTAAGCCAGTTGCACGCCACGACTACACACATAAGAAGCAGACAGGTGGTTCTGGTCAGTTCGCAAAGATTCAGATCGCTATCGAGCCACTTCCAACAGGTGAAGTTGAAGGCGGATACGAATTCGTAAACAAGATCACTGGTGGTCGCGTTCCACGCGAGTACATCCCATCAGTTGATGCAGGTTGTAAGGAAGCGATGACAGCAGGACCACTTGCTGGATATCCACTTACAGATGTACGAGTAACTCTTCTTGACGGCGCGTATCACGATGTTGACTCATCGGAACTCGCATTCAAGGTGGCTGGTATCGCAGCATTTAAGGAAGCAGCAAAGCTTGCTGATCCTGCAATTCTCGAACCAGTGATGAAAGTCGAAGTTGTTACCCCTGAAGACTTCATGGGTGATGTCATCGGCGATCTCAACAGTCGTCGTGGCCAAATTCAGGCCATGGACGAGCGGTCAGGTGCCCGCGTTGTTAGGGCGCTAGTTCCGTTGTCAGAGATGTTCGGCTATGTCGGCGATCTCCGCTCCAGAACACAAGGTCGCGCGAGCTACAGCATGGAGTTCGACAGCTATGCCGAAGTTCCAGGCAACGTCGCAAAGGAAATCATTGCGAAAGTTCGCGGCGAATAATCCCTAATAAGCACAAATAAAACCCCTAATAACTAAGCACTAGATAAACGAAAGAGGAACCAAAATGGCAAAAGCCAAGTTCGAGCGTAATAAGCCACACGTAAACATCGGAACAATCGGCCACATTGACCACGGTAAGACAACACTTACTGCTGCGATCTCAAAGGTGTTGCACGATAAATTCCCAGATGTAAACCCATTCACACCTTTTGATCAGATCGATAAGGCTCCAGAAGAGCGCCAGCGCGGTATCACAATCTCTATCGCTCACATCGAGTACCAGACAGAGAAGCGTCACTACGCACACGTTGACTGCCCAGGCCACGCTGACTACATCAAGAACATGATCACTGGCGCTGCACAGATGGACGGAGCAATCCTCGTTGTTGCAGCTACAGACGGCCCAATGCCACAGACTAAGGAGCACGTTCTCCTTGCTCGTCAGGTAGGCGTTCCATCAATCGTTGTTGCACTTAACAAGTCAGATATGGTTGATGACGAAGAAATTCTTGAACTCGTTGAAATGGAAGTTCGTGAACTTCTATCTAAGTACGAGTTCCCAGGCGATGACACTCCAATCGTTCGTATCTCAGCACTTAAGGCACTCGAGGGTGACCAGAAGTGGGCAGATAAGTTGATGGAGCTCATGGATGCTGTAGATACATTCATTCCACAGCCAGCACGTGACATCGACAAGCCATTCCTTATGCCAGTTGAAGACGTTTTCACAATCACAGGTCGTGGAACAGTTATCACCGGTCGTATTGAGCGCGGAATCGTCAAGGTTAACGAAGAAGTTGAAATCGTTGGTATCCGTCCGGATGCACAGAAGACAACTGTTACAGGCGTTGAAATGTTCCGTAAGTTGCTCGACGAAGGTCAGGCTGGCGAGAACGTCGGTCTCCTCCTCCGTGGAACAAAGCGTGAAGATGTTGAGCGTGGACAGGTTGTCTGCAAGCCAGGATCAATCACACCTCACACTGAGTTCGATGCATCTGCATACATCCTTTCAAAGGATGAAGGCGGACGTCACACTCCATTCTTTAACAACTACCGTCCACAGTTCTACTTCCGTACAACTGACGTGACTGGCGTTGTAACACTTCCAGAAGGCACAGAAATGGTTATGCCTGGCGATAACACTGAGATGGCAGTAACTCTCATCCAGCCAATCGCAATGGAAGATGGTCTTCGCTTCGCAATCCGCGAAGGTGGCCGCACAGTAGGTGCAGGTCGCGTTACAAAGATCAAGAAGTAATTGTGAAAGCGCCGGCGGCGTAAAACCGCCGGCGCAAACACAAACAACAATTAAAAGTTTGAACTAACGAAAGTAAAGAGGAGAACGACATGGCGGGACAAAAGATCCGCATTCGACTCAAGGCGTATGACCATGAGGTAATCGACTCATCAGCGAAGAAGATCGTTGAGACAGTCGAGCGCACAGGTGCAACCGTCGCGGGTCCAGTGCCGCTACCAACAGAGAAGAACACCTATTGCGTGATTCGCTCTCCTCATAAGTACAAGGACAGCCGCGAACACTTCGAGATGCGCACACATAAGCGCCTTATCGACATCATCGACCCAACACCTAAGACTGTTGATTCATTGATGCGTCTCGACTTGCCAGCAGGCGTCGACATCGAGATTAAGCTCTAAGGAAAGGACGAAAACTAATGACACGTACAGTTGTAACTCAGTCTTACGGTTCGTCCATCAAGGGCGTTCTCGGTAAGAAGCTTGGTATGACCCAAGTATTCGACTCAAATAACAAGATGATTCCTGTGACAGTAGTTTCAGTTGAATCATGCGTTGTTACATCGATTCGCACACCTGAGAAGGATGGCTACTCAGCTGTTCAGCTCGGCTTCGGCGCAATCGATCCAAAGAAGATTTCAAAGCCACTCGCTGGTCAGTATGCAAAGTCAGGCGTCACTCCTCGTCGCTCTGTTGCAGAACTCCGCACATTGTCTGCTGCTGATTACACAGTGGGACAAGAGATTGGCGCATCAACATTTGCAGCTGGCGATATCGTCGATGCAACTGGAACATCAACTGGAAAGGGAACTGCTGGCGTTATGAAGCGCCACGGCTTCGGTGGTCTTGGTTCTTCACACGGTGTGGATCGTAAGCACCGTATGCCAGGTTCAATCGGCGCATGTTCAACACCAGGTCGCGTTTTCAAGGGAATGCGCATGATGGGTCGTATGGGTAACGAGAAGATCACTACACAGAACCTCACAGTTCAGGGTGTTGATCTCGAGCGCAACCTACTTCTTATCAAGGGCTCAGTTCCTGGTACCGATGGTGGTCTCGTCTTTATCCGCTCAGCTGCCAAGAAGGCAATTGTTGAAACCGTCAGTGTTGATTCAGTTAGGGCAGGTAAGTAACCATGGCGCTTACACTCGAAGTTAAGAACGCAGAAGGAAAGAAAGTTGGCTCAGTTGATTTGCCAGCAGAAATCTTTGATGCGCAGACAAACATTCCTTTAATTCACCAAGTCGTAACAGCTCAACTTGCAGCTGCACGTCAAGGTACACAGAAGGCAAAGAACCGTGGAGAAACTTCTGGTTCAGGTAAGAAGCCTTTCAAGCAGAAGGGAACAGGTCGTGCTCGTCAGGGTTCTGTCCGTGCTCCTCTTCAGCGCGGCGGCGGTGCTGCACACGCAGTTCGCCCACGTTCATATTTCCAGCGCACACCAAAGAAGATGATCGCAGCAGCACTTCGCGGCGTTCTCTCTGATCGTCAGCGCAACGAGCGTATTCACGTTCTTGACTCTGTAACAGCAGCTCCTTCAACAAAGGCAGCTCTTGCGGCAGTCCGTCAGTTCTCAACACGCAAGAACCTTTTGGTAGTTGTTTCACGTAACGAGGACGCTGCATGGCGTTCACTTCGTAACGCTGATGACCTCCACCTTTTAGTACCAGATCAGCTCAATGCATATGACATCTTGAAGTCAGATGACGTTGTTTTCTCAGAAGCAGCGATCAAGGACTTTTTGAAGTTTAAGGCAACTGGCAAGTCTGTTAAGTCAGTCGCACGCGAGAGTGAGGTATCTGCATAATGAAGGATCATCGCGACGTTTTGCTAGCGCCGGTTGTCTCTGAAAAGAGCTACGGATTGTTAGATGAAAACAAGTACACATTCCTAGTTGCAACAGATGCTAATAAGACAGAGATCAAGATCGCTGTTGAAAAGGTATTCGGCGTAAAGGTAATTAGTGTCAACACTATGAACCGTCAAGGAAAGAACAAGCGCACACGTTTTGGTGATGGAAAGCGCAAAGACACAAAGCGAGCAATCGTTCATGTGGCCGCTGGCGACCGTATCGACATCTTCGGAGGCCCTGTCTCGTAATTGAGATAGGACCTTAAAGAGAGGAAACCTCATGGCACTTCGCAAACTTAAGCCGACTACACCAGGTCAGCGTGGAGCAACTGTTCCAGATTTCGCAGAAATCACTCGCTCAACACCTGAGAAGTCACTCATCCGTCCAATCCACTCAAAGGGTGGACGTAACAACCAGGGCCGCGTAACTGTTCGTCACCAAGGTGGCGGTCACAAGCGTGCATACCGTCTTATCGATTTCACACGTAACGATAAAGATGGCGTTCCAGCAAAGGTTGCACACATTGAGTACGACCCAAACCGCACAGCGCGTATCGCACTTCTTCACTATGCAGATGGAGAAAAGCGTTACATCATCGCTCCAAATAAGCTTGAGCAAGGTGCAACAGTTGAGAACGGTCCAAAGGCCGATATCAAGCCTGGTAACAACTTGCCACTTCGCAACATCCCAGTAGGTACAACTGTTCACGCAATCGAACTTCGCCCAGGTGGCGGAGCGAAGATCGCTCGTTCAGCTGGCGCATCAGTTCAGCTCGTTGCAAAAGATGGCCCATTCGCACAACTTCGTATGCCATCTGGAGAAATCCGTAACGTTGATGTTCGTTGCCGCGCAACTGTTGGTGAAGTTGGAAACGCAGAACAAGGAAACATTAACTACGGAAAGGCTGGACGTAAGCGCTGGTTAGGCGTTCGTCCATCTGTTCGTGGTGTTGTTATGAACCCTGTCGACCACCCACACGGTGGTGGTGAAGGTAAGACTTCTGGTGGACGTCACCCAGTCTCACCTTGGGGTAAGCCTGAAGCACGTACTCGTAAGAAGAAGGCTTCAGATTCAATGATCGTCCGTCGTCGTAAGTCGAACAAGAAGCGCTAAGGAGCCCTCATGCCACGTAGTCTCAAGAAGGGCCCATTCATTGATGGGCATCTCACCAAAAAGGTGGATGCGCAAAATGAAGCCAATACAAAGAATGTCATTAAGACATGGTCACGACGTTCGATGATCTCGCCTTCAATGATTGGACACACAATTGCGGTACACGACGGTCGCAAGCATGTCCCAGTATTTATTACCGATGCAATGATCGGTCACAAGCTTGGTGAGTTCGCACCAACACGCACATTCCGCGGACACGTTAAAGATGATCGGAGAGCAACTCGTGGCTAATACACAAGACGCACTCGTAGCTCGCGCTGTATTGCGCGACATTCGCCACACACCACAGAAGGCTCGTCGCGTCGTCGACTTGGTTCGTGGAATGCGTGCGGATGAAGCACTTAACGTTCTCAAGTTTGCACCACAGGCTGCAGGTTCAGATGTGTACACACTTCTTAACTCTGCAATCGCAAATGCGAAGCAGCAGAACCCAGCAATCCGTGATGCTTCAGAGCTCTGGGTTGTAGAAGCACTCGTTGACGAGGGACGCACAATGAAGCGTTTCCGCCCACGTGCACAGGGTCGCGGTTTCCGTATCCTCAAGCGTTCAAGCCACATCTCAGTTGCTGTCAGCGATACAAAGTCGACTTCAAAGTCACTTTCTCGCACATCAACTCGTGCGCAGACACGTAACCCAAAGCGTTCAGAGAAGTCACCGCTAGCTACTCCAGTAGCGGCAGTTAAAACACCAGCAGAGAAGGGAGCGTCCAACTAATGGGTCAAAAAGTAAACCCACACGGCTTCCGTCTCGGCATCACAACTGAATTTAAGTCACGTTGGTATGCAGATAAGTTGTACAAGGATTACGTCAAGGAAGATGTCGAAATCCGCCGACTTATGCAGAAGGGTATGGAGCGCGCCGGCGTTTCACGCATCGAAATCGAGCGCACACGTGATCGTGTACGTATCGACCTTCACACTGCTCGTCCAGGAATCGTTATCGGTCGTCGCGGACAAGAAGCTGACGTTCTTCGTCAGAAGCTTGAGAAGCTCACCGGCAAGCAGGTTCAGCTCAACATTCTCGAAGTTAAGAATCCAGAAATTGATGCACAGCTTGTTGCACAAGGAATCGCCGAGCAGCTTGCTGCACGTGTTTCATTCCGTCGCGCAATGAAGAAGTCAATGCAGTCAGCGATGAAGGCAGGAGCACAGGGCATTCGTGTTCAGTGCGGTGGTCGTCTCGGTGGTGCAGAAATGTCACGTTCTGAGTTCTACCGTGAAGGACGCGTTCCTCTACATACACTCCGCGCAGATATTGATTACGGTTTCTACGAAGCTGCAACAACATTCGGTCGCTTGGGTGTAAAGGTTTGGATCTACAAGGGTGAAGTTATTGGTTCACGTGCAGAGCGTGCTGAAAAGGCACTTGCTGAAGCGCGCGCTCCAAAGCCAGAACGCCGCGGACCACGTACACCACGTGCTCCACGCGCAGAGGTAACAACTTCTCAGGTATCTGAAGCTCCAGTAGTTACAGAAGGAGGCGCTGAATAATGTTGATTCCTCGCAAGGTTAAGCACCGTAAGCAGCACCACCCATCACGCTCAGGCGCATCAAAGGGTGGAACACAGGTTGCATTTGGAGACTTCGGTATCCAGGCACTTGCTCCTGCATATGTCACTAACCGTCAGATCGAAGCAGCGCGTATCGCGATGACTCGTTACATCAAGCGTGGTGGAAAGGTTTGGATCAATATTTATCCAGATCGCCCACTGACAAAGAAGCCAGCTGAAACTCGTATGGGTTCCGGTAAGGGTTCTCCAGAATGGTGGATCG
>Ga0214917_10007635_pt1 | contig 10882 bp, 9 predicted proteins | sample LL_1208_BB_MetaG_FD_177983 | JGI IMG/M metagenome (GOLD analysis project Ga0214917, IMG submission 177983) | Freshwater microbial communities from Lake Lanier, Atlanta, Georgia, United States - LL_1208_BB | ecosystem: Environmental > Aquatic > Freshwater > Lake | place: USA: Georgia | collected...
ATTTAGTTTGCCACCTTCCATTTCCTCCATTTTGCATTTACACATCTTACAAATAGAACCACCTATTAATCCTTTTTCTACTAACACTTGAGTTGGAATAGCTCCTTTACCTTTCATAGATTTACGAGAGATTTTATTTTTCTTATAAACAAGAATTAAAGAAATTCCTGAATCTCCTAATTCTTTTGTTCTATATTCTGTAAATCCATCAGATTCTACTTTAGCTGGTTCTATTTGTCTAAATCTTAATTGAGTATCTGTCTTATCTACCTTTGGGACTTTATATTGGTTTTCTTTTAACCATTTCTTTGCTTTTGGTGCAGTCCATTTATCCTTTGAAAATACAACACTTTGAACAACATAATTAGCAACACCAGCTCCCTCAGTTATAACATTTACCTTTGCACCCAAATCAGTTACTGCATTTGTTAGTTTGGCTAAATAAGGCAAGTCCTTAAATAGTTGTTTTGTATCTTGTTTGATAAATTTCAAATCTGATTCATCACCAATATTATTAGCATCAAATATATTCAATAAAAAATCCTGACAATTATCGTCAATTGCAGAATAAGCAAAGAACTTTTCTGTTCCCATTAATTCTTTAGTTTTATCAAGCATTGTTTGAATACTTAAATTTTGTGGCAAATTATTTGTTACTTTTTTTACCTCTGTTTTAGGTCTTTCTGCAGGATTTAAATTCATATCAATAACCTCATTTTTTTCTAAGCTTAATCGTTTTCCTGATTGAGTTTTAATTTCTAAAAATAAATGGAATAATTCATCAAATGACTTGTCCATTCTTTTTCCAAATTTCCCTAATGAAAATAAAGACAATGCACCTGTCAATAATCCTGAAACAGGAGTTCGCTTAATTGTTAGTTCACTTACAATTTCTTGTCCATAATCTTTTAATATTTTTCTAACTTTCGGGGGATAATCATTTCTGCCGTAAACGACAGCTTTGAAATATTTTTTTGTTTTATCAATTGACTCTTGGGCTAAATCCTCTCCTTTTGATACAGCTGTTCTAACATCTTTTAAAGCAGATTTTCCTGCTTTTTTAACAGATTTTTTTATGTCCTTAATAATTCCAGTTCCCTCTAAAGTTGGTTTAATTTCTGCAATATTTAAAGTAATGTTTGATTTCTTTGGCATTATAATATATATAAACAAATATTTTTTTTGTTAGTTTATTTATTTAAAAAATTGATTTAAAGATAAGATTGTATAGGATTGTCTTAATAATTTATTTTATTAGAATTACTACTTCGGTAAATTTTTTATTGAAGAACACCTTTTACAAATATTTACTCCTAAACGAATGCCTCTATTATAGGTTTTTTTTGTAATTGTTCTGCTTGTATTACATTCATTACAAATAACATCAACTTTATTATTTTTATTATATTCTAATAGTTTATCTTTATTATTTTGATAATAAATTTTTTTATTTTGTAATACTTTTTCTCTGTTTTTTTCAGCATATTCCTTTGTTCTTATAATAGCTCTTTTTTTAGGGTCAGTTTCTTGTATATGTTCTAAATACTTATCAGTATTTCTCATATTTATGTTCTGACTAACATATCTTAAATTGCTAATATTGTTATTTAATTTATCTCTATCAATATGGTCTATTACTAATCCTTCAGGTCTTTCACCTATAAATTGTTCTGCTACTAAATGATGAAATAAATAGTTAGTTCTTTTACCGTTTCTATTAATTTGAAAATATCTATAACCTCTATTAAGAATAGAACCTCCAATAATTTTATAATCTCCAGATATTAATTTTCTTCTACAATTTCCAAGATTAGATATTTCATAGTTTTCAAAACAACATTTCCACTCTTCCATATTATATTTATCTAATGATTTATCTTTAAGCTGTTTTAAATGGTATTTTTACCATTCCAATTCCATAGAATTCTCAAACTAAGATTATTGGCACTATATTTATCTGCTTTCCAATTACCCTTTATGTTAGTTGCTCTTGCTAAATAGCGTCGTTGTCTATCTTTATCTTGATGCTTTGTAAAATCCTCCATTGGTGGATTAAATTGTCCAAAATGAATAAATTTTTTATCAGGTCTTTGAATCATGTATTTCTTAGTTGGTCTTGTAGAAATATATACTTTAATATCATTTCCTAAATATTTTTTTGCATTGTTCATAACAATTGCTGGGTCACTATATTGCGATAATATGCTATACTTATCCATTTATTATATAATTAAGATAGATTATATAATAAACCTTGCCTTAAATTCTTTGACTATCCTCAGGTTTTACTCCTGCGTCTAATTCGGCTTGTTCTGCTTTTACCTCCATTTCTATATCTCGCTCTATATGTATTAATCCGCAACATAATCCTACATCACTGCATTTTGATTTGAAAGTATATCTTATACAAATTCCCATAGTTGCTGCCGCTAAAGTTGCAATTCCATAAATCGTTACATTATCCACCATTTATTATATGTTGAGAAATTATACCAATCTAATAGCAACAAATGAGCGTTTTTGACTTTCATATGTAAAAGTAGGTGCGGATACTTGCGTCCAAGTCATATTTATAAACAAAGTGTATGTAGTGCTTCCAGTTGGACTTACAACAGTAGTTAAAGGTGGATAACTTGGTGCTGAACTACCGCTCACTGGAATATAAGGACTATCTTGGTAATAAATTAAACCGCCATAAGCACCAGTATTAGATAAACCAGTTCTTACATTAATAGTATTTATATTTCCAGAAGGCTGACCGAATTGAAGATTTACGAATATAATCCAAGTTCCAGCAGTTAAAACAATATTACCAGCATTAAAAGGTGTTCCTGATGTAATAGGAACATTAGCTCCTACTGTTCCTACAAAAGTTCCAGTTACGTAAGTAAGAGAACTTGACGGCGTTGCTAACGAAAGCAAACCAGTTCCGTCACTTGTTAGAACTTGACCTGATGTTCCTGAAGGGTATTTCAATTGAGTTAATGATAAAATACCAGTGCTGGGGACATAACTGAGAGGACCTGTTGTAGTATCGGCTAATAAAGGTTGGTTTCCAGTTCCAGCACTAAATACTGGATACATTGTTGTTGCTGTATTATTATTTGTTACATTTACATTAGTAGCATTTGTAGCCGTTCCTGACAACGCACCTGTAAATGTAGTAGCAGTTACATTGGTAGAACTTAATGTTGCTGTTGATGGATTGAATGTTAGAGCAGTTGAAGCAGTTTGAGCCTGATTACTTGTTGTTGCTCCTACAAAAGTAACAAATTTACTTGCGTTTGTAGTGGTGTCTAATGTTATAGCAATATTAGTTGCGTTGGTAGAATTAGTTGCTGATGTAGCCGAGGTTGCCGTATCTGCGTTTCCTGTAAGATTTCCTACAAATGTTCCTGCGGTAAGCGTTGCTGTTTGAGGATTAAATGTAAATGGTCCAGTAGCAATGTCAGCATATAGCGTTTGTCCTGTTCCTGATGCGGAAACAAAAGTAGGATAATAGGTTGAATTTAAATTAGTATCTGTTATTTGAATAGCAGTAGAATTTGGATTAGAAATACCTTGTTCTCCCTGCGGTCCTTGAGGTCCTTGTATGCCTTGTATTCCCTGCGGTCCTTGAGCCCCAGTAGCCCCTTGTATTCCTTGAGGTCCTTGAGGTCCTTGGTCTCCAGTATCTCCTTTTAAGCCCTGCGGTCCTTGAGGTCCTGTTGCTCCTTGTATTCCTTGAGGTCCTTGAGGTCCTTGGTCTCCAGTATCACCTTTTAAGCCCTGCGGTCCTTGAGGTCCAGTAGCCCCTGTCTCACCTTGTATTCCCTGTAAGCCCTGAGGTCCTGCTGGTCCTTGAGGACCAACTGGTCCAACTGCTTGTATAATAAATAATATTTGGTTATTGTTAGAAAAACTATGAGTAGATGATGCTAATGAAACTGTATAGTCAATATATTGATTTGAAACAATAGAAACTGCTATAACATCCCAATTTTGATAATTTGCTGAATTAGTTTTATCTTGAATTACGATTACATCACCAGCATTAATTAAACCTAATAAGACTTCAACATCATTTCCAGTTTGATCAATATGAGAAACATATAAATGAGTTGCTAATAATTGATTCGCATTATTCCATTCAATATATCCATTTGTTACTGGAGGTGATTGACTATTAGTATCAGCTTGATAATTATAAACGAAAGAAGAAACTCCTGCTGGTCCTTGGTCTCCAGTATCTCCTTTTACTCCTTGAGGTCCTTGAGGTCCAGTAGCCCCAGTATCCCCTTGTAAACCTTGAGGACCTATTGCTCCTTGAGCTCCAGTAGCTCCAGTAGCTCCTGTTGCTCCTACATCTCCCTGAGAACCTTGTAATCCTTGAGGTCCCGTTGCTCCTTGAGGTCCTAAAGTTGCTACATCCCAATATACGCCAGTTGCTCCTGAATATAAAGTATAACCATTTGTTCCAACTGAGTTGTTAGTATCTCTTATAAAATTGGTATTAAGAGTTATTTTTGTATTTACATCACTATTTCCAAAACCATAAGTAGCATTTGTTGGTCTTGATACTGGTAAATTTATACATAAAGCAAATTGAACTTGTAATGGACTAACATTTAATAAAGAATATGTTGCTCCTATCATGTTACATTGATTAAAAATTATTGCACCAGCAAAAGTATTTGGAACTGTAATAAGTCCTGCTATACTACAATCTTTAAAAAAATAATTACCCGATGCTCCAGCTGTTATTGTTATACCTGAAATTACATCTACATCAGTAAAATAATTATTGCCTGAACCTGATAAAGTAAAAAGCCCCTCAATTTGTAAATTGGCTATTGAAATAGAACCAGTGCTAGTTGATCCTAATGTTAATCCTCGTCCACCTGCTAATTCGCATATTGTTTCTTGTCCTCTTGCAGGAGCTATAATTGCTATATTTTGTTTTCCATTTATAGTTACAGTTGCTCCTCCAAATGAACCTGGACTCATTATAATTTGAGTTCCTTGAGTAGCACTATTTATGGCTGTTTGAATATCAGTAATTCCATCATTAACATATAAAGTATTTGTATATACACTTTGGGGCGGTTGTAATGATAATAACCCTGTAGAATCACTTGTTAGTATGTTTGAACTTGTTCCTGATGGATATTTCAATTGTCCTAATGATAATACATTAGACGATGGATTATAAGTTAAACCACTCGCATCTACCTTTATAGCATTGTTTCCTGATGATGAACTAACAAATGTAGGTAAATATTCTACATTATCACTTACAGCTGTTATATTAACATTAGAAGTATTTGTTGAATCAGTGCTATTACCAACAAGCTGACCAGTGAAAGTCGTTGCTGTCAAATTATTGCTACTTGGATTATAAAATAAACCACTATTAACATCTATTGCTCTATTACCTGATGTTCCATTTACAAATGTAGGATAAAAATTACTATTTGTTGATTCAGAAGTTACTAAAACATTATTACTGTTAGTGGCTGTTCCTGATAAATTACCTGAAAACGATGTTGCTGTTAAAGTATTTGAAACAGCATTATAAGTTAAACCAGTATCTACTTTAATATTATCGTTTCCTGAAGTAACATCAACAAAAGGAACATAAAAAGTTCCAACAGTAGAAGACGCATTAGTAATTCCTACATTAGTAGCATTAGTTGCAGTATCAGCATTACCTGTTAAATTACCATTAAACACTAAAGCACTTAGAGTTGATGTATTAGGGACATATGATAATACATTTCCAGTTGTATCTGCTCTTAAAGTTTGATTAGTTCCTGAAGAACTAACAAAAGTAGGATAAAAAGTATTTACATTTGTAGAAGTATTAGTTATATCAATTGTAGAGGCATTAGAAGCTCCTACTTGACTATCTACATAAGTTTTATTACATAAATCATTTCCTACAGTTGGGGCATAAGATGTTTGAGGAGCAGCAGCATTAAAAACTGCTACACCAGCGGTAGATATTTCTAATTGATTTGGAAAACCACCTGCACCTAATTTTAAACTATGAATAGATGCTGCTGTAATTCTTAAATCATTTGCTGTTGATGCTATTAAATCTGTTCCCCCTATTGTTATCGTTGGATTAGTTACAATTTGTAATTTGTTTAAAGTATCATCGCTTGTTAAAATTAAATCGTTTATAAAAGTAGCCATTATATTATATGTTAATAAAATAAAATAAAATGTTTTAAAATACTTTTCTTAAATTAATTAATTATCCAATGTAATATGTAATCATAACTAAAGCAACACCAGCTTGTGTGCTTGGAGCAATATTAGTGCTAACACCACCCATTCCATAACCCTGAAGCAACCATTTTGAACCTCTAGGTGCTCCAGCTGTTACTGTTGTAGGACCACCAGCAAAACCAGCAGTAGTTTTAAAAGATGTCCAGTTACAAGCCCAAGCATTAAAGTCAGGGAAATCAGTTCCAGCACCAGCAGCAGTTCCATGTGATACTGATGTAGCATTTCCACCATTTAATCCATTTTTCATTGTTCCTATTACATTTGTAAAAGATGTTAAAACTCCTGTTACTTGAATACTTGCAGTTATAGTATTTGCTAATTCATTTGAACCAGGTGATCTTATTAAAACTGAATTATTAACATTTTCCCCTCTAATAAAATTATTACCAGCACTAGTAGCAAAATAAATGATAATTTGTTGCCCTGGAGAGACGGCAATTTTACTTGTATTGCTGATAACTTGACCTCCACCACCACTACCTCCATTAAAAGTTCCAACGTTAGTTCCAGCCAATCCTCCACCCGATATTGCTTGAATATCAATAGCATAGCAGTTTGGCGGTATTGTCACTGTTTTACTTGGTAAATTAGGAGACGCTGCTGGAATATAATCAGTATAAGTTTTTAAAGGAGCAGATATGGCTGCCGTCGTTTGTTGCGTCCCATCAGGAAACTGAATATAATTTCCACTTGTATTCATTATTAAACCATTTGAATTAAGTGTTAATGGAGTTTGAACTATTGCTGAACCATCTTTAACAACAAAATTATGTGCTCCACTATTATTATTGTTAGTATAACTAATATTTGTTGAAGCCGTTGTAATACTACCCGTAATAGGCGGATTTGCCGAAGCAGATAAGTCTTGAATAGATAAAATAGAGGTTGATACATTTCTATTATTTGATATAGTGTTTGACATAATAAATGGACTTGTAGCAGTAACAGCACTGCTATCTAATATTAAAACTGTTTTTTCAACACCTCCTACTTGAGTTCTAAATTGATGGTTACCACTATCAACATTATTATCATAAACTATGCTACCAGCAGAACCCGATATTATACCAACTGATGTATTGCTGGTGTTAGTAACATTTAAATTTGTTGTTTGTATTGTTCTATTAACTGCTGTTGCTGATGTCATTGCTAAAGGAGAATTCATTTCAACACTCGTGCTATTAATTCGTAAAGGAGTTGATTGTGTTCCTGCTCCATTTTTATTACGAAAAATATGAGTGCCGTTGTTATTATCATTATCGTAATAGAAATCAGCACTAGAATTGTAAATTGTTCCAACGGTTAAATCTTTATCTGATGATGATAGAAATGAATAATTAGATGAAAATATTTGTCTTTTTGGATTTGCAATATTTGTCATTCTAATAGGTTCATTAAAATTAGAGGCAGCATTAAAAGTGGATATGCCATTAACATTGATTGCTTGTAAATTTTCAGTTCCTTGAGCTGATGGATATTTTAAAAACTTTTTAACTGCAATGTTATATGTCAAAGGTTCGTCGCCTGTTGCAAATACTGCAGGGTCAAATATAGGTAATGTTTCTTTCGGTGGATCGTAGTTAGACATTAATATATATTAAGAAAAGATTATAAAAATCAGTTTTCATTACAAAAAAAATAATATTTGCTTAATTATATAATGCCACCTAAAAAGAAAAAAGATAAAGAGCCTGAATTATTGGCTGGTATGGAGGGAGGTAGAGTAGCTAACATGTATGAGAAAATACCAAAGGAACTTCTTGACACTGTTCAAAACCCAAATTTTCATTTGCATCATTTAAAATTACCATTCAGAATGTGTGTTGTAGCTCCAAGTGGTTCAGGCAAAACGAATTTTTTAATTAATTTACTACACTTGTTTTCAAGTGGAGACAAAGGCTCATTTCAATCTATACATATAATAACTGCAAATGCAGATGAGCCATTATACCGATGGATTCAATCCAAATCAGACCAAATTGTTATTAAAGAGGGATTATCTAACACTCCTCCACTTGATAAATTTAATAAAGATGCAAACCATCTTGTAGTTTGGGATGACTTGGTTCTGAGTAAGGATTTAACGATGGTTTCCACATATTATTTAAGAGCCAGAAAGCTAAATGTAAGTTGCATCTTTTTAAGTCAGAGCTATTTTAGAATACCAAAAATGATAAGAAATAACTGTAATTATATGGTATTATTGAAACTATCAGGACAACGAGAGGTTAATATAATATTATCAGAGTTTGGTTTAGGTGTTACAAAGGAGCAATTATTGGCTATTTATAATTTTGCCACACGAGATGCTATGCAACCATTGATTATTGATATGAATGAACAACCATCTAATAGATTTAGAGAAGGATTTTTACAAATAATAGATGTTAACCAACTTTAAGCACTGCTACCTTTGGTTTAATATTATGATAGGTGTTACATAATATTAAAATAAAATGGATGGTGGTCTTAATAGAGCGATGTTACTGCTCATATTAAATAGTTGCATTGTCTTTAAGTTGTTTTTTAGTAATATATTTTTGATGTTTTTTAGTTTTTATATGTCTTGCCTCGCCACAATGAATATAATGTCCTCCACATTCGCATTCATATTTTTGAGTTATTTTTTGTTTATTATCTTCATAATATTGTTTTTTATATTCTGAAATATGTTCTTTATTATTATTATGATATTGTTTTTTATATTCTGAAATATGTTCTTTATTATTATTATGATATTGTTTTTGTTTTTCTAAAATTTGTTCTTTATTATCTTCATAATATTGTTTTTTATATTCTAAAAGTTGTTCTTTATTTTCTTCATAATATTGTTTTTGTTTTTCTAAAAGTTGTTCTTTATTATTATTATGATATTGTTTTTGATATTCTGAAATACATTCTTTATTATCTTTATAATATTGTTTTTTAGTTCTACCTGGTATAACTTTATTTACGGCATTTGCAAATTCTCGTGTAAGTTCTCCTTCTCGTCTTTCTAATTCTTCTTTTGAATTACAAGGATAGTTTTCAATTAATTCAATATAATGATCATCATATTTAAGTAACTCAAATGAAGTTACAAAATGATAATTATTGTTTTTCCAACAATTAAAATTACCTCTATGTGTTGATAATCGTTTTGATAGTGGCTGAGTTGTTGAGCCAATGTAAATTAAATCAGTTTGATAACTACGAATGCTATATATTTTTCCATTCTGATAATCTTTTGGTTTTCTATTATTTGCTATTTCCATCTGTTATATACTATAATGTTCTATCGTCTTTAAGTTGTTTAGATTTATTTTTTTTATATTCATGTTGATATTGTAAAATTCTGAGTTTATTTTTTTGATAATATTCTTTTTTAAGTTCCTTATTTTTCTGGTAATATTCTTTTTTTTGTTCCTTATGTGCCTCATAATATTCTTTTTGATGTGATAATATTTGTTCTTTATTATCTTGGTAATATTCAGTAATTGAGCGTCCCATAATATTTTTATTTACAACTTTTTCTGTCTCACGAATTAATTGACCCTCTCTACGTTCTAATTCATTTTTAGAATTGCATGGACAATCCTCTATTAATTCAATATATGCATCATCAAACTTAAGTATTTCAAAAGCAGATATATATCCAATATTAGCTATTGTCCATCGCTTATAATTATTTTTATGCAATGATAAGCGTTTTGAAAGTGGCTGTGTAGTTGAACCAATGTATATTAATTCAGTTTGATAACTACGAATACAATATATTTTTCCATTTTGATAATCTTTGGATTTTCTATTTTGTTCTAATTCCATCTAATATATACTATTCTAATATATTTTCTCTAAGTAGTTTTAAACGAAATTAATTAATTTTAATTTTAATAATTCCTTAATTTGTTTTAATTTTAATATTCAATCCAACATATATAGCAGATGCAATAACTAACAAATAAAATAAATAATTGTTATCATCATCGTCGCAATAATATTCTGTTCCTCTTAAGTAGGTCATCTATATAATTATTATAGATTCTTTTTATATTATTTGAACAAACAAATTTTTTTAATTAATTAAAAATTGACTTAAAAATAAATTGTTAGTATAGAATATATTAAGGAAATGTCCCCGCCGTCTTATAAACAAAATAAAAAACACATCTACTCGTGGAGAGAGAATAATAAAGAACAATATAATGAAATCTGCCGTAAATCCAAGCAAAAGTATGATGCTTGGAAAAAAGTTCAAAAAGAGTTTTTGAAAATTCTATTATAATATTTAGGAAAATTGCTTAATTATTATATTAAAAAAAAAATGATATAAAGATTTTTTTCTCTATATTAACTATAAGAATGGAAATTAGAATTCGCAATGATTATTTTGGAGATGCTTTTGAGACTTGCAATATAAATGACTTGATTAATCGGTTGAATAATGGTATTAAACCCACTTATGAGGTAATAAATGATATTAATAGATATAACTTTGATTTTGATTATTATTGTAAAAAAGAAGACTTTGATTTAGAAACAGCAGAATGGTTGGAAAACAAATTAGAAAATTATATTTTTGATGCTTTACATGCTTTTACAGGTATTGAACCAAATATTGCAATTGCAA
>Ga0214917_10007636_pt1 | contig 10882 bp, 11 predicted proteins | sample LL_1208_BB_MetaG_FD_177983 | JGI IMG/M metagenome (GOLD analysis project Ga0214917, IMG submission 177983) | Freshwater microbial communities from Lake Lanier, Atlanta, Georgia, United States - LL_1208_BB | ecosystem: Environmental > Aquatic > Freshwater > Lake | place: USA: Georgia | collected...
AGTTCTTCGGCGGCAGATGAATCTACAGATTTGCAATTCACCCTAAAACGCGAAGACACTGCAGTTGTTCCTAGCGAAATTAAAATTCAGAGTTCTTCGGCGGCAGATGAATCTACAGATTTGCAATTCACCCTAAAACGCGAAGACACTGCAGTTGTTCCTAGCGAAATTAAAATTCAGAGTTCTTCGGCGGCAGATGAATCTACAGATTTGCAATCCATCTATACGTTTGAAGTGCTTAAGGATATTAACGCCTTAAACACATCCATTACTAGTACTACGGTTCCAACGACGTCAATTCAAGAAATACCTAAAATATTTCATTTTATCTGGTTAGGTGATAAGATTCCTCCGAATGAATATAACGAGTATATCCGTTCTTGGGGGGTTAATTATCCGGAGTTTAAATTCATGCTATGGCACGATAAAAATATACCAAGCGATTTGGTTACCGGATCCCTTTTAGAAAAAGAGAAACGGGTAGTCTGTAGAGCAGACATACTTCGTTACGAAATACTATACAAATACGGAGGTATATATGTCGATATGGACTTTTTATCGGTAAACAAAATGCCCAACTCAATGTTATATGGTTGTTTTTTCGCGTGCGAGAGTCTGCAGTTTATTTCAATCGGTATAATTGGTTCATATCCCAATAACGGGTTGTTTTATGAAATATTAAAAAGAGTTCAAGTGAGTGTCGGTAGCGATAATATAACATCAAACATTACAAAAATTTCTGGACCGTTTTTTTTGACGAAAATGTATTTTGATAATAAAGCGCTATTCAAAGACGTAACTTTGTACAGTAGTCATCATTTCTATAAATATACGTTTCAGGATCACCATATGGGCAGGAAGTGTAATTTTGACGAATATAAGTTGGATAAAAGCATTTTTGGAATTCACATGTGGGGTAATAGTTGGGGGTCGGAAACTAAACCATATAAATGCAGGCATGGGGATTTACCTGTATCATTTTTGCTTTCAAACACGCCAGATAGTATCCACCCATATATGTTAAACGATGATTCTGTTTCTAAACCCTACGAAATGTGCATACATCACCCTAAACGAGCAATTGTTATCTATTCACCTGTTATTTTCAGTGGAGGAATAGAGCGGTTTATTTCGACATTAGTGAATGATGGAAGATTTATGCCATCCCACGTATTCTACGTGTTAGCACCAAGCATTGTCAAAGTTAGATACGGTTTCACGAATGTTAGGTCTAAACTACTAATTTATGATACCAATGAAATGGCAGGACGAATGATACGCGATATCAATCCAGACATAATTATAGATAACGCGTGGTTGTACCAGGAGCCAACAAATTTGAGCAGCAAGTACGGACATATCAATATGGACAGAGTTATATTTATAATGCACACGTCGACGCATTATAGTAGAGATGTAAGTACGTACAATATTAAAAATATTATTCACCTTTACGACGAAAAAGAACAACACAAGTCATATCGCGATATACAATCTTCAAGGATAATTCCGAATGGCATATATGAATTAAATGATGACCCAGACAAATTACGAATTTCAGTTATAGGGCGTATTGCTCCCGACAAAATAAATAAAGAAGCAATAGACGTATTAAGCCGGAAAAACATATCCCTCAACTTTTATGGAGATATTACAGATTACGACTTAATAGAAAGAGTGTTCAAAGAAAATTGTAATGTGTTCCCGTTTATGGAAATCGATGCAATACTCCAGAAAACTGACGTAGTTTTTTTCATGTGTGAAGAAACGTGTTCGTACGCGTGCTTGGAGGGGATATCTAGAAAAAAATACATTATTGCTAAGAGATGTTGCGGAATGGAATCAATTCTAAAAGAATATAGTAGAGGATTTTTGTTTGATTCATGTGATGAATTGAATGATATAATTGAAAAAATTCATTCACTCTCTGGTTTCCTTCCTACTCATGTAAAACAAATGTATTCATTTAATAGACAAAGAGCAGAAATAGAGAGTTATATAACCGAAATAATCAATCGTCCGTAGAGTAGTATTGACTAGTATGACTACGACTAATACTCTGAGTACAAATACACAATGTAACCAGTAGTCTGGTCACACTGAACCGGCAGAGTTACTTGGAAGAACCCTACTTCTACCATGTGGTAGGATTAAGGGTTTTTATATATTAAAGATTAATAGTTTTAGAGCCGATGAAAATTATAAAAAAATATTTTATTGCTCCAAGAAATAGACATCCTATTGCAGCAGTTAAAGAACTTTAGAATGAAGTTCTCTATAATTTATCATTACATCAAGACAAATGGGATATCGTTCTTGGAGCAACGTCGCGTATATTTGATATTCCACAGAAAGATTATGATTTATCGACTGAAAAAGTATCAATATTTCGTATTCAAAAAGGATTTACGACACATTAGACACTTTATAACCAATCAGCATATGATTCAATTATAAAGTGGAAAGAAACACAGACATAATAGATTGACAATTATTTTCGGTTTATAAAATGCATGTACTGCCCTTTTAGTTCAGTGGTAGAGCGTCTGTCTTGTAAACAGAAAGTCCCCAGTTCAATTCTGGGAACGGGCATATTTTTTTTGGTCGAACGACTAATAAAAACATATTTAAAAGACACAAAACATGTAATTTCGAACGAAGTTAAATGTTTTGTTTCAAAAAATGGTTTACCCGGACAGAACAATATGCATAGATTATATTTTTTCTGAGCAGTCTTAAACCAAAAACGACCACTTTAACGTCTTAACTTAAATTTAAAATTGCTGAAACTCTTTATTTTATAATTTTCATCAAATTCCTGTTTTTTAGGAATCTCTAAAATTATATTTGGCATACTGATGTTTGGTTGAATATTTATGATTTTTGTATAATATTTTAATTTTCGTTCATAGAATAGTTTCTTGTCCTCATCTGCATATACACTGTTTTTAGCATATGTTTGATCCCATATTCCATTTACAATAGAATGATCGTGTTTTATAATAATTTGATCAAAATATGTCTGTCTTCGTAATTGATTTGCTATATATGTAAATTCATCGTCACAATAAAAACTCTTGTATTCCGGATAATATATATAACCAAATCTATTATAATATTTTCGTCCTAGAATGCATAAAGTATTCAACTTATTACCTTGTATACCGTCGTTAAACCAAAGTACACCGTCTGTATCTGGATAATATTTTATCATATTGTTTCGTATAATTTTATCATAACCCGGGACAACCGGAATCATATCATCTGATGCCAAAAGCAGTATATCATAGTGGGGTGCCTTTTCCATATCTCGATTAACTGCTTTAATTTTTGTTCCAGAGATTCCAACGTCTACTTGAACATTTGAACATTTCATTTTTATATTTTCTATAAATTCGGGTGTTGCCGTTTCGTCATCTGAATCCAAAGTCACCATAAAAAACATTCCATTCTTGTCTTGTGCAAGATCAATATATTTTTGTAATGTGTCTAAAAACTTTTCGGGTCTTCCACGTGTAGGAAATTTAACAAGTATTTTCATTCTTATACCTTTCCAATATTTTTTTATCTCGGTTTACAAGTTGTTGACACAATTCTCTTGAATGTTCAATTGTATATCTTGGTTCCCCTCCCGAATTAAAACACGTATACATTTCTGGAATACGTATACGGGGGTAAATATCATTTATCCAATCATCGCAATACCAATTTTTGATTTCTTCCGGAAAGAAGAAACCAAATATATCAATGTGTTTTCGATGGACAAGGCATTGTGTCAGAATTCTTGTGTTTCCGTTTGTATTTTTAGGTCCTGTCATGCCAATGTTTCCATTCTCTTGTAATATTTTTATGCTTTCTTCTAACCACCCCCTTTTGCTGAATGTAATGTCATCGCCACACATATACAAATACTCACAACCATCGTCGTATGCTTTTTTTGCTAATATATTCCATATTTTTGTTACGTGTCCTTTTGGAACATTTACTCTTACAAACTCCATAAGAATGCCAAATATGTTAAAAAATTCAATACATGTATCACTGTAAAATAAATCATCTTCGTCTATACCCACATATACTTTAATGTTTGAAGAAGTTGTTTCTTTGATAGAACACAACGTCTTGAAAAGATATGAATGACGTGGATATTTCCAATCTCTTCCCTTTGACGTACTTGGGATAATTATTGCGAGTTTCATTTACAATGATTTAGTATTTATAATATAATATTATTAAAATGAAAATTTTAAGCATGACAAATGATGGTCAACTCGACATGTTAAAAAACATGTTGAATTCTGCAGAAAGGGTGGGTATTGATCTAAATTTATTTCATATTTTTAAATTTAATAAAATAGAAACGGCATCCAATTTTTGGACCATGGAATTTTACAATATCACCAAAAGGAAATTAGAACTGATATATGATTTTTTAAAAGAAAATGGTGAAGTTCTTTGGGTAGATAATGATATTGTTTTTTTTGAGAATGTGTTAACTGATATAGAAAAATACAATGAAGACATTGTTATGCAAGATGATATATATTCTGGATGTACTGGATTCTGGAAAATAAAAAAGAATAAAAACACTTTAAAAGTTCTATCTGATGCGATTATATTCATGAATCAAAATATACATAGAAAAATGCATGACCAAACCGCGGTATGGTGGGTCCTCAATAACACCAAACACAATTGTTCTTTAAAATTGCTCCCTAGAGAAGAGTACCCTGTAGGGGATGTATATTTTAAACATAATATTGATAGAAATAAATCAAGAATACTTCATAACAATTTTTTGTTTTCCACAAATGAAAAAATACAACGATTTATAAATAACAACATGTGGGATCCTAGTGACAATGCGTTTAATAAAATTACATATATATATATACAATATGATTTTTAATAATGAAGAACTTCGGCCTCCTATGACATTAATATATCCTCCATTTTTAAATGGCGACGCGTTAGAAAATGGAACTATTCGTGAATTAGAAAAGAAACCTTTTAAAGAAAGAAAATGTATAGATATATGTTGGACTGAAATAACATTGAACAAAAGATATTTATTTTCAAAATTACCAGATTTTAAAATGTTTCATGATAAATATTATACAATTGTTCAGCACGATGACGGTGTTCCCATAAAACTTCCAAGAGATACAATTGTGTTCGGTGCGTGTACCGGCCATGTTCCCATACCTCTTATATATGAGGATAAAAATAAGACACTTTTAAATTTACAAAAGAAATCATTTTCTGAAAAGAATATACTCGCGTCCTTTGTTGGTTCGAATACACATAATGTTAGAACATTAATGATGCATATCTTATGTAATAAACCTGATATATTCATTTCTTCGGATACATGGAATTCAAACGTAAATAAAGATAAACAGGTTTTATTTATAGAAACGGCATTGAATAGTAAATTTATATTATGTCCCCGCGGGTATGGTCGTTCAAGTTTTCGATTGTTTGAAACATTTCAACTAGGTTGTGTTCCGATATATATCTGGGATGACATTGAATGGTTACCATATAAAGATAAATTGGATTGGTCAAGATTATGTGTATCTATAAATATAAAAGATATAACAAATTTATATACTATTTTAAAAAATATAAATGAAGATATGTATAATGGCATGATTCGTTATTCAAATGAATGTAGACGGTGGTTTACGTATCCAGGCGTGGCAGATTACATTTATGAAAAAATTCAGGAGAAATCATAAAATTCAAATTTGTAGTATTGCATTCAATCATATGATATTTATTGCCTAGCATTTCAGACATATGCCAATAACATACATTTGGATGTTCAATATCCATGAATTCGACGATATCAATTCCCGTTGGAGCGAAAACCATGTTTGTAAATCCTGCGCCGTGAGGACCAATTATAACGCATGCTTTCGAAAACAATTCGGCGGTTTTTTCGATTGGCAGAACGTCAAATACATGCCATTCTATTTTTGGATATTTGTGTGTAAGCATGAGCAATACTTCGTCATGATTTAAAATTTTTCGGTAGTTTTCTCGTCTGTAAATTAATATTCCATATTTTTTTTCAAACGATACTTTTTTTTCTATAACAGAACGAAGCAGTTGTAGTTTCTGTGGCGATGGATTTCCACATTCAATAAATTCTTGTGTAATAATTTCTTTTATATATTTTGGGGTATCAAATATGATTTCATTTTGAATACCAAACCATCGTAAAACTGGAACGCAGAATGAAGACTTTAAACATACAATTGGTTCGTTCCGTTGTATACTTAAAATAGAAGGCAGTGCTTCAGTTAAAAAATGAAAATACGAATTATTCCACTTATATCCTACGTGTATAATTGTAAACCCCCTTATATCCTTCTTTAAAATAACCGTATTATGATATGTAAAATTTACATCATGATCATTAAAAATACGATCTGAAAAACAAAATTGTTCCTTTAATTTTTGTTTGACTTTATCTGAGCAACGAATACCTGAGCGTTTTACCGAATAGCAATTATTTAATACATGGGGTCCGAGTTCTTCAAATGTTGAATGTAAGTGGTTATTTATGCGGTTATATGTGTCTGTGTAATCCATTTACTTATTATGAAATATAATATTAAAATGGAATATGTGGTTGAAATAATTAAACGACAGAGCGAAAGTACAACGTGTTTAAAATTTGAAATTGAAAACGCTGGGTACGGTGCCACTATGAGCAGATTATTAGTTATGCTAAATTTGTGTTTATTGAATGAAAATAACGCTGTTATGGATTTTACCATAAAGAGTGGATATAAAATAAAAGAATTATTTGATTTACGACATCTTGAAAATTCAAATAAAAAAGAAAAAATAACAATATTTGGCGATTTCCTTCAAACAGTATATTACACTCCTTACAGAAAGAATATAGTATACCCCGAGTGTACTTTATTTAAAAACATTGATAAATATATATGGCAAAGTATTCTTGCATATACGCTATTTCATAAACCAACGACTATTCTAAAAGCACATATTAACGATCAAAAAAAATATTTAAACTGGGATAATTATGAAATTCATATCGGACTTCATATACGAAGAGGAGATAAAACAATAGAACATCCGCACGTTCCAGTTCAAGTATTTACTGATTTTTTAAATATAGAAATCGAAAAATATTCTGGAAAGAAAATTGGAATATATCTGTGTAGCGACGATCCAAATATTATTCATCAAATAAATGTTAAGAATGCTGATATTTTATGGGATGACCGTGAAAGACGATATAATAATTCTAATTTAGGAATGGTCATTCATAATAAAGAATTACTAATGCAAGAATCCATTACAGCGTCAAGAATTGTATGTATGCTTGGCGAGTGTGATAGTGTTATTGGACTCCTGAATACGCAGTTTACTTGGTTGGGTGGTCTTCTTTCAATGTTCAGGAAAAATTTTGATTCCTCTGGTCATATTATGATAAATCCTAGAACATATGAACGAGGTCATTGGAGTGATTCTTTGGAATAATTTGAATTTGCCCATACTTCATTATGGTCACATTTTCCATCAAAAACATATCCTTTTTCTCTTAATAAATTTCTAACTTTTTCATCATCCGATATTCCAAGTGTTTCTACTAAACTTTCATTTTATTTATATTTAATTTCTTTGTATTAAAGCCCTATATTTCTATCCATCCTGGAATACAGAAAATATCCCCGTGCCACTTTTGTGTTCGGTTTGGATTTGAATAATATACATTTGAATAAAATCCTAAAAATCCAATTAACCACGAAAATGTACCATGTGATAATATTAAGTGTTTACATGTAGATGCGAATTGTATAGTTTCAACTTCTCCAACATTTATAGATACTAATTTATATTTGTGTATAAGAGTTTGAACCATTGGATTTGACAACGAATCACTTGAAATAAACCCATGTTCAAATGAAATTCTAGATATAACGTTCTCATAATATTCTATTCCTGGATTAAGATGAGTGACATCTCCTAAACGCACATGTATAAATAAATCATTATTATTGTTATACCTATTTTTAAATTTATTTTTGTCTATAATTTTATTTCGTACAGATTCTTGACTATAATGATCTTTTAAAAACAATACAAATTCCTTAGTTTGAAAGTATGTATCTTTCATAATACGAAATCCAAAATCTTCAATATTAACATCATCTTTAAGATAACGTATAAAATTATTATCTTCAATGGGTATAAATTTCGTGTGCCCAGTTTCGCTTCCAGAATAAAGTTCCATTCCTAGATCTTCACAGTGACCTCTATATCCATACTTTGATTTTAAGTTATACTTTTTACTAATAAGCGATATGAAACTATTAAAAAAAAAAATAATTGCCAAATCTAGATCCCAAGACATCATATAAAAGCATTCGTTATATATTTAATTATTAAATATGTAAATAATATAAAATGTTTAATAATTGTGATACCTCGCAAAACGGAGAATTGCTCTTTTTAAATAGAATAAAAGATGAAATAAATATTGCATTTGATGTTGGAAGCAGGTATGATAGTGAATTTTTAAATATAAACGCCGAGGTCCATTATTTTGAACCTGTACCTGATTTTTTAGATAAACTTTCTAAAACAGAAAATAAAAATAAAAAATCATATTTTAATAATTTTGGACTAGGAAATTCAAACGAAACTATTGTTTATTATCCAAAATATGAGTCATTTTGCAATAGAAAAAAAACATTTGGCGCTGATGAAAACAAATTGGATAAATTACATCTTTGTATAAAAAAAGCAGTAGATTATATCGTTGAAAAAAACATAAAAAGTATTGATTTCTTGAAAATAGATACAGAAGGATATGAATTTGATGTACTGCGCGGGTTTGAAGATATAATAACCTCTGTTAAAATAATCCAATTTGAATACGGCGGAACATTTTTAGATAACAATATAAAAATGGTTGATGTAATATCGTATTTACAAGAGAAAGGATTTCACAGATTTTCGTATATAACTCCGACAGGTACTCAACTTATTAATGATTTTACAGACCATTACAAATATTGTAATATTGTTTGTATACATAAAAATAGCAGTATCGTTCCTTTTTAATTTCTTACATATAATGCGTCACCCCATCCTTCGTTTACGATTTTTGTCAACACTCGTTTAAATCCGCGAGACTCTAGAAACGCATCTATTTCACTAATTTTTGCACATCCTTGATATACTTCTTCAGTATTTACTTCTAAATATACTGCCTTCACGTGTTTTAAAGATTCTTCTCCTCCCATTAATGCCTTTAATTCGGCACCTTGTATGTCAAAATTCCAAAAATTATATTTAGACGAATCTAAAGCATTACTTTTCATAAACGTATCAATCGTAGTCGTCGTCATTAAAATTCGCCGAGTTACAATACACCAAGGATAACTTGTTTTATGTGTTCCAAATTCAAATATACTCGACGATTGCCCATTGTTTGTTACTTTAAATACTACGTGTTCTCCGTCTTTATCACTAATAACTGATTGAAATACATTTGAGATACCCCGTTTTCTCTGCTCATCCACTTTATCAGGCAGTGCATCAATCCATAGGATATTCTTCAAAGGAATTCCAAAATATTCATATACATGTAGTTCTTCACATTCGTGTGCTCCAATATGAAAAACACCATTTATATGAATATTATGTTGTTTAAAATATTCTTTTATTTCTTCCTTTGAAATCAACATTTATATATACTCTATAAGTCCTTCGTAAACTTCTCCAATTTCTTTTTTGCCTGTTCAAGTTTGTCTTTGAGAGACATACTTTTTGAACTACTAGATTTCCACTTAATACCCATCGTTTTCAAGTCAATGCCAAACCGGTCTCCGTGCCCTCCACTTGCTTTGATATACCAAATATGTTTTGGAATATCAGAATGAGTCAATCCACAATCTGCCGGAAGTTCTGTTTTTCTTGGACGTTGTTTTTGATTCATGTTTTGTTCTGTTTGTGAGACAATCCGTAGGTTTTCCTTGCGATTATCAAGTCCATTGCGATTTATATGGTCTACGCTTTCCTTTGTACCCTTTCCAGGGAATGTCAAACGATTCATGATAAAATTGTGGAGGTATAATATCTTTCTACCAGTTTCTATGTTTATGGTACAACCAACATATTTACAATCCGTATGTGCATACCAATGTCTTGTTTTCACCCTTTCTTCATCATCTTTATCTATAATGAAATCTACATTTATTCCTTTAGTGGTTAATGTTCCTACAACATACAATTTACCATCAATAATTTCATCTCGATATCTATTCGGAATAGGAGGACGTTCGGGTTTCTTTATAATTTCTCCTTCAATAGATGACATTTTTGTGCTCTCTGATGAAAAAGATTTATTTGGTTCCATTTTACGTATATTTATACACTAATACGTAGATGGGTAGTAATAAGCAGTACAACCAAATAAGTTGCTCAGTTGGAATAAGCTAATCCGCCCATACCGCTCATCACACGCAGTACGTTGTAGTTGACCGCGTAGATGCGGACCTTAGCCGTGCGCTGACCACGGACCGTGTTGACGGACAACGTCAGGTTCAGTGTCGCCTTGTCGATACGCGAGAAGTTGCACGTGCCGCTGGGCTGGTGCTCCTCCGGCTTGAGCGCAAAGGAGTACACGTTGATACCCGTTGACGGCGTGCGCGTGTGGTGCTGCCACGGCTGCACCTTGTCAAAGTAGCGACCCTCGCGCTCGTCGAAGCGGTCCTGACCGTTGAGTTGCACCTTGGCAACCTCTACCGGGTTCTTGCCTTCGCACTTTACACCAGACGCCAGGATGACCTTCGCCAGCAGGTAGTTCGTCGTGCCCTCGAAGAACTGATCGTCC
>Ga0214917_10007637_pt1 | contig 10881 bp, 10 predicted proteins | sample LL_1208_BB_MetaG_FD_177983 | JGI IMG/M metagenome (GOLD analysis project Ga0214917, IMG submission 177983) | Freshwater microbial communities from Lake Lanier, Atlanta, Georgia, United States - LL_1208_BB | ecosystem: Environmental > Aquatic > Freshwater > Lake | place: USA: Georgia | collected...
CCGCAAGCCGGCCATAGGCGACAACCGCAATTCTACCGTTTTTCCCCTTGGCGGCTTGACCGGGCTTTGACGGGAAACCCGGCTTTTCTTAGAGTCTGCGGTTTCGAGATTACCTGCACAGGAACCCGAATGTATGGGCGGCATCAGCAACCGGATGAAGGAAGTCAAGCGTCGGCGGCATCGCAAGCAGAAACTTGCCAAGATGCAATCGAAACTCAAGAAGGCCACGACCAGCGAAAAGCTCGTCATGGCCGAAAAACTCCGCAAGATGACGCCCGGCTGCAATGACCTCATCGCCCGCATGGGCCTTGAAGACCGCAAACGAGGCTGAGCCTCCGTCCAGCCGCCTCTGCACGCCCCTTGGTCGTGTGCGTCAGTCAACCTCAGCCAGTCGCTCTGCCGCACCCCCCTCTTGTGTGATAATCACACGGAGGGTATTATCCCCCCGCTGCGCCAGGGAGGGCGGTCCACGGAGCCTCCACGCATGCACGCGCCATCGTCGGTCTCGATCGTCCCGTCCTCTCTCGCCGCCCATCGGGGCCGCCCACGGCTGCCCAGGCTCGTCGCTCTTTCATTCCTGTTCGCACTCTGCTGCGGAACCGCCGCCATGCCCGCGGCGGCGGGCACGATCTACTGGAGCATGCAAAGCCTCTCGCCGACATCCACGACCGAACCCGGCATCTCCGCTTCGAGCCTCTCGCAGGGCAACACGTCGGTCACCGGCACGTCGCAGACGGTCTCCTCGAACGTTTACACCTTCTCACTCGACGGCACCCAGACCTCAGCCTCGGGCGCGGGCAATCTTCAGTTTCGAGCAGTCGCGGGTGTGCTGTCGCTCGGCACCAGCGCCTTCGTGGAACTGACGGTGTCGAACACCTCCGGCGGCGCGAAATTCCTGACCGGCTTCGGATTCGGCTCCCGGTCGACCGCGACCGGCCCGCAGGCCTACTCCCTCCTTGCGAGCACCGACGCCTTTCAGACGCATCAGACCTTGGGCACCGGCGCGCTGGTCGCGAACAGCGTATGGGCATATCAGTCGCATAGCTTCGTGACGCCGCTTTCGCTGACGGCTCAAGCGCCGCTCACGCTGCGGCTGTATGCCTACGGCGGTACGAGCGCTGCCAACGGCAACTGGCGGATCGATGACCTGCAGGTCATGGCCGTCCCGGAGCCGGCCGCCGCCGGCTGCATGGGTGTGCTCGCGGTGGTGATCGCCGTGGCCATGCGACCAAGGCGGCATCCCACGGTCAGGCAAGCGTCGCGAACGTGAAGCCGTCCTGGACGAAGTCCACCCGCACGGTGCTCCCCTCGGGGAACTTGCCGGAGAGCAGTTCGCGGGCCAGCTCGTTTTGCAGTTGCTGCTGAATCACCCGCTTGAGCGGCCGGGCACCGTACACCGCGTCATAGCCGAGCCGGGCGATCTCCTCGAGTGCCGCGTCGGTGCACTCGAGCACGATGCCGGCTTTTTCGGCCTGCTTCACCAGTCGTCTCACCTGGATGTCGACGATCCTGCGGATGTGCTTCTTGTCGAGCGGATGGAAGACGATCGTCTCGTCGATCCGGTTCAGGAACTCCGGCAGGAACCGGGCCTGCAGCGCCTCCTTCACGGCGTCGCGAACCTCCTGCTCGCTGCCCCCCTCCTTCGTTATCTCCTGAATCGCCTGGCTGCCGACGTTGCTCGTCATCACCACGATGGTGTTCGTGAAGTCCACCGTGTGGCCGAGGCTGTCGGTGAGCCGGCCATCGTCGAGCACCTGCAGGAGCACGTTGAAGACGTCGCGATGGGCCTTCTCCATCTCGTCGAGCAGCACCACGGAATAGGGGCGTCGCCTCACCGCCTCCGTGAGCAGCCCCCCTTCCTCGTAGCCGACGTACCCCGGGGGGGCGCCAATGAGCCGCGCGACGGTGTGCTTCTCCATGAACTCGCTCATGTCGATCCGCACCATCGCGTTCTCGTCGTCGAACAGCACCTCCGCCAGCGCCTTGCAGAGCTCTGTTTTCCCGACGCCCGTGGGACCGAGAAAGATGAACGAGCCAATCGGCCGGTTCGGATCCTGGAGGCCCGCCCGGCTGCGGCGAACGGCGTCGCTCACCGCCTCGACCGCCTCCTCCTGACCGACCACCCGTTGATGCAGCCGGTCCTCGAGCACGAGCAGCTTCGCCCGCTCCGTCTCGACCAGCCGCGTGACCGGGATGCCGGTCCAGGCGCTGACCACCTCGGCGATCTCCTCGGGGCCGACCTCGCGCCTGAGAAGTCGCTTGGCCGGGGACTTGCCCGCGTCCTTCCCCTCTTTATCCGTGCCCTCCTGTTCCAGCCGCTGCTGAAGCGCCTTTCGCTTGACGTCGAGTTCGTACAGCTTCTGGTAGAGGTCTTCGCCCACGGGCTGGCCCGAGGCCTGCCGCTCCTTGATCTGCACGCCGGCTTGGTCGAAGGCGAGCTGCACCTCGTCGAGCTGCTTTCGCAGTTCCTGGGCGCTGCCCACGCCCATCTTCTCGGCCTCCCACTGCCGCCGTAGATCGGCGAGCTTCCTGCGGAGGGAGGCGGACTCTTCCTCGATCTCCACGAGCCGCTCCTTGGCATGCTCTTCCGTCTCCTCGGCGAGCTGCCGGGCCGCAAGCTCCAACTGCACGAGCCGCCGCTGCACCTCGTCGATCTCGCTCGGCACGCTCTGCAGTTCCATGGCGATTCGGCTCGTCGCCTCGTCCATGAGGTCGATCGCCTTGTCGGGCAGGAACCGGTCTGCGATGTAGCGGTGTGACAGCTCCGCCGCCGCCACGAGCGCCGAATCCTTGATCTTCACTCCCTTGTGATGGGCCTCATAGCGTGGCTTGAGGCCGCGGAGAATCGCGATCGTATCTTCCACGCTCGGCTCGCCGACCATCACCGGCTGAAACCGCCGCTCGAGGGCCGCATCCTTCTCGATGTGCTTGCGGTATTCGTCGAGTGTGGTCGCGCCGATGCACCGCAGCTCGCCGCGGGCGAGCGCCGGCTTCAGAAGATTGGCCGCGTCGGAGCCCCCCTCCGCCGCCCCAGCGCCGATCACCGTGTGCAGTTCGTCGATGAAGAGGATCACGTTGCCCGCGGCCGCCTCGACCTCGCGGAGGATCGCCTTGAGTCGGTCCTCGAACTCGCCTCGATACTTCGTGCCGGCGATGAGCGCGCCCAGGTCGAGCGCTACGACGCTTCGGCCCTTGAGCGTCTCGGGCACGTCGGCCTGCACGATTCGCAGGGCGAGGCCCTCGGCGATCGCCGTCTTGCCCACGCCCGGTTCGCCGATGAGCACGGGATTGTTTTTCGTGCGCCGCGAGAGCACCTGGATCACGCGGCGGATCTCGGCGTCACGGCCGATGACCGGGTCCAACTTGCCCTGACTCGCCCGCTTCGTGAGGTCGTTGCCGTACTTTTCCAGGGCCTGAAACTTCGCCTCGGGGTTCTGGTCGGTCACCCGCGACTGGCCCCGCACCGCCTGCAGGCCGGCGAGCAGTTCCTTTTCGCCGATCGCTGCCAGCTGCAGCACGTGTTTCGCCTTCGAAGGCACCTTCACCAGCGCGAGGAGCAGGTGATCGGTCGAGACGAACTCGTCCTTCATCGTGTGCGACTCGGCCGTCGCCGTCTCGAACACTTTCACGAGTTCCTGGTCGGGCTGCGGCTGGGAGCCCCCCTGCACCTTCGGCAGATGCGACAGCTCCGCCTCGATGATCCGCTCGAGATGGCCGCGGTCGGTGCCGATCTTCTCGAGCAGCGGTCGCACGATCCCCTCCCGCTCGCTGACGAGGGAGTGGAGCAGGTGCACCGGTGTCACCTGCGGATTTCCGCGCACCCCGGCCAGTTCGACGGCGGCCTGCACCGCCTCCTGCGCCTTGATCGTGAACTTGTCGAATCGAAACGGCATAAATCTCCTCCCTCAGCGCGAGGAACTTTCCACACGCCCTCGCATCACCAGGCGTCGCCGGACGCGACGCCGGCAGCCGAGGGGAACCTTGGCTTCCCCTCCGGCTGACCAAGCGAAATCGGGCCATGGATGGCCGATTTCGCGCTACGATTTGACCTCGAACTCGGCGTCGATCGCGTCGTCAGGCCCCTTGCCGGCGCCGGCCGTGGCGGCCTCGGGGCCGGCTCCGGCCCGTTGGGCTGAGGCCGATGCCTCGTAAAGCACCTTCGAGAGCGCATGCGTTGCCTGCTCGAGCGCGTCGTGGGCCGACGTGATCGCGTCGACATCCTCCCCCTTGGCCATCTCGCGGGCCTTCGCAATCGCCGCCTCGAGCGGGGCCTTGTCGGAAGCCGACAGCTTGCCGTCGTTTTCCTTGATCAGCTTCTCGGTCTGGAAGCAGAGAGCCTCGGACTTGTTCCTGGCCTCGGCCAGGCGGAACTTCCGCTTGTCGTCCTCGGCATGGCTCTCGGCGTCCTTCCGCATCCGTTCGATCTCGCTCTCGTTGAGGCCGCTCGACTGCTCGATCTTGACCGTCTGCTCCTTGTTGGAGCCGAGGTCCTTCGCGCTCACCGACAGGATGCCGTTGGCGTCGATGTCGAACTTGACCTCGATCTGCGGGGTGCCGCGGGGCGCCGGCGGGATGCCCTCGAGGTTGAACTGACCCAGGAGCCGGTTGTCGCGGGCCATGGGCCGCTCGCCCTGGAACACGCTCACGGTCACGGCCGTCTGGTTGTCGGCCGCCGTGCTGAACACCTGCTTCCGCTCGGTCGGCACGGTGGTGTTCCGCTCCACGAGCTTCGTGAAGATGCCCCCCTCGGTCTCGATGCCGAGCGACAGCGGCGTGACGTCGAGGAGGAGCACCTCCTGCACGTCGCCGCCGAGCACGCCCCCTTGGATCGCCGCGCCGAGCGCCACGACCTCGTCGGGATTCACGCCCTTGTGCGGCTCCTTGTTGAACAGCTTCTTGACCAGCTCCTGGACCTTCGGGATGCGGGTCGAGCCGCCGACGAGCACGACCTCGTCGATCTCCTTCGGATCAAGCTTGGCGTCTTTCAGCGCCTGGAGCACGGGCCCGCGGCAGCGCTCGACGAGGCCGTCGCACATCCGCTCGAATTCGGCCCGCGTGATCGTCATCTGCAGGTGCTTCGGCCCCGACGCGTCGGCCGTGATGAACGGCAGGTTGATGTCGGAACTCTGGGCGGTGGAGAGTTCCTTCTTGGCCTTTTCGCAGGCCTCCTGGAGCCGCTGCATCGCCATCGGATCCTTGCGCAGGTCGATCCCCTGCTCCTTCTGGAACTGGTCGGCTACGTGGTTGATGAGGGCCTGGTCGAAGTCGTCACCTCCGAGGTGCGTATCGCCATTGGTGCTGATCACCTGGAACACGCCGTCCTTGGAGACGTCCAGCACCGACACGTCGAACGTGCCGCCGCCCAGGTCGAAGACGACGATCTTCTCGTCCTTCTTTTTCTCGAGACCGTAGGCGAGTGCCGCGGCCGTCGGCTCGTTGACGATCCGCATCACCTCGAGGCCCGCGATCTGGCCGGCGTCCTTCGTGGCCTGCCGCTGGGCATCGTTGAAGTACGCCGGGACGGTGATCACCGCCTTGTTGACCTTGTGGCCCAGGTAGGCCTCGGCCGACTCCTTCAGCGAGCGCAGCACCTTCGCAGAAATCTCCGGCGGGGTGAACTCCTTGTCTCCGGCCTTCACCTTCACGTAATCCTGCGGCCCCCCCACGACCTCGTAGGGAACCATTTTTTCTTCGGTGGCCACCTCGTCGTGCCGTCGGCCCATGAAACGCTTGATCGAGTAGACGGTTCGCTTCGGGTTCGTGACGGCCTGCCGCCGGGCGATGTCGCCGACGAGCGTCTCGCCCTTGTCGTTGAAGGCGACCACGCTCGGCGTGAGGCGATTGCCCTCCTTGTTCGCGATCACCTTGGGCTCCTTGCCCTCCATCACCGCGACCACGGAGTTCGTGGTGCCGAGGTCGATGCCGATGATCTTTTCGCCCTGCTTGGTTGCCATGTGATTGGGTTCCTCTCGTGTGATCAGCCGCCGCGGTTTTGCCGCCACGGTCCGATGTCAGACCGCGGTTCGGTATCCGGTCCGGTGTCAGAAATGTTTCGCTCGTCGATGGCAAAAAATGGATGCAAAGCCCGTGCCAGCCGCTGGAAAGACGGTCGTGGGGCTGGTTTTGGGCGTATTTACGGCCGGGATGTTCCGGGTACAGTTGGAACCTGCGGCCCGGGACATTCCGGCGGCGGCCACGAGGCTGCCATTTTGGCCGCTCGCGGAAGAAGCCATGGCCAAATCGTCAACCGAATCGAAGTCGTCGAAGGGGGGTGCCGCCGGGGCTGGCAAGGACGTCGGCCTGGCCGGCCTGCGGGCCCAGATCGACGCCATCGACCGCGACCTCGTGGGCCTGATGAACCGGCGGGCCGAGGTGGCCCGCGAGATCGGGCACTTGAAGAGTTCGGCCGGCCAGGCCACGTACGACCCGGCCCGCGAGGAGATGGTCCTCGAACGGGTGACGTCGTCGAACGCCGGCCCGCTCTCCAACGACAGCCTGAAGGCGATCTACCGCGAGCTGATCTCAGGCTCTCGCGCGATCGAGCAGCATCTCCGCGTGGCCCATCTCGGCCCGGCCTGGACCTACAGCCATCTCGCCGCCCTGCACCGCTTCGGCAACGCGGTGGACTTCGTGCCCGTCGCGAGCATCTCGGCCGCCTTCGAGGAGGTGCATGCCGGCCACTCGCACTATGGCGTCGTGCCGCTGGAAAACTCGACCGACGGCCGGATCGCCGACACGCTCGACAACTTCGCCCGGCTGCCCGTCAAGATCTGCGCCGAGGTGCCGCTGCGGATCCACCATAATCTCTTGGCCGCCTGCGACCGCTCGGCGATCAAGGAGGTCTACAGCCGGCCGCAGGCCCTCTCGCAGTGTCGCAACTGGCTGGCCCGTCATCTGCCGTCGGCCCGCCTGGTGGAGGTGACGAGCACGAGCGCAGCCGCCGAAACGGCCGCGAAAACACCCCATGCCGCCGCGATCGCCAGCCGCCAGGCGGGTGTGCATTACGGCCTCGACGTGCTCGCCGAGAACATCGAGGACGTGGCGGGCAATACGACCCGCTTCGCCGTCATCGGCCACTCCGACGCGAAACGGACCGGCAAGGACAAGACCGCCCTGATGTTCGAGATCGAGCACAAGCCGGGCGGCCTGGCCGACGCCCTCTCGATCCCGAAGAAGCAAAAGCTGAACCTCACCTGGATCGAGTCGTTTCCAATGCCCGGCGAGGAACGGGGCTACATCTTTTTCGTCGAACTCGAGGGGCACCGCGACGACCTGCGCGTCCGCCGCGCCATCGCCGCACTCGACAAGCGGTGCAAGCGTGTCGTGATTCTCGGTTCCTACGCCCTCGCCGCCGCCGTCGGCTGATCCAGTCCCCCGTCCTTCATCCTCCAGGAGTTTCCCGATGTCCCGCACCAAGATCGTGGCTGGTAACTGGAAAATGAACCTCGATCGCACGAGAGCCCGCGAGTTGACCGCCGCCGTCGCGAAGCGACGCGGCGAGGCGGCGGCCGTCGAACTCGTGCTCTGCCCCCCTGCCCTGTATGCGGAGACGGTCGGCACGGCACTCGCGGCCGCGAAGTCCGACGTCGCCCTCGGCGGGCAGAACATGCACGACAAGGCGAGCGGCGCGTTCACGGGTGAGGTGGCACCGCCGATGCTCGTCGATCTTGGCTGCCGCTACGTGATCCTCGGCCACTCGGAGCGCCGGACGCTCTTCGGCGAGACCGACGCGACCGTGAACGCCAAGACGAAGGCCGCGCTTGCGGCGGGCCTCACGCCGATCGTGTGCGTGGGCGAGACGCTCGAGGAGCGGGAGGGCGACCGCACCGAGGCCGTGGTGACGACGCAGGTCAATGGGTCGCTCGCCGGGCTGTCGCCGGTCGACCTCGAGAAGATCGTGATCGCCTACGAGCCGGTCTGGGCGATCGGCACCGGCAAGGTGGCCACGCCGCAGCAGGCCCAGGAGGTGCATGCCCTGATTCGCCGGCTGCTCGCGGGCCTGTCGTCGCCGGCCGTGGCCGCGAAGGTCAGAATTCAGTACGGCGGCAGCGTGAAGCCCGACAATGCGGCGGACCTCGCGGCCCAGCCGGACATCGACGGCGCCCTCGTGGGCGGCGCGAGTCTCAAGGCCGACGATTTCCTCGGAATCGCGAAGGCATTCGCGTAGGCCCGTGGCCCCAGAAGCCCGAGCGGAAGCGACGGGACCTGCGTCACTGGACTATTCGAAGCTCGACAGGCCTGCGATGGCGGCGGCGCCGCAACCCGGGGTAGGCCGCTGCCGTCCGTGACGATACGCTATCGGCCTCACCCGCTCCGGAGATGTTTCCGTTCATGATCCCGCTGATCCGGTTTTTTCTCGGTTTCACGCTCGCACTGACGTCGCTGTTCCTCATCCTGCTCGTGCTGATTCAGCGGGGCCGGGGGGGCGGCCTGACCGGCGCCCTCGGCGGCATGGGCGGCCAGAGCGCCTTTGGCACGAAGGCAGGCGACATCTTCACGAAGATCACGGTCGGCGTGGCGGCCTTCTGGATCGGCCTCTGCATCCTCTCGCTCAACGTGCTCGGCCGGCAGCAGTCGCTCTTCAGCAGTTCCCTCGGCACGGCGGCCCCGCAGGCGGTCGCCCCGCAGACCCCGCCGGCCCCGCCGAGCGGCGGCGTGCCGCAGGCCCCCGACTCGGCAGCTCCGGCCCCCGAGGTGAAGCCCGCCGAGCCGGCTCCCGCCGCAGAGACAGCACCGGCCGCCCCGCCGGCGACTCCCGAGCCCGCGGCCAAGTAGCCGCCGCACGCACCATGGCGCTGAGCATGACCGGCTGTGGCGATGGCGTCGCCACAGCCGGCGACAACACCTGCCGTGTCGAACTGCGGTGCGTCAACAATCGCCATTTCAAGTTCGCGTTTCGCTGCCGCGACGGCTTCGCAGCGCTCGAGGGCCGGGCCGAGGCCGCCGTCCGCAGGCGGATCCACCGCGGCGGCGTCCACATGTCGCTCGACGTAGCCGGCCCCGTGGCTCCGGCCGCTCGCCGACTCGACGGGATTCAACTATCCGCCTATCTCGACGCCGCCGCTGACTTCTGCCTCTCCCGCGGCCTGCCGGCGCCACGTGCGATCGAGCCCTTCCTCGGGCTTCCGGGAGTGCTGGTCGAGGCCACACCCGACAGTGACGCCGCCGAACGTGCCTGGCCCCTCGTGGCCCGGGCCCTCGACACCGCGCTCGATCGACTCGACGAGATGCGGCGCCGGGAAGGCGACGCCCTCGCCGCCGATCTCGTGGCGACCTGCGGCGAAATCACGGGGCTCGCCGGTACGATCCGCGCCCGCGTGCCGCAGATGGTCGAGGCCCACCGCGTCCGGCTCGTGGAACGGGTGGCCAAACTCCTCGAACCGCAGGGCGTGCCGCTGGCGGAGGCCGACGTGGCCCGCGAAATCGCCCTCATCGCCGACCGCACCGACATCGCCGAAGAACTCGTCCGTCTCGACAGCCACCTCGCACAATTTGCCCATCTCCTGGGCACCGCCGCGTCGGGGCGATCGCTCGACTTTTTGTCTCAGGAGCTGGGCAGGGAGGCCAACACGATCGCCTCGAAGGCCTTCGACGCGGAGATCGCCCACGCGGTCGTCGAGATCAAGACCCGGATCGAGCGTCTCCGCGAGCAGGTGCAGAACCTCGAGTAGCCCCCGTCCGCGGCGCGCGATCGGTTGTGCCAGCACCGAGTACAAGCCCCCGAGTACAAGCCCCCGAGTGCGAACGCGGCGATCCCGACGCGAAGCGGCGGCAGCGTCGATTGACGAGCACTTTTCAACTCGTTGCGGCCTGCGGTACAACTTCGAGATGGACGTTCTCCCGGGCAAACTCGTCGTTCTCTCCGGCCCCTCCGGCGTCGGGAAAACGACGCTGCTCCGTCGCCTCCTTGCCGACCTGCCCCACCTGGTGCCCAGCGTGTCGGCCACCACACGGCCACCCCGGGCGGGGGAGCGGGACGGCATCGATTACCACTTCATCCCCCTCGAGGAATTCGAACGCCGGCGGACGGCGGGCGAATTCCTCGAATGTTGCCGGGTCTACGGCCGGCAGCACTGGTACGGCACGCTCGTGAGCGAAGTGGCCCCCCGGCTGGCCGCCGGATCGTGGGTCGTGCTGGAGATCGATGTCGAGGGTACACTTTCCATTCTCGCCCGGTATCCTGACGCGATCACGATCTTCGTCGAGCCGTCCCACCCCGACCAGTTGGCCGAACGGCTGCTCGGCCGGGGCACGGAGTCGCCGGAGGCCATGGCCCGACGACTCGAGGTGGCCCGCCGCGAATTGCTCGAGGCCCACCGCTATCGCCATCGCGTCGTGAACGAGGATCCCGACGAAGCCTTGGCTGCGATCAAACACATCCTGGTCGCCGCCGGCCTGCCCGCTCAACCACCTCCACCGTCACCATCCCGCCCCGCCTCCCCACAAAAACAGGAAGCCCACTCATGATCGAAGACCTGCGCGAAGAAGAGATCGTCAACAAGGTCGGCGGCCGATTCAAGCTCTCGACGCTGATCCAAAAGCGGCTCGTGGCCCTCAACGCCGGCAGCCGGCCGCTCGTGGACGTGGCCACCGACGACAAGATGCAGATCGTGATCGAGGAGATCAAGCAGGACAAAATCTTCCTCGACACGTCGCTGAACCTGCGGATCACGGGGGACTCGCCCGAAGCCGGCGGCCCGCTCGATTTCGACGCCTCCATCCTGTGAATTGGCATCTCCTGGAAGCCCGAAGCGGAAGCTGAGGGAATGTGGTTTGAGCATCAAAAATGGTCGCGTTTTCCCTCGGCTCGCGCCTCGGGCTTCTCGGACATGACCATCGATGGACGGCGATTTCCAGCATGAATTCGACGACCGTGGGCGT
>Ga0214917_10007638_pt1 | contig 10881 bp, 17 predicted proteins | sample LL_1208_BB_MetaG_FD_177983 | JGI IMG/M metagenome (GOLD analysis project Ga0214917, IMG submission 177983) | Freshwater microbial communities from Lake Lanier, Atlanta, Georgia, United States - LL_1208_BB | ecosystem: Environmental > Aquatic > Freshwater > Lake | place: USA: Georgia | collected...
TTTGATTTTATTATTGCTTCTATACCTCAACATGTTGAGATTTATAAAAAATTAATTGATAAATATCAACCTAAAGCAAAATTAATTATACATATTGGCAACAATTGGTCTAAGCCAGAAGACGGTAGTAATGTTTTAGCTTCAATCAAGAATCAAGATTGGCAAGATCTTAATATTGTTTATTACCATCAAGAATTTGATATGAATATTTTTAAACCAACTGATAATTTTGGTTTTAATAGAATAAGCAGTTATATTAATGTTCTTCAGGCTAACAAAGGCTGGGATGATTTTATTAATTTAGAAAAAATACTGCAAGATGATAACATTCAACTATCAAGTTATGGTGGTCAATGTCGTGATGGTAATTTTGCTGGTCCAGAAGCATTGGCTAAGTCAATGCAAGAAAATGATTTTATTTTTCATGTTAAACACGGTGGGGATGGTTACGGTCATATTTTATATAATGCATATGCTTGCGGTAAACCAACAATAATTCGTAGCTCTTATTATAAAAATAGTCTTGGCGAGGAGTTATTTAATCCTAATAATTGTATTGATTTAGATACAATGAGTGTACATGAAAGAAATAATTTTAGATAAAAGTAAATTACAAATGATGTCCTTATCAGCAAGAGAATCTTTTGTTAAGGCTGTTGATTTCAGACACGATGCAGAAAAAGTTCAAAAATGGTTAGCAAATTTATAATCCGTTTAGCTAATTATGCTTCACGGATATGTTATGATAGTTCTAAACGAATAGGAGAATAAATGTTAATTGTAGATAAACGAAAAGGCGAAGTAATGCCTGTTCACGAAGTTATTCCAACCCCAAGTATTGGCTTGAACAGGGCTTTGAATGGCGGGTTGAATTCTGGGGCAACTCATTTGTTCTGGGGAACACCGTCTGTTGGTAAAACAACAATGTGTTTCAGAATTATTGCGGAGGCTCAAAAGATGGGATACCGACCAGTTATTGTGGACTCGGAATCATCATACAATGATGAATATGCAAAAAAATGCGGTATTGATATTGATGATGTAGTAATTGTTCAATCAACAGTTGTTGAAGACATTATGAAAAATATTATTTCATATCTTACTGATGATAAAGAAAAACATATTTTCTTGTTTGATTCACTATCAAATATTGTTAAAGAAGAATTTTATGACAAACCAGAGGGTGGTAAAGCAATGGGTTTGTCTGCTCGTTCTCAAGGGTATTTCTTGCAGAAGCTAGTGAACTATCTTCATAAAGAGCGTAACATTATGTTATTTGTCGCTCACCAAACAGTTGATCTAAGTGGTATGTATGCAATTACTAAAGCCAAGATGGGCAACACAGTTCACCACAACATGTCTAATATTATTAAACTTTTCTTGTCTATGTCTAAAGGCGAGATGGAAAGAGAAGAGAATAATATGATCACAAGCCAAAAAGCAACATGGACTGTTGAAAAAACAAAACAATGCCCTACTATTGGCAGCACAGGTTATTATTATGTTCTTCCTCAACTCGGTCAGATTGATACAAGAAGAGAATTGGTTGATATTGCTATTGAAATGGATATCATTAAACGCAAAGGCGCTTGGTATACTTATAAAGAAAGTAAGTGGAATGGTTTATCAAGCATTGAACTGTCAGCAAAAGAAATAACGGAGCTGGAGAAAGCGATTCGGGGATAGGTGAAAAGAACTGAAAAAGAAGAAATCAAAAGAGATAAAGCCAAGCCAGTCAAAAACTCTGGGCGTGGTCTTAAGAAAGGAGATGCTTCTTTGAATAAGTTCTTAGTGGATTACAAGCATAACGAGAAAAGCTTTACTCTAAATCTTATAAATTGGAAAAAGATGCGTAAAGACGCTTGGAATTCAAATTATAAATACCCATGTATTTCTGTAGTTTTAGGTAGCAATTCAGAATCTAAGGTTGCTATCATTGACTGGGAAGTATTTAGAGAGCTAGTGGAAGGCACGGAGTATGAATAATACATTTGGTTCACTTTTTGCGGGTGTTGGCGGTTTTGATTTAGGCATGGAGAGTGCCGGTTGGAATTGCGAATGGCAAGTGGAATGGGATAAGCATTGTCAATCCGTATTGCGAAAGCATTGGCCGACTGTTCCTAAGTATTTTGATATTAGAGATGTTGATGGTTCTAAACTAACCCCAGTTGATTGCATTGTATTTGGTAGCCCATGCCAAGATTTATCAATTGCAGGCAAAGGTGGAGGTTTAGAAGGTTCAAGATCAGGGTTATTTCACGAAGCAATTAGAGTTATCAAGGAGATGAGAGATGCAACTAGAAATGAATTTCCAAAATGGACAATCTGGGAAAATGTCCCAGGTGCCCTCAGTAGCAATAAAGGAAACGACTTCGCAAGGGTCATTGACGAAATGGCAAACATCGGGGCATTGGCGATTGAATGGCACATCTTGGATGCACAATGGTTCGGAGTCGCCCAGCGCAGAAGGCGTATCTTTATGCTTGCTTGCTACGATCCTGGAACCGTTGCAAGATGTCCAGAGCAAATATTACCTGTCCCCAAAGACAGCAAAGGGTATATTAAACAGAGCAGGAAAAAAGGGAAACGAGCTTCCGAAGCGATTGCGTCAATCCTTGGAAAATCTAGCGTCTATGGTGAAACCGGACATGGAAAATGGACAGAGGGCGGAGTAAGTATTCGGGCTACAGATTACAAACGCCCCGAAGCAAATATCGTTGCAGAAGACCCAATATCTTTTCATGCAAAACAAGACCCAATTTCTTCTGAAAATGTTTCTCAAACATTGTATGGTCAAAACGGAATTGCAGTAGCAGTCCCAGGTCCAATCATTGTTGATGGCACAAGAATAAATGATATTCGTATTTACGAAGATCAAATCACCCCAACATTAAAACACAGAATGGGTACAGGTGGTGGGCAAGTACCTTTGGTGGGATTGGAAAATCCTGTATTGGCTTATGATGGTTATAACAATGCTATAAGCGAAGATGTCTATAGGACATTAAGAATTGGTATTGATTCGGCAGACCATATTGCAATTCCAATTCAGGGAACAATTATTAATCGCTCAGATAAATCCGGTCCACAAGGCAAAGGGTTTGGTGACGAAAATGACCCATCTTATACTCTTGATACAATTTCGCAGCATGGTGTAATGACTTCTGATTTGCTTTTAAGAAAATTAACTCCGATGGAGTGTGAAAGATTAATGGGATTTCCTGATAACCATACTAAGTATAATGATGAAGGCAAAATAATCGCAGATACAAATAGATACAAGATGTGCGGTAATGCTGTTGCATCACCAGTTGCTAAATGGATTGGAGAAATAATTAAAAATGTTTAAAGGTAAATACCGATTTTTTTGTGATAAACTATCTCATTGGAGAGCTTTTGGTGTTAGTTATAATTGGGATGATGGATACTATTTTGGTATTTATATTTATAAATATTTTGTTGGAATCCATAAACCGTATATACGTAAAAACTGGAGTTTTTATAAAGAAGCAGTTGTTAAAATAGAAGATTTAAAAAAGGATTTGTAATGGCAGATATTATTGTAAGTAAAGAGATGATCACATCCATGATGGGTGATAAAGCAGAAGAATTTCTAGAATGCTTGCGCATTGTTGAAGACATTGTTCAAAACCCAGAGCATTATGTTGGAATGCAGGCTATTAAATCAGCAAATCTTCTTGCCGGCTACAGAACATTGATGATTGTTAAATCACAAGTTTTTAAAAGAAAATCAGCCGTTATGGGCGATCAAGACAAGTTTGTTAATGATATATGGAAAACCATGTATGAAGCATTGGCAGAGAATATAAACACACTCAAATTAGCAGCAAAGGTAATCCAGTGAAATCATTAAGACAATTACGTGCCCCTGAAAAAACTATTGAAGAAACTCCTGTTCAACTTCGTAAGAGCATAGTTGAGGAAATTGATAATCATTTATCATTAAGGAATGTTTCAAAATTCAAACAGGTGCAGGGCTTTCATCCTAGTTATACCAACCAATGCGCCAGATATTGGTATTATCTATTCAATGGCGTTGATGTGACATCGTCTTTTTCTCCCCAGACTTATCGTATATTTGATAACGGTCATGCGGTCCATGATCGCCTTTATAGCTATTTTAGGGAAATGGGTGTGCTTGTAGCAGAAGAAATCCCAGTAAAATACGATTCCCCGCCAATTGAAGGCACAGCAGATGGTATTATAGATTGGGATGGAAATAAACTTATTGAATTAAAATCAATTAGTTCAGAAGGTTTCCATTACCGACAGCTGCATAACAAACCCAAAGACGAACATTACCGACAAGCCCAAATTTACATGGAATGCTTAAACCTAGATTCTGGTTATGTTATTTATGAAAATAAAAACAACCAAGAAATCTTACCTATTTATATTGAAAAAGATTCTAAATTTATTGAAAAATTATTTAAGAAATATACCAGGATTTATCATGATTATCTAAATGGTAATATACCTGAACAGCCATACAAGAGAACATCAGCTAATTGTAACTCTTGTGATTTGGTTGAATTATGTTGGTCTAATAGTGAAAAAGTACGAAAAGAAGATATGTTCTAATTCAGAATGTAAAAAAAAATTTGAAGCAAAGGTTTATAATGCTATTTACTGTTCACAGGAATGTAGAAGAACAGTAACCAACAAAAATTTATTAAATAATTATTATGAGAAAAAAAGAAACAAAAATAAAAAAAGAGTTTGCGCTTCTAAAACTTGCACTACTATTTTATCTTCTTACAATAAAGAAAATATTTGCGAATTATGTAAACAAAAAAGATTCGTAGACAGACTAATCTCTTGGGGTTGGGAAGAGTCTGACGCTAAAAGAAATTTATGAGCGTCAAAAAAATTGTAAATGCGATCAAAGTAAGAAGGGTTCTTTCAATGGACCCGTCATCAAATTCTCTAGCTTGGGTTATTTTTGATCATACTGCAAATGGTATATCAATGGTAGCTTGCGGTAAAATTAACTTTAGAGAAACTAAAGAGATTTCTTCAAAGTTTAAAATTATAAATAAAGAGCTTAAGGAAATTCATCGGCAGTATGGAGCAGAAATCGCTGTTATTGAGCAGTCAATATATGTTCAGAACTTTGAATCAAGCAGAATTATTTCCTATATCATAGGATACTCCTGGGGTGTACTAAGTGGTTTTGGTGTTGAAATGATGGATATAAACCCTTTAATTTGGAAAAACAAAATAGGGTATAAGAATATAAGTGCAACTGATAAAAATAAAATTGATAAAAATGGCGAGAAAGGGTCTTTACAGGCTAAATTAAAGAAAGAGAGAAAGAGTCGGGTTCGTGAAATTGTTAAAACATATTTTATAAATCACCCAGATTCTCTTGAAGATGATGATATCATAGATGCAGCAGGTATTGGAGTCTGGTACTCGCTAAAGCTTCAAAAGGATTATTCATGACATCTGAGCCATACAAGGACAAAGCTTTTTTATATGAAATGTATGTCAAAAGAAGGATGAACCTTACTGACATCTGCAAACATTTAGAAAACAGTTTTAATATTAAAGTTACTCCGCAGGCCGTTTATAACTGGGTTAAGAAATATGATCTTTTGAAATTTAGAGGGAAAGGTCGTAATTTATCAACCGGAGGCTCAACAAGAGCTAAGCCGCCTGCTTTAATTGCGGCAGAAAAAAGAAATAGAGAAATCAGAAAAAGAAATGCTCAACGAATTAGAAAGAAGGGTCCATGAGAAGAACAGTCAGCCTAAAAGATATCAATAGCTTTAGCAAGCTAGATATGATTTACAATCAAATCAGAATTATTGAAGCAAAACAAAATCAAACACAGTTTAAGTGTCTTGGCTCTGGTGAATGCTGCCGAGTTGGCCTGGTGATCCATATGGGAGAATGTGCCAATATTGCATTTAGATTAAGGCAAGAATATTACTTGAAACTTGAAGATAAAGGGCAGGAGTTTGCCGATAACTGGATGAATGGTGTTGTTGAAGATTTGAAATCAGCTATGCATGATGAGACATGGCAAAATGGTGGAGAAACAGAAAGACATTGTGCTTTTTATAAAGGCGGGTGCACTATTTATGGATACCGGCCAATGGTATGTCGCTCGTTTGGTACAATAACTCATGTTGATGAATTTTGCCCTAGAATTAGAAATGCAATGGGCAATATTGATTATTTTGCCGGTGATGGTGTAAAAAGAGTAATCCAGCAATTTCAGGATTACTTGAAAGAATATTCAAGCGATAAAGATTCTGGCTATGACATGGTTGTGTATATGCCGTTAGGTGTTTTAAGTTTTCTACTAGAAAATAATGAACTGGCTGAATTGCAAAAGACCACTCCGGCTCATTTCTGGTTGGCTGTTGATGGCTGGTTCAATTACAGAGTGCAGTACACTAAATTGCATGGCTATCCAGATGAAGTTCTGGAGAAGGAAGCTGCTGCTGTTGGTTCAAGTATTAAGTTTATTAAAAAAGAAGATCGCTCTGTGTGATAAACTATATAATAGGTAATTTATAAATTATGACCGATATAGAGAGATATGAAGATGACCATCAAGAAAAAACATTAATTGATGTTTTAAAAGATGTTGAAGAAGTTGGTTTGCTGTATGTAAAAGGATATAACATGCACGAAATTGCTTCTTTGATGAGTAGTACCCCCGATAAAGTTAAAACTCAGATAGATGAGTATAAAAAGATTCTGAATCGGCAAGCAGATGAAGACCCTTATTTTTTAGAGAAAATTCAATTCAATACGATTAAAGCGTTGAATGAGTTTGACCAGTTAAGTAAAGAAGCCTGGGAGACAGTGAATATCGCTACCGATCATGGTATGATCCCAGCAAGAATTCAAGCAATTAAATTGGCCGGTGAGATTGCGACCAAGAAAGCTCAATTGCATAAGCTAATGGGAGCTACGCAATCAGACGGTCAGTTCATTGCCAGAATGCAAAAAGCAGAGAATGTAAACCAAATTCTATCTAGAATTCTCAGGGATGTTATTTCCAAGTATCCAAATATTGCCGAAGAGGTCAGGAAAGAGTTGCAAATCGCTTTTGATATTATGAATGAGAGTTAATGAAATGAGTCCAGCACAGTCTCTCATAAAGGTTGGTAATGAAATGAGTCCAGCATATGATCTCATAAAGGTTCAAACAAGGCGCTCAAGAATAGCCTCAGACTATCCCAAATCAATTCTAAGCGCCTTAAACTATCAATTAGGTAATCTATGTCAGATTATCTAAATTTAAATCTAGAAATTGATGATTTTGATAGATTATTGCGTTCAGATGATCTTATCACTACTCCTGTGCCAATTCAAACATTTGTGCAAGAAAAAAAATATTTAAATTTGCCGCCCCTTTCTGCTATCCAAGAAGAAATTGTAAAACATAATACTCAGATATTTAAAGAAAAAACATTAATATCATTGATGGGACAAGAAGCCGGTGCGAAATATTATAAAGATTATACTGATAATGAAGTAATATGTATGCTTGGTAAAGGTAGTGGTAAAGACCATTGTAGTCGTATATCTATGGCTTATACAATCTATTTGCTGCATTGCCTGAGAGATCCTTTAAATTATTTTGGTAAAGCTCATGGAGTATATATTGATTTGCTAAACCTTGCTGTAAATGCTCAACAAGCTCAAAGAGTATTTTTTGAACCATTTAAAAACTTATTGTTGAATTCTCCGTTTTTTAATGAAGTTGGATTTGAACCAAGAGTGTCAGAAGTATTTTTCTTTTCTAGACCTGTGAGATGTTTTTCTGGTCATTCTGAAAGTGAAGGTTGGGAAGGTTATGAAGTATTAACTGTGGTTTTGGATGAAATTGCAGCATTTAAAACAGATGCTGAATTAAAAGGGGTAACTCGTTCTAAAGGTTCTGCATCTGCAATTTACAATATGAGTAAATTATCTGTTATGTCCCGGTTTCCAGAAGTAGGTAAAGTTATTCTTTTGTCATTTCCTAGATATAAGGGAGACTTTATTGAACAAAGATATTATGGGGCAAAAGAAAAACAAGAGCCAAAAACTTGGTTTATTAAAGCGGCAACCTGGGAAGTTAATCCTACAATTAAAAGAGAGCAACTAGAATCGGAATATATTAGGAATCCAGTCGAGGCTGCTGCTCGTTTTGAATGTAATCCTCCAAATATGGAAGACGCTTATTTTAGAGATCCGGATTTGGTAAGAAAAGCATTTATGCTTGAAGATAATCCAATGGATGAAGAAGGTCAATTTTTAAATTGGTTTAATGGAACAGATAATCAAGTAAGGTTTATTCATGTTGACTTGGCTCTTAAAAGAGACAGAGCTGCGCTTAGCCTTGTGCATTGTTTAGGGTTTAGAGAAGTTAAAACATTAAATGGAGTAGAAAGTCTTCCAATTATTAAAGTAGATTTAGTTCATGCCTGGGAAGCAAGTATTAATGAAGAAATTAATTTTGCTTCAATCCGGCAAATGATTGTTGATTTGTGTAGGAAATTTGATGTTGCTAAAGTTACTTTTGACAGATGGCAATCTATTGAAATGATCCAAAGTCTTAGATCATTAGGTATCAATGCTGATTTTCATAGCGTTAAGAAAACAGATTACGATACTTTAATGACTGCAATTTATGATGGCCGGTTGCGCGGCTATTGGGATGAGCTATTGGTTGAAGAAGAATTATTGAAATTAAGGTTGTTCTCTAATAACAGAATAGATCACCCAAATTCCGGTTCTAAAGATTTAGCTGACGCTGTAGCGGGCGCTGTATTTGTATGTGTAGAAAATATGGCTGTAAACGCTGAAGTAAGTATTGAAATTCTTTCACCAGATAAATATTACGAAATGGATGAAGAAATGCCTGAATATGGCACTGTGCAGGTGTATAATAGTGATCTTGGACAATTCGTTCCGGGTTATGGTAAAACAAAGGAAGATACTGAAAAATGGCTGGAATCCCTGTAGAACAAGTTAAGATAACACACGAGGATTTGGTAAATCAATTGGTAAAACAATTGTCTACAATGACTCTTGAAATGTCTGTTGTAAGAGCAGAGAATGAAAAGTTAAGAAAATATGTTGGCGATTTGCTTGCTGCTCAAACAGTTAATCAATAAAAGTAATTATTTTTTTATTTAGAGGTTGTGAGTGCCTACTCTTGGCAGTAGCCTGACATTACTCAAATAGATGAGCCTTGCTTAGATGTTTGAAACATAAAAACCAAAATAAACAAACAGGAGAAAATAAAATGACACTTAAAATTAACAAAGTAGATAGATTACCTGATATTGCACGATCTGGGCGAACATCGCCTGAATTGGCAATGATTATTGAAACACTAAATAATTCGGTAAAAAATAATCAAACTTATAGCCTTGTAGGTATTAAGCCAGGTAATGCATTTAATTCAATGCAACAAAGAATTCGTGCTCAAGCTAAGAAATTGGGTTACAAAATTGTTATTAGATTTGATGCTGCTGAAGAGACTTTGTACTTTAAGGCAACTAAAAATAATGTTTCTGTTTCGGCAAAAGAAACCCCTGGTGTTTCTAGCAAGACAACAACTAAAAAATAATTAATAATCTTTAAAAAGGCGTAGCGTTCTCACACGCTACGCCTTTTTTTTGTGTATACTGATATTTATGATACAAATAGAAAAACAAAATATTGAAGTTGAAGCAAAAGATATTGAAACCTGGTGTCCTATGTTTGGGCTTCCTTGTTATGATCGGCAATTGACAGAGCCATTTTTTATGTCATTTGTAAAAACAGTGATGTACTGTAAAGAAATTGGTATGAAATTTGCTGTTAGTACAATTACTGATTCTCTAATTAATAGAGCAAGAAACAACCTTGTTGCTAAATTTATGGCTAATCCAAAATTTACACATTTGATTTTTATTGATGTTGACTTGGAGTTTAGAAGCGAAGACATTTTAAAAATGTTATGGCACGATAAAGAAATAATTACAGGCTCTTATCCGATCAAAGAAATCAATTGGGAAAAAGTAGTTAAGATGTCTAAAGATGGCACTGCTGCAAAAGATTTGTTAAAGAAATCTACTAGATTTGTTGTTAACCCAAAACCAAATGCTGAAGGCAAAATAGAAGTAAAAGATGGCGCTTTGGCTATCCACGATGCCGGAACTGGGTTTATGTGTATTAAAAGAGAAGTCTTTGAGAAAATGATTGAAGCTTACCCTGAGCTAAAATTTAAAGACGATACAGGCTCTTTAAATGAAGAAGAGCGCAAATGGACATATGCTTTTTTTAATTCTTATATTGATGATGATGGTCGGTTTTTATCTGAAGATTATGGCTTTGGTCGCTATTGGCAAAAGATTGGCGGCAAGATTTGGGTTGACCCTGGTATTGATATTAAGCATCTTGGCCGGCTTAATTTTGAAGGTTCAATGATGGACCAGCTTATAGATATGTCTAAAGAAATGTCTAATCAAATGAGTCCAAAACAATTACCATAAGAGACAAAATGTTGACCCATAAAGGTTGTCAAAAAAATATATTAAAAATTAGCTAAAATATTGGCTAAAACACCAGCAGTAATATTACACGGAAGTAATATTACCTTCTTGTAATATTACACGACCCCCCACGCGGCTAAAAAATTATATAATTAATAATATAATTTAAAAGGCCGGCCTCATTTGCGCCGGGATCTAATGAATTAGATTATTAATTATATTATTTGACATACGCCTTCGCCGCTATTTTCTGATCAAATCTCTGACCCAAAAGAAATATAAAAGAAATATATTCTTTGAGGTTTTTTTCTGCCAAATTACCCGATAGCATTTATAACACAAATGACAACTAATTATTTGACTAATATATTTA
>Ga0214917_10007639_pt1 | contig 10880 bp, 9 predicted proteins | sample LL_1208_BB_MetaG_FD_177983 | JGI IMG/M metagenome (GOLD analysis project Ga0214917, IMG submission 177983) | Freshwater microbial communities from Lake Lanier, Atlanta, Georgia, United States - LL_1208_BB | ecosystem: Environmental > Aquatic > Freshwater > Lake | place: USA: Georgia | collected...
CCGTCGAGGAGCGCGGTACGTTCCTCGGGCGGGGCGTCGACGAACCTCGCCACGCTCTGCTCGCCGAGCGAGCGCAGCCGGGCGACGAGCGCGTCGCGCACCCGCCGGATGTCGGCCGGTGGCAGCTGGTCGATGTTGCGCGTGATCGCCGCGATGCGACCCCGGGCCGCGACGGGATCGACGGCATCGCACAGCACGGCATCCTGCAGGGCGATCGTCTCGTCCACGATCCGCGCGGTGCGGCTCGGACGAAGGAGCATCCAGACTCCGAAGCCGACGAGCACGAGCGCGAGCGCCGCGAGGGCAAGGCGTCCGCCGCGCGATCCCGACGCATCCTCGCCACCTCGCGCCGTCGCCGCGCGCGCGGTGCCTGCCGCCCGACGTGTCATGGTGCATGCCTCCGGTGTCGCCGGAACCGGCCCGCGGGCCGTCAGAAGTTGGTGTCGGTGCCATCACCCGGATCGGTCGGGTCGCCGCCGTCGCCGATCGCCGAGTACATGCGCAGCACCTCGGTCGACGTGGCCACCGAGATCGCCTCCACGTGGCCATCGAGCAGGACGAACTGCACGACGCCGGGGTGCAGGCTGCCGAACTTGCGGTTGTTCGTGTCGGTGGGCGTGTCCGCGAGCCCGCGGTAGGTGTCGCGGAAGAGCGTCTGGGGCGTGTCGGCCGCGAAGATCGACGTGTCCCCCTTGTTGTAGTGATCCATCGCGCCCGCGCCGGGGATGGAGGGGGGCAGATGCCGCTCCCCCACGGCGAACGTCTTGCTGAGGCCGTCGGTGACCTGCGAGGACTTCACGTTGGAGAACGTGTGGATCGGACCGGCACGGACCGGATCGATGCTGCCGTTCGTGGGCGTGGCGTAGTTGAAGTAGGTGCCGGCGTTCGCCGCGAAGTCGCCCCCCGCCGCCACGCCCTGAGAGGAGGTGGGCGGAATGGAGTTGTTGTTGTCGAAATTGCGGTCGGCGGCCGGCGCGCGTCGACTCGGGCAGAAGAGCGTGGCCACGGGCTGTCGCATCGCCGTGGCGTTTCCGGGATCGGCCGCTGGCACGCCCGAGTTCCAGGCGTCGTGGATCGGCTGCTGCTCCATGAAGGGCAGCAGCCGAAACGCCCATGACACGTCCATGTTGTCGCGGGTCTTCCGGCCCGTGGGAAACGCCCTGCGGGCGTCGTGGGTGGCCGAGACCGCCAGCCCGACCTGCTTGAGGTGGTTGCTGCACTGCACCCGCCGCCCCGCCTCGCGGGCCGACTGCACGGCCGGCAGGAGGAGCCCGATGAGCACCGCGATGATCGCGATCACGACGAGCAGTTCGACGAGCGTGAAGGCCCGACGATGGGCTGGGGATCGAGACCCTGACCGAGACCCTGACATGGATACCTCCGCCTCGAAGTACCGTGGCTCTTCACGATACCATAACACACGGCGAAGCGGCCCTCCGGCATGCGGGGCGTCACGGCGGCATCACACGCTTGCGTGACCGAGGGCGACGAGCCCGTAAAACGTGTATTCGACGTCGGGTTCGTCGTCGGCCCACGACCCGTGAAATGCGCCCTCTGCCGTCCAGAGCGTGTCGATGAAGTCGAGGATGGCGTCACGGTGCTCGCGCCACGGCGCCTCGAGCAGGTCGAGCGCATGGAGCGCCACCGCCGTCGACAGGAGATCGGGGAGCGGCGCGTCGGGCGCCGCGCAAAAGCCGCCCGCGTCGTGCCGACGCGCGAGCAGCCAGTCGGCGGCGTCGGCCGGCAACGGACGTCCGAGCGAGGCCAGCGTGGCGACGGCCGCGGCCGTCGCCGGCGTGCTGCCGAGCGGGCGGTCCGGCTCGTTGGCGAATCCACCGTCGCGGCTGCGCAGGCCCGCCACGCAGCCGGCAATCCGTTCGGCCCGCGGGTCGGCGGCCGCGATCGGCTCGCCCAGATCGGCCCGCGCATTCACGGCCAGAAAGCAGCCATAGACCGTCCCTCGCGCCGCACCGGTGCGCGTCGCATAGCCACCGTCCGACGCCTCGTGGGCGTCGATGCCCGCACCGAGCGTCTCGCGAGCGGCGTGCGGGCAGGCGTCTCGCGGCCACGCCGACCACGCGCGGGCCAGGCAGCAGCGATGGACGAAGTCGAGCGACTCGCCGCCGCCGAACGTCCCGAGCCATGCGCGCGTGGCCGCGACGTGATCGGGAGCGAGCGTCGATGTCGCCGCCGCCGTGCCCGCCGGGGCCTCGGCGGTCGGTGGCCGTGGCTGCGGGTCGATCGCCACGAGCGCGTCGATCGCGAACGGCGTGTAGTAGAGATCGGCGACGCCGTCGCGATTGCCGAAGCCTCCCGCGGGCAGCGCGCGGGAGTGCAGGAAGTCGGCGACGAGGTCGGCCGACTCGCCGAGGGACCGGCGGGCCAGCCTGCCCACCTGCAGCATCTGCAGCCGACGGCTCATGGGCGGGTCGAGGGAGCAGCCTCCGCGGAGGACGGCACGGCGTCGAGGCTCGCGGCGTGCAGCTGGCCGGCCGACGGTCCGGCATCGCCCAGCGCAGCCCGTGCGGCCGCCTCCTGCTCCCGGCAGTAGCCCTCGAAGTGGAGCGGCGTGAAGATCCGCGCGAGCACGCGGCGCAGCAGTCCCTTCGGTGTCGGGTCGGCGAGCCCGTCGAGCGCCCGGATGGCCTGCTCCTTGTAGCCCTCGAGCAGGAGCGCCGCCTTCTCGTCGGCCTTCGCCGCCGACACGGCCTCGCGCAGCCACGACGGCGTGATGTCCGCCCCGGTGCGTCCCGCGGCCAGTGCGGCGAGCCGCTCGCGATCGGCACCGCGGGCCCGCTCCGCCGCCAGCGCGACCACCACGCTCGGCCGTGCCCCCTCATCGCGCAGGATGCCGGCGTCGTCCTGCAGATCCTCGAGGTCGTCCTTGATCTGGTAGGCGATGCCGATCGCATCGGCGTAGGCCCGCAGCACGTCACTCACCTCGGCGTGTCGCCCGGCTGCGACCGCCGCGAGCTGCAGCGCGACGTCGAACGCCGGCGCGGTCTTGAGCCTGAAGATCTCGAGCACCTGCCGGCTGGCGAGCACGCTCGGATCCGCCGACCACGCCAGCTCGGCGCCCTGGCCACGGCAGAGCAGTCGTTGGGCCGTCGCGGCCTCGCGCACCATGAGGGCCACGGACGGGCCGTCGAGGCCGCTTTCGGCAAGCAGTCGGTATCCCTCGCCGATGAGGACGTCGCCGACGTTGCACGCGATCGGCACCCCGTGGCGACCGCAGAGCGTCGGCCGACCGTACCGCTCGAGATCGCCGTCCTCGATGTCGTCGTGCACGAGCGACGCCTTGTGAAAGCACTCGACCGCCACGGCGACCCGACGGATGAGCTCGTCGGACCGCTCGACGGCCCCGTCGCCGCCCAGCGCCTCGAACACGGCCGCCGCGAGGAAAGGCCGCCAGCGATTGCCGTCGCCCGCGAGCCAATCACGGGCGACCTGCTCGGCATGCCCCTCGGGCGGCCCCATGAGCCGTTCGAGCGCCGCCGGAGCGAACCACTCGCGCACCCGGCCGTGGAGGCCGCCGAGGTCGAGCCGGCGCGACCGATCCGCCGCCTCGAGGTGGATGTAGTCCCACACCCAGTCCACGTCGACGGTCGTGTCGATGCAGTCGTCCTGCAGGAGCGGCACGGCCACCGCCGGGATCGCCGCGGCCTGCACGTGCGGAAACGTCTTCTCGAGCACCGGCATGCAGCTCACGCCGACGATCGCCTCGATCGTGCCGGTCTGCACCATCGCCATCACGAGCGCCGAACCCTCCGCGACGAGGACGGCATAGCCGAGCCGCTCCGCCTCCGCCTGAAAGTCCTGGATCGAGCAGAGGCCGCACTGCTTGCAGAGCAGGCCGAACTCGTCGAAGGGGGCGGGGCAACGGTTCTCCACCCGCAGGCATTTCGGCATCAGCAGGAGCCGCCGCTCGTACGGCACGGCGGCGAGCTGCTCGCGCCACGACTCGTTGTTGACGAGCACGGTCGCGTACTCGCGGTAGACCGGCCCGAGTCCGACCTCCGCGAGCGCCGCGTCGGCACGGCGCCCGAGCTCGTCGCGGCTCAGCGGCGGCACGGCCCGTTCACTCGCGATGCCCCGGCGCACGGCGTCGAACAGGGCGTCCCGCTCCTGCTTCGTCTGCGGGATCGACGCCTGTGGGGGCCGCTGCCGCACGAGGGCGGGCGGCACCGGTGGCGGCAGGATCACCAGCGGGATCGACGTCGGATCGGCCGTGGACATGGTTGTTGCTCCCTGGCGCGGCAGGCTCGCCGGTGTCGCCGTCAAGACTGTACCGCACGCCCGGTGGCGTGCTCACGTGCGTCGCGTGCGGCGGCCGCCTTGCGGGCCGCCTCGGCCGTCCGCCGCTCGATCTCCTCGGGCGTCGGCAGCGCGTCGAGCACCTCGCGGGGAATCGCGGCGGCATCGGCGAGCTTCGTCAGGCAGCGGCGTCGCTCGGCGAGCGCCGCGTCGGCGCTCCGCTCCTTGGAAAACCGCGACTTCGCCTCCGCGCTCCGCTCCCGCAGCTTCGCGAGGATGTCCCCGCCGAGGAGCGCCGAGATGTCGACCTTCATCTTCTCACGGTGGACGTCCGCCTCGGAGACCGGCGCCCCGTCGATCGGACCGGCATGGTACTTGGGGAACATGATCGCCACCTCGGGACAGACCCGTGAGCAGGCGGGGCAGTTCACCTTGCAGTTGGCCGGGTTCTCGACGCGGAGCGTGTGGTCGGCCGGCGCGACGCCGTAGACGTCGAAGAGGCAGAAGCTGAGACACTGCATGCAGTTCGTGCATCGCGCGGTGTCGATCACCGGAAACCACGGCTTCCACGTCGCCGCGCCGGCGTCGGGCCTGTTCATCGGCCGACCCGCCCGCGCCTCCTCGACGAGCGCCACGGCCTCGTCGACCGTCGACAGGCCGATGTCATGCACGTGGACCGGGCGGCCCGCGGCGTCGTGGACGTCGGGCACCGCGCCGCCGAAGCGCCCGAGCACGACGAACGCCGCCGCCGACGCATCGTCTTGCGCGGCCCCGCCCGGCACGGCCCGCGTCACCGCGTAGCCGCGATCGAGCAGCGCGGCGAGGAGCCGCGTGCGCTCGCCCGGATCGAGCGGCGTGGACCCCGCACCCTCGTAGAGCACGACCCGCGGCGGCGGCACGGTGGCGGCGATCATGCGGGCGCCTCCGGCGGGGCCGCCCCGGTCCCGGACCCGACGTCCAGGCCGACTCGCGCGAGCAGGTCACCGGCCGTCTCGGCGCGCATGTTGAGGATCTCCACGCCCGCGTCGGGCAGCCGCGCATCGGCCAGATGGAAGAGGCCCCGCACCGCCCGCGGCCAGCAGGCGACGATGTGCAGCGGACGCGCCGGATCGACCGCACGCGCGATGTCGGCGAGCTGACCGTCGCGCCGCGCCGCCATCTCGCACAGGTCGGGCACCATCTCGAACGCGACGGACGAGCGGGCGAGCCCGTCGAGCACCGCATCCTTGACGTCGCCGGGCACCACCTGCGCGTACGCGCAGCGGCAGTAGAGAACGCGCGGCGTCGCTCCAGCCGTCTCGCCCATCAGGCAGGTCCCCCTGGCGTGACGGAGTCGCTCGCCGGAACACGGGCCCGGTCGCCTGCAGCGGCCGACCCATCGCCGTACACCCCGAAGTCGTTGAACCAGCGGCCCTTCGCGAGGCGATAAACCCAGCTGCGCTCGGGCACCTCGCGCCCGGGAAGATCCTGGCTCGACCGCGGGGTCATGCCGAGGAGCTCCTCGCGGGCCGTGCCGCGCTGCGTGGTATCGACGGCCCCGTGGCGGTCGGCGATCTCCAGGAGGAGCCGCGGGTTCTCGAGCACGATGCACCCGCGGCTGTGGCTGGCGGCGGCCGCGCGCACGTCTCGCAGGTAGGCCGATGTCGTCACGACATCGTAGAAGTCGCCGTCGCCCACCCGATCGACCGCGAGCTGGATGATGGGGCAGGGCTCCACGTAGCCGCTCGGCCCGACGTGATGCGTGATGCCGGCCGCCATCGGGCAGAGCGCGCGCCCCTCGCCGTCGTAGTAGGCGTCCACGATCGCGATCGGCTTCCTGGCCCGCATCGCGACGACGAAGCGGCGCACGGCGAGGAGCTGGTCGGGGGTGAGTGCGAGCTCGGGGGACGACTCCGGCCCGACGGGACGGTAGCCGTGGAACCACGTGTAGTGGACGCCGAGTTCGACGAGACGGTCGAGCCACGCCTCCGTCAGCAGCTGGTCGATGTTCGACTGGCAGAGGCTGGTGGCCACACCGGTGAGGAGCCGCGCCTCGACGCAGTGCTCGAGGCCGCGGAGCGTGCGGTCGAGCACGCGGCGGTTGCCGCGGCGCACGTCGCTCACCGCCGCATCCCCCTCGATGCTCACCAGCGGCGTCGCGTTGCCGATGCGCTGCAGCCGGGCGGCCACCTCCGGGGTGATGAGCTGGCCGTTCGTGAAGATCTGGAAGTAGCAGTCCCGGTGCGCCTCGAGCAGATCGAAGAGCCCGGGATGCAGGAAGGGCTCGCCGCCGAGAATGCCGAAGAAGGCGTTCCCCCGCGCCTTCGCGTCGGCCACGATCCGGATGAGATCGTCGATCGCCACCATCGTGCGCGGTGCCGCGACGTCCACCCAGCATCCCTGGCACCGCAGGTTGCAGCTGTTGATGATGGAGAGGTGGAGGAAGGGAGGAAAGACGACGCCCCGCGCCGCCCGGCGGCGAAACCGCTCGACCGACAGCATCCCCTTGACGCCCAGGTTCCAGCCGGCCTTCCAGAGGCAATTGGGGGCGACGGTGGTGGTGATGCGGGCAGCGAGCCGCGGCAGGGCCATCACCATGCAATCGACCTCCGGCACGGGAAGGTGGGTGTGGTCAGGATCGTGATGCGATCCGGTGCGTGGGCACCGGACGTCCGGGGCGGAAGTGCTCGAGGTGCACGACCTCGCAGCCCACGCCGACCATCTCGGCCAGGGCCCCGCGCACCGCCCGATCGAGGAGCGCGGGATCGGCCTCCGCCCGCAGGTTCACGAGCAGCCTGCCGACATCGAGCGATTCCGCCAGCCGGTGCGACAGCACCGGCGCGTCGTCGGTGCGCACCAGGTTCGCGGCGGCGAGTTCGTAGGGGTCCCCTTCGACGGCGAGGGTCGCCTTGAGATGCGCGATCTCGTGACCGGCTGCATCGAGAGTCCCCCGCACACGCCCGAGCAGGTCGAGCAGCGCCGCGTTGCCGTCGAACTCCCCTCCGTCCGTCGCGACGAGCCGCGCCTCGGCATTGAGCCAGCCGAGGAGCGACTCGCCCAGGGCGTAACGATCGTAGTCGATGTCGGCGATCGCGGCGGCCCGCGACGCGTCGTGCAGCATCCGCTCGAACCAGGCCTCCAGCCCGACGCCGGTGCGCGCCGAGCATGCGAGCACGTCGGCGTGTGGTGCCGCCTCCGCGAGCGCCTGCCGCAGCCGGTCGAGCCGCGTGGCGCCCCCCGCGTCCGCCAGCAGGTCGATCTTGTTCACGACGACCAGCTCGGCCTCCTCGAGCTGCTTGCGATAGATGTAGTGGACGTGGTCGGAGAGGCGGGCGCCGGCCAGGCCGAGCACCCGCTCCGCCCGCAGGGGATCGACCACGACGCTCGTCGGTGCGAGGGTGAAGCGGTCGCCGTGCAGGCTCTCGAGCGGCAGGCTCACGGTCGCGACCAGGTCGGTGCAGCTGCCCACGGGCTCGGCGACGAGCACCTCGGGCGCGGTGCCCCGTCGCAGGGCGTCGGCCGCCTCGACGAGCGAATTGAAGCGACAGCAGAAGCAGCCACCGGTGATCTCCTCGACCGGCAGACCGCGCACGCCGGCGAGCGCCGTATCGACGAGCCCGCCCCCCTGGTCGTTCGTGACGAGGCCCGCCCGAAGGCCGCGACCGGCGAGCCATTCGGCGAACCGCAGCATCGCCGTGGTCTTTCCGGCCCCGAGGAAGCCGCCGATCATCACGTACCGGGTCGTCGCCCCGGCCCGCTCGTCGTCGCCGCCCTGCGCTCGTGTCACCGGGTCACCTCGTCAGCCGTGCCATCCGCGTCGCCCCCACTATACCGGGACGACTGGAGCCGATCGATCGTGTCGGACAGGAGCGCGACATATTCATGGACGTCGAGATGCCCGGCCGCCGGTTCGCCCTCCACCTCGTACAGCCAGCCCGTCCCATACGGATCGGCATGGGTCAGGCAGGCCTCCGCGGTGAGCGCGGCGTTCGCGCCGATCAGCGTGCCATCCATGACGGAGTAGAGATCGCTGACCGCCTTGAAGCCTTCCACCGTCCCGAGGCGTCCACCGCCCAGCACGACGCTGCCTGGAGTCACCTCGAGCACCATCTCGACGAGTTCGCCGAGCATCCGCGTGGCGAACTTGGTGAAGCCGACGCGCCAGACGCGGCCGCGACCGCCACCCTCACGGCCGGGCGTCGGCGTGACGGGCATCATCCAGTAGTGGGATGGCGCGTACCGGTACCCGACGGGAAACCGGGCCGAGAAGTGCGCGTGTCGAAAGCGGATCGTCTCCGACTGCACGGGCGGCATCTCCGGGCACGAACTCGATCGCGACGCGTCGCGGCCGACACGGGCAGCGATCGACCGCGCGCCGTACTCGCCCCATCGTGACCGACGGGCCGCCCCGCCGCCAGCGGTGGTCGGTGGCCGCACCGCCCGGCGGCTCCAAGGGTGTCGACGACCGCCGCGATCCGCAGTCGCCGAAACGCGTCCCGCCCGCTCTACTGATCGCTCCACGCCATGTCCGCGCCTCATGTCATGCACTCCTGGACGACGCTTGCCCCGCTCGCGGCGGCCGCCGTGCTGGCCGCCACCGAACTGCTCGGAGAGCGGCCATGGCTGCTCGTGGCATCCGGTGTCGCGCTCGTGGCGGCCGTGCTCGCGGCCGTGCATCACGCCGAGGTGATCGCCCACCGGGTCGGCGAGCCGTTCGGCACGCTCGTGCTCGCGCTGGCCGTGACGGTGATCGAAGCGGCTCTCCTCCTCTCGCTGCTCGTCGCCGGCGGCACCGGCATGGAGACGCTCCCTCGCGACGCCGTCTATGCCACCGTGATGATCATCACCACCGGCGTGGTCGGCCTGTGCACGATGATCGGCGGCCTCGCCCATCGCGAGCAGTCCTTCCGCGTCGAGGGTGCCGGCGGGGCGCTTGCGGCGCTCATCGTGCTCGCGGTGGTGACGCTCGTGCTGCCGGACTTCACGATCACGACGAGCGCGGGCACCTACAGCCATGCGCAGGCGATCTTCGCGGCGGTCGTGTCGGCCGCACTCTGGGGCATCTTCGTCTTCGTGCAGACGATCCGCCATCGCGACTACTTCCTGCCGCCCGACGACGCGCGGCCCGACGCGCATGCCGCCCCGCCGTCGCGGCGGCGGGCGGCGCTGAGCTTCGTGCTCCTGGTCGTCGCGCTCGTCTCGGTCGTGGGACTCGCCAAGGTGCTCTCGCATCCCCTCGAGGCATTCGTCGAGTCGCGCCACCTGCCGCGCGGCGTCGTCGGGATCGTCGTCGCGATGGTGGTGCTCCTGCCGGAGACGTGGGCGGCGATCAGGGCGGCCCATGCCAATCGGCTGCAGAGCAGCATGAACCTCGCGCTCGGTTCGGCACTCGCGACGATCGGCCTGACCGTGCCGGTCATCGTCTGCTGCGCGACCGCCTACGGCCTCCCGCTCGTGCTCGGCCTCGGACCGAAGGACGCCGTGCTCCTGGCGACGGCCCTGCTCGTGAGCGTCGTCACGCTCGGCACGGGACGGACGTCGATGATGCAGGGGGCGGTGCACCTCGTGCTCTTCGCGACCTACCTCTTCCTCGCCTGCATTCCCTGAGCAGGCCCACCCGGCTCATCGCCGGGGAACGGCAGCCGCAGCTGCGGATCGGGAGCCGCGGGGGGCGCACCGTCGGCGTCCTCGCCCGTGTTCCGTGCGAGGGCACGGCGCACGGGATCCTGCTGCATGGCACCGCGGCGATCCCGCCGGCTGCCGTGACGACGGGCGACGTCGCGGGCCTCGGTGCGTGCCTCGGGCCCGGAGCGCACCGCCGCGAGTCGTCGCTTCGCCTCGCGCACCGCCGCGGCATGGTCGACGACGGGAGGCGGATAGTCGCGGCCGATCACGCACCCCGCGTGCCGCTGCACGTCCGCGGGCATCGTCCAGGGCGCGTGGGCGTAGGCGGCGGGCACGCCGGCGAGCTCCGGCAGCCAGCGCCGAATGAAGACGCCGTGCGGATCCTGCTCGACCGCCTGCTTCGTCGGGTTGTAGATCCTAAGCGTGTTGATCCCCGTCGTGCCGCTTTGCATCTGCATCTGCGACCAGTGGATGCCCGGCTCGAAATCGAGGAAGTGCTTCGCGAGGTGCAGGCCGGTGGGCCGCCAATGGAGCCAGAGGGTATAGCTCGCGAACGACACGACGAGCGCCCGCATGCGGAACGTGAGCCAGCCGGTGGCGACGAGGCTGCGCATGCAGGCGTCGACGAGCGGATAGCCCGTGCGTCCCGCCTGCCACGCGGCGAGCCTCTCGGAAGAGACGTCTTCTTCCCTGAGCCCGTCGGCCGCCCGCAGCATGTTGCGATACTCGATCGCCGGCTCGTCCTCGAGCTTCTGCATGAAGTGGCAGTGCCAGTGCATCCGCGACTGCACCGCCTTGAGGCTCCGCTGCCAGGCTTTGAGCTCCGTCCGCTCGCGCGGGTCGGTCGTGGCGGCGAGCGCCGCCTGCACCTCGAGACGTCGGGCTTCGCTCGCCTGCCAGACCGTGCGCATCGACAGCGCTCCGAACGCCAGATACGGGCTCAATCGCGAGCAGCTCGTCGGCGCGGAGAGCGGGCTCGAAATGCCCCCGGAATAGCGGCGGCCGCGCCGCGCGAGAAAATC
>Ga0214917_10007640_pt1 | contig 10880 bp, 14 predicted proteins | sample LL_1208_BB_MetaG_FD_177983 | JGI IMG/M metagenome (GOLD analysis project Ga0214917, IMG submission 177983) | Freshwater microbial communities from Lake Lanier, Atlanta, Georgia, United States - LL_1208_BB | ecosystem: Environmental > Aquatic > Freshwater > Lake | place: USA: Georgia | collected...
GGGCAGGCTGGCCACATCCTGGCTGTGGCGGGCGAGGCGGTCACGGGCCTCTCCGTCACCATCCATGTTCATGCTGACCTTGATCAGGTCCTGCATGTAGGAGCGGCGCGGGTCACCCTTCTGGTAGATGGCCTGCTCGCGGACCTTGGCCATCGTGCCCTCTGCCTTGCGAATCTTCGACAGGTTGGCGTTGATCTGACCGCTGCGCTCGACCTCAGACCGAATCTCTTCGATCCGCTCGTCCAGTCCGACGATTTCAGCTCCCTTGAGCTTCATCTCGTCCATGTACTTGCGGAACTCGTCGTCCTCCTGCGGCTCCAGCTTGTCGCGGCCCTGCTCCTTGGCCAGCAGCAGGACGGCCTCGCCCTTCTGCTGTGCGCGGGCGCGCTCTTCCGATACCTGCGCGCGACGCTTGATGAGGGTCTGGAGAAACTCCTCCATACCACCGGGGGCCACAATGCCCCGATCTTCTGTGCTCATGCTATTTCCTTTGCTATTGGCCCTATCGGGCGGCGTTGGTTCACGGACTCACGCTCGTCGCGGGTATCGCCCAACAGCCTCACGCTCGACACGGGTATCGGCCTGAGCAAAGAGTACTATACCTGGCCGGTGACCAGCAATAAGCTACAGCTCTTCTTCGTCTGGGTCCTCATGTAGCTCAAGGGCGCGGTCCAGTAGCGCGCCGGTCTGCCAGTGTGGCTGGTTCTCGGGGGCGTGGTACCAGACCACCGACTCAACAGTGCCATCGCTGTTTAGCTGCTCAAGGCCCATTGCTACCACAAACTGCGTCAGGCTCCAGCCGTCACCTGATTCATTAAGCAGCTTTTGTATCGCCTCACGCAGGTAGTCGTCGGCCATCTCGGCTCACAGCAGTGCAAAACTAGACACGTCAAAGCCGTCAGCGGTGATCCTAAAGACCGCCAAAGCCGGATCGCCGTCTTCTCCCTGCTTGTTGCGCCACCATGCGGACCCGTTGTCCAGCGTGGGGCACTGGATATGCCAGCGGCTACGACCCGTTTCATGGTCGCGGCCTGAGGGCCGGAGGCTGGCGAAATGGAAGTGCCCGGTCAGCAAGATGTCGGCGTTAAGTACGCCAGCATGGGTCATCTTCGCCCACCAGGTCCTGATTCCGTCGGGGTTGCTGACCTGGTGGCCGTGGGCAAGAGCGAGGCGAACGCCGCGAACATCAAACTGTAGGGTCTCCCCCCAGTCTGCGGGCCTGTGGAAGGCGATGTCCAGACCAGCCTCTGTATTTAGCCGCTCAAGACGCTTGCTTATGTGCAGGCCCCAATCGTCGGTGGGCCGACCGGCCAAAGACTTGCCATCCCGCCGCCATGCGCAGTGGTTTGAGGGGATGGACAGCATGTCCACCGGGGCAAACCGGCTACACAACCGCAGCGTCTTCCATAGCTCTGTAGCTGCTACATCTACCTGGTCCATCAGACTTAGGCAATTAGTGCGGTGCTGGGCGGGGAAATTGCTAAAGCCCTCAATAATGTCACCCACGTCGGCGACGATGATGCGGTCGAACTTAGACCGGCGCAGGTAGTGGTTAAGGGCGTCACGCTTCTCGTCTAGGCGCTCAAGTAGCTCCTGCAAGCCGCCCAGGTGATCCACCTTACCCACCTGCACATCAGCCCAGCCGACCACCACCGTCGCTTCCTGTCCAGCCTTGACTGCGCTGCGGTGTGGCTTAGACCGCCTGACCTCTGCATACAGCGCGGGCAGGTCAACCTCAAAGCCCTTGGCGGCGATGGTGAACTTAAAGGCGCTCAGCCACACGGTCTCATAGGTGTTGGTGCCCCTGATCCTGGTGCGCTGCTGCCACTTACTAACACGCGGGTGCCCCACGATCTCCACTGTCGCGGGGTCGTAGCCGAACTCAGTCAATATGTCCTGGTGACTCTTCGGTGCCTCAGGCAGCGGCCCGGTTTGTATGTAGCCCTGCGCGCCGTCGAACTCAGTCCTGGGCGTGACCTCAGGCGGCGGCTCTCCCGGCTCCTCGTTGGCCAAGCGGTCGGTTATGCTCATGTCTCACAGCCATAGATGTGGTTCTTGAAGGCCGTCAGCTTGACATAGATCGGGTTGTCGGGGTCGCTGGCGAGAATCTTATGGAGCTGTGGGATGGACCAGCCACTATCCAGCCAAGCCCTTATGCTGGCCTTGTCGTCCTCACTGACGGTCTTTAGCCATTGGCAAGTCACGCAGCCACGGTTCTGGCGTCTGCGTGATGAGTCCCCCAAGCGGTCGGAAAGTGACATAGCGAGGTCTCCTTCGCGTGCTGTCAGGCCAGCGCATGTGCGCTAACCCAGTCGGCGATTTAGTTCGCTAAACCTCCGGTCGATGTCTTGGCGTAATTCCTTTACATCACGCCTGCGGTCTGTGCGCTCCTGGCGCAGGTCATCCCTGACCTCATTTAATGCGCGTACCAGGCTGTCAAAGTCATCCCTAAAAAGGTTTTTGTGCCCGTTGGTGATCTGCTCTGTCAGCGCGCTTGTCTCTTTGCGTGCCCGTAGTGTCGCCCAGGCGGCAATACTGCTGGTCACCAAGGTGATAAAGCCGCCAAAGAAAATCGCCGCCAAACCGTACCAATTGGTGGGCTCAAAGGCCGCCACCTCAACTGCCAGGGGCACGACCCAGTCGGCGATGAAGCGAGTCATCCCGTGCCATCCTGGTCAGTCCAGGATCGCCTCACCACAAGACTCATCGCTGTGGCCGGGTCAGTCCCCTCCCTCCTGATGTAGTCCAGCGCCTCACTGACCAGCGCAGTGTCGGGCAGTCCGTACTCTTTACGCAGCTCGCTGAGTTGCCGGTCGACCTCAGTGGGGCCGGTATCGACGCCCCTAAGTTGATCGAGTTGCGACCGTGCCGACTTCAGCTTGCGCTGCAACTCAGGGTGGTCCTTGGCCAGCGCGTAGGCGCTGATCAGCGTGGCGTTGAGCGACGAGGCCAGTGAGGCGTCCACGCGCATGGGCTGGTCTTCCTCGTCCTCGGCATAGCCAGCCTCTTCGTCCGGGGACTCCTCGTCGTCGTCCTCTTCCTCGTCATCTACGACAACGACGGACTTCTCTTCGTCCTCGCACGACTTGTCGTCCATGGCGCACTCCTCTTCGTCGTCCATTTCTGAGCGGTAGGCATCACATTTCTCGCAGGAGCCCGGTTCACACGGCGTCGTGCCGGGCACGCGGCAGAACCCGTCCCAGCAGTCGCAGCCGTCCGCGCGGGCATCAGACTTTTCTTCTGACTCTAGGATTGATTTGGTCCAGGGCTTGGCCGGGTCGCCACCCCAGGCCGCCCAGGCTACGCGACCAGGACTGGGGTAGCCCTCCTCGCCGGGGCTCCACCCTCCGCCGCGCTTGTCACCCTCATGGCGCGCCAGGTAGTTGGCAATACGACCGATGGTCTCGCGGCTGCATTCCGCACCTCGCGCTAAGTCACTGGCCCGCTTGCGGCCCGTATCGGTAAAGCCGCCACCGGCATGGCCCTCTTTGATCCATTGCAGGGCGCGCCTTGCCTCAGCCTGCACCGCCTTGGGCGGGGTGTACCCCGAAACCGCTCTGGTCAGGTTGCTGATGGCGCGCTGGATCAGCTTCTCATCCAGTCGCCGCAGCTCAGCAAGCTCACGACCACTCAGGCCCGCTAGGGCACCTACCGTGCCCTCTGCAATGGCGACCTGGGTGTTGGGGTTCATGCCGTAATTGACCACCGACACATCACCCTTTTGCAGGCTGACTTCCTTAATGGTCCGGTGGGTATAGTCGCTATTCCACTCCTGGTCCTTGACGCGGAAGGCGAAGCTCATTTCATCAAGGTCGCCCCGCCGCATCTTTGGGAGCAGCGCCTGCACATCAGGGTCGCTGGGGTCCAGTCGGGCCTCAACTAGCAGTCCGCGCCTGTCAACCGACAGGGACATGGTCCCGCTCTTGGTACGCGCCAGTGGTGCCCCCGTGTGGTTGAGCAGCAGCATGACATCAGGCTTGGCATCAAGGGTGCGGTTAAAGCTATCAGCGCGCAGTTGCTCAACCCACCCACCGGCATCAGGGCCGCCGTAGCAGTCATAAGGCTCATATGTCGCCGCATAGCCGCGCAGCACCACGTAGCCCGTGGCGGCGTCCTCACGGAACTCAAACGGCGTAGCGCCGCTGCGCTCCTCGCGCACGTCGAGGATGCGCTCGCGATTTCGCAGTGCAGTCATATCACTCCTGTTCGGTATCAGAATAGTCACCTACTCGGCTAATACACCAACAGGTTTGCCATTAACGGGAGATTTTTCTCCGCCGCTGATTGGCTTACTGGGCAATTTGCCCGGTAGCCCGCCGCCCCCAGGCTCTCCTGGCGCTTCATCAACGGCCTGCGGGGTGGGTGCTGTGGCAACCTTTGCCGCCGCACGGGCGGGGAATTCAACGAGATTTGTGGGCTGCATGATTATGTCGCCGCCATCTACGGGGTCCATTTCCTCTTCGGCGCGGACCTCATTAATCGTCTTAAAGCTGCCGCTAATGGCCGTTTTATGCGCGTTATAGCGCGACTCGGTATCACCGCGTAGCAGTGCATCGTACTCAAACCGGACAAACTGGCCGCGCGGCAGCAAGCGTGATAACTCCGACTCAATACATGCCGTCCACGCGCTGAAGGTATAGGTCACCGCGCCCTGGGTAATCTGCTCAACGCCCGTGCCCCAGGCCGTCGTCTCCTTGGTATCACCGATGAGTATGGGTGGCACGCCGTAGAGCATGCAGATTTCGCTGCGCTGGAACTGGCGTGTTTCAAGAAACTGTGATTCTTCGGGGCTGATGGACAGGCTTTTCCAGTCAAAGCCATTGGTCAGCACCGCTGGCAGACGGCGGCCACCGTGGCTTGCAATCCAGTTTCTCTGTACGCGGTGTACCGCATCATCAGCAATGTCCTGGTCGGTAGACAGCACCCCTGACGGGTTGGCGCTGTCCTTGAAGTAGCGGTAACCGTATTCCTCCGCAGAGAGGCCCATGCCGATGGCCACGGCGGCCTGCCTGATTGGGGATAGTCCCCAGGCATCTCCAGGCATGGTGTAGCGCCGGATATGGATGATGTCGCTACTGGGAACCGCCTGGCCCAGCACGCGGTAAATGGGGTCGAACCACAGCAGGGTGTCACTGCGACGCTCAAGGTGCACCAGGTCAGGGTGAAGCGGCAGGAGGCTGAGTGGATATCCCTGGCGGTCCCGCTCAGCTACCATGTGAAAGCTGTTGCCGCGCAAGGCCATACTGGCCACGACCATCCACTTCCAGCTGAACAGATCAAAGGTCGGGTAGGGCTCCTGCAGCAGGCGCGGCTGGCTTGGTAGCTCCTTGGGGACGCCGTTTGCATCCCGCCGATACGCCTTCCACGGCAGCGTGGCAATGGTATCGGCCAGCAGTCGCACACACGCAAAAACCGTCAGGTTGGCCATCGCGCGGTGCGTGCCGACATAGTCGTCGTTGAGCACTCCGGGCAGCATTCCGATCCCGCTGGGCGGCACGAAGTGACTGTCGTACAGCGCTCGCGCCTCAAGCGTCTGCTGACCGCCGTTGCGGTCTAGCAGCCGACCTAAAATGCTCACGTCACCAATCGTCCCATGTTTATGCCCCGTATCCGATGGCGACACCAAGCACGATCAATAAAACACCGAGCATCATACATCCTAGCCAGGGTGCAACCAGGAATCCACCAACTGATACAGAGCTGATGCCTGCCAGCTCAAGGGCGCTTGACAGCACGTCACGCGACCTTTTGCCTGCCGTCGGCAGCGACGGCGGCTCTACCGGTTCTGCTGCTGCGGCCCTGGTGACCGGCGGGGCCGCAGCCCGTGGGGCGGGCCGACTGGCCTCGACCTTGGGCGCGTCGGGTTCCTCAGCGGCGCGTGCGTCTGCGTACAGGCGCTCCTTTTTGCCAAACATGCTGGTCAACGTCTTATCCCTTCCAAAGTTGTTCTCCCTCTTGCTCCCACTGGGCAAGTACCTCAGCATCAGGCCATAAATGGACCTCAGGTGGCCTGGGTGGCCTGCGGGACTCTAGCCATGTCGCCCCAACGCAGGCTATCAATGGCGACACGTCAACAGGGCTGTTGCGGCGGTCGAAAACCCAGGCCTCATTGACGTTCCTTGCTATGCCGCTGGCGGCGGCGCGGTCCAGCACGGGTGCCTGCCGGTGATAGATGTCGTGATGAACCACGCTGTCATAAAACGCAGCGCACCCCGCCGACACCTCCTGACTCGGCCCCCACGGGGTTACCTTGACCCCGGCGGCCTCAAGGTCCTCAATCAGCCCACTGGCTGGCGCACCCGTCTTTTGTACCGTCACACCAGCAAACTTCCCCTTGCGCTGGACAAACCAGTCCACCACCCAGTCGGTTCCCCTGGCGGCCTGGATCACCTCTATATGCAGGTTCCCGTCGGCGCGTCGGGCCGCGATGGCGACGTAGCTGCGCGACCGTTCGTAGTTCACGTCTAAAGCGGCGTAGACCGGGGATTCCTCTGCCCTCCTGCTTCCATTGTCCGTCGTTTCCGCCCAGTGCTCAGCAGGCAGGATTCCTGGCTCCATGGCGTCAACCCACTGGCACAGGTGCTCAGTCTGGAACCCAGGAAGGTTGCGGTACTCCATGGCCTCTAAGTAACCGCGCAGGTCATTAATGCTGAAATCGTTAAGCTGACCCATCGCTGGGTTTGCTAGATACCAGTAGTCGGGGTCGCGCGGGTCCACCTCCATGGGCACCGACCACTCAAAGAACCCCGTCTTGGTGTCGTGGGTCTCCCCGGTCAGCACACGGCGCATAGCGCTATCTCGCAGTGCACGCAGTACCTCAGACCTCTGGTCACCGGCGTTGCTAGTACAGACCACCTGGCTATAGCGGCGCACCGTGGTGGTCGGCACAATCGCATTCCATGCGTCCCAGGTAGTGTGCTCCCGCAGCTCATCGAGCATTGCGATGTCCACCGACAGCGAACGGCCACCCTTGCGAGATGCGGTGGCGGCACGCCAGTGGCGGCGGTTGGTCAGGATGGCGCGGTGCTTGCCGTTGGTGACCTTGTGGTTAATAAGCTCCTTGACCAGCAGCGGGTTGTCCCGTATTTCCTCAACGACATCCTTAAGTGTCGACTCAGCGTAATCAAGGTTTTGTGCCGCGATAAGCGCAAGACGGGCACCGGGACAGGTCTCATCCGCGCGACCGTAGCGGGATACAAATAGTCGCCATAGACCCAGGCCCTTGAGCCATTTGGTTTTCCCGTTCTGCCTGGCAATCAATATGCACAGTGTGCCGAATCGAAACCCGGCACCGTCCTCGCCCTTCTCCAGCGCGTGGACGTAGAGCCATTTTTGGTACGGCAACAGCACCCAGCCGCAGACGGACTCCAGGAAATCAATGCAGTCGTAGCCCCAGGACCACTCTCGCTTGACCCCGTATTCACTGTCGTCGGCGTGGTCGGGTAGCGGCGGAGTGAATAAACGTGGCACGGTACTCCCCACGGTGCGCGTGGTGCCCAGGTCCACCGTTGGTGCGCTCACGGCATGCTCTTATGGCTAATCGCCGTCGCCGACGGCAGGGCGCACTGTGCTATCCCCACGCCGCATGTGTCGCTGGCGATATTTTGCCAGTTCATCACGCGGATCATTCCCGTCGTCAAGAAGTTGATTTGCGGGCGGTAGTGCGCCAACCCGCTCCTCTTCAATGTCGTAAAGTCGCCCGATTTGCTCCAGCACCCGACGTGCGGTTTCAATAGCCTTGAGGTCCTGCTGGACCACCTTGGGCCAGGCGGCACGCAGAAGGAAGTCCAGTCGCTGGCTATACAGTGCCATCGCCTCATCGGTCACCAGTTGCCGGTGCCGGGCGTCGTTTTTAAGCTCATTGCGCAATATCTGGTGAACGCGCTGACCGGTCAGGTTAACTGACCTACCGATTTCACGCTCACTATGACCGGCAAGGAACAGTGCGTAAATCTTATGGTTACGCCGTTCCCTTTCCTCTTTTGTCAGGGATTTGGACGGCGTTTTTTGACGCTGGCCCGGCGGCGGGTCCAGGGGCTTGGTCTTCATGTATATCCCTCACAGTTGATGAGAAATACCATGCTACTGGTCGGCTGCGTCCTCATTGTCGCCCTCTTCGCCCAGGTCGTCATCCGGGTCGGGCTGTGGGGTCGGAAACCAGGTTGGGGGGGCGAGAGGCGCGGCTTCCGCAGGTGCCGAAGCTGCGGGCTGAGCGGACTTAGCGGTCCATCGAGAGCGCCAGCCCTGGGGCGTGGTATCAGTCATTGGTACATCATGGCACAACTGCACGCCGTTTTCATCGCACACGGTCTGCGGAGTTGTGGGTAAACAGTCTATTTCGCAGGCAAATGGCCGCCAGCTCCGCGTTAGCCAGACTGTCATGGCGACCACCCTGGTGATTCTTGCCGTTGTGGCGCACGATCACCCGCCAGCGACCCGTTGCTTCCTCATAATAGACACCACGTACCCCGCTGACGTTATTCCTGTATGCGGTGACGTTTTGAGTATTTTGCGCCCTCGTCGCCTCCCGCAGGTGGTCGGGTCGCACACAGTTCCTGCGGTGGCAGATATGGTCGATCATCATTCCAGGATCGGGGGCCTTTACCAGAAAGCTATAGGCGAAGCGGTGCGCCTTAAGGTGCTGGCCGTTGACTGTGAACAGGCCGTAACCCCCGGCATTGGTGCTGGCCGTCCACAGCCAGCAATTCGTCTTGAGGCCAGTCTGCTCTGGCGGCATGGGACCGCTGCGATTGACCTTGGCCCAGAAACGCTGGCCGGGTGTGCGGCGCTGCATCGTCCAAGCATAGGCCACGCGGCCTTCTTTAGCCTCCGCAAAACGCCAGGTCGCTGGTGTATAATTAAGGTAGCCAATGGCACCCGGCCAGTGGCGCTGACCGACAAGACAAAAGAGGTAAAAAATGACCTTCATACTGGCCCTAGCGGGCGTGCTGACCATATTTGGGGTGATCTGGACCCTGCGGCAGCCAGAGGCAGAGTCCATTTCCGTTCATTTCCGTTGTGACGCGGTGTCTCCCGACGGCGTATATCGCTGCCTAGGTTCCATGGGGCACAGCGGGTGGTGCAACAACGGCGACATTGAGTGGCGATGGGAAGCCTGGGCTGTGGGGTGCGATGATGACACCAGGTCTGCGCGACCGGCTATTGAGCCGACAATGGACGCGCCGGTACTGACATCTGGTCGTCGCATCCCCAGGCGCGTATTCTGGCTTGGCGTGCTGGTGGTCGCCTGGGTCGCGATCTATGGCTACGGCAGTCACAGCCAGCAGACGCCGCAGACGCGGATGACATGCGACTGGCAGGTCACCAAATGCGTAGACTGGAGGCCGCAGATGTAGACCCTGGAGTCGGGGCGTTAAGCATGTTCTGGCAAGCGTTTGACCTCTTTCCGCTGCCTGGGTGGCATGTAAGGACGTTCATGACGTGGCATCCCCCTAGTGCCGCTAGACGTACCTGCGCCCCGACTCCCGCCCAACTGAAGTCACCTGAACATATTGACCTCAGTTACGGGCCTTACCCAACTTAAAAATAGCCGCTTTTCTAGCTGTTTTTTCACTACCTGCTGTCGCCTGGGCTTTTCTGCCCGTTTTTAGCTCTGTTACAACCGCTGTCACCCATCCAGGCGCGGATTCGTAGAAATCCACCCGAATCTCAGGCGTTTTTGCCGTCCTCACCAGCGTCGATACAGCATAGTGTGGGCCTGGCGGGTCAGTCGCATAAGAGTTCCGATGTCCGGCGGGTCATCTTGAATTATTGTCAGCTCTACATCATGGCCTGTCGCGCGGCGGTGCCGATTAGCGGTATCCTCGGCGCACTCAACACAAGACTCTCGCCACAGTGCGCCGCACTGTGGACAGGCAACGCGATTCACCGAAAGAGCCACCCAATCCCGAACAGCACGCCGGTGACTGTCGCCCAGATTAACCAGGACTCCCAGGTCATTATTCTCCACATTGCTGACAGCAGCCTGAGCCGCTGTTGACGTAAATATGCCCGTCAATCCTAACCCCGTTAAGCTCACATACCCAGGACCTGAAGTACAAGCCCTCTACGAGTCGCAGCTCATCGTCTTTGATCGCCAGGCTCCTTGGTAGCGCCCACCACGCATAGCCATTCCACCTCAGCGCAGACTTAGCCTCGCTCGACATGCCCCTGTCGTCGGTGAATTTGCAGGTGGCGGTAATGGCCGCTACGACATGTTCCGGGCTGGACATCTCCATGTCCAGCTTGACCTGATCCTGCCAGTCCACGGCCCTCCCTTGGGTTTGACGTTAGTGAAGATTAACGGCAATTAATGAATATCGCCGATTGATTGGTCGAAGTTCTGCGCATTGGACCAAATCTGCGCCAGCAGCTCCTGCTGCTCCAGGGTAAGCTGTGCGCCCCTGCCCGTCAGTAGGGAGAATACATCCCGGTAGCACTGCGCACACAGGTCATAGCTCTCCGGCTTGCTTTTGACAACCGCCAGGGTGACTACCGCCCACAGTTCGCGACCGGCGTTCTTTGTTGAAACCCCGCACTTGTCGCACTGCACGCAGATTGCCATGCGCGCACATTACCACCGCGCCGACTAGACCGCTTTGGAATTGATGTCGTCTACGGCCAATTGGATCGCGCTCTTATTTGGCCTGCTCACGGGCCTGGGAATAAAGGTTGCGTAGCCGTTGTGTGCATTAGCTGCGGTGCTGTATAAGGATACGACCATGTCCCTGGCTGCCGGTACTGACACCGTTGTTAGGTCGGTACGCGCCTGCTGCCTGATGAACGGCTGGAGCAGACCGGCAGATGGCGCGTTTTGCCAGCAGACGTTGAAGGCGGCGCGCAGCATTGCCTGCGGGCTGGTATTGATACTAGTTGCCTGC
>Ga0214917_10007641_pt1 | contig 10879 bp, 17 predicted proteins | sample LL_1208_BB_MetaG_FD_177983 | JGI IMG/M metagenome (GOLD analysis project Ga0214917, IMG submission 177983) | Freshwater microbial communities from Lake Lanier, Atlanta, Georgia, United States - LL_1208_BB | ecosystem: Environmental > Aquatic > Freshwater > Lake | place: USA: Georgia | collected...
AACCCAAGTAAGGGCTACTTGATACGGATTGATGATATACTTGAGGGGTTAAAAGGTTTATAGGTAGCCTCCTATAAAGCAGAAAAGCCCCCGCTCTGGTTAGGGGAAGACCAGGACGGGGGTTTTCTATGTTCTATGGGGCTTACAGCCCGTTTAAAAGGGGTTAGTTAGAACCCTTGCCAAACTCTGTGGCTTTAGGGTCAAGCCATTTAAGGATTGGTGCGGCAATAGAGGCTACGAACGCAGCAACTAAAGACTTAGCATCAGTACTTCCAGCCAAGTAGACTGTCAATACAGATGCAAATGCTGCACGTAGGTATGTGCTTGCTACTGCTAGTACTTTTTCTTTCTTCATTACTTACTCCATTTCGGTGTACCAAAGCCAGCAATAAACGGCTTTAGTTTTCTTTTATTATCTAAACGATAGGCACGAATCTTCTGTGCTACTTCTCCACCATTTCTTTCACTGGCAGATTTCTTTTTGTCACCAGATGTGTTGCCTTCAATAGTAGTAACTGTTCCATCACCATTATCTTTAACAACAATTCCAACATGGTCTACTGGATTGCCACCAACTGCAAAATCAAAGAAGGCTAAGTCGCCAGGTTTAGGTTTAGCAGTTGCTGCATTAGACCAAGAACCTGTGCCCTTAAATTTCTCTGCACCAAGTGTAGTAGATACCACATTAGGAATCTTTAATTTAACTTGCGCTGCACACCACATAACAAATGAACCACACCATGGCTGAAAGTTTGCTTTAGTAAAAGCACCATACTTTGTTTCATTATCTTTAGGACCTTCAACAGTTCCTATCTCAGCCTTTGCTACTGCCAAAAAATCATCTATCTGACTCATATTGACATCCATCCCTCATATTTAGCATCTGGATTATCTTTTAACCATTGCTCTCTTAATTTATTTTGGTATTCCCAATCAATATCATTGCTCATTTTTTTAATACTTGTAATACCAACTCTGTTAAAAATTCAACCTTATCATCTAACTGATTGACTTTATCTCTTAAACTTGAGCCACCATTGGGTTTAAGTTCGGCAAGATAATGTTTAACCATCCATCTAGTTGCAGTTGCAAGTGCTCCAATAAGGGTGGTTACGGCTACGGCTAATCCAGCCCAATCAGTAGGTGTCATTTTATACTGTCCTAATAGTTATCTCGAGTACTCCTCCAAAGCCATCAAACCTTTTGTCAGGCGGAGTCATACGGGTGAATGTGATTTGTTCAATAACTGCCTGCCGAGATTCGCCAGTAGTTAAGTCTTGCCAGGTGACTACGTCACCACTTTGTTCCAAGTCTTCTAATGTTTGAATCTTAGAAAATGCTCTGCCTTCATAACCAAACATAGAATTATATCTATCTGTTTCAATATCAAAACAGTAAACTGGAAAACGCATCATGCGCTGACGTGGCGTAGCAATAGTAGCCTTTGCTTGATAGCCCTTAAATATTGGACCCTTAGTGTTGTCAGTTGCATCTCTAGTTAATACAAACTTGTAAGCAAGATACTCTTGTGCAGTTTCTGGGCTAGATGTTGTTACCTCAATTGGGTCTACATCTGCACTATAAGCAAGGATTTCATACTCAGTGCCAGCAGCAGTAACTGTTTCTAATGTTAAAGAACCATAATCAAAATTACCACGTCCTACTAAACGTTTAAAGTTTTTAGGTTCAAGGGTTCCATAACGAATGTTACCTGTAGTTATATAGCCAGATGGGGCTAGAACTGTAGTTGACTGGATAGCAATACCATTGCTACCAGATGTAGTAAATGCTATTTGGTTTGAGTTACCTACAAAGTCTACGCTAGTAGCATAGCCAGTTACTCCGTCAAGGTAGGTATCATTAGCATAAGCAAAGCGTAATGTCTCAAGTTCGTTACCTAAATCAATTCTATATAGACCAGCATAGGTATTAATTGTGCCAGTTACATAAACAAATCTATCTCTAAATGCAAAATCTAATCCTGTGTTGGCTGCTTCAATAATTAATGGACCGTATGATAGGTCTCCATTAGTATCTGATATAGAGGCTACACGCACACCTTTGTTGGTGCCAATTACTAGGTAGCCTAGGTAGGATTCAATCTTAAGTGGGTATTCACCACTAGGTAGTTGCGCTGCAATGACACCTGATGTAAGAGTTGGCATAACGCCAGCAGTAGATAAAGTAAATTTATATATAGCACCATTACCACCAGCGTAGCCAGCAGCATAGATAGCAGAGCCACCTTCTGATATGGATGTCCAAGTCCAACCAGTATTAGGATGTGTGTATGTAGCAGTAGGTAAAGTAGTCGTGCCGAGAGCACCAGTTAATTCATATATAGATGTACCTATACCAGCAACAAGACGTTGTTTAACCCAAGCCATCTTTACTGCAGCAGTACCAGTACTATAATGATTATTTAAAGCACCAGTTGCACCAATTGTTTGATAATAAATACGAGTTGCGTTAGCAATAAATAATGTAGTTCCATTACTAACTACATCTACTATTGCAGATGCAGTAGTTGCATATGTAGTATTAGTTGAACCAGTAGTTGTAATGTCTTTAAGTGTGGTAGAGCCAGGAATAAAAGCAGTAACTACATCTGTAGTAGTAGACACATTTGATATAAGTTTATATATACCAGTACTAGTAGAAGTATTAGTAGTCTCTTTAAGTAAAGTTACTTGTCCTTTAGTCCATACATCTACATTGGAAGAATCAGCAAATCTGTTTGCTGTTATCTCTCCACCAGATGGGTCATAGAACTTAATACCTGTACCAGAATGAAATGATGATTGACTTCTAATCCACCAACCAGTAAGTGATTGCTCACCTGGCTCTTTGTTGTTATCAAACTGGTCTTTCTTATAAGGTGCAGTCTGACGAATGTATGGACGGTTGTCATTAATAGCATATATAAATGGCACACCATTTAACGCTACATCATAGGCAATATCAGTATTTTGCCAGATAGCATTTGATGCAACAACACCAATGTCAACCGCAATCGCTCTACTAGAACGACCTTCGGTAATATCACGACCAGCCACAGTGCTCCTTAATTAGAAATTTATTTATATTATTATTTAAGCAGAAGGACCAGTTATTTCAATCCATTCTTGATTAGGTTCAAACCATCCATAAAACTTTAAGTTTTCAGGGTCAATAGTTGGGTATGGAACTGGTGACTCCCATTGGCAAGTAGATTCATTAAGAGTCCATGATGCATATGGTTTAGGTGGAATAAATGCATCACGACCCGCATCATAAATAAACCCAATACCTGCATAATTCTTACGGAAGTTTCCATTGTAAGAAGTTTGCTTCCATAATGTGTGACCATGTAATTGGGTCAAAAAGTCAATACCTGCTTGTTCTGACTCATTGCCACCAATAGTAATAACATCATTGTTTACAACATGTACTGCAAGTACATTGTTATTTTCATCTAATTTTGCAAAGTGTGCCATTTGTTTTCTCCTTAGAAGGTAATTGAACCGTCACCTGTGTATTTGTAGTAAGTGTATCCATTTGACTCAACCCTAGTAGGTGAACCAGTAGTTGATGCAGCAGTAATAGAACCGCTTATGCGTAGTAAAACAATTCCTGAACCACCACTACCTGAATAATAGGTACTATCTGCTGCCTGCCCACCGCCACCTGAACCAGTATTAGTAGTTGCGTTTTGTGCAACGGAAGTAAGATAAAGTCCACCTGCGCCACCACCGCCTGAACCGCCAGCAGGTGTAGTTCCACCACCTTCACCACAACCACCACCGCCACCAGCAAAATAACCACTAACACCGCTAGTTGTAGCAGTAGCCCAAGATGACCAAGTGTTTAAACCAGCGCCACCAGCGCCACCTTGCCCAGCAACTGCTGCCGTTCCAGCAGCACCCGAACCACCACCGCCACCACCAAAGTAAGTAGCACCACTTCCACGATAACCACCGCCACCAGCATTTCCGTAACCAGTAGCACCGCCTGATGAACCTTGTGTAGCAGAACCACCTGATGTGGAATTACCTGAATTGCTACCCATACCACCACCGCCACCAGAGCCACCGCTAGAACCGTTATAGCCAACATTGCTTGACCAATAACCACCACCACCGCCAGCATTGGCGGTTATGGTATCAAAAACAGAATTAGTGCCATTTGCACCTTGACCGATTGTATTTCTACCTGAACCACCACCACCAACTGTAACGGTATAGGAAGTTGCTGCTGTTAAAGTACGACTTGCATGATAAGCAACACCACCTGCGCCACCACCACCGCCATACTGCCATCCACCAGCAGCGCCACCAGCAATAACTAAAACATCAAAAGTTGATGGCAATAAAACAGTAGTTTGGTCCCAGAATTTAGAACGCTTAGAACCAGTTTTAATTGAAGATGTTTTAAATGAACGAATAGCCATTAGTAAGTTATGCTCCCGTCTCCTGTAAATTTATAAATATGATATGAACCAGAAGTGGTATATGTTGGCGAACCTGTTGTTGATGAAGCAGCCTGTGTTGCTCTAACGATTACAACACCTGAACCGCCGTTAGCGCCAGTAACACTTGAGCCTCCAGAAGAACCACCTGCTCCACCGCCAGTATTAGCAGTACCTGCATCGCCAACTGCTCCGTTAATATATTTACCAGTTCCGCCACCACCTAAACCGCCAGTTGCGTTTGATGTTCCTGTATTACTAGCGGCTCCACCACCACCACCACCAGCGTAGTAAGTTGATGTTCCAGTAATTGATGATGCTACTCCGTCACCACCAAGACCACCTCTAGTTGTAGTAGCATTTCCTCCTACTGCTCCACCGCCACCGCCACCACCTGAGTGTGTATAAACAGTGTTATCGCTTTTACCGTTTCCACCATTATTACCCTGTGATGGAGTAGTTGATGGGGTATTACCAGCACCACCGCTATATGTGCCATCTGGATAACCATAAGCACCACCACCTGAACCACCTGAATTACCATTTGTAGTTGTGCTAGCACCACCGCCAGTAGCGGTATAAGAATTAAATACCGAGTTATTACCATTACTTCCGCTAGTTCCACCGCCACCGCCAGGAGCAGAGCCAGCGTTTCCACCAGCACCTACGGTTACACTATAGGAAGTTCCTTTTGTTAAAGATTGTGCAGTAAATTCACGGTAACCGCCTGCGCCACCACCCGAAGTTCCGCCAAAAGAATTACCACCACCTGAACCGCCACCACCTGCTACAACAATAAAATCAACCATTACAGGTGCTATAGTGCTTTGGTCCCAAAATCTTGTATATTTTGGCAACGCTTGTGTAAAGCGTGAATTACTAAATCTTGAAACAGCCATTGGTGATTCCCTATCTAAAAGTTATTAAGCGATTTCTGAGCCGTAGATATTAAATGCTAAGTTTGCTGTTGAAGCATAAACTGTAATTACATCTGAAGCATCAAGTGTAAGTCCAAGTGTAAGAGCAGTTGTATCATTAGCAGCAAGTGCTACATCGTAAGCAATGTAGTGCTTGTTAGCCAATGTTTCTGCATCTGGACGGACTGCAATACGATATGTAACTGCAGATGCTGAAAGATTTGCTACAGTAATTGTTGATACTACTGTTGAAGTAGCAGACGGTACTGTGTAAGCAGTTGTTGCTGTAGTGGCAGAAGGGTTAACCTGAGCCAATACCTTATAAGTTGTTGCCATGTTTTCTCCTTATTACATTCCACCCAGCAAGAATGCTGTTGGTGTTGGGTCGGTGGTTATTGTTGCCCAGGAAGCAGATGTACCATTAGTAGTCAAATACTTTCCTGAATTTCCTGTTTGTGAAGGCAAAGCATCTACGGTTGCCCATGATGCTGCGCTTCCATTAGTTGTTAAATACTTACCAGAGTTACTGGTTTGTGATGGGATTACATATACAGATGTAGTATCAAGAGATACTGTTACCGTACCACTGGTACCACCACCTGTTAATCCTGTTGAGGCTGTTACGCCTGAAATATCGCCTGCTTGGTTATCGGCATTGGTTCTTGCTTTTGACATTATGCTCCCATCAACATGAATGGATTAAAGCCAGCCTCTGCGGTAGCAGCCCACTTTAATCCTGAGGATTGTGTTGAATCCGCAGTAAGAACATAACCATTAGTTCCAACTGCTAATCTTCCAATTGTATCGCTTGCAGTTCCTACAAGTAAGTCACCTTTTGCATCCACTAAAGTTACTGTAAGTGCATTGGCAACGCTATATGGTGTCCAAGATAAAACCTCAGCCACATCGTTAGCAGCAAGGGCTGGAGATAATCCAGTAATAGTAGTTCCAGTAGATGCTGTATAGTCAACATTTCGAACTAACAAAACACCATTTAGATATACCTGCTCATATCCAACTGTATAAGAAAGACTTACTGAGTTATCGTCTGTTGAACTAAGTGTTGTTTCTCCGCCAGACATTGTCTTGCTCCAGCGAGTAGATGATACTGCAGATGTAATGCCACCCCATGATGAGGTTGTTGCATTCCATACCTGCATAGCACCAGTTGTAGTATTCCAATAAAGAGCACCAGCAGCCAACGCATTGCCATCATTATCTGTAGATGGAGCAGATGCTTTTGCACCTAAGTAGCGGTCATCAAATGAATCATATGATGCTGCAGCAGCGGCAGCACTAGCAGCAGCAGAGGCTGCATCAGCAGCAACTGCAGTTCCAATTGCATCAGCATATGCTTTTGTAGCAGCATCTGTATTAGCAGTTGGTGTGCCTAAACCTGTAATCTTGTTGGTTCCCATAGCAATAGCACCAGTCATAGTGCCACCCGCTAGTGGAAGCATTGTATCTGCGTATGCCTTAGTTGCTGCATCTGTATTAGATGTAGGTGTTCCAAGACCAGTAACCTTATTTGTACCCATTGCAATGTTGCCAGTCATAGTTCCGCCAGCAAGTGCTAACTTAGTAGCAATAGAGTTTGTTACTGTTGTTGCAAAATTGGCATCATCACCAAGGGCTGCAGCCAATTCATCAAGAGTATCAAGTGCGCCAGGGGCTGCATTGATTACGTTATCTACTGCAGTCTTAACAAATGCTGTAGTAGCAACTTGAGTGGTATTTGTACCAGCAGATGCAGTAGGAGCAGCAGGTACACCTGTGAATGTAGGACTAGCAATTGGAGCATATGTGCTTGATGCTGTAGATGTGTTAAGTTTAGAATCAATTTGAGTCTGAATTGCTGAAGTTACGCCATCTAGGTATCCAAGTTCAGTTGCAGATACTGTGGATGATGGAGCAATCTTTGTCCAATCAATTGCTGCAGATGAATTTATATCAGCATTAACAATAGTTCCGTCAGCAATCATTGTAGATGTAACTGTGCCTGTATCTGCTGCAGTAATTGCAGTTCCAGAAATCTTAGTCTTATCAATAGCAGCAGATGCATTAATGTCAGCATTGACAATAGTTCCATCTGCAATCATAGTTGAGGTAACAGTTCCAGTATCTCCCTGAGTTACCGCTGTTCCTGAAATTTTTGTAGAAGCAATGGCTGCAGATGCATTAATATCTGCGTTTACAATTGTGCCATCGGCTATCATTGTGCTTGTTACAGTTCCAGTATCGGCTGCTGTAACTGCGGTTCCTGTTATCTTAGATGAAGATATAGAACCAGCAAGCATTGTGTTAGTTACTGTGGCTGTATCACCAGCGGTAATAGCAGTGCCAGAAATTTTTGTTTTATCTATAGCAGCACTAGAGTTAATATCAGCATTAACGATTGTCCCGTTAGCAATCATTGTGCTGGTTACTGTGCCAGTATCTGTAGTTTTAACTACATCGGCAATAGTAAGCCCGTGTGCTGTGGTTGTATTTTCAATGTGAGTATTGGCTTCACGATAGTCACGACCAATTGCCATGTGGCGAACAACCGCACCAGCAGAGTGAGCCTGTCCAGTAGAACCATCAATACCACGGACAATTGTTAGTGTATTAGTGCTTACCGCACTGACATCTACAATTTCTTCAAGCGCTGTATCTGGGTCAATAACTACTGTAAATAGTTCGCCAGCAGAGATGGTAATACCACCTAGCAAGCCTGAGCCAGAAACAACAGTAGCGCTTGTGGCTGATGATGTAAGAGCCGCTGACAGTGTTGTTTGCTGTGAGCGGGATGAGTATTTGCGTGTTGTCATTTAGGTTCCTATCGGCGGGAGAAGTGAACTCTTGTAGGGTAATTCTGTTGCTGCGCTCTAATTTCTTCTTGTAAGCGCTGTGTATATAAAGCATATAGTTGTTTGGTTGCTGTGCCAGAAGCACCATATGGACGTTTGCTATCTGTTTCATCAGCCTGAGGACTTACCTGAGAAGCACGGGCTGGGTCTAAATATGTAAGCAAACGATAAGAAGCACCAAGAACTACTACATCACGGGTAGATTCTGGTAGACCAGTTGTTGTTGTATAAACATCTGAATTACTTGTAAAGGCATCTGGATTGGTAGCGTAAATAACTTTAACTGTGCGACCAGCAATAGGTGCTTCACCCAAAGTAATTGTTTGAACTGTATCAGTTCCAGTTACATAACCAAATGCCTCTGGATTAGCATTAGCATCTAAATCCCACTTACGAATAGGAATCCATTCTTTTGTAGGACCAATGCTTTGCCATGATACATAAAGGATATTTTTAATGTCTAAGTTAGCAAAGGCATAAGTAGACACTGCTGCATTAAATGTAAAACTAGTTGATTTGACTGCGTATAGGTTAGCACCTAATGAACGGATGGTGTCATTAATTGCACGCTTAACTACATACTTTGGAAAAGTTGGGCTGATAATCACTCGTGTATCGGCAGCATGTGTGGCAGCAGTCGTTCCATAAAATCCACGACCAAATGGTGCAACGGTTGCTGTATTGGCTACACGGTCATAAGTATCTACATACATCAATTCTTCATCAATTTCAATAACACCTTTGCCAAGGTTTTCAGTAGTTGGCAATGTAAGAATTAGTGGAGAAGCAGATGTAGATGTAGTTGTAGTAACAGATGAACCAAGATAAGTTGAACGGTCTTGAGTAAATGTGTATCCAGATAGGTTAATTAAAACCTCATCAATCATATTGGCAAATGTAGTCATTAGGCGTTTATACTCCGTAACGCAGCAGGGGCTGCTAATCCAGTAGTCGAAGCAAGTTCATTGCAAATACCATCAATATCTTTAAATTTATCTCTAGTTCTAGCAGCCTGGGCTTTGATGTTAAGAGCACCTACAGTTGCAAGTCCAGTAGTGCCAGCCCAAGCGTTGGCAGCACCTTGGGCGTCTAAACCAGTTGTACCAGCAAGACGATTAAGTTCTGCTGTAAGACTACTACCTGCTTTACCTAGTGCCATTGATTACTTCTTTCTGTGATGTTTTGGTAAAATAAGATTTGATTGCTTTTCTACCCCGCCAAAAAATGCGCCGTAGTAATGCTCATCAAATGAAAACCTTTTAATGTGTGGAACCGTTGCTCCAGTATCACACCAAACTTCTACCCCTGCCTTGCCACATAAGGCAAAGAAGTAGATATCTTCACCTATAAATGTTTTTTCAGTTCCTGCTTCTGCAAACAAAGCAACATTTGGAACTGCTTCAATAATTTTATCTACAATACTTCTATGCATTAAAACAAATCCCATGCCTGCTGCAGCAACCTGCATAAACTTATCCTTAGGCAAAGGATGAATTGGCTTAATGCCAATGGTTTCTCCAGACTCTACAAATTCAAATACTGTAGGCTCTGGAACCATTAAAGGCTCTTCTGGATTTTTAGTAGTAAAGTAAACGCCAGTTACAATTGGGTGTTTGTCTTTATCTTTTTTATTCCATAATCTTAAAAATTTATCTGGGCTAATAACTACATCTGAGTCTACCCATAGTAGCCATTCGCTTTTATTCTGTTCATACCAATAACGGATAACATGCTCACGTTGTCTTGCTATCTGGTTGCCACCAGAACGGATAGTAGATTCAAACTTAACTCCTGATTCCAGAAGCACATTTGCTACTCCGTGCATAAACTTTCCGTCTACCATACCGTTATCGCACCAAGCGATTGATACTGTCTCTTGCATTGTCCCCGCCTTCATTACATTTGTTTTGAGTTATAAGCCTTGTCTTGTGCTGGTGTTGGTGCCTTCATATAAGCAGCACCTGGCTTTGGCTTTGATGCTGGCTTGTGAATAGGTGAAGCACTCTTATGGTCTTTTGCCATCTTGCGAGTTGCTTTTCCAGTGATTGTTACTTTTGCCATTATTTTCCCTTGTTTCTCTTAGATATTGCTGCTGCTTTCTTTTTAGCATCAGCCTTAGAACTTGCACCCCACGCTTGTAGGGATAGAAGCAATCTTGTTGGCTCTCCATTTGGTTTACGTTCTGGTCCTGGCATGTTGCCCATACGAGCAAGGAAGGATGCTCTACGTGGGTTATCGCCAGACTTAACAGGTGGTTTTAATGTTCCACCTTTATATGAGGCTCTACCCTTAGCATTAAGTCCGCCTTTAGGATTCTTTCCTTCTTTGCGTTGCCATGCTGCACTCATTTCTTTTTCCTAACTACTGCTGCATTATCTACAAGATTTGGATATGGTCTACCAGCCTTTTTGGCTCTTGCTTTTGCTGCAGCCTTTTGCGCTGGTGTTAATGATTTAGAAGTTTTCTTGGGATTTTTTTTATCCCAAAATTCTTTCTTCATTATTTACCCTTAACTTTCTTAAGCCTAGGATTCTTTTTCTTAGCAGCAGGGGAAGCCTTGCGGGCAGCCGAAGCAAGAATCGCACTTGCACTCTCCTTGCTGATTCCCTGCTTCTTCGCAATTCCCGCAGCAACTTTCTTGAACCCTGGATGCTTCTGTTTCATTA
>Ga0214917_10007642_pt1 | contig 10876 bp, 7 predicted proteins | sample LL_1208_BB_MetaG_FD_177983 | JGI IMG/M metagenome (GOLD analysis project Ga0214917, IMG submission 177983) | Freshwater microbial communities from Lake Lanier, Atlanta, Georgia, United States - LL_1208_BB | ecosystem: Environmental > Aquatic > Freshwater > Lake | place: USA: Georgia | collected...
ATGAGGAATGAGTGCGGGGAGAGACAAGCTTGCTGCTATTTTGGCCAACAAACGGATAGAGGCTGAGGCCATCGAAGGAAAGAAGAGCGAGTTACGTCGGCAGGCTTTGCAGAGGGACGAGTTTCGCGGTTTCCGTCGGAGTCTTTATCAGCCTGGGGTGATTACGGTGATTGCTGAGTGCAAGGCTGCCTCTCCCACGGCAGGAACGATCGCGGGAAATTATGATCCGGTTGCTCAGGCAAAACTTTATGAGAAAGGGGGTGCGGGGGCGATTTCGGTTCTGACAGACTGCGAATACTTTAAGGGAAGTCTGGAAGACCTGCTGAAGGTGAGGTCTGAGGTAAAAGTTCCAGTCCTGCGGAAAGATTTCATTCTCACAGAAGCTCAGGTCTATGAAAGTGTAGCCTCCGGGGCGGATGCATTTCTTCTGATTGTGGCGGCGTTAACCGATGAGGAATTGAAGAAGTTGTATGAGTTGGGTCGGACTCTTCAATCGGATGTATTAGTTGAGGTGCATGATCTTCGGGAAATGGACCGCGCCTTGGAGATTCAGGCGGATATCATCGGGATCAATAACCGGAACCTTCATACCTTTGAAGTAAACCTGAAGACGACGGAGGAGTTGGCGCCGGAAATACCGTCGGATTGTCTTGGGATCAGTGAGAGCGGAATTCGGACCAAGGAGGATGTGAAGTATGTCGTAGAGCAGGGAATCCACTGTTTTCTGATTGGGGAATCCCTGATGAGGGATGGGGATCCGGCGAAAGCCCTGAAGCAGCTAAAAGCATAATCTTTTGTGGTATGTGGGAGAGTTTCTTTAGGAGAGTTCTTGGGGTAGGGTAGTTCCGTGATTCCTAAGACAGATTCTTTGGTAATGCCAGATGCCTCGGGTCATTTCGGGGAGTACGGGGGGAGGTATGTCCCGGAGACTCTGGTGGCTCCTCTTGAAGAGCTGGCGGCTGAGTTTGCTAAAGCGCAAAAAGATCCCGTCTTCCAGCATGAGCTTAAGGAGATGCGGCGTGATTTTACCGGGCGGCCAACTCCTCTCTATTTTGCCGAGCGGCTTACCCAGCATTGCGGCGGGGCGAAAATTTATTTAAAACGTGAAGATCTGCTTCACACCGGTGCGCACAAGATCAATAACGCTCTTGGGCAAGTGATCCTTGCGCGGCGCATGGGTAAGAAACGGATCATTGCCGAAACAGGGGCCGGGCAACACGGGGTGGCCACGGCTACCATGGCGGCCCGATATGGAATGGAGTGCATCATTTACATGGGGGAAGAGGACATGAGGCGGCAGGCCCTGAACGTGACGCGAATGAGGTTGTTGGGAGCCAAGGTCGTTGGCGTGACCGCTGGTCAAAAAACGCTGAAGGAGGCGGTGAACGAGGCGATGCGTGACTGGGTGACGAACGTTCGGACCACCCATTACGTCCTCGGTACGGCTTATGGAGCCCATCCTTATCCCTATATGGTGCGGGAGTTTCATAAGGTCATTGGCGAGGAGGCGCGTGCCCAGTTGATGGAACGTGAAGAGAAACTCCCCGAAGTCATTTGTGCTTGTGTGGGCGGTGGCAGCAATGCGATCGGGATCTTTTATGCTTTCTTGGCAGACACCAATGTTCGTTTGGTTGGAGTGGAAGCCGGTGGGGAGGGAATCAAGCCGGGCCGGCACGCCGCCCGGTTTCAGGGGGGGAAGTTGGGCGTGTTGCAGGGATCGAAATCCTTTCTTCTACAAAACGAGGATGGCCAGATTGAGCTCACCCATTCGGTTTCCGCCGGGCTTGACTATGCCGCCGTGGGACCCGAGCACTGTCATTTAAGGGAGATCGGCCGGGCCGAGTACACCTATGCCACGGATGATGAGGCGCTGGATGCCTTTTCGACACTGGGTAAGATCGAGGGAATTCTGCCGGCCTTGGAGACAGCCCATGCGGTGGCTTTTGCCATGAAAGAGGCTCCAAAAATGAAAAAGGACCAGATCCTTCTGGTAAATCTATCGGGGCGAGGCGACAAGGATGTCAACGAGGCCGCGCGCTTTCTCTTGAAAGATTAGATTAGGCCGAACTCCCGCCCATTTCGAAAAAACCTACGTACCATCAAGCGGGCAATTCTTTTGCCCCGAGTCGAGAGGTGAGCCAAGGTGGAGCCGTTGGTGATGGGAATGGAAAGGGTGAGTGCTACGCCAATTCGATAGTCCTGCCAAGCCTCCTCGAACGAGTAGCCGCGCACCTTGTTTCGTTTTAGTGTTTGATGCCAGATTTGCACGAGTTTCTTCTGTTCCGTGAGGCTCAAAGGGCGTTGGGTGCTGCCTCCGATCACACGGGCTAGATCAAAAGATCCCAAGCCCCAGGAGGCGATCTGCCAATCAACGATGAAAACCCTGTCTTTGGAAAAGAGAAGGTTGTCGGCTCGAAGATCCCCATGAACAAGGGTGACAGGGCGCTTTCTTGCTTGGCGAAGCGCAAGGGAAACAGTTCTGAGAACGTTTCGAACTCTTTTTATTTCGGAGGGTGATATCCAAGTGCGAAATTCTTTGAGGAAGGCGTCGAAAAGCGATTGGGTTTCATGAGCACGGTTATATTGATGCAAGGGTAGGTCCCTTTTCCGCTGATTTCCCCAAAGATAGGCGTGAACGATCCCAATGGATCGGACGGCAACGCACAACTCACTAAAAGTAAGACCTGAAACCTGGTCCCCAGTGCGAGCTGGAGCAATTTCACCTAGCAAGATAAGTCCATTCGATCCGTCTGGGGTTGAGGTCGAGGCAAAGCAACGGGGGACAACCTTATCGGCTAGTGGCTTTAGAAGTTTATAGGCGGCAGCCTCTCGGCGGAAGGCATGGATTAACCGACAAAATTTCTGCGCCCGAAGATCATTCGTGCCAACTTTGACAATATAGCTTTGTGGATCCCCTTTACGTCTGGCGTGAAAGGTATGACTAAGAAAACCTGGGTGGCCAGAAAGTGGCTTGATAAGAAAACGATTCCTCCCAGTCGATAACTCCATGAGGCAACTCTAAAGGATAGGGGTGGCTTAAAACGAGATATTGTCGGAGGTTGTGGTCGCCCCCATAGGGAGGGCATGATTATGATTCACTGGTTATGATGAAATTAGGCAAAAGCTTGTTCACTGTTTTGATGGCGATCCTAGGGGTGGCAGCAACCCTTATGTTTGAGCCCCATGTTTTCTGCGGAGTGACCCTTCCGGTCGGGGCTCGGCTCATCGGGTGGAAGGCAAAGGCTGAGTCAGCGCAGATTACTTTCTTGGGGAAGGTAGAGATCCAACACTTGGAAGCCGTGGATCCAAAGAAATCCCGCATCGCCCTCGATTCCGGTCTTTTGGAGATTAATCCAAGCACCCTTGTTTCGGGGATACCCGAGATCATACAACTTCGTCTTAAATTTGGATTGGTAGATCTGGAGCTAAGTGGAGGTTCAAAGCCGGCTTCGAACAGCTCCATGGCATGGAAGTTTCCGCTGACCTTGCGGGAAGCTTCTGTCCAAATCACCGAAGGGCGGTTGAGGGTGGATAACGGGGCTTGGATCCTGGGCGGGCTTCAGGCCGAAGCTCAGGGTTGGGATGGGCGAACTCCCAGGGAAATTAGAGGAAAAATTGCGCGCTTAGATTGGAATGGTCCGGGAGAGCAGGAGGTTGGAAGTCTGGTTTCATGGTCGGCAAAAAAAAGTTCGGACAATCATGGTGGAGATCAGTGGGATCTGAATTTGACGACAGATGTCACCAGGGTCGTGGATTTATCACCCATGGAACTCGTGGTGCCTTGTCGTTTGGGCTTAAAAGGGCGCGTCAACATGTCTTCCAGCGGGGATTGGGCATTGAAGGAGCTTCGCAGTTCATGGGAGGGGGTGGGAGTGGCTCCTGTCGGGATCCATATCAACGGGGAATTTAAAAAATCAGGTCAGTGGAGTGCCAATCTGAATCTTGAGCCTCTATCCCTCGGAATGTTTGGCACCCTTTTTCAGTCACGGGGAATCAAGTCTATGGATGGAAATCTGGCCGGAGCCATCAACCTGAACGGAGCAAAGGATCGACCCATCCTTGGTTCGGTGAATTTGGTGGGCCAAGGAGTGCAGATCTTGCCCAGCATCGGACCTTCCTGGCCGGTCCGCCCTTCGGAATTTGCTTTTTCCACCTCCGGTTCTTGGTCGGCGAAGGAAAAAACATTCCGTTGGGATAGTTTGCAATCTTCTTTGGGAGCCAAGGGTCAATCGCAGGACTTTACGCTCAGTTTGAATCGACCCACGGTTTTTCATCTGGATGAAAAACAAATTACTTCCGATGACCCAGCGACAGTGCAGTGGAGTTTGAGGGGATTGGAGCTGGCGGCCTTGTCGCCTTGGCTAATTTCACCCAAGCAACTGAAGGTACAGGGAGGACAGCTGTCGGCCTCCGGTCAGGCCAATATTCAGGGAGCCCGAGTGGATGTCAGTGGCCGACTGGAGAGTCGGGCGATGAATGCTGGGGGCGCCGCCTTGGGGGGGAATTTGCAAATCACATCTGCAACGTTGGATTTTCGTGGAAATCTCCCTGAGAAGGGAAAGCTCAAGCTTGAGCAGGCCAATCTCTCTGTGGCTTGGGAGGGTGGGCAGACTGTTGATTTGACGGCTCAATTGCAGGGAGAGTGGAACGCGGGCAAGGGGGATGGCTGGTTAATGGGAGATGGAAGCGCGGGCTTGGCTGGTTTGTCCAAGGCATGGTCTGGTGCCCAATTTTGGCCGGAAGCGGGACAGGCCAAACTACATTTTGAGTATTCAGGAAATCTGAGCGACAAGGGAAGTGGCTTGGTTTCATTGGGATTGGATGGAATGCGTTGGCCAGGGGATAAAGAGAGTCCTTGGGAAGCGAAAATCTCTACCGAGATCAAAAATGAGTCCGGGGTTTGGAAATTGCCGCAAATCTCCCTACTGGCGGATCGAGGCGGCACGCCTCTCCTGGAGGGTCAGGCCGATTTGAATTGGAACCTGAACCAGGGCGAAGGCATGGCCAAGCTGGATTTAAAAAGGGCGGAATCCGCCTTGATGGTCCCTGTTTTGAACATCACCACTCCTGCATGGAAGTGGGAGGAAGCCTCAGCGGCAGGGTCCTTTCAGTTTTTTCGCCAAAAGAATGAAGATGAAGTCATGGCGACGCTTCATGGGGCAATCAAGGTTGAGACCGGCATTCCGGGGCATTCTCGTCCTGTGGATTTTTCTTCCGTCGACGGAACCATTCAGGCCTCTTGGCCATCAGGTTCATCCGGCAAACTTATGGTGAATTCATTCTCCCTTCAGGCCCGGCATCGGGACGGGTCGGATGCAGTTCTGGCCGCGCTAGATCATCCACTTGCGGTCGAAAAGAAAAGTTCCGGCCAGTGGAAACCGGCTGGAAAGGATGTCGCTTCTGCATCGGTTCAGTTCCATGGGTGGCCGTTGGGTCTTTTTACGCCTCTCGTTTTTCCAGAGGCTTCGGAAAGTTCAGTCTTGGGAACGGTGTCTGGGGCGGTGAAGATTTCTAGCGATCCCAAACGTGGGATTTTGAGCGGCGAGGCTGACCTGCAAATACCGGATTTGATGGTTCACCTCCCGAGGCTGGAACTCCCCTCCAATCAGGTAAATCTGCAGGCACTCGTTTCGCTGGGTTCAGATCAGACCCTGCAAGTTCAGAAAACAGAAATTTCGGCTCAGCAGAACGGGATGAACTGGTTGACGCTGACTGTGGAAAAAAGTCCACATCCAGGAGTCTTAATTCTTGGAAAGATGGATCTAGCAACCGCCTCGAAAAACTTTCCTGACCTGACTCCTTATCTTTCAGGGGGTGCATTGGAAATAAAAGCGCAGGCGGCAGACCCGGAGAAGGATGTTAGGAAAATAGGTTACAGCATTGAGGTAAAAAAGACGCAGGCTCAATTGCCGAAAATTGGAGCCCTAAATGGGGTCAATCTTAAGAGTCAGGGAATCTTGGAATGGCAGGGGGGTCTAAATTCTCTAAGCGAAGTTCATTTGGTTGCGGAAGGAGAAATGGGAAATCTGGAGCTTCAAAAAGTCTCGTGGGTGAAAAAGGGATCGATCGCGTGGGAGGGAGGGCGAATTTCGGATGGCTGGATGCAGACCCTATCTTCCCCATGGTTGAGTCCGGTTCGGTGGCTGGATGGCGATGTGGTCTTGGGAGGCGGGTTTTGGGAGCCGGGTGAGCATGGAGGGGACGGCGGACTGGATCTAACGCTGTTGGGTGTTCGTCTGACGGAGAATCCCAAGCTGCCACCGGCTTCGTTACGCCTCTCAGGAGGCTTTGAGTATGACAATCGCACTGCGGGATTCGACATGATGGACACCACACTTCTCTTTCCCGATTACCGCGACGATCCGGTGGTGATTTCCTCCCTCCATTGGAGCCCGGGTTCGTTGCGGGCGCAGATCAAGGGTGGGGTTTTGGATCTCCGAGGCTTACTGGCCCAGACACAAGCTTGGCAGGATGGGAAATCGAGCCCGAAGACTTCGGCTTCTGCCTCCACTCCTCTCCGGATGGACCTTTCGGCATTTTTGCAGAAAATCGTCGTGCAGGAGGCGGAAGTGGGACCCATAAAAATTCCCCGCTTACTATTCGGACCAGAAGAAATTCAGTTGGAGCCATCGATCGTTCAGGTTCAGGGAGGTTCAATCACTGCTTCCGTGTTGGGCGGGGGAGTCGGCAAGCCGGTGCAGGCGCAGATTGCGGTCAACAAGTTTCCCTTGGGGGCCATTTTGGGAAGTGCGATCCATGATGCTAGGGGTCCGATTGGAGGGTGGGCGGACTTCCAGCTTTCGGCTCGGTCAGACGGGCCTTCGCTGGAGGAACTCAGAAGAAGTCTCAATGGCCAAGGGAGGTTCCGTCTGTATCAGGCTCATTTGGAAAATCTGCCTTCGCTGTATCAAGCCCTGAAGAAAGCCGGCGCCCTGCTGGGTTCAAACTATATTGCTTCGAGTGAAATCAACGATTTGGGATCAGAATTCCAGATCCAGGGCGAGAAAATCACTATCCCCAATCTCCAAGTGGTGGGGAATGCTCTTTCGGCCAGTCTGGATGGGTGGCTGAACTGGTTTACGCAGACTTTGGATTTCAAATTACGGTTTGCTTTGACGAAGGAGGCGATGCAGAGCAGCGGGCAACTCCAGGGGGCGATGACCCAGTTGATTGGTAAAAGCAATGATTACTACACCAAGATTCCCGGAGAGGCGCGAATTACGGGAACGTTGAGCAATCCTGACGTAAAGATGGACATCGGTAAGATGTTGGCTGAAGGGGGGATCAATCTTCTCCTGAACGGTTCCACGGGTGTTTTGAAAGATGCGGCTGGTGCCGCAGGAGGGGCCGGGGGTGCCGCGGGCAGCATCTTGCAGGGGGTTGGGAATCTTTTTAAAGGGTTTTGAGTCGCGGGGGGTTTCCCGATAGGATTTATCCATGCGTAGCATGACCGGTTTTGGCTCCGTCCAAGTGCCCACCCGTCATGCCCGGATCCGGATAGAGATTAGTTCTGTGAATAAACGGGGTTTGGAAGTGATTGTTTATACACCGGGCGAGTTGGCTCGTATTGAGAGACAGATTCGGGAAGATGTCGCCGAGGCGGTGGCACGGGGAAAGGTGACGGTGGCTCTGCAGATCGAATCTTCCCCATCCCAAAGTGGGAGGATTTTGGATCTTAAAAAGGCAGCGACTTATGCCAGTCAGCTTCGTTCTGCCGGCAAAAAACTAGGAGTGGCGGGTGGGCCGGTCTGGTCGGACCTATTGAGCCTCCCGGGGGTAGTGGTGAACACGCAAGCAACCGTAAGCCCATCGGAAGATCGAAAAATCCTTGGGGGGATTCGAGGTGCCTTAAAGAAAATGGTCGAATCGCGAGAACGGGAAGGTCAGCATATGGTTCGCAGTCTTCGCGGACATCTGAAAAAGATGGAATCGGTCCGTGGACGAATGGAAAAAGCGGCTGCAGAAATGAAAAGAAAGCAGGGGGAGCGATTTCAGGAGCGATTGCAAGAGATTGCAGGGGAAGCGGGGGTGAATCTTGACCCAGAACGGGTGGTTCGGGAGGTGGCTTCAGCAGCGGATCGTGGCGATGTCACGGAGGAGTTGGCTAGGATCCGTGCGCATCTGGCCGAAGCACACGGCTTGACGGGCAAACGCGCGCCTGGAGGAAGGAATCTCGAATTCATTATTCAGGAGTTGCAACGGGAGGTGAACACCGTGGGCTCCAAATCCGGCGATCTGGGGCTGACACGTTTGGCGATTGAATTCAAATCGGAGTTAGAGAAGCTTCGGGAACAGGCAGCCAATCTTGAATAACTTCACCCGATCGGGAATTTTGTTTGTCGTCTCGGCCCCTTCGGGAACGGGAAAGACTACCCTTTGCACCAATGTCCGGCAGACCCCGGACCTTGTCTATTCGGTCAGCTGCACGACCCGACCTCAAAGGCCCGGAGAGAAAGATGGGGTGGACTACTTTTTCTTAAGTAAAGATGACTTTGAGAAGAAAATGAAAAAGGGTGAGATGTTGGAGCATGCGGATGTCTACGGGCACTATTATGGAACACCCAAGGGCCCCGTTTTGGAGCATCTGGCGGCGGGGCGGGATGTGCTGCTGGATATCGATGTGCAGGGGGCACGGCAGATCCGGGGGACTAAGGATGCTAAAATTCAGGAGGCCTTGGCGGATATTTTTATCATGCCTCCCGATCTGGAGGAGTTGCGACGCCGGTTGGAGGGGCGCGGTACGGAAAGCACCCAACAGATTGCCAAACGCATCCAGGCTGCGGATGCGGAGATGGCCGACTGGAAAAGTTATCGCTACACCATTCTAAGTAGTTCGATGGAGGAGGATTTGATCAAGTTCCGTGCGATCATCCGGGCGGAACGATATCTCAGTCGGAGGCTGCATCTACACCATGGCTGAATCGGGAGTTCCTCGAGTTGTTTTGGGGGTAAGCGGGTCCATTGCGGCATTTCGAGCGGCAGATCTGGCTAGTGCCATGGTTCAAGAGGGGTGGGAAGTTCATGCGATTCTTACAGCGGACGGAGCACGTTTTTTGCCCGCCCTAACCCTTGCTGCATTAACCCATCGCCCGGTTCATACCTCGTTATGGGAGGAAGGCGAGGGAGGAAGGATGACTCATCTGGATCTTGCTGGATCGGCTGACGTCGTGGTGGTGGCTCCGGCGAGCGCAGACTGTCTGGCCCGGGCAGCCCATGGCATGGCGGGGGATGTTTTGGGAGCAGTTCTCTTAGCCACCCGTGCTCCTTTATTTTTTGTGCCTGCGATGAATACTCATATGTGGCAGCACGCGGCGACCCAAGAAAATGTAAAAATCCTTCAGACCCGAGGTGCCGGCTTGATCGGGCCGGCGGAGGGAAAATTAGCCTGTGGGGCGGAGGGTCCGGGTCGAATGGCACCGGTAAAGGAGATTCTCGAAACCATCCGAAAGACGATTCGAAAAACTAAATCCGGAAGGAATACAAAATGACCAAGGATCTGAAATTTAAACCGAGCACCTCTTTTGCGAAGGAGTCGGCTTTTCCGAGTCTGGCGAAATACAAGTCGATGCACCGGGAATCGGTAAAAAATCCAAAAAAGTTCTGGGGACGCATGGCTAAGGACGAACTGACCTGGTTTACCGAACCCAAAAAAGTGTTGGAGTGGAAGGAGCCCTTAGCCAAGTGGTTTGGGGGAGGGAAAATGAATGTCAGTGTGAACTGTATCGACCGGCATCTACAGACTGGTCGGAGACACAAGGCGGCGATTATTTTCGAAGGTGAGCCGGGTGACATCCGGGTCCTGACCTACCAACAGCTGCATGATGAGGTTTGCCGCTTTGCCAACGCTTTGAAAGGCGAAGGGCTTAAGTCGGGCGACCGCGTCATGATTTATCTTCCGATGATTCCGGAAGCGGCCATCGCGATGCTTGCCTGTGCCCGAATCGGTGCCGTTCACAGTGTCGTCTTCGGGGGGTTTAGTGCTGAATCCCTGAAGGACAGGATCCACGACTGTGGAGCGAAGTTGGTCATTACTTCGGACGGTGGATATCGAAGGGGACAGGTGGTGGGGTTGAAGCAGAATGTCGATCAGGCGGTTGCGGCTTGTCCGGAAGTGCGCCGGGTGATTGTGCTGAAACGAACCGGTCATATTGAGAAGCTGAACGAGATCGACCGCTGGTGGCATGAGTTGGTAAAGGACCAACCGGCAGACTGTCCGCCGGAGAATCTCGATAGCGAGCATCCTCTCTTCATCCTGTACACGAGCGGAAGCACGGGTAAACCGAAAGGGATTCTGCATACCACAGGGGGATATCTTTTAGGGGCACATCTGACGACCAAATGGGTGTTTGATCTAAAGAAGACGGATCTCTTTTGGTGCACTGCCGATGTGGGTTGGGTGACTGGGCATAGCTATGTGGTGTATGGAGCCCTCAGTAACGGGACGACAACTTTGATGTATGAGGGGGCGCCGAATCAGCCGGAGCCGAATCGGTTTTGGAACATCATCGAGAAGCATCGGGTAACGGTCTTTTACACTGCTCCAACAGCGATCAGGGCCTTTATCCGCTGGGGGGATCATTGGGTCAAAAAGCATGATCTTTCCTCACTCCGGTTATTGGGATCCGTCGGGGAACCGATCAATCCAGAAGCTTGGTTGTGGTATCACAAGGTCATTGGCGGCGGGCGGTGTCCGATTGTCGACACTTGGTGGCAGACCGAGACAGGAAGTCACATGATCACCACTCTGCCGGGCGCTCATTTCATGAAACCCGGTTCAGCCGGCCTGCCGTTCTTTGGGGTGGATGTGGCGGTGGTGGACGATCAGGGCAAGGAGTTGAAGCCAGGAACCCAGGGGAAGTTGGTCATCCGCAAGCCT
>Ga0214917_10007643_pt1 | contig 10875 bp, 6 predicted proteins | sample LL_1208_BB_MetaG_FD_177983 | JGI IMG/M metagenome (GOLD analysis project Ga0214917, IMG submission 177983) | Freshwater microbial communities from Lake Lanier, Atlanta, Georgia, United States - LL_1208_BB | ecosystem: Environmental > Aquatic > Freshwater > Lake | place: USA: Georgia | collected...
CGGCACCGGGGCCACCGCCGCCACGATCGTCGACGCCGCCAACAACCCCGTCGGACTCTCCTTCGCACTGCCCAATAACCTCGCCAGCGTCCTCGTCGACGCCGTCGCTCCGCGGGCCTCCGCCGCGATCACCGGGCCAATTGCGGGCACGTACATCACCGGCGCCCCGGGCATCGGCGGCACGCTCACGTTCATCGTCCCACTCGACGACGTGGTGACCGTAACCGGCACGCCCGTTTTGACGTTCACCACCCTCGGAGCACTCGGGCCCAACGTCCGTCAGGCCTCTTACGTCGGCGGGACCGGCACCAGTCAACTGCGATTCGAGTATGCCGTCCAAACTGGCGACTTCGCCGACCGCGTCACGATCGCCGCCAACCCGATCTCGCTCAACGGCGGCACCATCCTCGATGACGTGAACAATGAAGCGAATCTCACGCCCATCGCTGCGGCCACGTTCAACGGTCTCTTCATCAATCTCACGACGGTCAATTCCGTCACCCTCGCTTCCGCCAACGACAGGTTCTACCGCGCCGGCGAAACAATCCTCTTCGACGTCGCCTTCACGGCTCCGGTCACCGTTACCGGCACGCCCACGCTGCCGCTCATCGTGGGCACCACGCCCCGCACCGCCGATTACGTCTCGGGCAGCGGCACGCAGACACTGCGGTTCGCCTACACGGTCGCGGTCGGGCATGAGGACGGGGATGGACTGCAGTTCGGAGCCACCACGCTCGACCTGCCGAACGCCGCGACAATCACCAACAGCGGTGGCAACGTGCTGCTGGCGTTCATTCCGCCAGACATCACAGGTGTTCGCGTGGATGCCATCGTGCCGACGATCGTTCCTCCGGTGGCCGTGCCGGCGGCTGGCAACTACGCGCTCGGCGACGTTCTGCAGTTCACTGTGTCGTTCAACGAGTCGCTGCGGGTCACACCCCAGGCGGGCACCGGCAACGTTCCACGCATCGCACTGGTGATCGGCTCGACGACCCGCTACGCCACCTACGTCGCCGGCACCGAGACCCCCGTGCTCGTTTTCGACTACACGGTCCAGCCAGGCGACCTCGACTCCAATGGAATCGTCGTCAGCACAGCGATTTCTCTCAACGGAGCCACGATCACGGATATCGCTGGCAACAGCGGTGCTCTGACGTTCTCACCGCCCCCCACGAATACCGTCATGGTGGATGGCGTCTTGCCCGCGGTCACCCGCTTCTCGACGACGAAGCCCAACGGCCGGTACACCGTCGGCGAGTCGATCGGGATCGTCGCGACGATGTCGGAGACGGTGCAGGCCGGGTCGGCGATCGAGGTGACGCTGAACTCAGGCGCCGTGCTCCTGGTCTCCGCGGCCGCCAACGGCACCACGCTGACCGGGACCTACGTCGTCGCCGCCGGCCAGAACACGCCGGACCTCGACGTCGACTCCTACATTGACATCAGTGTGCTCGATCTCTTCGGCAACACGCTCAGGGATACCGTGCTGCCCGTTGGCGGCAACAGCATCGGCGGTGCACGAAACATCGTGATCGACACCGTCGCCCCGACGATCTCGATCACCAGCGGGGTGACCTCCTTGCGGATCGGGAACACTGCCGCGATCACGTTCACACTCTCGGAAGCCTCGACCGATTTCGCACTCGGTGCCGTCACCGCCATTGGCGGCACGCTTTCGAACTTCCAGGTCACGCCTGCAGGCGGCGGCATTGCGGCCAACACGGTGTACACCGCCGTTTTCACGCCGACGCCTGGATTCACGGGCACGGGCGGCGTGTCCGTCGCCGCCAGCGCCTTCACCGACGCGGCCGGCAACGGCAACATCGCCGGCTCCCTTACCCCACTGATCGAAATCGACACCGCCGCGCCCACGGTCGCGATCTCGAGCAGCACCCCGACACTGGCGAGCGGCCAGACAGCCACGATCACGTTTACGCTCTCGGAGGCATCGATCGACTTCGCGAGCGAAGACGTCACCTTCACCGGCGGCACCCTCGGCTCCCTCGTGAAGGTCTCGCCCACGGTCTACACCGCCACGTTCACGCCCACGGCGAGCCCCGCCGCCACCGGCACGGTGAGCGTCGCGGCCGGCACGTTCACCGACCTCGCCGGAAACCCGAATACGGCCGGCACCCTTGCGGCGCCGATCGTGATCGACAGCGTCGCGCCGTCGATCGCTATCTCGAGCTCCGCAGGTGCCATTGGCGTCGGCCAGACCGCCACGATCACGTTCACCCTGAGTGAGGCTTCCACGAACTTCACGCTCGGTGACGTCGTGACTACCGGCGGCACGCTCTCGAACTTCTCCGGCAGCGGAACGGTCTACACCGCCACATTCACGCCGGCGGCCGGCTCCACGGCCCCCGGCACCGTCTCGGTGAACGCCAGCACCTTCACCGACGCCGTCGGCAACGGCAACACGGCGGGTTCGCTTGCCCCGCCGATCGTGATCGACACCGTGGCTCCCACCGTGGCGGTCACGACCAGCGCGGATGCCTTGAAGAGCGGCCAGACCGCCACCATCACCTTCACGCTCAGCGAGGCCTCCACGAACTTCACGCTCGGTGACGTCGTGGCCACGGGAGGCACGCTCTCGAACTTCTCCGGCAGCGGAACGAGCTACACCGCCACGTTCACTCCCACGGCGAACTCCACGACGGCGGGCAACGTTTCCGTCGCGGCCGGCGTCTTCACCGACGCGACCGGCAATGGGAATCTGGCCGGGTCGTTGACGGTGCCGATCGCCATCGACACCCTCGCGCCATTGGTCGCTGTCGCCAGCAACAAGTCGTCGCTGAAGGCCGGCGAAACCGCCACGATCACATTCACGCTGAGCGAGGCCGGCACGAACTTCACGCTCGGTGACGTCGCCGCCACCGGCGGCACGCTCTCGAACTTCACCGGCGGAGGAACGAGCTACAGCGTTTCGTTCACGCCATCGGCCGGCTCCACGGCCCCGGGCACCGTCTCGGTGGCCGCCGACGCCTTCACCGACGTCGCCGGCAACGGCAACACGGCCGGCTCGCTCTCCCCGCCGATCGTGATCGACACCGTGGCTCCCACCGTCGCGATCACAAGCAGCGCGGATGCATTGAGGAGCGGCCAAACCGCCACGATCACGTTCACGCTGAGCGAGCCCTCCACCAACTTCGCGATCGGTGACGCCGTGGCCAGCGGTGGCACGCTCTCGAACTTCTCCGGCAGCGGAACGAGCTACACCGCCACCTTCACACCGGCGGCCGGCTCCACGGCCAATGGCACGGTCACCGTGAACGCCAGCACCTTCACCGACGCCGTCGGCAACGGCAACACGGCCGGCTCGCTGGCCAACCCGATTGCGATCGACACCGTGGCGCCAACGGTGACGATCACCAGTTCCGCCTCAACGCTCCGCAGCGGCCAGACCGCCACCATCACGTTCACGCTGAGCGAGGTCTCCACGAACTTCACGCTCGGTGACGTCGTGGCCACGGGCGGCACGCTGTCGAACTTCACGGGCAGCGGTACGGCCTACACCGCCACCTTCACGCCCACGGCGAACTCCGCGGCGACGGGCAACGTCTCCGTCGCGGCCGGCGTCTTCACCGACGCGGCTGGCAATGGCAATCTGACCGGAGCGCTGACGGTGCCGATCATTATCGACACCCTCGCTCCGGCCGCCCCGACGCTCGCGCTTGGCTCAGGCATCTCCGACCCTGTCAACCGCGCCAAGGCCACGCAGACGGGCGGCCTCGCCACCGTCACCGGGGAGGCGGGAGCGACCATCACGGTCACCTTCTCCCGCGGGACTGCCAGCGTCACCAAAACGCTCACCGGCACGGGCGGGCCACAGGCCGTGGTGCTCACCGACGCCGATCTCGCGACGCTTGGCGACGGCCCCGTGACCGTGTTCGCCAGCCAAAGCGACGTGGCGGGCAACACGTCCGTAGCCGCCCAGCCGCTCGCGATCACCATCGACGGCACCGCCCCGGCAATCCTCAGGTTCGAGTCGCCCACGCCCGACGGCACCTACGGGATCGGCGACGCCGTCGTCATCACCGCGGTGGTGTCAGAACCGATCCAGGCCGGCTCCACGATGACCGTCACGCTCTCGACCGGAGCCCAGGTGACGCTCGTCGCCGCCGCGGCCGGCTCGTCTCTCTCCGGAACCTACGTCGTCCAGCCGGGCCAGAACGCGACCGATCTCGACGTCGTCGCTGCCGGCGGAATCAATGTCCGTGATCTCGCGGGCAACGCCGTCGCCGGGGCCGCCGGCGGCCTCACCACCCTCGCCGCCACCCGGGCCATCGCCGTCGGTGGCCAGGTCCGCGTGCTCACACCGACCGGCTTTGGCAGCACCGCTTCCGCCGTGCCCGACAGGAAGACCGTCACCGCCATCCCGATCGCCTTCAACACGCCTGTCTCGGGACTCTCGCTGGCGTCCCTCAGGCTCCGCTTCGGCTCCCGGATCATCTCGCTCCGCACCGCCACGCTCACCGGCAGCGGTGCCAGCTACGTCCTCAGCCTTCCCTCGAAGCTCACCAGGCTCCGAGGAATCTACACGCTCGAGATCGCCGCCACGGGTATCTCCGCGGCGAACGGAACGCGCATGAGCCAGGATGCCACCATCTACTGGGGCAACGGCAAGAGCGTCGCGGCCGCCACAGCACCAGCCAGCCGGACCACGGCTGCGACCACCACAAAGTCGTCATTCTCCTGGCGGTGATCGGGCCAGGCACGTCGCCACATCTGCGGCATCCACCCTCGCGTGGCTCGATCGCCGCACGTCATCAAGGACGGAGGTGACCGTTTCGAGATCGTCGGCCACGGCGTTGAGACAATGGAGATCGAGGAGCGAGACTTTCATCGAAAACCTCCCGGCCTGAAATGCGGCCCGTGCACGACCCTACCCAAAGCGTCATGGACGGTATGCCTGCTCACGGCGTCCCCTTCCCGATCCGCAATCGATCGGATTGGCCATGCGACTTGCCTCGGTCTTCGTGGTGTTCACGCATGTACTGATCTTCCGAAAGGTGTACGCAAGTCGGGGAATCTGCCTTCATGAAAGCGCCCCAGGCGCATGCCGGGGGATTGGCGGACGGAACGTCCGGCTCAGGCTGTGGGTGGTGTTCTTTGCCTACCGCGGAGCACCGGCCCCACGTCCAGCAGCAGCGACTCCCAGGCATCGATCATCGTGCTCGTCGTGTACTGCGCCAGCACCTTCGCACGCCCCCGCTCGCCCATCCGGGCCCGCGTCTCCGGCGATGCCACGAGCCGCAGGATCGCGTCGGCCAGGGCCGGCGGGTCAGCTGGCGGCACGATAAGCCCATCTTCCGCATCGTTCACGAGGTCGCGAGTGGCGGGAATGCTCGCCCCGATCACAGGCCGCCCCATCATCCAGGCCTCGATCAAAACCAGGCCAAACGACTCCTCGATCGACGGCTGCGCCAGCACATCGCAGGCCGCAAACACGTCCGGCGCCTCGGCGTCGGTAAAGTCATCCACCTCCACCACCCGCTCCCGTTCCTCTGGCACGAGCGCCTCGAGCGCCGCCTTCGTCACGCCGTCGCGGTGGGCCGACTGTCCAGCGAGCATCAGCCTGGCATCCGGTCGCTGCTGCCACACGAGCCGCATCGCCCGAATGAGGGTCGGCGCACCCTTGAATTCGTCCTGTCGGCCAACGAACGCCACAACTGGATGATCACCCAGACCGTGCCGACGCCTCAGCGCGACACCGTCAGCCGAGCGGCCCCACTCCGCGTCAATGGCTCCCCCAATCACGGCCGTCCGCCGGGCACCGAGGCTGCGCTCGTGGGCAGCCTCCGAGGGCGTGAGCGCCACGGTGCGGGCACACAGCGGCAGCACCCGCCGCAACACCCGCCGCGTCGCCCAGGGCCGCTCGATATGCAAGAGCGGGAGCGACACAACGGGTATCCGTCGGGTATTTGCAACGTATGCCGCCACGACAGGAACGGCCGACCACCAATTGGCCGTCAGCACCACATCCGCCTGAACCCGGAGCAAGGCCGGCAGAAACCCGAGCGGGCTCGGCAGCGCGGTGGCCCCCTCCGACAGACCTGCGGTGATCGCCTGCAAGCTCCGGTGCACGCCCCGCATCCGGTTCACGCGCCGGGCCACTTTCCCGACAAACCCGCCGCCAGGAGCAATCCGCTGGATCTGCACACCATTCCGCGCCTCACGTGGCGGAAGCCCTGCGCCGGTCGTTCCAAACATATCCGGATGCCGCGCAGCATCGGTGGTCAAGACGGTGGCCTCGTGCCCTCGCTCGACGAGCCGTTCGAGGATGGTGCCCAGCAGCCGCTCGCCACCGCCCACGCACGGCCAATACACGGGCGACACGGCCAGGATTCGCAGGCCTGATCTGGTGTCGGCTGGCGGCGTTTGCATTGGACGCATAGACCCAGTGTGATGATTGCACCACACCTCCCGAACGGCCCCACAGGATACTCCCTCTCCGTGCGCCACGTGATCCGACGCCTGATCCGACGGGCACGCTCATGGCCGCACCGCCGCTGGGGCGAGGCGTTGCACCGCCGGATCGAGATGACGTGCCGCTGCGGCGATGCGAACTCCATCGCCAAGGTGCCCGGCGCCGGCGCGGTGTTTCGTCGCGATGGCCACCGGGTGCAACGGATGCATCAGGGCATCCTCGTGCCGGCAGACGGTTATTACGGAGCCTGGATGACCGAAATCATCCGGCGGCTGCGGGGCCATCACGAGCCGCAAGAGGAACTCCTGTTCCATCATCTTTTGCCGCATTGTCGGCCGGGCGCTCGCATGCTCGAGATCGGCACCTTCTGGGCCTACTACACGGCGTGGTTCCTGTCGGTCGTGCCCGACAGCACGGCCGTCTGCCTCGAGCCCGACGCAAAAAACGCCTCCTGCGGCCAGCAGACGCTCGCTCTCAACGGCCTCACGGCCACGTGGGTGGCCGGGGCCGCCGGGCGAACCCATACGCCGCAGGTGCCGTTCCAGCGGGAATCCGACGGCCGCACGGTCGAACTGCCCGTTCATTCCCTGGCGAGCCTGCTCAACGTCGTCGGCCGTGGTCCCGTCGAACTCCTGCACATCGATGCCCAGGGCGCAGAACTGCCCTTTCTCGAATCGCTGGCTGATCCCGGCGTGAAAGGCCTGGTCCGGTTCGTCGTGGTCTCGACGCACGACGTGCGGATTTCCGGATCGCCCACGACCCACGAAGACTGCATGCGGGTGATCAAGCAACTTGGCGGCGCCGTCCTGGAAGAGCACACCGTCGAAGAGTCGTTCAGCGGCGACGGACTGATCGTGGCGAGCTTCGATCCCGCCGACGCCGGCCTTCGATTGCCCGCGATCAGCCGCAACAAAACCGCCGCCTCCCTCTTCGGCAATCCGCAGCCTCCGGGGGGAGGCGTGCTGTTGGTGCCGTCGCAGCTGGGGCCGATGGTCGTTCGCGAGGCCGACAGCGTGATCGGCCGCAGCCTCCGCTCCCATGGCCGCTGGGAAGAAGACGCCGTGGCCGATGTCGTGCGGTTTCTGCGGCGCACCCGCCGCTTCGAGGCAAACACATTCGTTGCCGTGGGGGCGAACATCGGCACCTGCCTGCTGCGCGGCCTCCGCGGCGGCATGTTCCGCTCTGGCGTGGCCATTGAGATGGATCCCGACAACTTCCGGCTGCTAGAGGCCAACGTCGCACTCAACCTGACGTCGAGCCGCCCGCTGCTCCTCAATGTGTCCGTCGGCGACCAGGTAGGCGAGGCGGTGATGGAACAGTCGCCCGACAACTTCGGCGACCATCGGATTCGGCGCGCCGCTGCCCCGGCGGGGGGCCGGTTTGGCGAGGAGAACTGGCGACAAGCGTTGGTCAGAATGACGACGCTCGACCGGATCGAGCAGGAGCACGGCCTCCGCTTCGACAACACATCGCTCATGTGGATAGACACGCAAGGCTACGAAGGTCATGTGCTCACGGGGGCCGGCGGCATCATGGGCCGGCCCCCAGCCGAAAGGCCCGCGGTGGTGTGCGAGTTCTGGCCCTATGGGCTCGAGCGGGCGGGCGGCCGCGACCGCCTGTTCGCATTCCTGGAACGCTGCGGCGCGATCCACAACCTCAACGACACCCAATGGCCGACCGCTCCTCCCCTGTCGCTCGCCGACGTCGCCGCCCTCTACGACCGCCTCTTGCACGACCATTCAAGCGACGCCCCTCCCCACACCGACCTCCTCTGTCTTCCGCCTGGCCCATGACTCAGCCCACGAACCCGTCACGCCCGTTTCTCTCCCGCGGCCAGAACCTCGAAGACATCGTCCTCTGGCGGGCCCTGCACCGCATTTGCAACGGCCGCTACATCGACATCGGCGCCAGCGATCCGCGGATCCTCTCGGTGAGCCGCGGCTTCTACGAGCAGGGCTGGCGGGGCGTCCATTTCGAGCCGCTTCCCGAGTGCGCCGCCCGGCTGCGGGCCGATCGTCCGGACGAGCCGGTCCACGAGGTCGCCTTATCCGACCGGTGTGGCGAGATCACATTTTTCGTCTCACCGATCGAAGGCAACAGCACCGGGCTGGCCGCCAACGCGAGTTCCGATGCGGCGCCGCTCCGAGTGACGACGAAGACGCTCGCCTCGTACGGTTCCGGCTGGGCCGGCCAGGACGTCCACTGGATGAAGATCGACGTCGAGGGCATGGAGGCAGACGTGCTGCGGGGCTGGGATTCGCAGCTGTTGCGGCCGTGGATTTTGGTGATCGAAGCCACTCGGCCCAATTCGCCGGAGCCGTGCCACGAGGCCTGGGAACCCATGGTGCTCGCGGCGGGCTACCACTTCGCCCTGTTCGACGGCCTCAACCGCTTTTACGTGGCCGACGAGCGGCGTGAGTTGCTGCCGATCGTCGCCGCACCGGCGAACGTCTTCGATCTCATGGCTGGCTGTCGCCCGGAGGGGTGGCGTTCATTCATCGAGCCGCCAGCCGCCGACCAGAGCAGCCTCGTCTGCAAAGCCCGCCGGCTGTGCGGAAGACTCGTGCGTCTCTTCCGCTTCGGCCGAGGCCTCGGCTCCAGCCGCACACGCTGGTTGCCTTGGTAAAACCTGTTCCTGAACCCTCATGTCACCTGGTACAGCAAATCCGAGCCCGTTAGAGCCACTCCCGCAACCGACACCGGGCTAGTCCGCCTGCGCTAACGTCACGACGATGCCAGCCGCACTGGCAAGGCGATCCAGCGACTCCGACGGTAGGCCGTGCGTGCCTTCAAGAAAGTCCGACAGAGCATCGGGGGAGACGCCAGCATCGCGGGCGATAGCCGCGAGCGAACGGCGACTGGCGTGAATGGCTCTCCGCAGATGACCGCAGAGGGTTTCTTCCGCCGCCGCGGCCGTAAGCCGGTCGTTCTGCGACGCAAGCGACTCGAGCTCGTGCTCGATCGCAGCTTGGTCCATCCGGATTTGAAGCATCAACTCCGGAGAAATCGCATCGGGCTTCAAGGGACTCACCGTCGTGGCCGACGGACCTCATAGGCCGTGATCGGAAGAATCGTCATTGAATCAATATACTCGTAGACACAGATCAAGTACCGCCCGTCGGGGGTGTTTCCCCAGCAGCACGGGCGCCCGGTCGTGCGGCTTCGGCCTCGCACCCCTGAAGTATCCACAACCGATTCGAACTCTGCCGGAGTCACGCCATGCTCGGCGAGGTGATCCGCGATCTCTTTGGTCCAGCAGTAATCGAAGACCGGCATCGAGAGAGATTCCACGAGAGGCAAGTGAGTATACGCATGTACACTCTTTTGTCGAGCGAGCCGGCCCAAGTCGCCCGGTCACGCCGTGACCGGGATGGAAGACAGCCCCCCGAGCTTCTGGCGACGCCGCATTCTCGGCCCGCTTGCGCATGGGGGCTTTCATGGGCCGCTGGCGGCCACGGCTGCAAACGATCCAGGCCGCTTCGACTTGGCGAGTTCCCTGTGCGTTACCATTTCACGGTCTTCCACGACAACTGCCGAGCGGCCGACCGCTGTGCGCCCGACGCTCGCACCCGTCGGCGTTGTCGTGACCAAGCCGCCCGCGGTTGCTCCCGCGACCACAACACCTCATGAAAGTTTCCGTCATCATCTGCACCCGCAACCCGCGGGCCGACGTCTTTCCCCGGGTGCTTGCCGCGTTGGCCGGTCAAACGCTGCCTGCTGCCGACTGGGAAGTCATCGTCATCGACAATGGCTCCGCTCCCCCGGTGAGCGTCACGCGGCAGCCAGGCCATCCCGATGTGCGCGTCGTGGTCGAGCCGGAGCCGGGCCTCACGCGGACCCGGATCCGCGGCATCCGCGAGTCCCGCGGCGACCTGCTCATTTTCGTAGACGACGACAACCTCCTCGACCCAAACTTCCTCGAGTCAGCCCTGCGGCTTGCGGCCTCGTTCCCACAGATCGGCGTGTTCGGCGGCCGGATCTCCGGCGAGTTCGAGGTTGCCCCGCCCGAGTGGCTCGCGCCGTTTCTGCCGCACCTCGCGTTGGCAGAATTTCCGCGCGACGAGTGGTCGAGCCTTGCCGATGACCGGGCGGTGCTGCCCTGCGGGGCCGGGCTCTGCGTGCGGCGATCCGCCGCCGAAACCTGGGCCCGCCACGTCGAGTCCGACCCCCGACGGCTGGCCCTCGACCGCACTGGCGACAAAACGCTCGCCTGCGGCGACACCGACTTCGTGCTCACCTCCCTCGACCACGGCTACGGTTCGGGCCGGTTCACTGCCCTGCACCTCACGCACGTCATCCCCGCAAGCCGGCTCGAGTACGCATACCATCACCAGCTCGCCCGCGATATCGGCTGGTCGTGGGGCCGGCTGCAAGCCCTCCGCGGCCAGTCATCCTTCGGCCGCCGCAGCATCGCCTTCGCCAAGGCCTGCCTCGCATTCCTGGGG
>Ga0214917_10007644_pt1 | contig 10875 bp, 8 predicted proteins | sample LL_1208_BB_MetaG_FD_177983 | JGI IMG/M metagenome (GOLD analysis project Ga0214917, IMG submission 177983) | Freshwater microbial communities from Lake Lanier, Atlanta, Georgia, United States - LL_1208_BB | ecosystem: Environmental > Aquatic > Freshwater > Lake | place: USA: Georgia | collected...
AAGATCATAAAAGCTTGCCAAGCTTTTTGAATCAAGACAACTTCGAAAGAAAAATTTAGTTATCCACCAAGAATTGTTATAACTTTCTATCAAACCATCGTGGTTATTTTCTGTACCTGTACTCTCAACACCCCGGATAAATGGAGAGGACCAAAAAAAAATTCCGAAAAAAACCCTAACATAACTTGCTTTATAGCTATCAATAGTATCTTGCATATTAATCTCTTAAAATAATCCACTATGATAATATTATACGCTTATAAGAAATTTTTGCAACATATAATTACGTGAATAGTTGTTTTTTGGCTCATATTGATTTAATGGAGACCGATGACCAGAGTTGTTGTTGCAAAATTGCTTGCTGGTGAAACATTTCCAAACCAGTGATTATTTCGAGGTTTTTTTTGTGAGCCCAATTTGTAAATGCTGATTTGTTGTAGACGATGTCGAGGTATTTATAGTTAAAAGGTCTGTGGATTTTATCTAATATATGGGCAGATATGGTAGGTAAAGTATTGATGATTAAATCAGCCGTTGGGAATTGTGTTACGCTATCAAAGGTTATGGTGTTTATTTTATGGCTGCGGTTATATATACGCACATGAACACCTTTATTAGTTAAATAGTTTGCTATAGCCTCGCCTGCTCCACCAGCACCAAAAATTAGGGCGGTTTTGGGCTTTACTAATAATGCATTCCAAGCACCAGCAGCATCAGTATTAAATCCTTGCCAAGTATTTGCTACTCTTGTTAAAGTGTTTACACTCGGACTATTATCTTGAGAACCAAGTTGATGATAGGTGGTTTTTTTCAATGGCATAGTGATACTAAAACCTTGAAAACTAAATTGTTTTGCTGCCTTCAACCATGCGGATAAATCTTTGTTATCTATGATTATTTTTAAATAACAGGCATTTATACTATGAGTTTTAAAGTAATTATTATGAAAGTGATGACCAATACTATGCTCCACCGGATTGCCAATCAAGGCATAGAATTTAGTTTCTGAATTAATTTCATAGTAACGATAAGTTAGCATTTCTGCCAAGGTTAGCTGGCCAGGAGCAGTACTATTATCACCACAAGAAACATAGGCAATCTTACTTCCAAGCGCCTTGGCCATGATTCTAGTAAATTGTGCATACGGTCCCATACCAATTAATATGAATGGTTTATTAATTCGCATGGCTAAAATTTTTAAGCCATCAAGGGCATTATGACAATAAGCTGCAACTTTGATTATATCAGCAATCTTGAACTTCGGAAGTTTCTTTGGTGGGCCTGACCAATCATGCAATGAATTAATTATCTTAATGCCTGGATAGTTGGTTTTGATTTTTTTAAACCAAGCGAGCGGCCAATTATACTCTAAATCTATGTAATCGGGCTGCGCTTGCAAAAGTCTCTCAAGCATAGGCCATGTGACAGTTTCTGCGTGCCCGCCTTGGCATTTAGTTCTGATAGTAAATATTAGCGGCTTGGTGGTTAAATTTCTAATCCATTCTGGGGATATAGTAGTAGGATAATCCCAGCGAATCTCAAAGCCATCGACAGGCTGATTAATTTGCTTATACAGGTATTGTTCACTTTTAGGCACAAGACTTAAAAATAACATTACTGCGCCCAGTGCAGAGCTTCTAAAATAAGTTCTTCGGAAACGGGGTGCGTATAGTAACCATTATCACAATAAGTTTCCCCTATATTCTCAATTAATACCATGTTTATCTGTTGTTTTGTATTTTTTTTATCAGTGTGCATGTACTTTAAAAGTAGGCTTGGGTCTTGTAAATACTGTTTATTCAGCGGAATTGCATATGCTTTAAATATGTCTTTAAGCACAGAAATTAATGTATGCTCGGCAGTGCCAAGAGAAATTGCAATATAAGTCTCAATTAACATTCCCAGAGCAATAGCCTCACCGTGCTTAATCTGATAATTAGCAGCTTGCTCTATGGCGTGCCCTACGGTATGGCCAAAATTTAAAATAGACCTAATTCCTAAATCATAGACATCTTGCGAAACAATAGAGTTTTTTATTTGACAGCTTTTTTCAATCATCTCTATTAACGCTAATTCCTTGAGATTAATGACGTCTAAATTACGGTACAGGAGTTTATAAAAAAAATCTTTATCACTGATAACAGCGTGCTTAATCACCTCAACCATACCTGCGGAAAACTCCTGCTTTGGCAGGGTTTTTAATAAGGATACGTCGCTCCAAACCGCATATGGCGTAGCAAAAACTCCTATTGAATTTTTACTAAATTGGGTATTTACTGCAACTTTACCACCTATGGCAGCATCGACCATAGCTAATAAACTTGTGGGCCAATAGATTACTGGCACACCACGACAATAGGTTGCGGCTAAAAATCCCACTAAATCACATACCATACCGCCACCGATGGCTAAAATCATGATGTCTCGACCTAAGTTCTTTGCTAGTAATTTGTCTTCCAAGACCTGCTTAGTAGTACGAGTTTTGGATTCCTCGCCGGGAGTAACTTTCAGATATAGTTCAACGTTGCCAGCCAAGCAATCCAAAAATTTTTGACCATGTAAGTCCGCAACATTAGCGTCAGCAATAAGGACAAGTCGATTTTTTTTAAAATCACTTTTATTGAGTAAGTTACTACCTATATGGATAGGGTATTCATTGGTACAACTAGCCACAATAGTTCTAAATTTCATAATTTTGCTACCCTGCTCATTAAAAATGCGTCAACTAAGGTTATATAGCACATCGCTTCCACCACAGCAGTACCGCGGATTGCTACACACGGATCATGCCTTGATCCTTCCGGCAATACAAATTTAGCCGGATTTCCTAAACTATCTAATGTGTTTTGCGCAATCTTAATACTAGAAGTTGGTTTAAAAGCTACTTCGCCAGTTATAGGCATACCGGTACTTATTCCTCCTAGTATGCCACCGGCATGATTACTGGAGGTTTTAGAAACACTTACCCACTCATCATTATGCTGAGAACCATGCATAGATGCAGAGTTAAAACCCGCTCCTAATGCAAATGCTTTGGTCGCCGGGATGCTCATCAGGGCATGGGCCAGACTGGCAGATAATTTGTTGTAAAGCGGATCACCTATGCCGCCAGGACACCCTTCAATTACAAAACTAACCATTCCGCCAACTGAATCTCCAGTTTTTACTATAGTTTCTAGGTAAGTATGTACCATATTTTCAAATTCTGCATCAGGACAAAATAAACTGCTGTTCTGTAAATAATCCCAACTATCAGGCTGATGAGCAATCATATCCCCAACCTGACTTAGATAACAATGCACAGTAATATTATAGTGATTTAGAATTTTCTTAGCGATGGCGCCTGCGGCAACACGACAAGCCGTCTCGCGTGCCGATGCCCTACCCCCACCACGATAATCAAAAGCCCCATATTTTTTAAGATAAGGCATTTGCGCATGACCAGGACGCATTAAGTGTTTAATATCCTCATATTTACTGGAATCAACATTCTGATTAGCAATCATAATACTTATGGGCGCGCCCGTAGTTTTACCTTCAAAGACCCCAGAAAGTATCATAGGTTCATCGAGTTCTTGCCGAGGCGATGTCAATTGATGAAATCCAGGCGCTCTTTTTTTTAATTGGGCATGGATGAACTCAGCGTCAATAACAAGTCCGGCCGGACATCCATCAACAACCACCCCAACAAATGCGCCATGCGATTCACCCCAAGTAGTGATTCTAAAGATATTACCAAATGAATTACTGGCCATCGCATATCCTTATTAATTCAGCAAAACCCGTATTTAGCGAGTCATTATTGATAGTGTAGTCTGCGTATTCTTCATACCTCTTTGCGCGCTCTACGAAGCATTCTTGTAAATTATTTGCAACAAAAACCGGAAATTCATCTTGACGCTGCAAATAGCATGAGTAGGAAATACTTAAATAAATTACTGGCCCATATTGTTTTAAATGCAAAATATTGGCAGGATATAGCACCGCCCCTCCTCCTGTAGATACAACTGTCTTATCTGCAACAATACCACTGATGATAAACGATTCGAGTTTTCTAAACTCAGCTTCACCAAATGTTTTATAATATTCTTTGGCAATTATATTCGTTTTTTTCTCAATTTCTATATCAGTATCAAGCCAATCATAACCCAATCTGTGCGCAAGCATTCTACCTAAAGTAGTTTTTCCAGACTTTTGAAAACCAATCAAGCTATACAATATTTGCCCCTATTGCCCGCATTTTATCAACAAACTCCGGAAAACTTTTATCAATACAAGCACTGCCAGTAATATTGACGCCACCAGGAATGGCAAGACCTGCTACAGCTAATGACATAGCTACCCGATGATCATGATGAGAATTAACCGCTCCTGTTCGAAGAGTGCTGTTCTCTATGCATAAACCATCAGTGAGCTCATGTATATTAGCGCCGAGTTTTTTTAGTTCATGACACATAACTGCTAACCGGTTACTTTCTTTATTTCTGGCAATCTCAGCCCCTGTTAATCTTGTCGTCCCTTGTGCAAAACAACCCAGCACAGCTAAGATAGGAATCGCATCAATGATATCGTTAACATCGATTTCCAACCCTTGCAAAATATTACTTACCCCAACTTTTAATTGTTTATTAACCGCATCAATCTCAATCTCGGCACCCATTGCCTGTAAAATTTGAACAATTTTTTTATCACCCTGTATGTCTTGCATATCAAGATTATGCACCATAATGTTTGACCGGGTTAACATTGCAGCTACTAACGGGAAGGCCGCAGAACTAAAATCTCCAGGAACTTGATAATTAAAACCCAATACCTTGGCAAAACCAGGCAAGTGAAAATGGGTGAAATCATGTTGAATGCACTCAATCCCTAGTCTTTCAAACCAATCCAAGGTCAAATTTATCCACGGTTTTTCACCTGGATTAGTGACTTCTAAACGCGTAGTATCTTTAGCAAAAGCACGTGCAATTAATAAACCACTCACAGGCTGTGAATCCATACCACAAATTCGTGCAAAATTATTACTAAATTTACCCTGCACAGTAAACGGCGCATAGTTATTATCGGCATTAGCCTGACAACCAAACTGTCTTAAACCTGCAATTAATGGCCCTATGGGGCGCTGAGAGCCATCACCATCTATCACAATTTTTTGCTCAGCAAGACCAGCAATCGCACCTATAAAGCGTAATACCTGCCCAGAATTACCTGCATGAATATAGGGATCAGTAAAACAAGGCTGACCAGCGACACCAGTAATTTCTAAACTATCGGGAAACTGCATAATATTTGCCCCAAATAACCGACAAGCCGCAATCATGGCTTGCGTATCCGGTGATGGCAAATACTTTGTAATACGACTGACTCCGGTTGCCAAGCTGGCAAATAAAATTGCCCGCATAGTATGAGATTTGGAACTAGGAACCGTAATATCTCCGTGTAATTTACTAGGTAAAACTTGCATTAAGCACCAAAAGTTTTGTCAAATAAGTTGGCGATTTCTCGCATCTTGCTAACAGCTTGTTTAAAAGTTTCTGCATCTATGGTTTGTTTAGCATCAGATATTGAAGTGTCTGGCTCTGGATGCACCTCTAGCATTATGCCATCTGCACCAGCGGCAACGGCAGCATAAGCCAATTGCGGCACAAAATCACGCATACCAATAGCATGACTAGGATCAACAATAACCGGACAATTAGTCTTGGATTGTAAATACGGGATAGCACTAATATCTAAGGTGTTTCTCGTCGCAGACTCAAAGGTGCGAATACCCCGCTCACAGAGAATAACTTGTTGATTACCCGCTGACATTAGATACTCAGCCGATAGCAGCAAATCCTGATAAGTAGCTGCTAAACCGCGTTTTAAAACAATTGGTTTTCTAATCTGCCCAAGCTCTTTTAACAGCGCATAGTTTTGCATATTACGCGCACCAACTTGAATAATATCGACTAAATCATCAAACTTATCCAAGTCTTTACTATCCATAATTTCAGAAATACATAATAATCCATGCGCGCGCGCAGCAACATGTAATAATTGTAGGCCTTTATTACCCAGCCCTTGAAAATCATAGCAAGAACTGCGCGGCTTAAATGCCCCGCCACGTAAAATTTGAGCACCTGCCTCTTTAACGATTTGAGCAGAAGCAAAGATTTGTTGCTCAGATTCTATTGCACACGGACCAGCAATTGCCAGTATATTACGGTCGCCACATAAAAGATTGGCTATTTTTAATGGTTTTTCTACATATTTTGTAAAATACAGCTTATCAGGAAACTCAACAATCTCCTCAATTATTTCTGCCGCGCACAAAGTTTGTGATAAAAGATTTTTTGACACAATTACTGCATTGCGACCATCAATAGAAATTAATTTACCATATCCAGATATGGCCCGATTAAAGTCATTAATCTCGGCATTAGTAACGTGTTGTTTAAAAATTATTAACATACCTCTAAAGCCACCAATTCTTTATTATTAATCTTAAACTCATAATCATGTAATGATTTTAAACTACTACGATGTCCTATGCTAATTACACACGAAGTTGGAAACAAGTCCCGAATCAGATTATACATTTTTTGTTGATTAAATTCATCTAATGCAGATGTCGATTCATCAAGACAAATAATCTGTGGTTTTTGCAAAAATAAGCGAATAAAACCAATTAATTGTTGTTGTCCTAAGGATAAAATCAAAGCCCAATTTGCCACCTCATCCAAACGGTGGATAAAAGCATCTAATTCGACCTGCTGTAACCAATAAATTAATTGTTCGTCACTAAAAAGTTCCTGATGTGGATATGAAAGAACTTCACGCAAAGTTCCTTCTGGCAAATAGGAGCGTTGTGGCAGCATAAAGATACTGTCTAAACCTGGGCGGTAAATGTGCCCACTAGCATGGGGCCACAACCCTAAAACAGTTTTCAAAAAAGTACTTTTTCCTAAGCCTGAGACACCAGTAATCAAATATCTATGCGGTGATTTAAAAAACACGTTATTCACAGACAGCATCGCATTGCCATCAAAATATTCTATTTTCAAACTATCTATTTGCATCACTGGTTCATCGATAATTTGACTCAGCAAACCATCTTGTTCATAAGTATTAGCTAAGGTAATGGCTTTATTGAATTCAGTTAAGCGATATACTACCGCTTTTAGTTCAGCTAAAGAACCAAATGCATCCATAATATTGGAAAAAGCACGGACCACTGAAACAAAAGCCCCAGAAATTTGCATCATGCCACCGTATTGGACTTTTTTTGCTAAAAATAATGGCATAGCTAAAAATATTCCAACTATTTGGGTTAAAATCTCAAATCCTATAGTGAAAAATAATAAATTCTTACGTAAATAATTAGCGCGTAAAAAATTCTGATAAATTTTTTCAAACAGCACGGCGCATTTGTTTATTTCTACTGACTCTCCACGAAATAAACTAACCTGCTCACCAAACTCTCTGATTCTTATCAAACGCGCGCGAAAATCGGCACTAAATAACTGTTGCCGATACTCAAATTGCGCCAATTTTTTACCTATCAAGCCAATGATCCATAAACCTAATATTCCATACAGCGTGGCTGAAAAAAACAAGTACCCTGGTACTGTTAAATGAATATTTCCAATTATCAACGGAAAACTGCTGGATAAACGCCAAAGAATCACGCTAAAAGCTATAAATGATCCAAGCGAATTCAGTAATAAAAAGAAAATTTTTAATGTCAGCATTGGTAATGCACCTAAATCCTCAGCAATGCGTTGATCTGGGTTATCAATTTGCTGTTCTAGCCAATGCATTTTGTAATGACTATGCTCTGCCAACCATTTTTGTAGGGTTTGATTGGTTAGCCACTTTTGCCAATGCATACTCAATAATCCTGAAAAATATGCACCATACCCTGCGCAAAAAAATATTAACACCGCCATTGCTAAGAACTCTAATGAAGATGAGATAAGCAGGGATTTATTAAATGCACTCAAAGCATCGAACATCGTTTTAGTTATATTGTTTAGCGCAACACTGGCAAATAAACCACAAAAAGAACACAACAAGTTAACTACTAAGTAAAGGGTGGCTTTAGTGCGTTCATTTGAACACCAATAAGGTTTGATCAAACCCCATAGATCCTGAAAAAATTGGCGATTAAAGCGCGGGTATATCTTTATATCATGCTTATCCATAGCAAACTCTCTTTAATGAATGGTCCTAAAAATCATGTTTACATCGATAGAGTCAAAATAATAGTGTTTATTACAAAAATCACAAGTTATCTCAATTTGGCCTTTTTCTTCTAAAATACTATTGATTTCTTCCTGGCCTAACATTTTGATAACAGCAATCATTTTTTCATTATTACAGCGACAATTAAAGCCAACGTGCTGCTGGGATAACAATTGAATATCGACTTCATGGTACAAGCGTCTCAATATTGTTTCATTATCTAGATTTAGTAACTCTGGCGAAGTTATAGTCTGTCCGATTGCCGTCGCATATTCCCAAAATAATTCTCTTTGTTCACTTTCTTGCGAAGGTAGTAGTTGCAGGAGCATACCTACCACCTTTTCTTGATTACTAACAATATGAATTTGTGTAGCAATTTGCTCCGATTGCGCGAAGAAATTCATTAAATTTTCGCTCATGTTTGGTGAAGAAATTGGCACATGACTTTGATATATCTCATTTTTGTCAGCTTGATTTATAGATAATGACATACTGCCGCGAATAAATGCCTGCTGATAATCTGCGTCCTGTAAACCACTTTTACAGCGGGCAAAAGCACGGATATTCAATAGATGATCGCATTGGATTATCATCATAGGCAAAGCTTTATCACCTTGAAATTGCAAACTAATTTCACCTGCAAATTTAATGCTGCCCACTAAAAGTAAACACGACACTAAAGCCTCACCTAAGATTTTTTGTACAGCAGGAGGATAATCACGCTGACTGATAATGGTTTGATAGGTTTTCTCTAATCTGACAATTTCGCCCCTGATCTCGTCTTGCTCAAAAATAAAGCGCTGTAATGTATCTGCAGAATTCACATTTATCCTAGGTAAAAAGTATTTCAGCATGGTACCATAAATTTCTCACGAATTGACACATATTTTCAAGGAGCAAAGCTAATGTGCTTATTTGAGTTGCTACATGCCAATTTTGCCAATTTCCCCATTATTAAAGAACATCAACTCGATTCTCTCCGGGTTTTGTGCGTTAAGCAATTACGAGAAATCACTAGAATAACTCGTATCCCAACTGGTTATACCACCCAAGAAGAACAAGCAACCCTGAGCCACCAAAAATTTTTCGTAAACTTATTATCTAGCTGTGCATCACAACCCGAGCTTAATTTAATTCAAGTATTTAATGAGCCTATATTTACTGATTGCATCGAATCATTAATTTCTATCAGCAGTCTATGGTCAGATTGTATTGATCACTTGCTGTTGAATAAAACTGATGAATTGCAAATTTATGTCCCATATTTGTTTTTAGAGCTTTTTTATCAACCGGCACTAATTACTGGACTAATTATTGCTTTAATAAAAAATAACACTAGTGCTGAGATGATTTTAAGCAGCGGCATGCTACATAATTTTTTTGCCCACCATTGTATTTTTGACCGTGAAATTAAAAACGCCTATACCATATTACAAACTCGTAAACATGAGCATCCGGAAATAGCAGTTTTACTTGCGCATGCTAACCAAACATATTGTGGCATAAAAGAATATTCCAAAACGTCTTTAGATACTGTCATTCATCCGCATAAAATCCCTGAAATAGTAGTTCGAGCTCCAGAGCACCCAATTAATTTTTCCGAACCTCAATTTGCAGCTTATATGCAGTTATTTGATTACGACTTCATAGTTCTTACCCTGATTAATCATCCACCGCAGATATATGATGTATTAACTAATTGGATTACTAGGCAAGAAGATAGTGGTATAGAAAAACTTTACATAAAAATGCTGGAGTGCTCGCACCCGTCTAATTTTCGCATATTATTTACAACATTACTGCGATTTACTAGTAATGAAATAATTAATCAGCTCTTTGCAGAGCAGCCAGAATTATTTTGGATTTTATTAGCACTAGTACCGCATAAACTCCAAAGCCCAAAAAAACTCTTACAGTCCCAGGCATTACAACACGAAGTTTCGTTTAAAAATCAAGACCTCGTCTCTTTAGTAGCCAAACAAAGAAAATTTAAACCCATTCAAGAGGAGCTATTTTATAAATTATTTAGACTTCAACTGTCATGCCCGGCAGAGTTTAACGTGGAATCTGAACTCGCTAATGATTTATTTAATTTTAAAAAAACTAGTGCCTGGTGCTTGGAGCACGACCAAAAAATTTATGATGATTTAGTCGAGCTAATTGATTCATTCGTTACTAATTCTCAATTTGCAGGCTATGTCGATATTAGAGATTTTTATCATAGCAAGCTTACCGAATTTCAAGTACTGCGTGCACTAAGTGAAGATAATAGCTTCATAAATTCCACAGATTTTTTTGATTTTGCTAGTCTAGTTTTGAGTCGCGCATTTAAGTTTAGCGGACATAAACATCTCATAGAATGGCTAGAACAAATAACCTCTTTTTATCCCAAAACCGCCGGATTTGAAGAACACATCCTGGCACACTGGTTTAAAAACAGCTCTATCTCCAATGAATTACTTGCCATTTGCCTCATATTAAAAAAATATGTAGGATTTACTAATGTACAAATTGATGGCTTATTTAAAGCTAAAAATCTCGATATCTTTGAGCAAATTTTTAAATCAGCATATGGTTTGAGTGTTTTTTTACAATTCTTTACGGAAGAAGAACGTTATGACATGATCTTAAAAAAGAATAATTATCATT
>Ga0214917_10007645_pt1 | contig 10875 bp, 11 predicted proteins | sample LL_1208_BB_MetaG_FD_177983 | JGI IMG/M metagenome (GOLD analysis project Ga0214917, IMG submission 177983) | Freshwater microbial communities from Lake Lanier, Atlanta, Georgia, United States - LL_1208_BB | ecosystem: Environmental > Aquatic > Freshwater > Lake | place: USA: Georgia | collected...
GAACCAGTGCTGCACGCGGTCCATGTCGAACTTCCACTGCTTGCCCTCGGGCGCACCCGGGTCGTACCAGCCCAGCTCCTCGATCACGGCGCCGTCGCGCGGGGCGCGCTGGTCGGTGGCGCAAAGGCGATAGAAGGGCCGGTGGATTCGACCGAAACGCTTGAAACGCAGGACAACCATTGGGGTACCTCGTCAGCCGCCGTCTCGGGACGCGCCGTTCACTCGAACGGCTCGCCGATCCCGGGCGCCGGTGGGGCGGGCCTTTCAGCCGCGCCGTGCCGGACACCTTCGAACGGGCAGGTGCGAATCGACGAGTGTAGCGCAAGCCCGGGGGCTGTCCAACCCCTGCGGAAAGCGGGGGTTCGGGCGGTGGTTCAGGCGACCCAGCCCGCGACCTTCAGGGCCCATTCGGTGCCCCAGACCTTGCAGGCGCGCTCGATCGGGCTGAACAGGCCGAGCATGCTGCAGGCGAAGATCGCGATCCAGCCGAACTGCTGCGCCTGCGCGCTCTCGATGAGTGGTCGCAGCGGGGCGAACAGGCCCGCGAACACCTTGCTGCCGTCGAGCGGCGGGAAGGGCAGCATGTTGAAGAAGGCGAGGAAGAGGTTGAGCCAGCCGCCCGTCTGCAGGAAGAGCTGCACGTTGTCGTACTGCGGCGTGCCGGCCGGGCCCTTCACGAGCCACACGCCGAGCGCCGTCAGCGCGATCGCGCCGAGCACGATGTTCATGGCGGGGCCGGCCGCGCTCACGAGCACGTCGCCGAGCCTTCCCATTCGGAAGCGCGAGGGCGAGACCGGCATCTGGCCCCAGGCGAACCCGACCAGCGCGAAGAAGAGCAGCGCGGTGGGGCCGAGGTGCACGAGCGGATTGAAGTTCAGGTGGCCCGCGGCGCGCGGCGTGTCGTCGCCCTGCCAGAGCGCCGCCCAGCCGTGCGAGAGTTCGTGCAGCATGACGCTGACGAGCACCCAGAACACCCAGCTCGCCAGCAGCACGGGGCTGCGCTCCCAAAGGTCATGCATCCACCAGCCGCTCGCCATGCGCGCAGGATAGGTGGCGCGCTCAGGCCGCGTAGGTGATCGTGCCGCCCTGCATGCACCAGCGCACGCGCGGCGGGTCGGTGACCCAGTTGCAGCGGAAGGGGTCGCGGTCGAGCGACACGAGGTCTGCGGCGAGGCCCGGCGCGATGCGGCCGGTGCGGCCGTTGCAGCGCAGGCAGCGCGCGGCGTCGATGGTGTAGGCGCGCAGGGCGCTCTCGGGGTCGAGGTTGTCGTCGGGGCGGCAGGCGTCGCCGTGGATGTCGAGGCCGGTGATCGCCGCGCGCAGGCCCGCGATGGCGTCGGGCGGAACGATCGGCCAGTCGCTGCCGAAGGCGAGCTGCGCGCCGGCCTGCTGCAGCGCACGGAACGGGAAGAAGCGGTCCATGCGCGCGACGCCGAGCGCGGCCTGCGCGCCGGGCGCGTCGTAGGCCTTGTGCAGCGGCTGCATGCTCGCCCAGCGGCCCTTCATGCGGCGAACGTCGTCGGGGTGCACGGTCTGCGCGTGCTCGAGCCGCAGCGCCTCGCGCGCCTGCACGCCGCGCATCTCGGCCGCGTCGGCAGCGTCGAGTGCCACGCGCATGGCCGCGTCGCCGATCACGTGCAGGCTCATGCTGAAGTCGCGGCGAAGGCCCTCGCGCATCCAGTCGGCGAGCAGGCCGCGTTCGGCGAGTTCCATGAGCAGGCCGGTGTTGTCCGGTCGGTCGGCGTAGGGCCGCAGCATGCACGCGGTGCGGCTGCCGAGCGTGCCATCGACGAAGGTCTTGAAGCCGATGATGCCCAGCATGCCATCGCGCGGCACGCAGTTGAGCAGGTTCCAGTCGAGCGGCCAGTCGCGGTCGAGCAGCGTGGCCTGAATGCGCAGCGGCAGCTCGCGGCGAAGCGGGTCGATCGCCTCGACGAGGTCGCGCGCGTACTCCATGCTGCCCACGGTGGCGATGCCGTGTCGCGCCAGGTGCGATGCGGCGGCGCGCAGGCCTTCGCGGCGTTCCTGCACGCTGGGTTCGGGCACGCAGGCCTTCGCCCACTTCCACGCGGCCTGCTCGAGGAAGAGGCCGGTGGGGCGGCCATTCGCGTCACGCTCGACGCGGCCGCCTGGCGGGTCGGCGGAGAGATCGAAGCGCTGCGCGATGCGCGTGAGCGCCGGGGCGTTCACCACGCAGGCGTGCTGGTCCATGCGCCAGGCGATGGCGGGGCGGTCGCCGGCGCGGGCGAGCCAATCCTGCGTGGGCATCTCCCCGTTCCAGCGGGACTGGTCCCACCCGTTTGCCTTCAGCCAGCGGCCTGCGGGAAGGCGTGCGGCGGCGGTGGCGATCGCCTCCTCGAAGGTGGCGCGGCTCGTGATGCCTGAGAGGTCCGTCTCGCCGAGCGAGAGACCGCCGAGCGTGAGGTGCAGGTGCGCGTCGATGAAGGCGGGGCCGACCCACGGTCCGCCATCGAGCTCGCGATCGAAGGCGCCGGCGTCGATCGACTCGATGCGCTGGTCGTGCACCACCAGGCTTCGCGCGCTGGGCGTGTTCGTGTCGGCGGTCCAGATGCGCTCGGCGCGCACGCGAAGGCGGGGCATGGGGTTATCGTAAGGGGTATGCGAACGATCGTTGCGAGCGCGGCGTGGGTGGCGGTGGCGTTGGGGATGTCGGCGTGCGGCAAGACCACCGCGGAGCCGAAGCCGCCCGCGCCATTCGCGGCGAAGAAGGTCGATTCAGGCGCCGTGCCCACGCCGCCGCCGGCGCCGCAAGGCCTGAGCACCGAGTCGAGCGACGCGTCGTGGATGCAGTGCGGATCGCTCGAGTTTCCCAAGCCGGCGGCGTGGAAGTGGGTGAAGCCGACGGCCATGTTCCGCACGCTTCAGTACGCGGTGCCGGGGGGCGCGGAACTGATCGTGAGCGTGTTTCCGGCGGGGGATGGCGGCGCGATCGACGCCAACATCGAGCGCTGGGCGAACCAGTTCGGCGGGGCGTCGAGTGTGAAGGCACGGTCGGAGCGCGTGGTCGGCGACGTGCGCGTGGCGCGCGTGGACTTCGAGGGCGAGTTCAAGGGCATGGGCATGGCGCAGGCGAGGCCGGGCATGGCGCAGCTGGGCGCGATCGTGCAGGGGCCGACGCAGTCGGTGTTCGTTCGCGTGCTCGGCGCGAAGGCGGCGGTCGAGGCGGCGCGTGCGGACTTCGACACACTCATCGCAGGCGTGCGCCCGCAGTCCTAGAACGGGGTCGGAGGTCGTTATGCGCCACTTGCGCTGGGCGCGCGTTACTCTGACGCTGATGCAGCACACTTCCTTCGCGCGACGGTTGCGATCGCTCGCTCTCCAGGCCTCGTTGCTTGGCGCCGCGCTCGCTGCGGGCGCGTGTCAGAGCGCGCAGCGGCCCGCGGAAACGCCGGAGCAGCACGCGCAGCGGCTTGAACGCGAGCAGGCCGCCTGCCGAACCTTCTTCGACTCGCTGACCGTGCGGCTTGGGCGCCGCCTCGAGAAGCGCGTCGCCGAGCGAGGCACGCTCGATGTCCTGGTTCTCTCGGGCGGCGGTGACTTTGGCGCTTTCGGCGCGGGTTTCCTGCAGGGTTGGGGGCAGGTGGCCGATCCGACGATGCGAAGGCCGCAGTTCGACGCCGTCTTCGGTACCAGCACCGGCGCGCTGCTCGCGCCGCTGGCGTACGTGGGCACCGAGGACGCGCTGAAGCTCGGCGCGGACCTGTATTCCGATCCGCCTTCCGATCTCGTCGAGTCGAACGGCCTGATTCCGATCCTGCCGTGGAATGAGTCGCTGGCGAAGCCGACCGGTCTGCGCCGCACGCTCGAGCAGCAACTCGGCGCGGACATGCTGAAGCAGCTGCGCGAAGCCATGGCGCAGGATCGCGTGCTGGCCTGCGCGGCCACGAACGCGGATTTCGGCACGTTCCGACCGCTGGACCTGCTCGAGAACGCCGGCAAGGACGACACGGCCTTCCGACAGTCGATCGTGGAGCGCCTGCTCGCGTCGTCGGCGATCCCCGCGGTCTTTCCGCCGATCGAGATGGACGGCTCGCTGTTCATCGACGGCGGCGCGACGGCGAACATCTGGGCGGTGCGCGACCAGTCGCAGCCGCACAGCGTTCTGCAGCGCTGGCTCGGGGCGCACAAGGGTTCGATGCCGCCGAAGATCCGCATCTGGGTGATCGTGAACAACCAGCTCTTCCCGAAGAGCGGCGACGCGAAGCGCGAGTGGATCGATCTGGCTGGCCGCGGCGTTTCGATCATGCTGCGATCGACGATGCTGAAGGACCTGCGCCTGACCGCGTACGCGGCGCTCGAGGTCGACGAGAAGATGCCGGGCGAGCTGGAGTTCCGCTTCATCGCGATTCCGGACGATTGGGTGCCGCCGGTGAAGGGAAACTTCCAGAAGCCGACCATGCGCGCGCTGGTGGATCTTGGCCGCAAGCACGGCGCCGATCCCGCGAGCTGGCGCACGGTGATTCCCAACATCGACGATGTCGGTGGGTTTGACGCGGGCAAGGCGCTGGAACCGTCTGGGCGTGGCGGCGACAACAAGTGACCGCCGGCGTGCGCGGTTGCGCCGCGTCGGGGGTGCCGATAACGACCTCCGACCCCGTTATTGGAAGCGCGTGTTGACTTCGTTCCAGTTCACCACGTCCCACCAGCTCTTCAGGTAGTCCGCGCGACGGTTCTGGTACTTGAGGTAGTAGGCGTGCTCCCACACGTCGCAGCCGAGCAGCGGCGTGCCGAGCGTGTCGACCAGGCCGGTCATGAGCGGGTTGTCCTGGTTCGGCGTGCTCACGATCGCGAGCGAGCCGTCGGCCTTCTTGATGAGCCACGACCAGCCGCTGCCGAAGCGCTTCATGCCCGCGTCGGCGAACTTGGCCTTGAACTCGTCCATGTTGCCGAAGGCCTTGTCGATCGCCGCGGCGAGCGCCGGGCTCGGCGCGCCGCCCTGGCCCTTCGGCGCCATGAGCACCCAGAAGAGCGAGTGGTTGTAGTGGCCGCCGCCGTTGTTGCGCACCGCGGCCTTGATCGCGTCGGGCAGCGTGTTCACGCCGGCGCAGAGCTGCTCGATCGACTTCGACTGCAGGTCGGCGTGACCCTCGAGCGCCTTGTTCAGGTTGTCCACGTAGGCCTGGTGGTGCTTGGTGCGGTGGATGTTCATGGTCTGCGCGTCGATCGAGGGCTCGAGGGCGTTCTCGGGGTACGGCAGCGCGGGAAGGGTGAAGGGCATGGATCGCTCCTGTGGGTTCTTGCTGGAAGAGGTGGAAGACGCGTCCGCCGCGCAGGCCTGCACGCCGCCAAGCGCGGCGACGGCGCCGAGCGAAGCGAGCGAGGCCTTGAGGAAATCCCTGCGCGGGTTCCGCGGGTCGGTCATGGGGCGAACGATAGGGCGCGACGCGCGCAGCCGCCACCGGCGCGATGCGCGCGTGGGCCGCGAGCCTGCGGTCGGCGCGTGCGGTCGACGCGGCAGGCGCGACCAGCTTCGCGGAACCTGCGGCGCCGCGTAGGCTTGCGCGCATGGCCGAGGCCGACCGACTGCTCGACGCTTCCGCGAACCGCGCCGCCGAGGGGCTGCGAACCCTCGAGGACGCGCTGCGCTTCGCGCTCGATCGCGGCGACCTGGTCGAGCGCGCGAAGGCGATCCGGCACGGCGTGCGCACCGCGCTCGAGCGGTTGCCCGCGGGCCGCGCGATCGCGCACCGCGATGCGGCGGGCGATGCCGGCCGCGAGGCGACCGGCGGCCGCGACGGCGATCGCGAGGGCGTTCGCGGCGTGGCGCTCGCCGCCATGCGCCGCGCCATCGAGGCGCTGCGCTCGCTCGAGGAGTTCGGCAAGCTCGTTGACGCCGACCTGAGCGCCGATGCCGCGCGCCTTCGCTACCGGGCCTACGACCTCGAGCGTGACGCGGTGCTCGCGCTCGGCAGCCCGCGCCGCTTCCAGCCCACCCTGTGCCTGCTGCTCACCGAATCGCTGTGCGCGCGACCGTGGCACGAGACCCTCGTGGCCGCGATCGGTGGTGGCGTCGATCTCGTGCAGGTGCGCGAGAAGCACATGACGGCCCGCGCGTTGCTCGCGCGCGTGCGCGAGGTGATCGCGGTCGCGCGGCCCCGTGGTGTGCCGGTGGTGGTGAACGATCGCGCCGATGTCGCGGTGGCGGCGGGGGCCGATGGCGTTCATCTTGGCACCGATGACATTCCCCTGATGGAGGCCCGACGCCTCGCCGGCACCGGCCTGCTGCTCGGCGCGAGCACGCACGATCTCGGCGAGGCGAGCGCGGCCATCGAGGCGGGCGCCGATCTCTGTGGCGTGGGCGCGATGTTCGCGACGGCGCTGAAGCCTGACCGCGTGCCGTCGGGCACCGCATACCTGCGCGCGTACCTCGAGCGCTTTCCGCGCACGCCGCATCTGGCGATCGGCGGCATCACGCCCGCCAATGTCGGCGAACTGGCCGCGGCCGGGGCGAGGGGCGTGGCGGTGAGCGCGGCGATCTGCGGCGCGAGGGATGCTGGTGCGGTCGCCGCGCGCCTGTGCGAGCCGCTGCGCGCGGCCGCCACCCGATGAGCGCCGCGCCCGCGAAGCTCACCCTGCTCGGCACGGGCACCAGCAGCGGGGTGCCGGTGATCGGCTGCGACTGCGAAACCTGCCGCAGCGACGACCCGCGCGACCGTCGCCTGCGCTGCGGCGCGCTGCTCGAGTTCACCTGCGACGCCGGCGAGCGGCGCGCGCTGCTGCTCGACGTGCCGCCAGACCACCGCGAGCAGAGCCTGCGCCTGGGGCTCGCGCGCTGCGACGGCATCCTGCTCACGCACGCGCACGTCGACCACGTGTTCGGGCTCGACGAGGTGCGCCGCTACAACGCGATCATGCGCCAGCCGATCCCGGTGTTCGGCGACGAGCCCACCTGGGAGCAGCTCGAGCGCGTGTACAGCCACATCCTCTTCCGCGAGCGCAACGTGAACGCGAGCTTCGTGGCCGACCTCGTGCCGCATCGCGTGCGTCACGGCGAGTCGATCGACCTGCACGGGCTGCGTGCCACCGCCTTCACGCTGTGGCACGGCAAGCTCGCCATCCTGGGCTGGCGCCTCGACGGCCCCGCCGACGACCCGCTCTTCCCGCTCGCCTACTGCACCGACGTGAACCGCATACCGGAGGAGAGCCGACCCTTCCTGCGCGGCCTGCGCACGCTGGTGCTCGACATGCTGCGCCCCCGGCCGCACGAGACGCACTTCACCTGCGAGCAGGCGATCGCCGCCGCCGCCGAGATCGGCGCCGACCGCACGGTGTTCGTGCACATGACCCACGACATCCGCCACGCCGAGTTCGACCCCACGCTGCCCGCGGGCATGCGACTCGGGTTCGACGGCATGGCACTTCCGTAGCGGGCGGAAATTCCCGCGGAAACCCGGGCCGATCATGGGGGAGCCGCCCGTGGAGGGACCCGGCCGCTTCGGCTACCATCTCCGCCCCATGGCACAGATCCGCGAGATCAAGAAGCGCATCGTGGCGGTTCGGACCATCCGCCGCATCACCAAGACGATGCAGATGATCGCCACCGCCAAGTTCACCGCGAGCCTCTCGCGGGCGAAGGCGAGCCGCCCCTACATGGAGCGCATCCGCCAGCTCGTGGCCGAGGTCGCCGCGCGCGCCGGTGACGCGAGCCACGCGCTCTGCCTGCAGCAGCCCAAGGCCGCGAAGAAGGAACTCATTCTCGTCGTCACGAGCGACCGCGGTCTCTGCGGCGCCTACAACGGCCACGTGCTGCGCACCGCGATGAAGGCGATCAAGGCCTGCCGCGAGGCGGGTCGCGAGCCGGTGATCGAGGTGGTGGGCAAGAAGGCCGTCGCCTTCTTCAAGTTCCAGAAGATCGCGATCGCGCAGCGCCACGCCTTCGGCGACCGCCCGAAGTTCGAGCAGGTCGAGCCGCTCGCGGAGCGCCTGATGAACGAGTACGTGGCCGGCCAGTACGACGCGTGCCGCGTCGTCTTCATGAAGTTCGTGAGCAACAGCAAGCAGGTGCCCGAGAGCCTGCAGCTGCTGCCGATGAGCCTGCCGACGGCCGCGAAGGCCGAGGCGAAGGGCTCGGAGAGCCTCTACGAGTTCACGCCCGCGGCCGACCAGCTGCTCGGCGAACTGCTGCCGCGCACCGTGAAGGTGAGCCTGTTCCAGGCGATCATCGATGCGATCGTGAGCGAGAACGTGATGCGCATGGTCGCCATGAAGAGCGCCACGGACAACGCCGCGGGTCTCGGCCGCACGCTGAATCGCAGCTACAACCGCGCGCGTCAGGCGCGCATCACGACCGAGCTCACCGAGATCGTCTCGGGCGCCGCCGCGCTCGAGTGAGCGCTCGCGCCACCTGTCGATGCACCGGCCCGCTCCTTGCGAGCGGGCCGGCTTCTTTTTCACGAGCCGGGCTTCGCGACGGCGGCCTTCGTCGGCGCGGCGGGCTTCTCCGGCGCCGGCGCCTCGCGCGGTTCCACCTCGTAGCCCTCGCGCTTCCACGCCTTCAGGCCACCCTCGAGCGTGTAGACATCGTCGAAGCCCAGTTCCATCAGCCGCTTGCTCGCGGCCTTGCCCATGGTGTCCTCGAGGTCGGTGTCGTACACGATGAAGAGGTCGTAGCCGCGAAGCGCGATCGCCGCCTCGGCCTCCATGCGGGCGAGCGGCAGGCTGATCGCGCCGGCGACGTGCTCCTTCGCGTAGTGCTCCGGCCGCCGAGGATCGACCCACACGCCCTTGACCGGCTTGCCGAACAGGCCGGGCTTGCCGTGGAACTTCTCGATCGCCTGCGCCGGCGTGACGAAGACCAGGTCGCGGTCACTCGTCTTGCGGGTGCAGGCGTTGCAGGCGAGCGCGGGCGGCAGCAGCAGGGCAGCGAGGGTCGGAAGGCGCATGGCGGGATTCTCGCCACGCGCCGCCCCGGCCGCAAGCGTCTCAGGCTGGCTGTGCGCTGGGCACCACCGTGACCGGTGCATGCGACCGGCGCGCGGGCCGCGTCTTGAGCACGCGCGACCACGCGTCGTCGGCGAACAGGTGCAGGCCGGCGTCGCGGCCGATCATGCCGAGGCGCTCGCGCCCATGCACCCCAAGCGTCTCGTTCAGGAAGCGGATGTGCCACTCGACGGCGCGCTTGGTGCGGAAGATCGAGCGGGCGATCTCGTCGTTGCTCATGCCGAGGCTCACGCGGCGCAGCGTGTCGAGCTGACAGCGGGTGAGGTTCTCGAGCGGCCCCCACTCGTGCTCGGTCAGCGTGAGCGGCACGTAGCTCGCGCGCGGCCCGCGGCCGTCGGCGTTCTCGCCCGCGAGCGGCGCCTGGAAGATGCCCAGCAGGGCGGTTCGGCGCGAGGCGTCGGGCTGGGGCTGCTCGTTCGGCATCGAGAGCACGTCGAGGGCGCGGCCATCCAGGATCGCCATGGCCGAGTGGCTCAGTCCGTTGGCCATCGTGCTGCGGATCATGCGCAGCCATTCGCCGAGCACGGGCGGCGAGAGCACGGCGCGCAGGGAACCGGCCGAGCGCAGGTCCTCGGGCACGCGGCCGTTGCGGGCGGCGCGCCGGTCGAGGATCGTGCCGTCGCCGTCGACGGAGGCGACGAACGGGTCGATGCGTTCGAACGCCTGGGTGAACGCGGAGGCTGGGAGCGTCTCGAGTTGCATGGTGCGTGGCCTTTCAGGTGAGGTTGGAGGCATGTCGCGCGGCGCGCCGGATCGAGCCGTGCATCAAGACGCCGCGCATGGTGACGACTGATCGGCCGCTTGTGGTGGGGTGCACGCGTGAATCGCGCGCTTCCTCGTGCGTGCGCGCGTGATGCCGCGTGATGGCGGGAACTGGAACTTCGCGCGAGCGACGCTGCCGGTGCGCACGCTGGTGCGCGCACGGTTTTCCGGCGATGTGGGCGTGACGGTGATGGCACCGCGGCACCGGCGCGGGGAGGCAGCCCCGCGCCGGCACCGGCGGCCTGCGGCGATCAGGGCGCGATCTTCGCGCCGTTCGCCGCGGATCCGAGCATGGCCGCGTCCAGCGACTCGCTGAGCCGGCGCAGGCGCCCTTCGGCGCGCCGCTCCTCGGCCATGTTCAGGGCGAGCAGGCCCGCGGCGTCGGTGAGCCCGAGCAGCCCCGCCCAGTGACAGACGCACTCGTAGGTCGCGATCGCGTCGTGCTCGAGGTGCTGTGCCACCGCCATCAAGCCCGCGTCGCGCACGCATGGTTCGCGGCGGTCGTCCTCGGCGAGGCGCATGCAGTCCTCGAGCAGGCCGCGCTTGCCTCGCATGGAGAGCGGCCTGGGTTCGACGCCGAGATCGTCGAGCACGCCGCGCAGCCGCTCGATCTGGCCGCGCGTCTCGGCCACCTGCATGCGGAACAGGTGCACCAGGCGCGGGCTCCTGGCCGCCAGCGCCAGTTCGCTGAGCACCTGCACCGTGTCCTTCTCCGCGGCGTAGAGGTCGCTGAGCTGGTCACCGAGCATCGCTCGCAGAGGCGACTCGATCCGATCCGGCCCCGGCTCGATGGCCGGGGCCGGTGAAGCGGCCGCGAGGGTCGCGGGGGTCATCATGGGTCAGCCCACCATCACGCTGGTTCGGCGACCGTTCGTGGCGCGGACGGGCACGTGCCGCGGCTTCACGCCGACCTTCTTGCCGACGCGCACGGTCACCACGCCGGCATCGCCGTCTGCCGTCACCTTCTCCGGGTCGATCGTGTCGGGAAGTTCCACCACGCGGCGAAACGCGCCGAAGCGCCGCTCACACTGGTAGTAGTCCTCGCCGCTCTTCTCGGTCTCCTCCTTCTTGCTGCCGCTGATCGAGAGGGTGTTGCCCGAGATCGAGACGTCGATCTCGTTGGGGCTGATGCCCGGCACTTCGGCGCGCACG
>Ga0214917_10007646_pt1 | contig 10870 bp, 9 predicted proteins | sample LL_1208_BB_MetaG_FD_177983 | JGI IMG/M metagenome (GOLD analysis project Ga0214917, IMG submission 177983) | Freshwater microbial communities from Lake Lanier, Atlanta, Georgia, United States - LL_1208_BB | ecosystem: Environmental > Aquatic > Freshwater > Lake | place: USA: Georgia | collected...
TCTCAGTGGCGCCTCTAAAGGCACAGTAACTGTCGTAACTTTGAGGTTAGTTATTTTCATGGTCCGACCTTTTCTCTCTTTCCTTCGATTTATGCAAAGCTTCTTTCAGCGAAGAGCTCAGAAGACTCTGCGCTTCAAAATCAATATCGGCATGTGACTGAATTAGGTGAGTGCATTTCATAACGTCACGATTCTCTAACGCATCAACAATATCTACATGCTGCTGAAAGAGAATCCTCAAACGTGGCATGTGATTCTTGGCGAGCGCATGTAGACGGTCCAATGAGACTTTCTCTTTCCGAACAACTTCCCAGACTCGAGGCAACTTATTAAAATCACAAAGCAAGAAATGAAAGGCGTCAAAGGAGTTATAAATTTTCGTATATTCGTCGGCTTGAAGAGCCGAATTCTGCTCTTCAATATTTTCGCGGAGAGTATCTATTTGTTGGGCAGTGATGGATTTACAGAGTAACTGGATATTTGAAGTTTCCAAGGAAGTTCTTATGAAGAGCGCTTGTGTAAGTTGTTCTGCATCTAAGCCAGTGACGATGGTTCCCATTTTTGGAACTATTTCGACAAGTTGTTCCTGCTCGAGGTGAAGCAAGGCTTCCCTTACCGGCGATCTACTCGTACCAAATTTTTTAGTTAACTCAGATTCGTGAAGGACATTTCCAGGAGTTAGTTCGCCTCCTAGGATTAATTCTCGCAAATAATCAATAATGGCATCGCGCACCCTTGATTGAGCGCTACCCATCTTCTTGCTGTTTTCTTTCATAAATGAACCACCTTAAACTCAATTGAACTCTTCTTTTTCTCGTGGGGCGCGAATTTCAGCGCCGTTCCATTTGCGATTGCCTCGGCAAGTCCATTAGTTGGATAACTTGAGAAAGGTTCTAGCCCAATGTTGTAGTGCTCGCCGAACCACGGAGCATCCTTCGCTCCGCCATATTCTTGCCAGTACCAAAGGTAAGGCATCGTCGTGATATCCCAACTCACTCGAATTCCAATTCGCTTATCGGAATTTTCTATTTGATACCAACCTTCACTGAGATTCTTTAGGTAAAGCATCTCGCTCTTCTCGCCTCTCGGTGGAATGACGGAAAAATCAATGGAATTGCTCTGTTCATTCTTACCTGTTGGCCACTTGAATTCTTCGGTGGTACCAAGTCGTCGTCCAACGGAGGAGATTGCTTCAGAATGTGGAATCACATCCGCATTATTTGGCAATCTAATTGTTGAACCTTCAGCCAAGAACGGTGCTCCAAAGCTAAAGTGAAATCCCCACATGGCGCGTTCATTACTATCAGCAAGATTCTCGGCTGTTTCTGAAATACTTACTGAGCTGGAGTTTCTTTGCAAGGTAAATCGCTTCGTGAATCGGAAAGGTGTCTTCCGAGTGAGAACACTAAACTCGACAACTATCAGGTCTTCGGAATCGCTCAAAACTTCGTATTCCCAAGGAAGAAGCGAAACTTCATCGTGCTGCGCAAAATCAACTCCGTTTACGCTACTCGGTGCGCCTCCATTAGGAAAGACGCTCTGCCATCCTCCTGGATACCCTTCCAAGAAAGTATCTACATCAGCTGGATAATTTTTCGCAGTCTTTTTGGTTGGTATTCCCCATTGCGTGAGCCAGACCAAATCTAAATCAATTGGCTTATAAAGAAATTCAACAACGTCGGCTCCCCTACCGGCGAGAACCGTCATACGAATCAAATCATTTTCAAGCACAACAACCGGAATCTCACCGAAGTACATATTGGAAGTTATCCGACAGCCAATATTTCTTTTACGGACGGAGCTACGGACTTGATTAACCATGGAATTTTGCGCTCTCGCCACCAGTAAAGCCGGTACCGCTAATTCCAAGCAATTTCCCGCTCAATGGTTCCTTATTCAGATCTAATTCGCGGGCCGCGGTAGTGACAATCAAAACCTCACCATTGTTACCACCGAAGGCACATGACGTTGGACGGCTGACTGGAAGCTTGATGGGATCTTTAAGAGAACCATCGCTTCCAATAACTTCAATGCGACTGCCATCCCACATTGCAAGAAGTATCGTTCCGTCGGATGCAATCGTGAGACCATCGGGAACGCCATCTTTTCCGGAAAATTCCCGGAGTAATTTTTGATTGCTAATTTCCCCAGAATCTAAATCGAAATCGAAGACCCAGAGCTTAAGTGCGAAAGTGTCAACAAAATAAAACTTCGTGTTATCCGGACTCCATCCCAAGCCATTAGGCAGAGTTAGTCCGTCAAGCACTGTCACATAGCTGCGATCAGCAGATACGCGATACAACTTTCCTTTGCCTGCAGTAAAGTCAATGGCATTACTTCCCGCCCACCAACGACCAGCGGCATCAGCTTTTGCGTCATTCATTCGCTCAGGCTCGGGAAGGAAATCTGCAACTACTTTATAGCCAGTTGTATCAAGTACCTCTGCAAAGCCCTCTTCGACAGCTGCAAAATAACCGCCAGAACTCCGTTCAACAATTGCGCCCATCATCTTTGGAACGTCTCGAGAAGTTGTCTTGCCTGAGTTGAAGTCGCAGGTATGCCACTTTTTCCCCGTTATATCTACCCACGTTACGAGATTGGTGTCTCGATTGAATAGTGGACCCTCTCCGACATCCGAGATTGCCTCAGAAATAACTCTGATCTCCATGGCAACTCCTTAACTTCCAGCTTTAAGGCCAGCGACGAATAGACGCTGTCCTACGATGTAAAGGAATGCTGTTGGAAGCGAGGCTATGAAGTTGGCAGAGAGAATTACCGGAGTGGGAACGTTTCCGTACATACCTTGAAGAGTGGAAAGGGTCGACATGAGCGGACGAATTTCATCACTCGTAGTTAATGTGAGACCAAAAACTAAGTCATTCCAAATCCAAGTGAATTGGAATAAGAATGCTGCGCCTAAGGCAGGCAGAGAAAGTGGGAGAAAGATTCTTGCGTAGCTCTGCATTTTATTTGCACCATCTAATTTTGATGCTTCAAGTAATTCTTTTGGAATCGACAACATGTGATTACGTCCCAGAAAGAAAGCAAATGGAATCGCTACGCCGATATACACTAGAAGTAAGCCCCATCTAGTGTCATAGAGTCCTGTGGTGGCGAAGCTTTCAAATAGTGGAAGCAGTAACATCGGATACGGAACTAAATTTGCTCCATAAATCAACCAGAACCACATTGATCGGCGCTTTGGATTGAGGGCAACAATTGCGAAGGCGGCCAGCGAAGCCACAAAAACAGAGATGCCTGCCCCTAAAATTCCGTAAAAAAGATTTGATTTCAATCCTGGGGTGAGCGTCGCCGCTTCCCACGCTAACTTGAAATTCTCGCGCGGCTCCCAACCTTTGAAATTCCAATCAAAGATAGCGTCCCATCTCTTAAGATCAGCAAAAGCATTTATCACTAGAAGGTAAAGAGGAATTACCCACCCTAGAGCTAGGAAAATGAGTAGGGCGTGGCGACCTATTGATTGACGCTTCACATTACCTCCTCTTTCTTCACACCATTTCTTAGTGCGAAGTATGAGACTCCCGCTACGAGGATCATGAGAACTACCGCGATTGCCGAACCTGCTCCATATCGATTGAGGAGGAAACTTTCGCGATACATCGTCACTGCTAACGTTTCTGAACTTCGCGCAGGACCGCCGCCAGTCATAACCCAGACGATGTCAAAAGTGCGCAAACTATTTGCGAGAGCGGTTCCAATAACAACTGCTCGAATGTATTTAAGTTGTGGCCAAACAACTTTCCAGAAGAGTTGCCAAGCATTTGCGCCATCCAAACGCCCAGCTTCGACTGTTTGTAATGGGACGCTCTGAATACCCACGGTAAAAAGAACAACAACAAGCCCAGTGCTAGCCCACGTTGAAGCGACAATCATTGCAATCGTGTTTGTTGGAGCATATAAGAGCCAAGACTTTTGGAAACCTTCCATACCGATTACGGTCAATAGATGGTTGAGTAAACCCTCGGTTTCGAAGATATTGAACCAAAGAGTTCCAACTGCAACACCAGAAAGCACATAGGGAAGTAGAAAAATCATTCGGTAGATTCCCGAACCTTTAACGCCAGAGACTATATAAGCGATTGCCAAACCCAGGGTGACCGGGAGTAATAAGGTGGCAACAGTCCAAATTACGACATTGCCCATAGTGGTCCGCAGAACTGGCTCGCTAAAGAAATTCAAATAATTGGTCAAGCCCACAAATTGGAACTCAGTTAAACCTTCAGAATTTGTAAAACTTAAATAAAGGGTTTTGCCGATTGGATAAAGCAAAATGGAAAGAACTGGAAGTAGCGCTGGAATAAAAAAGAGATATGTGGTTGCGCCAGACTTTGATTTAGACATGATCTCCTAACTAGTCGAACTGGCCGAGAGCGCTAACTCTCGACCAGTTCGATTCTTAACTTACTTTAGCGATTTAGGACTTGCCGTATTTCTTTGTCCAAGCTGCCCACTCCTTATCGGAGAGCGCAGTCAGCTCATCAGCTGTCTGCTTGACAGACTTAGTTCCAATAACGAATGCGCTGAGGATTTCAACGCCACCTTCGATGAGAGGAACTGGACCTGACTCCCAGTAACGCTGAATCAAATTGACCTTATTCGAAGATACATACTTCGAAAGGCCCTTAATTACTGGATCAGCTACTGGAACCTTCGGATTTGGAACTCCGTCGCCGCTCTGATCAGCCCAGATTGCTTGAACTGGGAACTTGAGCCACTCACGAAGAGCCTTCTTAGCAATAGCAAGATTCTTGCTTTTTGCTAATGCTCCGATAGCGCCAGACTCAACAATGATTGATTGAGTCTTAAGAGCTGGATTGATGTTTGGAATTACGAATGCGTCATAATCTTTACCTGGTGTCATACCGGTAGCGATAATGCTTCCGTTATACCAAGTTCCGAGCGCAATCATTGTTCCTTGATCAAGTAGTTTCTTGGATTGATCTCCCCAGAATGAAGTATCACCTGCGGTGAAGTAGCCAGCATCGAGCATTTGCTTCCAACGCTCTAGAACTGCAATCACCTTAGGATCGTTGTACTTCACTTTATTTGAAGTGAGATCGAGATAGAGCTTTGGATCCTGGCTGATCAATAGTTGTTCGAACCAGATGAATGAAGGCCACTTTCCATCTACTGATGAAGATAGTGGAGCAACTTTCTTATTTTTCTTAATTGTGTCGAGGACATTGATGAACTCATCCCAGGTAGTTGGAACCTTGAGGTTAAGTTCTGCAAAAACCTTCTTGTTATAGAAGAGTGGCCAATACGAAACTCCGTTAGGAATCGCATATGTCTTGCCACCGACCATGAATTGCTTCTGAAGATCAGCGGAAACATCGCCAGCTTTAATGGCATCCTTCCAAACATCAGAGATGTCGGCGAAGAGCCCACCCTTGGCACCATCAACCATTCGATATCCAGACCACCAAGTGAGCAGATCAGGACCTTTACCGGTCTTTGCTGCTTGATTCAAAGTGTTCTGATAAAGAGTTGTGTCTGCATAAGTAGATGGCTTCAACGTTACATTGATACCATCTTTAAGCCCTGCACTTACCGCAATGAATCGTGAATCCCAACCATTCTTATCGTGGTAAAACTTCAAGACTGTTGTTTTTGAAGCTGCATTAGCAGGCAATGCTGAACCAGCTAAAGCCGCTGTGCTAACAACAAGTGCTGAAGCTGTCGCGAGAGCTATACCTTTCTTACTCTTAATCATTTATTTCCTTCCTAGGCTAGGGGTCAAGTCACCTTGACCAGCAAAATGAAAGTATTTGAATCACTCATTGAAGTCAATAGAACAACGCAACTATTATCGATTTTTATTCAACCGAAAAAAGAAGATAACAAATCTTTATAGGTAGCGTTGCACATGATCCACTCATACTTGTCGGACAAGAAATATCAAAGTAGTCTGAGTGGAATCAAGCAAACTTCAGTAGTACCGCTCCTACTCCAATTCGTTCCATAGATACTTCAACCTCTCCATTCGAAAGTGACAATTCGCCAAGTGGCTCACCTAAGAATGATGCTCGTTGAGCGCTTGTGAACTTTTTATTTACCTTTAGATTTAAGGTAATTGGCTCTTCTGCGAAAGATTGCAATCGCACAAGTAAATGTCCCGATTTGGGTGAAGTTAATCCAACTGCTCTCACACGCGCATCGTTAATTTCGAATAGACCTTCTACATCAATTGACTTGCCTGAGTTAGCAGTCGATAGTGATGCACGTATAGGGCGTCCAGTGCCAGCTGAAATTCGTGTGCCTAGCGCTGGACCAGCTCCCTTACCTTTCACTGCGGATACTCCTACGCTGTAACGGAAATTCATTTCAAAACCTTGTTGGCTTGGAAAGTTTGTATCCCAAATGTTGTTATGGAACCACGAATAAACTGTTGCAGGTTCGGGATCACCCATAGTTTGTGGGAATGGCGCAAATGGCAGCGCAACTCCACCGAGCTGAATCAAAGGTGCGTCGTGAAGAGCAACCGCAACGGCAATCTCAGAATCTTCAAAGGAGACCCATCGGCGAGCTGCCTGCATGTGTAATGCAGAACCAGGAACACGTGGTAACCCAGTGCCCGTCATACCGCCTGATACTTCAACTCTCGCAGTCGCAGCCTCAAGAGCGAATGGGAAAGCAAAGAAGCCACTCTCCTTGGTCATCGTCGCTTCTTTGTAAATACGGTTGTTTATATCTAAACGATCTACGCCTTTGCGAAGTGTGTATGTACTTCGAATCCATGAACTACCTTTTGAATACGATTCAATCGTTATCCACTCTTTGACCGAATTTCGTCCCCGATCAATAACAACGCCAGGCTTATTAAGGTTTCGAGTTGCCAAAAGATCCAAGCGAAGATTTCCTTCGGTTCGACCAGATTGATGGTTAAAGCCTCCACTCGATGCATATTCATCGTAAATGTGCGCATTGAATCCAACAACGCTATCTTGACGGACAATTTCGCGCTTCAGCGCCTTTGAATAGATTGAAGTCACAGAGGATGTTTTTGCATCAAGGGTTACTTTCATGAATTCGTTCTCGATTACCAGTTCACCACTTGTTGAAACGTCACTTGCATTTGCTTTATCTGCTTGGTGGATATCGAGCCGCACCACTCCTAGAGGCGGAGCATCAGGGAGCAATACATGGACAAATCTTCCCGCATTTCTGTGCTTGGGATTTACTTGGCTTGTCTCGTAAAAATCAAGCTCCTTCTTTGTGCGGCTATCAACAACTTTAATCGAAGTTTCAAGCGGAACCTTGCTCTCCGGAAGGAAGAGCACCGCTTCATCAGTACGATTCCAAATCACAGTATTAGTCATGTAATAGGAAGCAAGTGCATCTGGGGCCGGAGCAAGAACTTCGCCGAGATGCGATGAGGCGCGATCAAGCAGAACTTCTCCCTCATCAGTTGCGTTAAGAGCCTTGGAATATTTCCAGTGCCACTGTTGGTCTCCAGAATCCATTCCTTGATCGCCAATTGTCCAAGGATTTGCTGCTCCCCACGTGTGCTCATCAAAGAGCGATGCATTGCCATAGACCACTTCAGAGCCCTTGGTGATTGCAGGTCCTTCTGGAGATCCATAGAAGCTAGCTATTGCACCTAAAGTTTGTGCATCTGCTGCAGTGATTTGAGCATCGCGCACCATCGCATTTGGTCTAGCGCCCGAACCAACTCCCTCTACCCACCAATCCGTCCAATCACCTTCGATAGTTTGGATTTGTGATCCAAGACGACTTTCTGCCTCTTCAAAGAAGTCTTTATTTGTAGATAACCGAAGTTTTGGATATTCCCATGTTTCATTCCAGCGCTTGACTGTCTCAGCCATGATGTAGCGAGGAGGTGCGTTATCTGCAAATTGTCCTTGAATACGCATGTGCAATACATCCCATGGGTACGGCTTGCGATGAATTTCTGCTTTATCTACAGCCCAACCAAAGATTCCATCTGGATAGGGATATGCATGCTCTGACAAAGATTGTAAATAAGCTGGCAATAAATCATCGACCCATTCATAACCATCGTTAAAACCAAGCATCGGACCTTCCATGTAGGCAAGTCCATGTGGCGTATCGGTAACCCAAACCAAGACACCTTTACCGCTCGGGCCTACCCAACGGAAGAGGCGTGGTTGATCTTGGCCACCCACTAAGTGTGGAACAGAACGTCCCGCCCAATTATGAGCGACCGAAAGGTATTTGACTCCATTTTCTGCCATGGCATCAGTAAGTCCCACTACTGTTCCTGGAACGTCAGTCTGCATAGCAGCCGGAATTTCTAGACCGTATTGCTTCTTTACTTTGCTCGCAAGGCGCAATAACTCATGTATTTCATCTGTTGAGCAAGTTTCTGAGTGCAAGTTATAAGGCATAGCCGTCAATTCGATACGGCCTTCTTTTACTCGCTTTACAAATTCATCGATTTTTTCTTGAGAGCGCACTTTGGTCCACTCATCAAATGACCATAGGGCTTCTACGCTCCATCGGAACTTCGCAGGTTCCGGCCAATTATCAGTGCGCTCAATGAGATCCAAACATGAGTCAAGAAACGCGAGATGCTCTGCAAGAACTCGACCTTGTGGATCGGTATAACCAATATCAAGATGTGTGTGATGCACTAAATGCATTGACCAATGACGTTGTGGATTTACTTTGACATTAACTTTAATATCAGATTTTTTCTCGAAACTTAATGCTACTTCTTGTTCTGTGGTTACCTCAGGAAAAAAGACACGATAACTTCCGTGCGGCGCTTCTTCGCCTCCAACCGAGATGATCTCTCCAGAAGATGAAGAAATAATTGGCTTGCCGATCAAATCAGTTACGTTTTTCCGATTTGCAGAGCGCACTCGGATTGTCTGCATTAACCGTCCATCACTCCACTTTTTTATTAGCGGCTCAACGGCAACGTAAAATGTCTCATCACCGACCTTGAATTGCTCACGAATTGCGCGCTTACGCAAGTTCTCTCGAGCTAAATTCCAATCTCTATATCCTTCATGGGAGTGAACAAGTGCTCGAGTGGTCAATTTAGCCTCCTGAGTAGAATTTAGTTCGCCGTGACAAATCTCCTAGAAGGCTATGGGATAACATAAGAAAAAACAACAACGTTTTGGGTGACGCTGGATTCAAAAGTAGAGACGAATTTCGTTGTGTAGCTTGTATGACAAGGGTGATAGAAAGATAAGTCGCCCTATAAGCCGGATGTTTGTTTACATTCCCTGGACAAACACAAGACTGCCAGAATCGGTGAGCTCGTTCATTCTGATGTCTCTGTATGGAGCATAGTCATCTGAGTCGTACCACTCTTCTGCCAAAGCCATGCTTGGGAAGCGCAGCACCGCTGACCAATTTCCTTTAAAAGTTCCTTCTTTGGTGACTGGAGTGTCAGATCCTGCAATCATTTCGATACCCCATTTTGCGAGGATCGGAAACACTTGCTGGGCATAGCGCTCCATGAACTCTGCTTGATTTGTTATGTTTATTTGAACTAAGCCATAGGCAGGCTTTATCTCTTCACTCATTTTCCATATCTCCATCTGTGGGAATTGCAGGACGGAGAAACACTAGGCCAGTAACTTGCATTTTGCAAGTTATGATATATCTTTAAAACCTGAGCGTCACTTACCCACATAGTTCGAAGGAGTCATCTCATGGCAAAAAGAGTTTTGGTTACTGGAATCACGGGATATATTGGACAGCATGTCGCAGCTGAACTTCTTCGCCAGAAATATGAAGTTGTTGGAACGGTTCGCTCCTTAGCAAAAGCAGCAAATACCAAGGCCGCTCTCGCTTCACTTCCCGGTGCGTCCAATGTGAAATATGTTCAAGCAGACGTACTTTCAGATTCTGGTTGGGCTGAAGCAATGAATGGATGTGATTTTGTCATTCACCTAGCTTCCCCATTTCTCTTGGCTGAACCCAAAGACGAAAATGTCATGATCACCCCTGCTGTTGAAGGTACAAAGAGAGTTATTAAAGCTGCAATAAAGGCAGGTATAAAGAGGGTGGTCCTTACCTCATCTGTTGTCTCAATGACTTCAGGTCGACCAAGTGGAACTTACGGAACAGATTCATGGTCTGACGTGAATCAAAATATTGGTGCATATGCAAAGAGCAAGACTTTGGCAGAGCAAGCAGCATGGGAAACGGTTAAGGGAAGTTCCATCGAACTTGTTGCTATAAATCCCGGTTTTGTACTTGGACCATCTTTAGGAACTGCTGGTGACGGCACAAGTGAGGCAATGATCGCAAATCTCATTGGAGGCAAAATGCCTGCAATTCCTGACATCGCTATGGGGATGGTCGATGTGCGAGATATCGCCCGTCTACACGTTGCAGCACTTGAAGCACCGAAAGCAGCTGGGAAGAGATTTATTGCAGCTAGTTCGCAACCAGTTGCTATGGCTTACCTAGCCGAAACGCTGAAGAAAGCTGGATATAAAAAGGTACCTTCTCGCAAGGCCCCTAACTTCGCCATCAAACTCATGGCTCTCTTTGATCGTGAAGCGAAGGGAATGGTTCCTAATCTCGGCGTAAAGATCGCTTACGATAATCACGAAACATTTGAAATCCTTAACTGGGAGCCGACGCCTCTAGAGATAACCTTTACCGAGATGGCAGCAGCTATCTCTAAGTAAGGGGGCGAAGTGGCGAGAAAGAAGGCGAGCCCTGTTGAGTGGCGCTCTGAATGTCCCATTAGCTCTGGGCTAGACATCCTTGGTGACAAGTGGTCTTTGCTCATCGTGCGCGATCTCATTACCTTTGGAACTCGTACATATTCTGAGTTCTCTGAATCACCAGAGAAAATTTCTACAAATATTCTTGCGGACCGACTGAAATTACTCACGGC
>Ga0214917_10007647_pt1 | contig 10869 bp, 14 predicted proteins | sample LL_1208_BB_MetaG_FD_177983 | JGI IMG/M metagenome (GOLD analysis project Ga0214917, IMG submission 177983) | Freshwater microbial communities from Lake Lanier, Atlanta, Georgia, United States - LL_1208_BB | ecosystem: Environmental > Aquatic > Freshwater > Lake | place: USA: Georgia | collected...
TTTTCTTTTGGAAATTTGTGAGTGTTCAAGAAGATACAGCCCTTGTTAATCTCATAAATACTTATACACAAGGGGTATGGAATACATGTAATAGTCTCACTGAGCCTGAACGTGAAAATCTAAAAAACTTTATTGATTCTTTTGTGAATGTAACAATAGTTGAAGACTCAGCAACACAGGCGTTAGTGGTTCGCACGGCATTCAATTCAAATTTATTGTTGAATTCATGGCTATATGTGGGATGTATTTCAGGATTCTTTTTCATTTTTGCACTTACAGCATTATGGAGAAAATTACCACTTCGTTGGAGGTATATTTTTATTGAAAATATAGTTTTAGTAGCACTTCTTGGGGCATACGAATGGATGTTTTTCAGCACAATTGTTCTGAAATACCAGTCTATCAGTATTGCGGAATTGGATTCACAGATATTTAGCAAGTTTCAGGCACTCTGCTGAGTTCAATAAAAAATGATTTCATCAAGGGAATATTATACGTGTTCAGAATGGATATTCACGAATGGCGTGTTCAAGTTTATAACGAGACAAAGCAACTCTCACCAAAATGTAAAACTGAAGAGAGTCAGAAATATGTATATACTTCCTTTTATATATTTCCACTTATATACAATCATACATCCATTGAGGTGACTCCAGAGGATACAATTGTTGCTGGATTGCGTTTGAAGTCAAAGGGGATGAATCCATTGTTACTGAATTTTGCGAACGATATTCATCCTGGTGGAGGAGTTGAACATGGATGTGGTGCGCAAGAAGAGTCTCTCTTTCGTCGTACAAATCTTTACAATACACTTAAAACCACTTATTATCCAATAAGAGCAAATGAAGCGGTATATAGTCCAAATGTGACGGTCTTTCGTGATACGGAGAAGAACCAATACACTTTAATAAAACCAGAAGAGCTGAGTTTTATCGCTGCGCCTGGATTGAATCGCCCACCTCTCACAAAGGATGGAAATCTGACCCCAGAACAGGAGAAATATTTTGAGGAGAAGATTCTGCTCATCTTTCAGGTCGCCAAGAAAAATCATCATGACTCTCTAGTTCTTGGCGCCCTTGGGTGTGGCGCAGGGAAATGTCCTCCTGAACATGTAGCACAAATCTTTAAGAAAACTTGTGCTAAATTTAATGGATTATTTGCGCATATAACATTCGCATGTTACAGCCGTCCAGAACAACCTGATACAAACTTTACTGTTTTCTCCAAAGTGTTTTCTTCTAGGCATAATTAGTATCGTAATTACCAGTTGTATCACGGTTGATGTTTACTTTTGTCCAATTGGCGCACGCATAACTCCATGTGGCGGGATTTTTGTCTGTCCAGGCACCGTGACCCTGAGCATACGCCAGAATATTCTCAGGAATACACGAGGATGTGGGATTGAAGCAGACTGGAATTTGGAGTCCCTTTACTTTCTCACCGTATTTTTGTGACTCTTTTTGACCAAGAGTATAGTTCACTTTCTGAAGTGCCGCTGGACACGTTGCTTGTTCCTGACGTTGAAGCGCATCGCATCGTTGCTCACCAGGTTTTGGTGTACCGTTCAAGATACAATAACGGGATTTGTCTTGATTATCAAAATCGGCGCAATTGTACCCATCCATATCTGTTCCGTACATACAGCATTTACCAATGGAGGCAAAATGCGGCAGCGCAGCAGGACACAATGTATCCTGATTTGTTTGATGTTGCTGAGTTATAAGGGAGGAGCACAGAGGGAGTGTGCGTTCAGGATTTCGTGGGTCTTGACTTTTTGGGACAAATGCGCACAAGTCATTTTCGCCCTTGGACATACACGTGTGACTAAATACATTAATTCCGCCCGCGCAGCAGAAACTTTCCCCTTGACGGTCATTGAAGAAACGGTATCCTCCAGGACAACGTGGAGAACTCACGACTGGGACTTGAAACCCCTCAAGCGTTTTAATAATCTTTTGTACCGGATTCTCCTTTGACGTCACAATATGAAATACAATAAGTACAACCAATGCGCTTATTATAATTGGTAAAAATGGGATAGTTCCTTTCATTCCTTAATTAGGTTTGCGACTTTTGAGGGAACTCATATAATTTAAGAACAGGCAAATAATGTGAGAATGTTCCACGCCAAATAAAAAACGCGATAAACGCACAGAGGATAATACCTATCGTCACGCCGAGAATTATACCAACAATACGTTCAATATCACCGGGTTTGATTGTCCCATCATCGGGTGTATCGCCTGAAAGTTCAGCGGCCCTCTCTAATTCTTTTTGTAGTGTGGTCTTTTTCTTTGTTTTACCACCAATATACACCTTGTCGTTCTCAATATCCGTCTCTGGGTCAATACGATAGCATTTAAGGGCGCTAGTACTTTTTCCACCTTCGTCAGCGGGCTGTAGCGATTCTGAACCTTCCAACGTAATTTCAGCGATGATTGTGAGAAGTCGTGCGGCGCGCGCAGCGGAAATGTCTGCGAGAGGTTTAGGTGGTCCTTTCAAGATGGATTTATCACAAAGCCCATAGAGGCGGTCAAAATCCGCAAACGAAATCTCAACAGGATCCAATACAACGTACCAATTTGTGGGACGCGCAATAGGGGCACAGACGCTATTTGGACGCAGGTCCAGCGCGCTTCGTCCATCAATGGAGGGTCCAGGATAGGAGAGTATTTTTGAATCCTCAGGAATTAGGCTTGATAAGACGGGACGTGAACTTGTAATTTGACCGAGAGTATGAAAGTACGCAGAGCCAACAGCATCTTTTGTGAGAGGTACAGAGAGCGATGCATATTTCCCCAATTCTGAAACATGACGGAACTCTACTACAAGTTCCGCATCACATACTACTTGATGTCCGTACAGACGATGAAGTCCTGGAAAGCATAAATATGTAGCGATGAGGTTGTAACGCGCACCGTTTATCACAAATTCCGTGGTTGGATTCTCATTCACGACCAAACCGAATATGTTTGGAGTACAGGAGCCCGTTCCAGGAAGTTTGCTAGACAAACGAAGTGTACAAGAGAGACATGGGGGTAGTATTGATGGGTCCAAAGTTGCGGGTGTCCAAACAGGTGTTTCAGAACAAGAGAATATTGTATCCGTTATACTCATCTTGTTTTGTACTCGTATATTATCAAATGGGCAAATATCGCGGCGTACTGTATTTGTATAAACTTACCGTGAACGAGTTTCCTAATACGGGAACTCCTACAGAATCGCCGTCGCTCACTTCATCGCAACCATTGTCGTCGTCGCAATTTCGGCGTTTGAATTGTAGCGGTAGTTGGACCGGGTTGATACCATCACTGCGTGTGTAGTAATTCCAGCGATTGCGATTGCTATCAATACTACGACCGAATAGGGGGAGAATGGTACGCGTTGGGCTTCCGCTTGTTTCCGTTCCACCGGGTGCTGTTAATACACCTACTTGTTGAAAAGCACCTGGGGCGCCACGTGTGTAGGAATTGACTGGAAGGGCGCCGAGTCCCGCAGGAATAGGAAAGCCATTATCGGCCGGTGTATTGTACGATTGCTCGGGGGGCATGGGCGCGAAACGCGGATCGGCGTTCACAGTAATTGCGGGCCTTGGTGCCTCCGTCTTCACAACAACAATTTGCGGCTTTGGTTGCGGTTGCTGCTGTTGTTGCGACTGTTGTTGCGACTGTTGTTGCGACTGTTGTTGCGAATGTAGGTAAATGATGCCTGCTACGATAACAATCGCCAGTAAAAGACCGAATAGCATTGTGGAAGTATCCATACATAAGAAACCAGGGGGGCATACGCCGGCGACGGCACCACCAATGCCGCCACCCATCATTTTAAGTCGTCTGGGCATCCTCTGACTTTGCCTGTGATTTCAAATGGTGACGCGCAAGGTCCATGGGACTCATCTTAGACATGAATATTCGTTCCTTCCACATTTCAATATCCATGAGTCGTCCAGAGGTGCGACGAATAAGCGTCATGATTCCATCCAGAGGATTTATCTCTTTTCCGTCTTCAAATCCCTCTTTGAGCTTTTGTCGTCGGAAAAACAGAACAATAAGAACTATAGTCAAGATAGTTGTTATTGCTAATATAAGGAAAGCATACTGTTTCATTTTACAAAATCGGAATATTTAGTTTGCGCTCACTTGACCCGCACCGAAATAACTCTGGAACATATTCATCATCTCCTTACCGTCTTGAATGAGCGGCTTCAGTGTTGAGAGTGTGCTCATGAGTTGCTTTTGTGTTTGCATCAGCTCTTGCGTATCCTTCGTCATGGCGTTTATCTGGTCCGGTTTCAACGATTTGTAGGCGTTCATGAATGTTGTTCCAGCATCCAGATGGAATTCCTTGTCGTCCTCCTCATTGGGACCCTTGTACTTCTTACCGAGTTCAAAGAATTCGGCGCGTTCTCCGTTATCTGGCGGGGGCGCAGATTTGGCCTTCTTTTTATTCTTTTTCGCCTTTTTCACAGGTTTATCCTCAAATTCCTCATTTATTTCCTTCTCCTCTTCAGCATCTTCAAATCCTTCATGAACCATTCGTTCCTCTTCCTCATCGGCATCTTCAAAGCCCTCACTGACCGGTCGGGAATAGTAGACGGCGATTAAACCAGCCAAAGCACCAGAGATTAGCGACACAGACAAATCCTCTGTGAGAGAGAATAGGATGAGCGCAACACCGACAGAGAGCATAATGGCGCTCACCTGTGTGCGATAGAACATGTACAGCGCGGCCGCAGCGGCGATTCCATAGGAAGCATACAAGAGCGCATCATCTTGTTTCAGTTTGGGCATCTTTGTTAGAAATTTAAGGTATTTTGAATCCATCTCTACTTTATGCTAATAAATCACTAGCCGCCTTGTACAGACCAAATAGGAGTGCTCCCAAGAGAGAGATAGCGGCCAAACCGAGCCAACTGAGTTGTCCACCCACACCGTAGGCCCATGAGGCGTACTTGGCGATTTGTGTATGAAGTGCCGGGAACGACAGAGCAAAAATCAACGCAAATACAACAATTGGGTCTTGAATGTATCCGAGAATAGTAGACCAAATATTTCCCTTCTTCTTTGGACGAGGTGCCTCCTCTTCGTCAACAGGTACGTATTGAATGGTGGGTGGATTCGGATTGTACATCGGAGGAGGCATATGCATAGGACCCGCTTGGGGCATTCCAGGCATAGAGCCCATAGGAGGCATCATCGGCGGCTGCTGTTGTTGCTGCGCTACAGCAGGTGCATCAATATCTTTCAGAATCTCCTGCATACGAGCGGCATCCGCTTGATTCGCGACATTTCCCGTCTCCAAGTCTTCCAAACTCGTTCCATCGCTCATTTTGTTCTAACGGGGCGTCTATTTCGGGGCACTTGAAAATGCCGCAGTTTAGTTGAAATCCGCCCAAATAAGTGTATCCACTGTTCCTTCTTTCGGACACGGAACGGCTTTTGGTTTGAATTCAACACATTTCTTTCCAAATTGATACACGTTTCCACGGATATCGCTCACAGGTGGGCCACGGAGCACAACGCAATCAGGACCCTTACACAGGGGACGAAAGATGGCGGCGATTCCGAACCCAATCAACGCACTAATTACTGTAGGAAGCCCAGGGACGTCCATGATAGTCATCCAATCAAACATTTCCCCTATTCATAGTAGGAGAATGAAGTTTTTCAACAAACTAGAGTTTTTCCCATTATTGATGGGATTCACTCTGGGTATTTTTTTTGTCTACATCTTGAAACCGGCACCACTTGTTATCAATAAATATCCAAATCTTGATAACGTGAAAGAGACTGTTTACAGAGACCGAAATGGAACATGTTTTCAATACGATATTACTGAAGTGGATTGTGATAAATCCGAGGATAAAATTAAGCCTTACCCACTTCAATAGTGCGGTCGGTCGCATTGTTTGCCACCAAACTCGCCAATTGAAGTTCATTCACCATACGCCGTTCGTCCTTTGTACGATAATCAAGGACCATGCGGGCTAAACCTTCAATAGATTGGACTTCGCGATGCTTATATTTAGCCTCGCGATACGCCTTATCAGCAGCAGCCACGCGACGCTGCGCGGTTGCGACAGCGCGCGCATTCTCCGCGGAATGTTCTGCGTTCCAGTTATCCACTGCGACGAGATAATCGGATTCAGCGTGGGAAAATTCAGAGTACAATTGGTCGTTGATATGGCTTTGTGCGACTTCCAATTCTGTCGCTTTTGCTGTCGCTGTCGCCCGGAGTTCGGTGTGTGCGTCGTCATTCAATACACGAGCCGCATCCACACCGTACAAGTGAGGTATTCTCTTGGGTGCCTCATCGGGATTTTTGGGATTTCCTACTTGAAGTGAACCATCCATTCCAATACCGACACCAGGTCGTTTTCGTTTATAGGCAAACAACCATGTATCCAAATCCGTGATTTCCATAGCCTTCTTCGCCATTTACGGAGGAACAATAAATTATCCTTAAACAAAGATGGACATGACTATGGTGTATGTTATGATGGTGGTTGTGGCGCTTTTTATGGCGATTCTGCCGTTGGGTGTATTTATGGGGCTCGCACAGGCGTTGGAGGTCGCCTCCACTGATACACGTCTTTTGGTTTCCTATATTCTGGTTGCGCTGATATTTAGTTATGTTCTCAGTCTTGGCGCATTTGCGTTGATTCAACAGCAGAATTGTAAGAAGGTGAATATCAAACAGGCCGCAAGCAATGCGGGAATCAGTTTGGGTATTCAATCAGTTGTTTTGTTGTTGGTACATTTTCTTCCTTTTTTAAGAAACATCGTTTCTGATTTGCTTCCAGCTGAGACTGACTTGGCTATCAAAGACAGTATCGGGTACAGTTATTTTAGTGCGTGGGCTGCGTTATTTGGTGTCGCGATTGGAGGAACACTCTCAGGCGTGTGCTAGGTCGCCAAAGGAGGGCGGAGAGGTACCGAAATAAACAAACTTGGGTGCTCCAGTTGTTTGGGGTTGTACGATATAATAACCGGGAGCGGGGGTCGGTTGCGGTGTTGCCGACACAGGGGCTGCGATATTCTCAATCGGTTTGTGAGTAGGAACCGATAGCATTGCTAATTTCGCAATATAGAGATTTCCCACTGTCGCTGCTGCGTAGGAAATAATGGCCCACACGAAGGTGAAGAGCCAAAATGGGAAAACGGTGCGAATTCCACTGCTCCCAAGGCCAAATTCTTTCCATGAATTTTCACGAAACATTAGTTGAGGTCGGAAATACAACACGGCGGCTACACCGATGATGTATATTCCAAAAGCAAGCATCAATGTAGTCATCCCTTAATTTTAGAATAGAATTCCATAATAGGTAGATGAGTTGCGCGTCTTTTACCACTCAACAACTCAAATGTAAAACAGTATTCCGTGCTGGTTGTAATAACGATATTTCCGAACAAACGGGTCCAACTGGACCAACGGGTGCGGCTGGAACAGCCGCAAATACAGGCGCAACAGGCGCAACAGGCGCAACTGGACCAACAGGATACACAGGCCCTCAAGGAAACGCAAGCAATACGGGCGCAACTGGCGCAACTGGCGCAACTGGCGCAACAGGTCCTACAGGACCAACCGGTGCAACAGGTGTGACGGGCCCTACGGGAAGTACAGGCCCTACGGGAAGTACAGGCCCTACGGGAAGTACAGGCCCTACGGGAAGTACAGGCCCTACAGGACCAACCGGTGCAACAGGTGTGACGGGCCCTACGGGAAGTACAGGCCCTACGGGAAGTACAGGCCCTACAGGACCTACAGGACCATCTGGTACGACAGGTGTGACGGGCCCTACAGGTGCTACAGGAAGTACAGGTGCGACAGGTGCGACGGGTCCTACAGGCGCAACAGGCGCAACAGGCGGAATAGGTCTCGCTGGAAGTTTCAATATGGGAAAAGTTCTTCGTGTGGATAGCGTAAATGGTAACGATTCAACCGCTTCTCCTGGCGGAAGTCCTTATTTAACAATACAAGCCGCAATCACTGCTGCTACAAGCGGCTTTACAATTTGGGTTCTTCCAGGAACATACAATTTATCAGCAGGTATAACGATTCCCTCAGGTGTTTGTATGCGTGGATTGAATACTCAAACGTGTACTATTCAAATGTTGGGTGTAACAGCCAATACCAATCTTATCACAATGGGTGAAAACTCTCGTGTAGAAGATTTAACATTGAAACTTACATCAAGCGGACATTACACATTGCGAGGTATCTATTACACAGGTACAACATCTGTAACCGCAAAGTTGCGAACCTGTGTGCTTACAGTGGATAATTCGGCAGCAAGCGGCACTGGAACATCCAATGTCTATGGTGTAGAGTGCGCTGGAACAGGAACGCTTGGCCCCGCGTCATTCTCTTTCAATGCGATTAAAGGCTCTACAATCAATGTGTATTCCAACGGCGGTGGAAACAAACGCGGTATTCTGATTTCAAACACGAATATTCTCACAACACGTGATACAAATGTTTACGTCGCCCAACCGACAGCCCCAACAACGGCGACAGGTTCATATGTAGGAGTTGAAACGGCTGATTCCAATAATACAGGTTCGGTTCAATTACGCTCTACAACTATTGGTACTGTAACTCCTACGGCAGGACAGACTTACACAGCATCCGATGTTCTTCAAACAAATCCAGCGACAGTCACAAATCCGACCTACTTGGCTACAGCAGGTATTCAGATTGGTCCAGGAACAGATTTGGTGACTAAAACGGCGGGGCAAAAACCAATTTCAACATATGTATACCCCACAACTATTTTGTATGGATGCCGAGGTACAATTTCAAATACTACGGCTGGCTGGTTATGGCCTGGTACACTTATTTTTCAAAACTCGTTTCCAAAATATCCTGATGTGAGCACACCTCCCGCTCATTACAGAGCACAACAGGCATTTATTTTATCAGGTATAACAGTTTATTGTAATACAGCACCTGGAGGAGCAACAAATGCGGTAATGACTGTATGCCGAAATTCAGACGGGACTACTACAGGTACTTATCCTGTTACACCAAACGGAGCCACTTCGTATTCGGTCACGTTGAGTGGCGCGAGTACAAGTGTTTCATATTACAATACTTCTGAGAATTTCGGACCGCAAGATAAATTAAGTGTCTATTTTCAAACAAATTCTACAGCCATAACGGATGTATTTATCCAACTTGATTGCTTTTAGACTTTTTCAGATTTAGACCAACGAACATTTCAAACGGGCATTAAATGCCCGTTTGAAAGGGTTGTGTTGCGTCTAGGGGCCGAGAATATTCACAACCGGTATCCTGAAAGGTGCCGGTTGTGAATGTTCATCGGTCTATAATTTTATTCCTAAAACAAATAAAATTATAAAAAACATTGGTCTAACATACATTATGAAGGCGTCCCGTTGGACCCATATCGGTCGTCTCATCCTCATCTTGAGCAGCACGATGTAGTTCACCCTCTTCCATTCCTGGTTCAGCAGCCGCAAATAGAGGCGCATCCGCATCGGCTTCAGCGGCGGGCCCTATGATATCGTCGGCAAACTCTGGTACACCCATCGCAGCGCGTTGTGCCCGCTCAAATTCGTACATATCTGCGTTATAACGGAACAAATTTTGAGAACCAACAGCCCAGTCGCCGATTTTGAGTTTCTTCTTGACGAGTTCCAATTTGCGCATCTCCTGCTCCTGTCTGTCCATCTTGGCGATAAACATGTTTTTCTCTTGTTCAACGCGCGCATTCACCTTGGAGCGAATCTCCTCATCACTCAACATGTATTTGCGTGTATAGGATCCACCCGTCGCCATGGTATTGCGTATCCAGCCGGCGATAAATCCACACGCCTCCGCCGAAACAGATGACGAGGGACTATCACCGTACCAGATGTTGTCTATACTCACAAGCGACAGCAAAGCGCTCTTCACGACCCATCGCAAAACTAAGGTATATTCATCAGGTGTAAAGCCGATTGTAGGGCGCAATTCCAATAGGAAAATCTTTAGCAAAGGACCCAAGAACGCAGAGAATCGTTTCAAAGCCAATTGAATCACGGGTTTCGCCGTATCTGAAATCTCATCCATCCCCTCTTGCGTCGTCTTTGTGATATTACCAAATGTCTCCCAAATCTTCAACAGCGTCTGTCGGTGATTCTCATTCACCTTGGGGAACCATTTGTAAACAGGAATTGTCTTCAATGCGTATCCATTCGCAATCTGCGACGCTCCCACTACAAATAAATTATTGAGAGAGCTCACAATGCTATGGTACGAACCCTTCTGTGTAATCACATCAAACCCTGAGAGCGCTTCTTCTAATCGTGACGCACCAACAAGTGTACTCAATAGGTCTCGTAGGCTCGTGGAAATCTCTTGGTATCGCTGCGCAAATCCGCGGATTGGTCCGAGGCGTCCCATACCCGTTAATTTCCCACGTTCAATGGCTAGCATCGCGCCAACGAGCAATTCGTAATCGGCGGAAATCTTGGCGTCGCTACCAGCCAACAGAGGCGGAATACGATTTTGTAGGATGTCCAGGAAAGCACGAATCTCCACGGGAACCGAGGGCGCAATGAGGCGTTTCTCCTTCATCTTGTTATCCATAAGTTGGAAACTCTCCTCGTTAATGATAACACCCTGTGCCGCGAATGCGCCGAGAGCAAGCCGCTCCCGTTCTTTGAGTTGCGCTTCAACCGCCGCTTCGTACTTTTTCGGATTCGCTTCTGAAATGAGAGCAGGAATCAAATACACTAGCTCCTCAGGCATATGGAAATTACAGTTTCGGCAGACATATTCTTCATTGTATTCGTGGGGTGCGCCATAGCGACGACCCGCGTGGCAGTTCTTCAAGAACAATTTGTAATAAGTGGATGCATCAGG
>Ga0214917_10007648_pt1 | contig 10865 bp, 9 predicted proteins | sample LL_1208_BB_MetaG_FD_177983 | JGI IMG/M metagenome (GOLD analysis project Ga0214917, IMG submission 177983) | Freshwater microbial communities from Lake Lanier, Atlanta, Georgia, United States - LL_1208_BB | ecosystem: Environmental > Aquatic > Freshwater > Lake | place: USA: Georgia | collected...
ATCAAAACCCTATGCCAAATTGATTACCAGCGTAACTGATCGACCAGGCCATGATCATAGGTATGCAATCGATCCAAATAGAATTACAACCAAATTAGGTTGGCAGCCCCTCCATAATTTCTCAGAGGGGTTAATTGCAACAGTGGCTTGGTATTTAGAAAATCTTGACTGGTGCGAAAAGGTGCGCGCTCGTGCTGGTTATGATGGAGGGCGGATTGGAACCAATAAATAATATTCTCTAGTTGTGCTCAAGGGGGTTGGTGGTTTTGAATTTAAAGCCGCGTCGCAGCCAGCGCAGGGGAGCGGTTACTCTCCAGCTCAAGGTTTTATGTAGTTGATTTAAGTATTCCCGAAGCACTGAAATTTTATATTCAAGCTCTTTAATTCTCTCCGCAGAACCAAGCTCCTGCTGCTTGCAGCTAGCAACTTCTAGTTTCAGTTCTAGAAGCTCTTGATGTTGTTGAGCAATTAAATTACGATCCTTTTCTTGGTTTTCGATAAATTCATTGATTTGTTTGTTTGCGGCCTCGAGTTTTTCATTGGCTTCCGCGGCTGGAATTGCGGCTGGAGCAGCGAGCGCTTGATTGTAAGTAAATTGCCTTAGATACTCTAAAGACGGTGCCCCAGTTGCCATTATTTGATCGTATTTATCGATTATCCAACCTGGCAAGGGGTCAAAAATTGAATACAAATTGCTTGAAGTAAGTGCACTTTTGCTTTCAGTTAGTTGTTTGTATAATTCTTCGCAATAGCTGGCTAACTTCGTTTTATCTAGTTCTTTTGAGCTTGATCTTTGCAGATTTGGATCGATTAGTGAGCGAATATTTTCATATGAATTATTTATGACTGAGGCTTGCAATGAGTTTGCATTGGTATGTTTTTGCAAAAAATGTTCGATAGCATTTAAGGAGCTATCCCCTGCTGCATTGCCGTTATTGGGAAGCAGGTTTTCATAATGAATTATCAAATCATTAGCTTTCAAATAACGGGAGGCATGGCGGTTGTAGAGCAACCACAGCATCAAACCTCTCTCTTGGTCCATGCCATCGCGCACATGTAAGGAGCGGGCAACGGCCCAGGGATGGCGCAAAGAGAAGGCCAGTGGCGTTGGCTTTAAGAGAATGTGCAGGAAGGCGCCATAACTAATTGATAAACGTGGATCTTTATCAACCCAATCGTTTTGAGTGGCGTAATCAGCAAAAAGCACTCTTGCAGGTATTAAGTGCTGGATCCTGTCCCCAAAGCTCCATGCCAATGGTTGCAAAGGTGGACGATCCCAGCTGAAGCCGCTTTGCTTGAGTATGTTGTCGTTGAATTCACGCAGGCGGCTGCTTTCAAAAAATCCCCTTGGATTGTCTACAACTGCATCCAGATCGCCCGTGCGTTTCTCACCTAAACAATGGCTGATGATAGAAGCCAGTAAGGAGGTACCCGAGCGGTGACAACCGATTACAAACATGGTTTAGGCTCAATCAAAAATAATAATAACAGTGTGCCATTGATACTGGATTTTGGAGGCCTCACATTGCGGCCCCATTGGGAAGATCAGAGCTGGATTGAATCCACACAGGATCTTTGTGAAAATCCTAATTTGCTTTTGAATGAACCAGTAAACGTAGCCATATACAATCATATTTTTTACCCTGAGGTATACAAAGAATTAGTTGAGGCTTGCAATATATTGCCTAAAGCTTCTCACTTTGTTACCACTGATTCGGTTGATAAAGCATCAATAATTCAAGCAATGCATAGCCGCTGGAGTTGCCATAGGGATATAGAGATTCGGGTAATGCCAAACCGTGGTCGTGATCTAGCGCCGTTGCTTTGTGCATGGGGTATGGAACCAGCTCAACAGCCGCTGGTGTTGCATTTGCACAGTAAGGTATCTAGCTATAACCCTGAGTTTGGTACTTCCTGGCGGCAGCACATGCTGAAAGAGCTGCTTAATAGTGAGCAGCGTTGCACAGCTTCAATCATCAAGGAGGGATTGGGCCTTGTTATTCCATGGCCCCATCCACTTGTTGCGCCATGCTGCCATTGGGGACCAAACTATGGCCGAACAAAACTGTTGCTAATGCAGATGGGCATGGAATTAAAACGTTATCATCCGCTAAGTTTTCCTGCAGGTTCATTTTTTTGGTGCTCAGGGACAATCTTAAAACCATTGCTTGAGCTGGGTTTGAAGATAGATAATTTCGCTGCGGAACCCATTGGGCAAGATGGCTTTCTTCCCCATGTTTTAGAAAGATGTTTGGGTTTTTTGCCCTATATAACAAATCAATCAATTGCAGTTATGGCAAGTGCAGAATATAATTCTTGTAAAATAGTAAGATTGCCAAATCCTTTTAGTAAAAATATTAATTACTATGAAATATATGAAAAATTATTAGAGCTGTATTTGCAAAATCATTCTGATTTATTTGGCGGCCAATCATTTCATATGAGCGGGCCAATTGATTTTGGCCCATAGCTAATTATTGTAAGCCTTTGCTTTTTAAAATTCTATCTAGGGCTTCAGTTTTATTTTGATTTGGCATGTTTAGGCGTTTTTTCTGGGCCCGCATGAAAGCCCGGGCTTCCTCTGCGCTGATTTTGCCTTTTTCTACTAACGGGATTAATTCTTGATCTCGCAAGCGGGTGAGATCGGCCGAATCCACTGGCTGATGCGAGAGTGTAACCCCTGCTTTCAGCTCAATTGGAGCAGTTGTGGGGCTGCTTGTTTTAGTGCTGCAGGCCGTTAGGGGAGTGATGGTGAGTGCTAGGGCCGTAAACAGTGCTATCCGGTGAAGCTTTGCCATAACCTTAATGGAAGTAATCTGATTATACAAATCAATTTAGACAGGCTTTTCTCTTGATGCAAAAATTAGCGATTTATGCCCCTGCTGCTGGACTGGCCCTTCCTGATCAAGCCTTTGGTAAAGACGTTGCCAATCTTGGTTTGTATCAAGCCCTTGCGGAGTATGCAGATTTGGATTCGCTATCTTTCCTTACAGCAGAGGCGATCTCGCAAGAGCAATTAAATAATGCTTTATTGCCAAATGGTGGTAAAACTAGGTTGCAAGTATCTGAATTGCTTGATTTCTACGCTCCTTCTAAAAGTGGGATTTTGCTCAGGGGGCAGCCTTATATTGCAGAGTTAGCTTGGTTGCGTGCAGCATTTCGCAGTAATAATGCTTACAGTTTATTGGGTTTAATTCACACGTTGGCACCACCAATGGTGAGAGAACAAATTGGCGCAGTAAGTATCGCACCTGTTCAAGCATGGGATGCCTTAATTTGTACATCTCCAAGTGTTTTAACTGCAATGCGTAATATGTTTGATCAATGGGAAGAGTATCTGAGGCAAAGATTTGCCGCAGATACAGTTGTGCGCCCCCATCTACCACTTATACCACTTGGTGTTGATATAGAATCGCAGCAGAAAGCAAGAGTTAACGCTCATGCTCGAAAAATTATACGGCAAAAATTACAACTTTCTGATCAAGACATACTCGTGCTTTGGGTGGGTCGCTTATCATATTTTGAAAAAGCTTTTCCGCAATCAATGTTTATTGCCTTGCAAAAAGCAGCTGATTACAGTGGAATTAGTTTGCATTTTGCCATGGTTGGCTGGTTTCCAGCTGGTGAGGAAGATCATCGTTTGTACCATGAGGCTGCACAAGCATATTGTTCTAGGGTTCCTGTGCATTTTCTTGATGGTAGAAATCAAACTTTGTTGAAACAAACCTGGGCAGCAGCTGATATATTTTTATCTTTAGTTGATAACCCCCAGGAAACATTTGGGCTTTCACCTGTGGAAGCAATGGCCGCTTCTTTGCCTGTTGTGGTTAGTGATTGGGATGGTTATTCATATACTGTTCGTGATGGTTTAGATGGCTTTTTAATACCTACCCTTTGTGGTATTGCTGGGGGAATAGGTGATGAACTTGCGGCGCGCCATAGCATTGGTTTAATTAGTTATCAAAATTATATTGGTGCTGTGGCACAGCACACCGCAATTGATATTGAAGCCGCGGCTCAAGCTATAACCAAATTAGCAATTAACCCAGCACTGCGTAGATCGATGGGCGCAAATTCTTTAAGTAATGTGCAAGCCCGTTTTGGCTGGCCCATAATTGCACGCCAGTATCATGATTTATTCCTTGAGTTGGCGGAAATTCGCACTATGGCCCCTGGCCAATCCCTAAGGAAACTTCATCCATTGAGGGGTAATCCATTCGCGGATTTTGCATGTTTTGCAACGAGCAATTTGCACTCGCAGGCAATGGTTAGATTAAATAGCGAATTAAGTAGCTGTTTAGGTTTGCTTGATAATCTTACAAGGCTTGATTTGGTTTATGGGGAATGTCATGCAGATTTGGCTGAATTGCGAAATTTATTAACAGATCTAGAAAAAAAAGGACCCCTTCACTTGCAATCCTTGCTTAGCTGCTATCCAACTGAACGTTATCATTCCCTTGCCATGGGTGTTAGCTGGCTTGCAAAGCTTGGTTTGATAAGCTGGCAGTGTTAGTTGACCTAGCTATGCAGCAAGCTGAAAATTATTACCGCGATCACATTTTTCTGGCAGATTTGAGGGATAAACCTGATCGCAATCAACTGAAAATTTGGCACGAACATCAACAAATGCAACTCAAATTTTTGATGGGCAAGGGTTTCTCTAGCAGTACAAATATTCTTGATTTAGGTTGTGGGCCAATGCGGCTCGGATCGGTATTGATTCCGAAACTTGTTAGCGGTTGGTATTACGGACAAGACATAAATCCTGAAACCATAGCCTATGGTTTGGAAGTTTTACAAAATTGTGGAGTTGAGTCTAGTGCTAATTACACATTATTTTCTTCCGATAATTTTGAACTTGATCGAGTTGATCGCAAGATAGATATTGCATTTTCTAATTCACTATTCAGCCATCTCAATCTTAATTCTATTTATACTTGCTTGTTGCAGTTGAGTAAACGATTAAGTTCCAGCGCTGTTTATTATTCTAGCTTCTTTAGTGTTCCTGCCGATTCTTCTTGGCTAGATGTTCAAGCTCGCAGTAAATGGGGTAACCAGTTTTCAACTTTTTCTTTTCAAGATCCCTATCATTATCATAGCTCTCTTCTTGAATCTGTTGCCCGTGAGGCTGGATATCGAATGGATTTAGTTGCTAACTACGGGCATCCAACCCAATCCATGGCTAGATTTTGGCGAAAACGTAATTTGTGGTTTAAATAACTTATTAGTTTATGATGATTGGAATCTACTGTCATCACACTTCTATTTTTCCCCATAATACTGGTATTCAGCGATGCGTTAGGGCAACTGCAACTGCACTTCATAATCAAGGTGAATTAATTGCACCACTTGTATGGAACGCAACTTCAAATTGTTTTGGCTTAGCTGGTCAAGATGCTATTAAGCACCTCAGTTTATGGGGAGGGCCTGCGGTTGATTCTTGGTGCCTAAAGTTGCCAACTAGAGGCAGTTGGATAGTGGTGATCGAACTAATTAGCGGACCAAATCAACCATCTCAATCTCTGCTCAGAGCTAGCGCAGATGAAAGCGGATGGAATTTGTTAGCTATTTTCCATGATGATATTCCATTAAGTTGGGTTGGTGTTTCAGCAAAATATCACAGAAAGTATATGCTTGGCCTTGCTGACTACAATATTGTTTTAGCTACCTCTAGTTCTACAAGAAATGCTTTGGAAAATTTCTGGTATCAAAATGGTTTGTTATCAGTTAAAACTAAATTAACAACGCTTCCATTGGCAGCTGAAATCCCGGCTGTAGCGCGCAAATATTCCCAAGGGTTAAATTTATCAGAATCTTTACGCTTGCTCTTTGTGAGTTCGCTAGAACCCAGAAAGAATCACGCTGCCCTGTTTAAGGCAATGGCCTGGCTTCAGGCCCACTCTGAACTTTTCTTTAATTTAGTTTTAGTTGGATGGCCTAATGATTCTCAAGTTCTAGCCAAGCTTGAGCGAGCGCAAGATATTGGCTTGCCTATTGTGTATGAAGGGATGGTGAGTGATCAATATTTGGTGGAACTCTATGCAGATTCTAATCTTAGTATCTATCCTTCATTATTAGAAGGTTTTGGTTTGCCAGTTTTAGAGAGTTGCTGGCTTGGTACACCTTGTATTACCTCAGCTGTTCCAGCTCTACTCGATCAGATAGGTGTTACTGGTTGCTTTGTGCTTGATAAGGTCGATTGGTTCTCGATTGCCACTGCGCTACTCACCCTGCAAAAGCATCAAGATATCCTTGATAAATTAAACAAAGATGTTAATAAAATGGAGCTTAAAAGCTGGCGTGAGTATGCTTCAGCGTTGCTATTTAACATCCAAATATATAATATGTCATGAAGTTTGATCTACCATGGTCTAAATTGTGGGTTGTGGGATTAGCACAAAACTGTGAGGAACACTTGCCAGCAGTTTTAGCCAATATTGAAGCACTTAGCAAGAAATTTAGATCAGCACAGGTGTTAATATTTGAAAATGATAGTACAGATAAAACCGTAGATGTTATTAAATATTTTGTAAATCATGATTTTTATTTGCAGGCTACTAGTTTTAAGGGTTTAAATGAGCGCATCCCTGTAAAAACATTAAGGCTTGCCCATCTCCGTAATGGACTTATGGATTGGCTCAGGCAGCATCGCGCTTTTACTGCAGACAATCTTGTTCTTGTTCTTGATTTAGATAATGTGAATTCATTGCAATGGAATTTAGATGATTTTGATAGGGTTTTGTGCTGGTTTGCGGGTGTTCCATCTGCAGCTGGTGTATTTGCAAATCAACTTGGCCCCTATTATGATCTTTGGGCATTGCGTCACTCGGTTTATTGCAAGGATGATATCTGGGAAAATTTGATGAGATTTAAATTATCAAACCCTAGCCTAGATAGCAATCAGCTCTATGATCTTGTTGTTAAGCCTCGCCAGCTCAACTTCAAACTAAATCAATCCCCTTTTGAAGTGGTTTCAGCGTTTGGAGGATTGGGTTTTTATAAGGGTGAATGGTTGGCCTGCCAGCAATCCCAATATTGTGGTGAAACTACATTATTAATAAAACAAAAACAAAAAACAAATCTTGTTCGATGGCAGATAGCAGAACATGTTAATTTTAATATAGGCTTACGTGCTGCTGGTGCAAGCCTTTGGATTCACCCAGCTTTAATTAACTGGAATACAATAGATGTTGCGCACGGTTTAAATTTGAACCCAGAATCGTGGCGTCATATGGCATTTTAGTATAATAAAAATTTTAGTTTCTCAATTCCTCAACCATTGCCTTAACTACTTTTTGCCAATTGCCATTTTCTGTTTGGCGAAATAAGCGCAAACTGCTATACCAAGGAGTTGTGCAGCTTTCTAAACCCCAACGCCACTCAGGTATCCAGCGGAGAGCCACCCATGCTGGAACCCCAAGTGCACCGGCAAGATGCACAACTCCACTGTCTGCGCTTAATAGTAGGTCGCAATTTTTAAGGATTGCAGCTGTATCACAGAATTCCATTGTTGCTGTAACTTCCGCCTGTCCTTTAACAAAATTAAGACCCTGATCTAGTTTTAGTTGATCACTGCCTGCACCTTTCTGTATTGATACAAACTCAAGATTTTTTACATGTTTTAACGGCAGCCAATCATTAAAGGCCATTGATCGTCCGCGGGAATAGAGCGATCTCTCATGGTTTGGGTTTCCCTGCCAGTGGAGAGCGATTAAGCGTTTTTTGGGATCTCTTTGTATCCGTTTTTGCCAATTTTCCACATCTGCTTGTTTGCAATTCAGATATCCATTTGCATAGGGCGGGATTCCATTTAGGGCTGGTAATTTTTGCCCTATATCCATTAATGGAAGCCAACAAGTGTTTTTGCTACTATGTTCTTGAGAAATAATTTTTTCTATCACATTTTCCAGTGCCCCATATCTATTTAATAAGTTAACCAATGCTGGCTGGCTCAGTAGTGTTACCTCATGCCCCTTAGCTTGTAAAAGCATTGCATAGCGTGCAAATTGAATTGTATCCCCGAGGCCTTGCTCACTCATTAATATTATTTTTTGGTTTTTCTTTAGCTGCCCTTTTAGGGGTTCCCCAAACGCTTGAGTGAAAAGATTGTAATTTCCTGGTTTTCGTTTGAAACGAGCAGCATATAATTCCCAGCCTTCCCGCTCGTTACCATTGAGCAGTAAATCTTGGGCTAGGTTGTTTGTTGCTGCTAACTTGGTTTGTTCGTTATGCGGTAGTGCTAAACATTGTTTGTAGGCTCGTATTGAGGCATCGATTTTACCTTGCTGATGCAAACCTATGCCGAGATTAAACCAACTGATGGCCTCTTCGGGATCAAGTTGAATACCTTTGCTAATTATCTTTTGCGCAACAGCTGGCTGCTTATCTAGCATTTGAGCACCTCTATTTACCCATTCACTAGAAGACCAGGGATTTTTATGGTCCATCTCTACTTGCTCCTTTGTGTAGCCATGGGATCCTGTGCTCAGGCGATTTTTTTTGGTGCGTATCCTCCTTGCAGTGGTCCATTACTGGAATCCTGAGGGCGGAGGCCTCCATGGTTCTCTGCGACCCAACCCTCGACCTCGAATTGAGGCTTTCCAGCAGCAGCTCCTTGCTTTGCAACGCCTAGGGGGCCATCAGGCCCAACTAAATATGGCATCAATGGCAGCGGAGCCAGCGAATAATCTACTAAAGCATAGTATTGATATCAAGGTAATTACCGATGGGGAACATCACATCTTAAATCGCCTCGATGAGCCTTATCGTGGATTGTTCCAAATGGTTATCACCGAGCCCTCCAGCCCCAAGCATCTTGGCTTTGAGGCCCAGCGCTTTCTTGCTAGTAGGCTCGATCAAAAATATGATATGTATGTTTATTTTGAAGATGATCTAATTGTTTTAGATCCCTGGTTTTTCCATAAGATCGAGTGGTTCCGCTCGCAAACCGGTGATGATTGTTTAATTCTTCCCCATCGGATTGAATTAGCACCTCATCCCCATGCAGTAGATCGTTTCTTTATTGATGGTCAGATGCCTGATAATGAGCTTCGGATGGTTGTTCCTAATCCTGAAGCAGCAATTGCGGCCCAATGGCCTGGAGGAACTCTTTATTTTGAGTCCCCAAGGAATCCCCATGCTGGCTGTTTTGCACTTAGTGCTAGCCAGCTTCACCACTGGAGTATTCAGCCCTGGTGGCAAGATGGAGATACATCTTGGATATCTCCATTAGAAAGTGCTGCCACCCTAGGCATAGCAAAAACATTTCGTTTATTTAAGCCTGTAATGGCTCAGGCCTCATGGCTTGAATTGCAACATTGGGGTCAATCTTTTCACTGCTTAATTGGCGATAAAGTTTCAACACTTGCCCAGCAAAATCTGGATGAGTGTGTCAATACAGGGCTTCCAGATGATCACCAATCCCACCATTAATTGTAACATCTATTGGTTTTGATATCACCAATGCCTTATTTATTATTTTGCTTACTTGTTCCTTGATTGTTTTTGTTAATAGTTTATCGTATGGATTGGGCTCGTTATTTAAGCGGGCGATTCTAAAATTGAGTTGGGCAGCTGCTAGTTCCGTGAAACGATTTGTTTCCCCTAGTAGCCGATTCGAACATCGATTGGAGCACTACTTAATCTTAACTTAATCCAATCCCTTGCCATCGCTAGGTCATCGCCGAACAACGGCCAGCAAGAATGGTTGTTTGTCATGGCTTTTATCTGTGCGCCTGCTGTTGATTCATCAGAATTTTCCTGGCCAATTCAGGCAACTGGCTCCTTATCTAGAGCAAAAGGGCCATGAGTTGGTGGCAATTGCCTCCCATAGCAGACCGATAGCACTCCATGGCAGGATTATTCGCTACGCAGAGCCAACGAAATTTGAAGGTTTACCCAATGGTAGCCAGATTTGGCACGAGGGCTTAGAGCGTGCAATGCGGGTTGCCCGCATTGCAGAACAGTTAGATAAGGAAGGATGGCGCCCGGATCGAATTCTGGCCCATTCAGGTTGGGGCGAAACACTGGGAATTAGCCAGATTTGGCCTGAGGTTGTTCAAATTATTTGGCCTGAGCTATGGGTGTTGCCCCAGCATGGCGGTTATGGAGTTGATCCCCTTAAGCCAGCGGCTGGGTTAGCTGCTTGCCTGGAGCAGTTAGGTCGCAATTCATTAACCCGAACTGCTCTAGCTGATGCGAGTAGCTGGGTGTTGCCCACTCGCCATCAGGCAGAAAGCTTACCAGCAGAGTTTCAAAGCAATCGCTTACATGTAATCCACGAGGGAATTGATACCCGTTTAGCCCACCCCAACCCAGAAGTTAACTATGAAGTGCGTGGTGTGCAGATAAACCGAAGTGTGCCAACTATCACTTTCGTAAACCGAAATCTTGAGCGATTAAGGGGTTTTGATTTATTTATGCGTTCTCTACCTGCAATTCAGAGGCAGCACAAGCAGGTAAGGGTTGTTATTGTTGGTGATAATGATATGGGTTATGGGGGTGGAGATGCAACTGCACCGCCCCTACGGCAACGTATGCTTGAGGAGCTGCAAGGGCAGCTTGATTTGGAGCGTATTCACTTTTTGGGTAGGGTTCCCCACCCGGCGCTAATAGCGATTTTGCAAGCAAGCTGGGTGCATATTTATCTTAGCTATCCATTTATAATGGGCTGGAGCCTGCTTGAAGCAATGGCTTGCGGCTGCTGCATTGTTGGCAGCGCGGGTATGCCTGTGGCTGAAGCAATTGAAAATAATGTTGAAGGCTGCTTGATACCCATGGATCAACCAGCTGTTTTGGCAGAGCAGGTGTTGCAATTGCTGAATGATTCAAATTTACGCAACAGGTTTGGCGCTGCAGCTAGGCAA
>Ga0214917_10007649_pt1 | contig 10864 bp, 10 predicted proteins | sample LL_1208_BB_MetaG_FD_177983 | JGI IMG/M metagenome (GOLD analysis project Ga0214917, IMG submission 177983) | Freshwater microbial communities from Lake Lanier, Atlanta, Georgia, United States - LL_1208_BB | ecosystem: Environmental > Aquatic > Freshwater > Lake | place: USA: Georgia | collected...
ACTGATGCAACATCAATTGATCTAGATGTGCTAAGTGCCACACTAGTGGCATCAACGTTGAGTGTGTTTTACAGCAATGGTCAATTGTTTAATAGAAACACTGCGGGATATTGGTCGCCAAATGCTGTGGGCAATATTGTTTCCACTGTGGCCAATTCAGTTGTTATTCGCAGCAATGCAGTGGTGGCACAGGTAGTTAAAACTATCAATTATAACACAGCAGCCAAAACTTGGTCTGTGGCCAATACAGGACCAGATATTAACAGCAACAGTTTTACTTTTTCCACTCCTGTTATCAATAATCAATTCAGTTATTTCCAACCTTTTGTCTACAACGATATCTATGCAAATTTGAATAACAGTTTGCAGGTCAGCGTTGTGGAATCTGGTGCCAACGGAGCTAATGCTGCCAGTCTAAGTGTTACCTATAATCCTGCACAGATTTTAATTAAAAATGGTTCCGCTTGGACTCCTAACATAGCCAGCAATGGATATGTGCAAACTGTAGCTAACATTTCTGTCACGCAAAATGCCAATAGCATAGCATTTTTATCACAGAATTTCGCCTATGACACTTTATGGAATAATTCATACAATGGTGGAAGTATTAACAGTGTTGATAATTATAGTTTTGCTAGTTTTTATGCAAATGGTAATTTGGTTGTTTCGGGCTCTGGAACATCTACTGTAGATTTATTATTAATAGGCGGTGGTGCAGGCTCTGCGATCACCACACCAGTATCTCCAAATAATTGGGGAGGTAATGGCGGACAAGTTCAATTATTCAGTAACATAACAGTCAGTGCGGGAACTTATCCAGTCAGCATTGGTAGGGGTGGCAGCATTCTAGGTGCAGCGGCTGCAGGCAATACAACCATTACCATTGCAAACACCACTTACACAGCATCAAGTGCCACCATGACTGGAATTACCAACGGTGGCTATGCCAATAATGGCGCGGGCAGCGCACCTAATGTCACAACAGGATTAGGTGGTATAGGTGAACCAGATCCATGGAATCAAATCAATTGGTTACAGGTGCCACCCGGATTCTATGGTCAAAATATCTATGATGCAAACCTATTGGCAAGATTTGGCGCAGGTGGCGGCAGTCAACTGTATGGCAATTTGATACCGGAGACATTGAACGGAGCAGTAGGTGGCGCCGGCGTAAGTTCCACATCGGGTGGTAATAATATTGGTATTCTTGCTTATAACTATAATTCCAGTGGTCGACTGGTGGATGCTGCCAGTGGAATTTATGGTGGTGGTGGAAAGGCAAGGACTCCGCAAGCTGGCACAGGCACCAGCACCGTAAATCCAAGTTGGGGCCTTGCTATTGTAAGACTGCAACCAAGTAGCAATAACACTATCAGCAACAGCAGTTTTACAAATTTAAATGTAAGAAACCAACCCTCAGGAATTTATGCCAACTTGTCAAACAGCAATTGGGCTGTAGCAACTAACACCAGTTTAAGTGTTAATGCCAACACAATCACAAGTTCTACGCCTATAACCAGTAATCTCAGTTTCACACAGATTTACACATACGCTGATACAATTAATTCATTAAGCAATCAATTGAACTTGTCAGTGCTTGATCAAGGCCAACAAGGTTCACGCGGTTTTGTGCCATTGGCCTATGTGGTGACCAGCAGTGATCCTACCAGTTTTTCCAACGCTCAGTATACCACAGCATTCAGTGCGCCCAGGGCCAACACAGTGGCACCAATTGGCACTGGATTTGCTCCTATCACTGGTGACACTGCACAGTTTATCTATACCACAACCAATGCTTTTGTGGTTAAAACTTTCAATGCCAATACCAATGGTTGGACCACAGCCAACGGACAAGTTATCAGTGGTAATCTAATTGTGACAGGCACAATTACTTCTGCACAACTAAACACCAATGACATCTACACTTTGAATATTCAAAGCACCAATGCCAATATTGGTAATGTTAACAGTAATGGTTTTTGGTTACAAAGCAACACAGGTGATGCTAGATTCGGCGGCAACACCAGCATCGGCAACAATTTAACTGTGGGCAACAATGCTACCATTGGTGGCAACTTGTTTGTTAGTGGATTAATTACCACTGGTAACCTGAACAACAACACAGTTAACACAACTACTATTACCGCCAATGCCATTAGTTTCTTTGCTGCTTATCAAAGCAATTCAACATTAACTTACGCTAATGTTGCGGCAAATACTTACTATCAATTATCGAATACTGTAAGCATAACAACTTTGGTAGCAAATACTAAAATATTTGTATCGGGTCAAGTTTTATTAGATTGGGTAGCAAATGTCGGCACCACGCCGTCACAATTTTCATATACACCTTCTATTCGAATGTTCGATGGCAGCGTTGGTGTAACATATACATTGACTGATCAACCTAAAAACACAACAGATCTTTCGGCAAGTCCACCGTTAGTAATTATTGAAGACAATTATATTGAAACTGGGATTAATTTAACATTGTCCAATGTAGCAACTTATAATTTTGCATTATTTACATATTGGCAACCGTTAACGGGTAATATTAACAATATAGATTTTTTGGTAGCAAGTAATAGAAGATTAACCGTGCAGAGTTTAAAACGATGATAGTAGAACACCAAACGCCATTTCAAGATATTAATGACGACATAGAAGTCAACATCGATATCTTAAAAATAAAAGCTAGGGCAACCCGAAATTTATTATTAACCTTAATAGATAAGGTAAACCCAATTCGTTATGCAGAATTAACTGATGTGCAACGAACAGAGATAGCAGAGTATCGTCGGGCCTTGTTGGATGTGCCCACACAATCCGGCTTTCCCACCACCATCAGTTGGCCAAGCCAACCCAGTTGGCTTTGACACTAAATATTAAAATGGACGAATAAGATGGATGCACCAGACACAACAGTAAGCCCAAAAGAAACTGAAGAAATAATTTCGATCATGACCAAATATTTCACCAAAGCCACAGGCAGTGAAGGTCAAGCTCGCCGTATGGTCAGCCGTGTGGCTGGCGTGGTCAAACAACAAGGTGCCAATCTAGTGCATTTGGGTAACACAGTATTTTTGGTCATGGTCACTGCACCTGGCCAAGTGGAAATACACACCATGACCATGGAACGCGACAGTGGCAAGTTGGCCAAAAACTTTAAAGATCTAGCTGCATATCTAAAAAATATCGATGTCAAAACTGTAACCAGTTATGCAACTGATAACAAAATGGATGCTGTGGTCAAAAGAACACGTTTGCCAGTTCAACGTCACGTTGAAAAAGCAGCAGATGGTAGTGATGTTATAACATACGTAATGGAGATTGCATAATGCCAGCAGCAGTAGTAATAGGTGGATTAGTAGCTGTAGGCGCAGCAGAAGCCATTGGCGCCGCGGCCATTACTAGCATTATCGGCGCTGGAGCAGTCAGCAGTGTGGCTGCAACCGCAGTGGGCGCAGGCATTATCAGCGGCGGACTTACTGCCATACAAGGTGGCAGTGCCAGTGACGCATTAAAAAGTGCAGTCATGACAGGTGCAACCAGCTTTATTGGTGGAAGTATTGGCCAAGCATTGAGTTCTGGTAGCAGTGGTGTCAGTAATCTTACTGATGCTGAATTTATTGCAGCTGACGCAGCACAATTGGCACAACAAGGCCTAGGTGCTGAACAAATTGCACAGAATTTAACCAGCTACGGTGTAAATGAATCCATGGCCACACAGATTGCCTTGGATGCATTTACCGGAATGGGTGCCGCAGACATTGCAGCAGGTTACGCCACAGCCAATCTGTTCAATGCCACAGCAGGCATGAGCATTATCAAACCCGATGGTAATAAATTTGTTATTCCCAATGATTGGAAGCCAGTTTCAACCGGACAAGGCTGGGTTGATAGCAATGGTTACATATTTGATGCCAGTGGCACCATGGTGGACTTTGCTCAATATCCTCAGGGTGATTGGCTACAAGTGGATGCCAATGGTGTGGCCACAATCAATGGACCAACCAATTTATTCCGCGATGTTCCTAGAATAGACATATCCACACCCACATTACCAACAGCTGGAATATCCACTGGCGCAGAAAGCGTTAGCATGATACGCGGCAATGAGGTATTATGGAATGGATCATATGATGCTGGTTCTGGCCAATATTTTGACACTTACGGCAATCCAATTAATAGTCCATTCAACGCTGATGCTGGCATGCAGGTGGTTTCAAATTCCACTGGTCAAGTTTTACAAAGCGATGCATTGCTTGCTAGAGATGCCATGATACCAGTGCAAGATGCATCAGGCGCTACTGGTTATTTTGATCCAGCCACTGGCCGGGTGTATGATGCCAACATGCAATTACAACCTCCCACTCCCACTCAGGTTGCACAGGCAGGTCCTGGCACACAGGTAGCCAGTTCGCAACCTTTTCGGGTAGAAGTATCCGGAGCAGCAGGCACAGTGGAAGCACCAAGTTACGTAACTGGTCCTTTAAGTGAAGGATCTAAACTGGCCACACGAGCTGAAATTGATGCAGGCCTGGCCAAATACAACACTGCATCCAATGCTTGGGAAGTTACAGCAACACCTGTTCCGTTATCACCCATAGTGCCAGTAGACATACCCGCTAGCGTAGCAATACCAGAAGTAGTTGTCACAGCACCTAGCATAATTCCTAGTCTACCGGCTGCTGAAACAGTGGGCGCTGGATTGGGTGGTGCAGTCAATACTGCTTATAGTCCATTAACAGTTAGTGGACCTATAACCCCTGCTGATGCGGCAGTAGGTGCAGTATCTGCTCCGCCAGTTACACCTACTACAACATTACCAGAAGTGGTGGTTACGGCACCTAGCACGTCTACAGGTCAAACAGTGGGTCAAACAGTGGGATCAGTTGCACCTGCAGCAACCACACCAACTGCTGTTGCACCCAGCACACCAACTGGCACAACTGGCACAGTTCAACAAGGTCCTGCTCCAGGCATTAACAATGCCGGCAGTCCTGCGGTCACAACCACAACTAATCCGGATGGAACATCTACAACCAAATACGCAGATGGCACATCTACAACTACCAGCACTGATTATAGTAAAATAGGTGCTGCAATAGGCGCAGCAGCAGCGACTCCTGGTCCTGTTATGCCTACTATTCCTACAGTAACAGCAGGACCATACACATTTGGCACTGCTACTCAATTGACTAATCCAGGAGTCAATCCAGGATACCTAATGGGTGGCATAGTAAGACCTCAAACAGTGGGCGCTACCCCAACACAAACACAATATTATTGGGGTGGCCGTCCATTGATTACAGATATCAATCAATTGGGCACTTGGAATACAGCCATTCCAACCACACAACCATATGGTGCGGCATACGCAGCAGGCACTGGCCCTAATCAATTGAATCTACAAGATACAATTAACGCAGTGCTAGGACGAGGTCAAGCTCTAAGCGGATATCCCACAGCAACAACACCTGTTGCACCAACTTTATAAAAGGTTAAATATAGTATGATTAACGGAGAACAACAATGAGTTTCGGAAAAGGGTCAGGAACCTCTATACAAACAGCACAGCCAACAGCAGAACAGTTGGCTCAAATTAAGGCTCAAACAGAATTTTTTACCGGCACTGTTGCTCCAACTTATCGTGAAGCAGTGCAAGGAGCTTCAAATTTATACCAAGCAGGAGCTCCTGGTGTAACACAAGCTGCTCAAAATTTAGCAGGCCAAGCCGCTCAAGCACAACAGACATTGGGCACCACTGGTGAAAGTGCATTGCGCACTGGTATCAGCGGGTTAGAAAATCTATTTGGTGGCGACTATGAACAGCGTCAATTGGCCGCTGCTCTGGCTCCTGCACAATCACAATATCAACAAAATTTGGCTGGACTTAACGCACAGTATGGTGGTGCAGGTCAAATTGGCAGTGCTCGTCAAGCATTTGCACAACAACAGTTGGCTGGACAAACACAGGCTGCACAAATGCAAACCGCAGCTGACGTGGAAAGAAACGTAGCAGCACAGAGATTGGCCGCAGGACAGTCACTGACGTCAGCTGGTATGGGTGGATTGCAACAGGCACTCAGCGCAGCTGGCACTGGTGTTACAGCCGCATTGACCCCACAGGATTTATACAGCAAATATGCTAGTGTTATCTTTGGCACACCTAGTGCCAGTTACAATCCAAACTTTGCTGGCACAGGTGGTATGGCTACTTCCACACAATCTAGCAAATTTGGTATCAGCATTTAAGGATTACACATGGCCATAGACTACGGACAATTAGCAAACCAATACTTTACCAGACGAATGGACAGTGCCATGCAGCCTTTCACTGACACTGAAGGTTACTTGAACAATCGTCTACAACAACAGTATGGTGTTGGCCTGGATGAAGAAGGCAATGTAAAGCCTCGTTCTACCACAATTACCAACAACGATGATGGCACACAGACCATCACTACCAAAAGTGAATTAACACCAGTAACACAGCCTGTGATGCAGCAGATGCCGCAACCTGTTCAAACAGCAGTTGCGCCAGTTGCGCCAATGGAAGTCAACGTTGCTCAACCACAATTTATGCAACAGCCTGCTGTGACCACAATGGCACAACCAGAAGTTGTTCAAGCACCAGCGGTTCCTGCACCCATGACTATGGCAGCACCTGCACCAATGGCTGCACCTGCTCCAGTAGCTCCAGTAGCTCCAGAACCTGTTATGGCTGCTCCAGTAGAACAACCAGCACCCATGCAATTACCACAAGCTGGACCAGGCGTGCAAGTTGCAGGTCCCATGGTTCCAGGTGCTGTGCCACAAGCAGCACAACCTGTTCCAGTTGCTCCACAAGCACAACCTGGGCCAACAGCAGTGGCTGCTCCAGCAACACAACCTCAACCACAAACACAAGCAGCACCAGAAGTGCCTGTTTGGAGCAGGGCATTACAAGATTCACAAGGCAATGTTACAAAACTGTATGCCATTGCCGGCAATGAATCATTTCCAAAAGAAGTGCAGGGTATTGCCGCGCAAATGGCTGCACGTTTGACCAAAGGCGAATTGGATCAACAACAAGCTGGTAAAACCATTGAAAAATGGTTAACTGGTGACAAGACAGCAGCCAACGATGTGATGCGTGATCTCAAAAGAGAAGAAGGCAGTTACGTCAAAGCCTATTTGTTCAATCGTTTGGGCTTTACAGATTTGGCCAAACAGGAAATGCAAAAGATCAGTCCAGATACTAAAATTACGCAAAGTCAATTGGATGGCAAGCCTTACACCGTGGAAACAGATAGCCGCGGTGCTGTTGTTCGTGCATGGGATAGCGAAGGCACACGTCAAGATGCAAAAACTATTGCCGCAATCAATGCAGGCGGCATGAAAGCCGGCACACAGGCATATGGATTTACCAGCGGTATATACACATTGGCTTCCGGTGAACCATTACAAGCACGTCAAAACTCAATTACTGGCAATGCAGAATTTGTTCACACCATGGGTCCAAAACGTGGCCAAGTGTATGGTGGCACAGAAATTCCATTACCACAACGTGTTCAAACCAGCACACAAGTTGCTTACAATCAGAAACTTATTGACTTTGCCACTAATCCAAGTATTGGTGCAGCTACTGAATTGTTCAAATTGGCTGCGGCAGCTGATCCAGGCGATGGCAGTGAAATTAACAAGGCACGTGCGCAAGTGGGTCGTGTATTGGGCCCACAAGCATTGAGCCAAATTCCAGGTGTTACAGTAGGCGGTGGCCAATTGCCAGGCGCACCTGTGCCAGCAGTGCAAGGTAGACCAGAAATGATGCCTACGCCACCAGCAGCACCAGCAGCACCAGCAGCTCCACAAGTTCGTCCTGCGGCTCCTGCGGCACAAGTTACTCCAACAGTAGCTCCTGTAGCACAAGCAGCTCCGGTTGTCCCAACAACACCAGGCGCACCAGGCGCAGGTGGCGTAACTGGACGTCGCCCAGGTGAAAGTTTTGATGCATATCAACAACGTTTGAAATTAAGCACTAGTGGCGGAGAAGCAGCAATTCAATTGAATAAAGAAGAACGTAGTAACTTCCTTACATATGAAGAAAAAGAAATTGTTCCTAAAGCAGATGCTGGCGGAGCCATTGCAAGCACTCGTAAATCACAACTTAAAGGTCCAGATGGTATTTTAGCCAACCCAGAAATTGTTGGTATGATGAGTGGACAAGGTGGCACTGCTGCTGAAGTTGGTAATATTATTCGCGATTTAGTTACTGGCGCTAGAACAGATGATGAACTAAGTCAACGTGTGGCCAGCTTGGGTCTAACACAACGTCAAAAGGATGTGTTGTATAATCAAATTCAATTGAATCGTCAAATAGCTCCTAAGACATTAAAAGAAAATGCAGGAGCTGGTTCAGTAAGTGACGCAGAACAAAAGGCTAACCGAGATGCTGCAATTAATATAGCTCGTGTGCCTTTATATACTGCGGTTACTATGTTAAGTAAAGATCAGTTTGACAAAGATCAACAAGTTGCTCGCGCAGCGTTCCGCCAATCTAATCCTAATTTAGCAACTGTTCGTGCATTTAATGATGAATGGGGTAAAGAAAAGAGTCGTCTAGATAATGAATATAATCAAATCTATGCAGCTCGTGCTCAATACATTGCCAAATATTATAATAATGGTAATAATCCAGGTGCTATCGTTGATGCTTACAAATATTATCCAGTGCCTGAATTTAATCGACAAACCGGTCAGTGGGATTATGGAACAGATTATGCTCGTAAAGCAGCTCGTCCTAAAATAAGTAGTTTCGAAAGATAAAAAATATGGCCTTTGATAAACAAGCAGCCTTAGCGGCTGGATACACAGAAGAAGAAATTGATGCTTATTTGCAAAATCAAAATACGGCACCTCCTGCTCCATCTACTCCAGTCGAATCCGTAGGAGAGCCCCCAGCGCCTACTACCACAGTAACACCAGCTGGCGAAGACAGTTACATGCCTGGCCTTGCTACTGCTGGTTTAGGATTGGCCAGTGCCGCTGTTCCTTTGGGTATTGGTATCGGTATCGGCAAATACGGCGGCCGCGGGGTCGAAGTTGTAAAAAATCTAATACAAGGTGCACAAAACGTTCCTACTCCATCATCGATGCCTGTTATGGAGCGACCTCCTACTGCTGCTCCTCAACAAATGGTTCGCCCAGTTGCACCAGCAGCACCTGCAGTAAATGCAATGCAAGGCGCACAGGTTGCACAACAAGGCGACAATTGGATAGCAAGAGCTATGCAAATGGCAGGAAAATACGCACCTGCAATGCGAGCAGTTGGGCCAGCAGCAATGATAGGAACAGGTTTGGCTGGTATGATGTATACAAGTCCTGAAGAAATTGCTATACTAAAACAAGAAGAAGCACGTAAACGTGCTGCTGGTTGGAAACCAATCAACGAAAGATAATCATGGACTTAACTAACTTACACACCGTTTTGGAAGAAACATTCAGTGCAAACTTTGTGGCCTACTATCGCAGCCACAGTGCGCACATCAATGTGCTGGGCCGTAACTTTTATGCTGACCATAAATTGTTGAAAAAAATATACGAATACTTGCAAGACAATATCGATACACTGGGTGAAAAGTTAAGAACCACCAGAGCTTATGCACCTGACAGTATTGGTTCAATATTGGCTGTGAGTCAACTGGCTGATGAACCTGTAGTGGGTTCAGCCATAGAATATTTTCTCATGGTCAAAGACAGTTTGGAAGTCATGATTGATCAATATCATGAACTGTATACAGCTGCTGAAGCTGTGGATTATATCGACATCAGCAACTACGCACAGGATCAAATTGGCCAATTGGCCAAATTCCGTTGGATGGTGGAAAGCACACTAGACGACCAAGATGACCAATAATCTAATTGCCACCGTGGAGCAGGAAGGTCAAGACCTACAATTGCATGTGGATTTATGCGCACAGCGTTATTATCAATTGTTGGAAAAATTTCAAGAAGTAGATAATCGTTTGAGCAACATTGAATCCATGATGGTGGAAATAAAAGATAGCCTAACGTCCACACAAAGCAACACTTACCGCACTTACCTTGGTTGGGCAGGCGTGGTAATTGTTGCACTGTTAGGTGCAGTCATACACCTAGTTACCAAATAATCAATAGTTCTCGTTATAGAAATCCAAAATAGCGTCCATGAGAGACGCTTTGTCAAATGTGCCACCTTCCATGCGTTTGCCTGTAATGTCACGAATGTAGATTGCAATTTTATCGGGGTCAGCCAGTTCCACAATTTCAATGTTTTGCAAAACAAAAGGTCGCTTATCTATCATTTTCAACCACCACAATGTTGTCTTCACCAACCACGTATAGACTTTCACCTAGGTGTTTGATCATGACCACATTGCTCCAAATTGGAATAATCATGTCGCCTGTTTGAATGTCGCCAGTAAACTCTGGACCCACGTAAACTACCTGGGCCCATTGGTCTTCATCTCTAGTGCCTCCGGCGAGAATAATACCACTGTCTGTGGTGTCTTTTCGCTCATGTTTCTTACATAAAATGCGTGATTTTATTGTTTTAAGTGTCTTTTTTGTCATGTTTTTTTCTCCTGTATGTCTGTATACTACTTGAAACGTTTCCAAGCAAAACTGCCCCTTATTTTATAGTCTGCACGTTGATGCAGTTCTATGAACCCTTGTTGATCTTGGCGAATACTAGTTGATACAATTACTGGTATTCGGCAAATTTGGCACCACAAATCCCACTGCTGTAGTATTTGAGCCGTTAATGTTACACGGGTTCTAAGGGGAAGATTCAAGGCCATATGCACAAAGGCTGCTTCAGCGCATTCTTCTCTTGCATAGG
>Ga0214917_10007650_pt1 | contig 10863 bp, 10 predicted proteins | sample LL_1208_BB_MetaG_FD_177983 | JGI IMG/M metagenome (GOLD analysis project Ga0214917, IMG submission 177983) | Freshwater microbial communities from Lake Lanier, Atlanta, Georgia, United States - LL_1208_BB | ecosystem: Environmental > Aquatic > Freshwater > Lake | place: USA: Georgia | collected...
CCGAGGAGTTGAAAAAGAGATATCTGACAGCATTTGCTGTTGGATTTGAGTGGATCATGAAAGCGGCAGCCAGGCGACAGAAGTGGATCGACCAAGCTCAATCCTTAAATCTCTTTTTAGGGCAACCTGACCTCAAGGTTCTTTCGAGAATGTATCGCCTCGCTTGGCATCAAGGATTGAAGACTACCTACTATCTGCGGACCTTAGGGGCTTCAAATATTGAAAAGGCCACAGTAAAGCTCAAGAAAGAGGTAAGGGCGGGCATGCAGGAACCCGAGGCTAACCCAGAGGGGGCTAAAAAGACTTTTAGTGCCGAAGAAAAGTTGGCCTGTTCGATTGAAGCAATGAGAAACGGTGGTGAGTGTGAGGCTTGTCAGTAGGAAATGTATTGAAGGTATCCGACTCAGGCGCATATTGATTCTATGAATAAACAACAGATCCAGTTCCTTAGTAACCTATGTTTTGCCTTAGGGTTTCTCTCGATTATCGGTTCGGTCCTGATCTGGTTCTCTGCAGGGGGTCAATTCGGTACGCCCGGAGCAGGAGATATGATTGCGGATGCAAAGAGAGCCTATGCTGAGCGGTTTGGAATCTTTGTTGGACTCTGGGCTCCTACCTTCATTATTTTATCGAACCGTTTGCATCACTACGCAGAGCGCAAGTAACTTGCATTTTAGGCAGCTGCTTCTGCCTAAATGCTTTAAGCCCTTATGGCAGGGATTTTACGATTCGTAGTCCTGAGTTGTCTGCACTCAGTATTTTTAGATCAACCGAACGGTGTCCTGCCTGCCGTAAGGCTTGGACCATGGCTTGGCCAATTGTCTTCTCGGATTTCGTTGTAATAGCCATCAGAGTAGGCCCTGCACCGCTCAGGAAGGCTCCTAGGGCGCCTGCCTTCTCCGCCTGTGCGATGGCAGAGTCCAGACCTGCCACAAGGGAGCTACGATAGGGCTGGTGGAGGCGATCGTGAAAGGCTCCCGCCGCCTCGTCGTATTTCTTGCTGAAAAAAGCTGAAGAGATTCGGGACGTATTGCGCAAATTCGTTACGGCGTCTTGAAAGGGCACTTGGGCGGGAAGCAGCGAGCGAGCTGTTTTTGTGGACGTTTCAGCTTGTGGAATCGCGGCAACAAATTTTAAGCGACTGGATACTTTTGTGCATGCGGGCTTTTTACCTCCACAAACGATAAATCCGCCGAGCGCGGCGGCTGTGATATTGTCAGGGTGGCCTTCGAGCGTGGTTGCTGTTTCGATCAGCCAAGGAAGGTCTAGCTTACGGCCATTAAGTCTGTCGAGTGCCGCGAGAATACCGAGGCGTATTGTGGCACTACTGCCAAGTCCACGGGAACGAGGTACCTGCCCATGGACAACGAGGCGGTAGTTCTTTGAGGGAAGATTCCTGGATTTATGGTACGCGTTGACGGTCTCAGTAACAAAAGGATCATGTGTTTCAGGATTTCCAGGAGTCACGGCAACGTAGTTGTAGAGGTTGAGAGCTAAGGCCAAGGTATCAAATCCGGGTCCAAGGTTTGCAGTCGATGCAGGTACACGAACCCAAAAGGGGATGGGGGGATTGGTTTTCATGAAGAAGGTAGGGAGAAGAACTTTTCCGCAGCGGAGGTCGTTTCGCGAGCGATTTCTTGCACGGTTTGACCTCGGAGAGCGGCGACTTTTTCAGCTACGGCAAGCGTGTAGGCGGGTTCGCACCGTTTTCCCCGATTCGGTTCAGGCGCCAGATATGGGCAATCCGTCTCCAAGAAGAAGGAGCCTGAGGGAATCTTTTGGGCGCAGGAGTGAACATCTCGAGCATTTTTAAAAGTCACAATCCCTGTGAATGAAACAAAGTGCCCCAAAGAGATCAGTTCATGGGCTTGGTCCAAAGTACCAGAGAAACAGTGAAACACGGCATGAAGTCGGCCTGAGTATGGCTTCAGTGTGGTGAGTGTATCTTCCCAGCTATCCCTTTGATGGATTACGACATTGAGTTTTCGGTCTACGGCTAGATCGAGTTGCTGCTGGAAAAAGACAGCTTGGCGATTTTTTTGTTCGGCATCTGCTAAGGTTATATCTTCTGAACCTGGAAATACGCCTCCTATGGTCGAAGTGGAGCCTGAAAAGGGGGCGGATGATTTGCTGGGAAGACGATGGTAATCTAAGCCACATTCGCCAATCGCGACCACTTTTGGGTGTTCTGCAAGTTGGGCAAGTTCATCGATAGCAGAATCACTTGCTTCCTGAACTTCACATGGGTGTAGGCCAACTGTTGCAAAGATTTGAGGATTCGAATCGGCCAAAGCAATCGCTGCACGGCTTGTTTCGAGGGTAGTCCCGATTGAAATGAGGCGAGCGACCCCCGCTTCATTGGCCCTTTGAATCACTTGGGAGCGGTCGGGATCAAAATCGGGAAAATCAAGGTGGCAGTGGGTATCAATCAGCACAGTCTTTTTAGACTAATCCAAAACGGGGCGGTGGAGAATATTATCCTTCCCAATATTTCTTTTCCCTTGGGAGCAAACGCAGGTAGAAGAATCGGATGAGCACAAAGCCAGTTCCACAAAAGGTTGAGCCTGTATCTAATGGGAGGACAGATGGTGCGGGTTTGGTCATTGAAAATCGGCCGCAAGAGTGTGCCAGGATCGTCAAACGGCTTTTGGAGATGATCGATCGGCATGTAGCTTCGCTAACAAAAAGTGGCCTGTCGATCAGCTGGGCGGAGATGCAGTTGGTATTGCTGGCTTTAGAGGCGGATGCCGATGGAAGAGATGTGAATGTTCATTTGGACGGGGCAGATGAGATTTCGGCCTATGTGAAGCGGAATCTTTACGACGAGCTTGTTGGAGAGCCCAGTAATATCTTTTACACGACTCAAGTCGACGGAAAAACGGTGCGCTATGAGGCTTTACCCAAGGACTTTTGGAGGGAGTGTCTCTCCCTTTTACGGCAGAAACTTAGGGAGTTACGCGAAAAGACCTAGTGGGAGATCGCGCTGGTTAAAGCAGGTGCGCCTGACGCGGATACGGACTGAACTAGGAAGTATATTCCTAGAATTGCGAGAGTAACTCCGCTTACTCGAAACACAGCAGTGCGAAAAGGAATACGAGATACGATCCAGCCCAAAAGAACTCCCAGAAGGTGAATGAGAGCGGTTCCTGCGACAAATCCTAAGGCATAGAGGTAGGGTGCAGCCGATGTGGGCATTTCCTCGCCGTGGGCGTGCCCGTGAAACAGTGCGAAAAAGCCTACCCCTGCCATGGATAGAATAAGGGGAAGCTTTGCGTCGATGGCTATCGCGAGTCCAAGGAGGAGGACCGATAAAGCGATGCCAATTTCAACGGAGAAAAATGGAATCCCAACCATGCCCAGGATTCCTCCTACTAGCATGAAGCATACGAAGGTTAGGGGGACGGACCAGATTGCGCGTCCACCCATCTGAACGCTAAGAATCCCGACGCTAAGCATGGCGAGAAGGTGATCAAGGCCAAAGATGGGATGAGTCAAACCTGATGAGAAACCAACGGGCCCATGGGCTGTGTGAGCAAAAACTGAAGCCGGAATCAGGCAAAGAATGAGGAGGAACTGCAGGATGAATTTCATATTCACTAGGATACGGATATTCCTTAATGGCTCAAAGCCAAAATCGGCCTGTCTGGAGATAAAAAAGGGGAGTAAGTCAGAGGGATGGACGTTGACCTGATAGGTAGTTTCGGAAAGGATTGCAGTATGGGTCATAAAGGTTGGACATCACCATTGGCTGGGCCTGCGATTGGCCCTTATCGGCAAGCGACTGAGGCGGGGGGATTCGTTTTTTTATCCGGACAGTTGGCATTGGATGAGGCGGGCAACTTGATCCAAGGCGGTGTAGCTGAGCAGACCCGCAAAGCGTTGGAGCGGGCTCAAAGTCTGTTGAAGGAGGGTGGATTAAGTCTGGCAGACGTAGTCAAGGCGACGGTCTTCCTGCTTGATTTAAAAACTTTCCCCGAGATGAATGCGGTTTATGCGGAGTTTTTTCCAAAGGATGCGCCAAGTCGGTCCACGTTTCAGGTGGCTGGGCTACCTAAAGGGGGCGCGGTAGAGATCGAGTTTGTTGCGAGACGCACTGGATCATGACCTCAGCCCAAGTGCTGGAGGTTTTCCGCAAGTGCGGCGCCCTTTTGCACGGGCACTTTATTTTGAGGTCGGGTCTGCACAGTCGGACTTTTTTTCAGTGCGCCCTTGTTTTGCAGGATCCGGTAGCGACGTCGGAGTTATGTGGAGCCTTGGTGGAAAAGGTGAAGGTGGACAAGTGGGTCTTTCAGTCGGTGATTTCGCCTGCCATGGGCGGGATTTTGGTGGGGCATGAGGTGGCCCGTCATCTGGGTCGCCGACATATCTTTGCGGAAAAAACTGAAGGCAAGTTGGGGATCCGTCGATTCGAGGTCAAACCTGGCGAAAAATTTCTGGTGGCGGAGGATGTAATCACTACGGGAAGTGCCGTCCAGGAGGTGATTGAGAGGGTGAAGGAAGTGGGCGGGGAAGTCGTCGGAGTGGCCTGTTTGGTGGATCGGAGCGTGACCAAGCCCAAATTGGGGGTGCCGATATGTTCTCTTTTGTCTCTTCCGGTGGAGACATTTTCGGCGGACACAATTCCTGAGGATTTACAGAAAATACCTGCGATCAAACCCGGCAGTCGATAGGTCGTTTCCAGCTTGGCCTTTTGTGGCATCTGCGTTCCAATGGTGAGGTGAGTCGATTCAATAAGAAGATTCGTTTTGAGTGGGATCTATCCAAGGTACCCGTTCTTTCGCCCTCTTTACCCCCAAAATACGAAATTAGGATTCAGCCGACTCCCGATGTCGAAAATCTATGGGAAGGGATTCAGAGAGCCTTTTTAAATGAAAAGGCATGGATGATTGGTTTGGAGGCCCATTTGGATGAGCTCAGAAAAAGGATTTTTCCAGAAGGCAAACCTATCGTAGGTTTGGACTTTTTCATTCTTTTACACGGTTCCCGGATCGTGGGGTATAGCGCCCTGCTTCCGATCGAGGGGGAGGGGCCTCAGCTCTTATCCGGAGTTATTATGGATTATGAGTATCAGCGAAGGGGGTTGGGGTTGGCCTTGCTTCAGGCTTCCCTAAAGCATTTGGCTGATAAGGGACTCGAGAGGGCCTCGGTCATCACACGGGAAGGAGTTCCTGCGGCGCGGTATTTGTATCCTAAATTTGGCGGACGGGGCAGCGTGATTGAGTCAAGCAAGCCACCTGCGTCCTAGTCTTTGTATGGCTCAGACTTTTGACCTGGCCGTGATTGGTGCAGGGAGTGCAGGGTACGCCGCAGCACGGACGGCTACGGCATTGGGATTGAAGGTGGCCGTGATTGAGGGAGGAAAGCGGGTGGGGGGTCTTTGCATCCTGCGGGGCTGCATGCCGACCAAGACAATGCTCGAGAGTGCGCACCGGAACCATGAGATTCAAAGGGCGAAGGATTTTGGGATCCGGGTGGGGAAGCCTAAGCCGGACTGGAGAGCGATTTTAGAACGGAAGGATCGGCTGATTGCAGAGTTTGCGGATTACCGGCGTGAGCAGTTAGAGAAGGGGAAGTTCACCTTTTATCGGGCCAAGGGGCGATTCACTGGGCCGCACCGATTGGCTTTGGAAGTGGTGGGCAAGGGGAAGGTGCCGGTGGAGATTGAGGCGAAGACGTTTCTGGTGGCCACGGGGTCGCGGACGGCGAAGCGGGAGATTCCAGGGCTTGAGGAGGCGGGCTATTGGACGAGTGATGACTGTTTGAAAGATTCGAAGCCTATCAAGAGCCTGATTGTACTGGGAGGAAGAGCTGTCGCCTTGGAGTTCGCGCAGTACTACGCGCATATGGGGGTTAAGGTAGTGGTGATCCAGCGGAGCGAGCGGCTGTTGCCGGAGTCGGACCCTGAGGTGGGCGACACACTGGCCCAGGTGTTCCGGAAGCAAGGCAGCGAGGTGTTTTGCGGGACGCAGATCCAGCGGGTGATAAGGAGAGGAAAGAAGAAGAGGGTTGAGTTTCTACAAAAAGGAAAGAAGAGGAGCGTTGAGGCGGAGCAGATCCTGCAGGCGTTGGGTCGGGAACCGGATGCGGATGGGCTCGCCCTTTGGGCAGCGGGGGTGAAAACGGAGAAGGGCAAGGTGGTGACGCAACCGACGCAGCAGACCAACGTGCCACATATCTTCGCGGCGGGGGACGTGTGCGGGCCATACGAAGTCGTGCATCTGGCCATCCAGCAGGGGGAAGTAGCCGCCAAGAACGCAGCTCAACTTCTTTCGATTGGGGATCTGCGGGAGAAAATGGATTACCGGATGAAGCTGGAGGTGATCTTTACCTCTCCCGAGGCAGCTGGGGTTGGGTATTCGGAAAAGGAGTGTCGTGAGAGGGGGTGGGAAATCGTGACGGCAAGTTATCCTTTTGCCGATCATGGGAAGTCGATTGTGATGGGGGAGTTGAACGGCTTTGTGAAACTGATCGCATTAAAGCAAAGAGGCGAAATTGTTGGGGCGGAGGTGGTCGGGCCGCATGCCTCGGATCTGATTCATGAGCCGATGGCTGTGATGCGGTATCGGGGCACTGCCAAAGAGATGGCCGAGATGCCACACTATCACCCGACCTTATCTGAGATCTGGACCTATCCGGCAGAGGAGATAGCCGAAAAGATTACTTTTTAGCTCGAGAGTTCTTCGACTGTGGGGCAGGAGCAGACGAGGTTTCGGTCGCCGTGGACGGCGTCAATTCGGGATACGGTTGGCCAGTATTTCCACGAGCGAGTCCAAGGGGCTGGATATGCTGCTTTTTCGCGCGAGTAGGGGCGATTCCAGCTGTCCGATGTGACATCGCCTGCGGGATGGGGGGCGAGTTTCAAGGGGTTACGAGTACGATCCATTTTTCCTGACTCAATTTCAGCGATCTCTTCTCGGATTGAGATCATTGCATCGGCAAATCGATCCAGTTCCTCACGGGACTCAGATTCGGTAGGTTCAATCATTAGGGTTCCCCCCACGGGCCAAGACATCGTCGGGGCATGAAATCCATAGTCCATCAGTCGTTTGGCTACGTCCTCTACCTCAATACCTGCGGAGGCTTTGAAGGGTCGGAAATCGAGGATGAACTCGTGGGCAACCCAGCCTCCTGCACCCCGATAAAGAATCGGGTAGTGGTTGGAGAGGCGTTTGGCGAGATAGTTGGCGTTTAGGATGGCGACCTCAGTACAGCGAGCGAGGCCCTTACCACCAACCATTGCGAGAAACATCCAAGGAATGACCAGGATACTCGCACTGCCGTAAGGGGCTGACGCGACTGGCCCCACCTGGCCTTTTTTTAGAATCTGGTGCGGATGGGAGGGGAGGAAGGGGGCGAGATGGTCTGCCACAGCGATAGGGCCAACTCCCGGGCCTCCTCCGCCGTGTGGAATGCAGAATGTTTTATGGAGGTTGAGGTGGCAGGCATCGATTCCGAATTCGCCAGGTCTACAGATTCCGACAAGGGCGTTCAGGTTTGCTCCGTCCATATAAACCTGTCCCCCCGCATCGTGAACTTTTTTGCAGATGTCACGGATCGCCGTTTCGAAAACACCGTGAGTTGATGGGTAGGTGACCATGGCAGCGGCCACTCGGGGCCCGTGTTCTTTCAGTTTGGCATCCAGGTCTGAGAGATCCACGTTGCCTTGGTTGTCGCAAGCGACAGGAACAACTCGAAAACCAACGAGGACTGCACTGGCGGGGTTCGTTCCATGCGCAGAGACTGGAATTAGGCAGATGTCCCTTTGGGTATCGCCACGGGATTGATGCCACGCACGGATCGAAAGAAGACCAGCATACTCACCTTGGGAGCCTGCATTTGGTTGGAGCGAGACGTGTGGAAGGCCCGTGATTTCGCCCAGCCATGTTTCCAGGTCGTGGATCATCTTGAGGTAGCCGGGGTTTTGTTCAGTGGGGGCGTATGGGTGTGGGTCAGCCACGGTCGACCAACCTAGAGGCGTGAGTTCGGAAGCGGCGTTGAGTTTCATCGTGCAGGAACCGAGAGGGACCATGGACTGAGCTGGGGTGAGATCCTTTGCTGCGAGGCGCCGAATATAGCGAAGGAGTTCGTTCTCGTTCGCGTGGGATGTGAAAATCGGGTGACGGAGCGTTGGGGTCTTGCGAGTCAGCTCAGACGCTAGCAGCTTAAATTCGCTAGAGGGCTGGGGGAGTTTGGCCGATCCGAAAAAGGATAAGAGACGATCGACTTCGGCCTCATCGGTGCGTTCATCTAAGGTGATTCCTAGGTCGCCATTGGGGAAGAGGCGGAAGTTTGTTTGGGCTTTTGCGGCTTGGGTGAATGCGGATTGAAGAGCTGCGGGGGAGCCTTGGATATGGAGGGTGTCGAAGTAGAGGGGGTGAAGGATTGAGAATCCACGGAGCTTAAGGCCAGCAGCAAGACGTTGGGCGTGTTGGTGGATGCGAAGCGCGATTTGGTGAAGGCCTTTGGGGCCGTGGTGAATCGCGTACATTGAGGCGAGGGTGGCCAGCAGGGCTTGGGCGGTGCAGATATTGCTGGTGGCGCGGTCTCGCCGAATGTGTTGTTCGCGTGTTTGAAGGGAGAGGCGATAGGCGGTGCGGCCCTCGGAATCTTTGGATACCCCGATAAGACGACCGGGAAGGAGCCTTTGGTGGGTGAGTCGAGTTGCAAAGTAAGCTGCATGAGGGCCCCCGAAACCGATCGGAACACCGAAGCGCTGGGTGCTGCCCACGGCAACGTCGGCCCCTAGTTCGCCTGGAGGGGTAAAGAGAAAGAGAGCGAGGGGATCTGAGACTAGGATCGAGAGGGCGCCTGCCTTTTTAAGTTGGTGAATGAAGGGTTGGGGGTCAGCCAAGCGACCATCGCTTTCTGGGTAAGCCACGACACCTGCAAAAAGGTGAGCGGCTTCCTTTTCTGGAAAAGATTCCGATGTGATCACCTTCCAGCCTAAGGCGGCGGCGCGGGTCGTGATGACGGAGGCTGTCGAGGGGTGTAGGCCAGGGGTTAGCCAGATTGTTTTCCGCGTTTTGTCAGAAACAGCGGCTTGGGCTAGGGAGGCGGCTTCTGCTGCGGCGGTGCCTTCGTCGAGGAGTGATGCATTCGCGATTTCCATGCCCGTGAGTTCGAGAATCATGGTTTGATAGTTGAGGAGGGCTTCCAAGCGGCCCTGAGAGATCTCGGGTTGATAAGGGGTGTAAGAGGAGTACCAACCGGGGTCCTCCATGATGGCTCGACGCAGGACAGGAGGTGTTATGGTTCCGTGATAGCCAAGGCCAATGAGAGAGCGGAAAGGGAGATTTTTTGATAGCATTTCCTCAAGTGCGGCAAGAGCGCGTGTTTCGGACCGGGCAGGGGGGAGGTGAGGGGGCTGAGCGGAGGCTAGTCCTTGGGGTAGGGTTGCCCGAACAAGATCCTCTAGGGAGGCGAGCCCGAGGGTCTCGAGCATCTGCTTTTCTGTGTTTTTATTGGGCCCGAGGTGGCGCGAAAGGAAAGAGAGATCGTCAGGAGAAGTCGAGGGTGTGGGTTTACGATTTTGACTTTTCGGAGCTGTTAAGGAATGGGTAGCAAGGGAAGTGGGCACTTTCTAAAAGTAGTAGGGTGTGAAACCTTGGCAAGTGGTTGAGTAAAGTTGGTCAAAGGGGATTGGGAATAGATAGTCTAAGGCTGTGCACGACCATGGAACACCAAACTGCGGATTGGACCTTCTCGCCCATGAGTTAGGGGAGTCAGCGGACCTGCGTGCAGTTTCAGTGTCTTTTCATGAAGGTCAGATTGATTATGCGACGGCTGCCTCAGGAGCAGGAGAAAAGGGAGCCGCCGAGTTGGCTGAGGCGGTGAGACGTTTGCGTGGGGGAAGCGTCTGTCGATGGGAGTTGGGGGATTCAAGGTGTGGAAAGTGCGGAAGAGTGCTTCAAGGGGATTGGGGAGAGGGAGTTCGGATGAGGAGAGAAAGCGAAAAAATAATTTTAGAAAGAGAGAGTTGTCTTACAGCCCCCAAGTTATGGTTTTGGAGGGTGCTCAGTGGGGTGAAGTTAGATGTTCGGCATCTTCCGTCGGTTGTGGGAGCGGGTAAAAAGTGGAAAGTCCCACTGAGCTTAGCTCTGTTGTGCGGGGGTGCGGCCTTGGCAGGTTGGTGGGCAGGCGGGTGGATCGAAAAACTTTTATTCGTGGTGGCTTATGTTGCAGGGGGATGGAAAACGGCTGAGGAGGTTTGGCATAAAATTAGATCGGGTATTCTGGATATTCACTTCTTGATGTTGGCGGTTGCGGTGGGGGCGGCGTGTGTGGGTCATTGGGATGAGGGAGCTCTTCTTCTTTTTCTCTTTTCGTTGAGCGGTGCCTTGGAGGAGCTGGCGGCGTATCGAACGGAGCGAGAGTTGGCAGGTCTTTTTCGTGCGGCGCCTCGAGAGGCAATCCGAATCCTTGAGGATGGAACGGAGGAGAAAGTCGCGGTGGATTTGTTGGAGCCTGGAATGAGAGTGAGAGTTCGACCCGGCGATGGTTTTCCAGTCGATGCGGAGGTCATTGAGGGGAAGAGTGGTGCGGATGAGTCGAGTTTGACGGGGGAGTCCGCGGCTGTGTCCAAGGAGATTGGCTCAATGGTTTTGGCTGGAACATTAAACCTATGGGGTAGGGTGGACTTGAGAGTTCTGCGAAGGGCGAAGGAAAGTGCGTTAGAAGGTATTTTGAGGTTGATTCGAGAGGCCCAGGAACAGAAAGCACCTTCGCAAAGGTTTACAGATCGTTTTGGTACGCGTTACACCCAATCCATTCTGGCTTTAAGTGCGATTATGTTTTTTGTTTGGTGGGGTCTTGCGGGATGGGGCAAGGCGGATGTGCGCCCAGCTTTTTATAAAACAATGACCT
>Ga0214917_10007651_pt1 | contig 10863 bp, 11 predicted proteins | sample LL_1208_BB_MetaG_FD_177983 | JGI IMG/M metagenome (GOLD analysis project Ga0214917, IMG submission 177983) | Freshwater microbial communities from Lake Lanier, Atlanta, Georgia, United States - LL_1208_BB | ecosystem: Environmental > Aquatic > Freshwater > Lake | place: USA: Georgia | collected...
AACTAAATATGGGCACGATCCTAAACCCCTTATATACCGCTGTTTCTTGGGTCATTATTTCGATCCACGGTTTACTCTCACCAATATTTGGTTCTGCAAGTGGTGTTACATGGAGCCTTTCAATCATCGGTCTTGTAATCCTTATCCGTATTATTTTGATTCCGTTATTCGTAAAACAAATTAAGAGTCAGCGCGCACTAACCGCACTACAACCACAAATGAAGGCGATTCAAGCTAAGTACAAAGATGATCGCCAGAAGCAATCAGAAGAGATGATGAAGCTCTACAAAGAGCATAAAACAAACCCTCTAGCTTCATGTTTCCCAATCTTGGCTCAAGCACCTATTTTCTTTGCACTCTTTACAGTTCTCAATGGAATCGGTAAAAATCCACCCGTTAAACACGGTGTACTTACACAAGCTGATGTTGTAAATGCGGCACAAGCTAAATTCTTCGGCGCTCCAATTTCAGAGACATTCCTAGGATCACCAAACACAACTGTAAAAATTGTTACTGTTTTACTTATTGCATTTATGTCGCTAACAACATTTACAACCCAGCGCCAACTTATGGTTAAAGGAATGCCAAAGATGGACTCCAGCAACAACATGATGTTGCAACAGCAAAAAATTATGTTGTACTTATTCCCAGTTATTTTTGCGATCTCTGGAGTTAACTTTCCTATCGGTGTTCTTATTTATTGGTCGACAACAAACTTATGGACATGGGCACAACAATTTTATGTAATTAAAAGAAACCCCACACCTGGATCTCCAGCATATGAAGAGTTACAACGTAAAAAAGCACGTAAAGCCGGAACGGTTATTGATGGCACAACCAATGACGAAGCTCGACCAGAAAGTGACGTTAAAGGCCAACGCCAGCAACCAAAAGGAAAGAAAAGGAAGAAGAGATAAAACCGCACATATCGGTATATAGCGGTACAAAAAGGCTTAAAACACTACAAACCCACAAGAGGTGGCGAGGATACAATGGCAAAGAGCAAAGCTGTAGAAGAAGCAGTAGTTGAAGAGAGCAAAGCTCCAAAGAGCGTAGCCAAACTTGAAGAAGAGGGCGATATCGCGGCGGACTATCTAGAAGGTCTGCTCGACATCGCCGACCTTGATGGAGATATCGATATTGACGTCGAAAATGGCCGAGCAGCACTGGCGATCGTTGGGGGCAAACTCAACCACCTCGTCGGTGATCAAGGCCAGGTTCTCGACGCCCTCCAAGAGTTGACCCGCCTAGCGGTTCAGACCTCAACCGGTGATCGCAGTCGATTAATGCTCGACATCGAAGGATTCCGCTCAGGACGAAAAGCGGAGCTAAAGAAGCTCGCCGAGAAGATGGCTGAAAAAGCTAAGACCACCGGCGCATCGATCAAGCTCGATCCAATGAACGCTTTTGAGCGCAAGGTCATCCACGACACTATTCAGGACCTTGGTCTCACGAGTGAATCTGATGGTGAGGATCCAGATCGCTACGTAGTTATCTACCCAGCCTAAAAATGGTGGAGGTTTCACGTGAAACCCTCATCGAGCGATATTTTCCCAGCTCAATAGGGGCGATTTCCGCATACGCCGCCCTCTTGCAGGGCGCCGGAATCGAGCGCGGGTTAATTGGGCCCCGAGAAGCCGAGCGAATCTGGGAGCGCCACATCTTTAACTGCCTACCCGTAACCACCCTCTTCAAAGAGGGTGCAACTCTCTTTGATATCGGATCTGGGGCAGGGCTTCCTGGAATCGTGATCGCCTTGGCTCGACCAGATTTAAAAGTAACCTTGATTGAACCCCTACAACGCCGTGTTGATTTTCTCGAAGAAGCCACTGCCGGCACAGGTATTACTGTTATTCGTGGGCAAGCCCAGAGCGTGAAAAAGAGCGCGGATTATGTAACTGCTCGAGCAGTCGCCCCTCTTGAAAAATTAAAGAAGATGTCGTGGCACTTGATCAAAAACGGAGGTGCCCTGCTTGCGATGAAGGGCGAGAACGCTGCAGCAGAGATGGAAGGCGTGCCAGGCGCGCGATTACATGAAATTTCTTTAGAGGGCATAGAGCCGGCACGAATAGTTGAAGTGCCTAAAGGTGCTTAACTAGGCGCATGTCTGATGATTCACGTGAAACAAAGCAGGTCATCGGCGTTCGTCGCTTGAAGGAGCCAATGGCCAAACCCGAGCACCTTCGGATCTTCACAGTGGCCAATCAAAAAGGTGGGGTCGGCAAGACCACCACAACAGTCAATGTCGCGGCAGCACTATCTATGGGCGGATTACGCGTTTTAGTTATCGACCTTGATCCACAAGGGAACGCATCTACAGCACTCGGTGTTGAACACCGTGATAACGCTGGAATTTATGAAGTACTAATGGGCACAGTAGATGTCTCATCTGTTGTACAAAAAGTTGCAGGCTTTCCATCTCTTGATTGCATCTCGTCAAATACAGGGCTTGCACAAGCTGAAATTAATTTAGTTTCCATGGTTGCTCGCGAATTGCGATTAAAAGAAGCAATCGATGAGTTGGTAAATACAAAAATTAAAGAAGGCAATCCATATGACTACATCTTTATTGATTGCCCACCAAGTTTAGGTTTATTAACTGTCAATGCATTTGCTGCAGCAAAAGAGTTAATGATTCCAATTCAATGCGAATATTACGCACTCGAAGGTTTAACACAATTATTAGAAACCTATAACGTTGTTAAAAAACGTTTAAATTCAACGTTAGAACTTTCAACAATTATTTTAACAATGTTTGATAGTCGCACGCGACTAGCAAATGATGTTGCTGAAAGCGTTCGTTCACATTTCCCAAATGAATTAATTGATATTCCAATTCCACGCGCTGTTCGCGTATCTGAAGCACCATCGTATGGTCAAACAGTTATGACATATGACCCAACATCGCCTGGCGCACTTGCTTATATGCAGGTTGCGCGCGAAGTTGCAGATCGCGGAAAAGCATTTGATTCAAATGTTGTAAGTATTAATTATAAATTAAAACAAAGCGGTGAGATTGCATGATGGCAAAACGAGGGGGATTAGGAACAAACCTAGATGCACTTATTCCAACATCACTCACTGTTGGTGGAAGTGAAGTTGCACAACAGAACGAAGTTGCTATTGATTCAATCTCACCAAATCCAAAACAACCACGCACCGTCTTTGATGAACAAGCAATGTCTGAACTCGTTGCATCGATTAAAGAAATTGGAATTTTGCAACCGCCTGTTGTTCGTCAAACATCACCAGGTCGCTATGAATTAATTATGGGAGAACGTCGATTCCGCGCAGCAAAGTTAGCCGGACTTCGAAGCATCCCCGTAATTATTCGCCAAACACCAGATAATGAGTTACTACGCGAAGCGCTCATTGAAAATATCCATCGCAGTCAACTCAACCCACTAGAAGAAGCTGCTGCGTACACACAATTACTTCAAGACTTTAACTGCACTCACGATGAGTTGGCGCAAAAACTTGGTCGCTCACGGCCACTTATTTCAAACACAATGCGCTTACTAAATTTGCCAGCAAGTGTTCAAAGCAGAGTTGCATCAGGGGTTATTAGCGCAGGACATGCGCGCGCATTGCTGGGATTAAGTAATGAAGCTGACATTGATCGCTTAGCAAAGCGCATTGTTGCTGAAGGTTTAAGCGTTCGAGCCACCGAAGAAATAATTGCCGCAATATCTCCAAAGAGTGCGAACAAATCTAAAAAGAAGGGCTCCGGTACATCACCTGAAGTAAAAGAAATTGCAGAACAATTAGGTGACCACCTAGATACACGTGTGAAAATTAAGGGCGGAAAGACAAAGGGAGAGATTTCAATTGAGTTTTCGGGCTACGCCGATCTTGCGCGAATTGTTAAGAAAATAAAGGGTTAATGTAATTTATTGCCGCTGCGGCGTTCGATCTCTTGTTTTATAACTCCGCCCAGGGCTGCAACACCTTGATGAATACGCTCTGGTGTTGGGTGACAGAAAGATAGACGCAACTGCCACGAACCTAAACCATCTGCATAGAACGCGGTTCCCGGAACGTATGCAACCTTTGCAACAATCGCTTTTGGAACAAGGAGTTTTGTATCAATCTCTGGCGGCAAATTAACCCAGACATAAAAACCGCCACCAGGTTTTGTCCATGTAGCAGATGCTGGAAAGTGCTCTTCAAGAGCTTGCAACATTGCATCGCGGCGAACTTTGTACAGCTCACAAAACGATGCGATTTGATCGCGCCATGGTTGATCAGCTAAGTAATTAGAGATTGTCATCTGCGAAAAGTTAGAAGGACACAAAATAGAGGACTCACTAGCGATTACTAACTTATCTTTGAGTGATGGTGGAACAAGTGCCCAACCCACACGCAGACCAGAAGCGATTGTCTTAGAGAACGATCCTAAATAAATTACATTTTCGCTATCTTCTGCGCGCATTGCATTTGGACTTGGGCGATCAAAACCAAGTAACCCATAAGGATTATCTTCAACAACAAAAATTCCTTCTTCACGGCAGATATTTAGAATTTCAGTGCGGCGATCTGCAGGCAATAAAACACCTGTGGGATTTTGGTAATTCGGAATTAAATATAAGAACTTGATTTTGCGACCAGTTGCGCGAGTTGTCTTAATTGCATCGCGCAACGCATCCGGAATCAAACCATTATCATCCATTGATACATGCACAACCGAAGCTTGATATTGGTGGAATGTTCCGAGTGCGCCGACGTATGAAGGCGCTTCAACCAAAACAACATCGCCTGGATCAATAAAGATACGAGAAATAAGGTCGAGTGCTTGCTGAGAACCTGTTGTGACAACGACATCTTCAGGATGCGCACGAATTCCTTCGAGTGCCATCATTTCGCAGATTTGCTCCCGAAGCTTTGGGTGGCCTTGGCCGCTTCCGTACTGAAGCGCTTCCGTACCGTTACTTAAAATCAAATCGTTAACGACACTTGCCATCATCTTCATTGGCAACGCAGAAAGATTTGGCATTCCACCAGCGAGTGAAACAATCTCTGGTCGCGACGCAACAGCGAAGAGCGCACGAATCTCACTCGGTTGCATCCCAGCAGCGCGAGCAGCAAAACGCTCTTCGAGATTCTGCGGCGCACCTGTTTGGTGGCGTGTTGAGATTTCGCTCATCCGCCAATCATCCCACAAGTGGCGGGTTCGCCGTCAGCGGCGAAGACCTGCGCTACGTAAGTCAGAAATACGAAGAGTGCCTGTTTTTGCATCATCTTCAGTTGATAAATAAAGACGTTGAATTGCAATCAGTAAGGATTCAGCGATTACATCGCGAAAATCAGGGCGGGCCAATCGGCTTGCATCCCCCGAATTACTTGCATAACCCACATCTATTCGAACTGCCGGGGCTTTTGTTAACCGCAATAAATCCCATGTCATCGCATGTGTGCGGCAATTAAGTAAATCAGTGCGCGCGCAAATTTCGCGTTGCACCAAGGATGCGAATCTTTCACCAACAATGGAGTGAATTCCATGCGTATCACTTCCGTAGAAATACGTTGCAACGCCGCGTGCTTCTGGATTTGCATGTGAATCAATGTGTAGAGAAATCATTAGATCTGCTTCGCGTTGATTTGAAAATGTAATTCGATCTGATTCGCTTGGATTGTTATTAGCGCCGCGCGTGAGGAAAACACTGGCACCAAGTGCTAACAAACGACCTTCGACGCGTTGTGCAATGTCATAAACAATTTCAGATTCAACGATGCCGTTTGCAACATTGCCTTGATTTTTCCCACCCAAACTTGGATCGAGCACAATTACTTTGTTTGCAAGTGCTGGACCACGATTTTTCTGCGAAGCGCTCTCGCGCAATTGTGATGGTGCACCACCAGAGACAATCTTTGTTAATCGAATTAAACCGATAACAGTTGCAGGCCCACACTTTCCATCAACTGCAATACCTACAGATTTTTGAAACTCTTTAACAGCGTTTGCTGTGAGTTCGCCATAAATTCCATCCACTCGCCCACAATCAAAACCCATCTCAGTTAATCGAGATTGCAACGCAGCAACATCGTCACCGCGCATTAATGGTGGTTCTTGCAAATATAGAGAGCGATCCCCTAGTTTCCAGCGTGCTTCTTCGAGCGCGCGAGCAGTGACATCGTTAATAATGCCCGTAACTGTTAACCCGCGCGATTGTTGAAAAGAGCGGATCTCTTCTTCAGAGAGCTCTTTCATACAAATTAAATAAAGCTTTCGAGATCTTTAAGAAGAGCTGGCTTTGGCTTTGCACCAATAATTGTCTTTACAACTTCGCCATTTACGTAGACATTTAACATCGGAATTGATGTAACGCCGTATTTAATTGCAATTGCAGACTCTTCATCTGTGTTGAGTTTTACAATCTTTAACTTATCGCCGTGTTCGGCAGCAATCTCATCGAGGATTGGTCCGATAGCGCGACAAGGTCCACACCATTCAGCCCAGAAATCAACCAGAACAGGTGTGCTGCTCTTTAGTACGACATCATCGAATGTTGCTGCTGTAACTGCTGTTGCTGCGCTCATGGCTTCCCCTTTGGTGGTTTATATATAGAACTTTACTAGTGTGAAAGAAATTTTTCAGCATCGAGTGCGGCCTGACATCCAGAGCCCGCAGCTGTAATTGCTTGGCGATAGGTGTGATCGACGAGATCTCCGCATGCAAATACGCCCTCAATATTTGTCTTTGTCGAACGACCTTCAACCTTTACATATCCTTCGGCGTCCAACGAAACCTGTGAAGTGATTAATTCACTGCGGGGAATATGTCCGATAGCAACAAAGAGTGCACCGAATTCTCGTTTCGAAACTGCACCTGTCACAGTGTTCTTTAATTGCAGCGCTTCCATTTTGGTTTCACCCAAAACATCTGTGACTTCGGTGTTCCATAAGAATTCAATCTTTGGATTAGCTTTTGCGCGATCAGCCATAATCTTTGATGCACGCAATGAATCCCGACGATGAATCAAAGTTACTTTGCTTGCAAACTTAGTGAGAAATGTTGCTTCTTCGACAGCAGAGTCTCCGCCTCCCACAACTGCAATCTCTTGATCACGGAAGAAGAAACCATCACAGGTTGCGCACCAAGAAACGCCGCGACCAGATAAACGCTTTTCGTTCTCTAAACCAATTTCACGATATGCAGAACCCATTGCAAGGATTACAGATTTTGCTTTGAGAGTATTTCCAGAACCATCTTTTAATATTTTGACAGGACCCTTGAGATCCATTTCGACGATGTCATCAGTAATCAATTGCGTACCAAAACGAGAGGCCTGTTTGCGCATTGAATCCATTAAATCTGGGCCCATGATGCCATCTGTAAAACCAGGAAAGTTTTCTACTTCTGTTGTGTTCATGAGTGCGCCACCAGCAGTCACAGAACCTTCATACATAACAGGTTGCAACTGCGCACGTGCTGCATAAATTGCAGCGGTGTAACCTGCTGGACCAGATCCAACAATTATTAGTTCGTGGATTTTTTCGCTCATATGTTCACCATAACCTCAGTTTAAGGCTCTTTATTCCGCATCCTTGTTGCGGCGGAGAATGAGCGCAGTAATTCCGCTCACTTCGGTTATTCGCAAAGCCTTTGCAGCAAAGAAATAGCCAAGTGTTCCGGCGATAATTACAAATAGAAGTTCTGCTATGCGAATAGCAGCAGATGCATCTGATCCAACCCATCCCAACAATTGTGAAATAGCGAATATTGGCAACATTGCAATTAAGGCAGCAGCCAATAGTCGACCGTGTTGTCCAATAAATTCGCGAATATGTATTGGACCTGTGTGCTTTTTAAGTAAGTTCAGAGTAATAAATAGGCCAACAAGATAGCTAGCAGAGAACGCAACTCCTAAACCAACAGTGACCCATTTGCTAGGCAAAATTGCCAGGAATAAATAAGAGAGTGCCACAGAGATTATGTTGATGATCAAAATTGAACGCACTTGCGTGCGAGTATCTTCAAAAGCATTAAACCCACGTATCAATACTAAGTTAATCGAAAACGCAACTAAACCAAGACTTAAAGCAGATAAAACATAACCAATATAAATACTGTCATTTTTATCAATACTAAAGAAGAGCACTTCAGTAATCAGTGGACCAAATAACAAGAAAGCAACAGAGCTCGGAATTGTTAAAACGCCTACTGTTTTAATTGCTCGAAGCAACTGCTCTTTAACATCGTCGATCTTTTTGTTAATAGCCAACTTGGAAATATGTGGCAGTAGCGCTGTGACTATCGAAATTGTCACAATGGAATACGGCAATAACATAATCAAATAAGCGTTCTTAAATGGTGTAAATCCCACACCCATTGTTATTCCAGCTTTTGCACTATTTACAGCAGCTGTTGTCGCAACGTTTACAGTAATCAAATAGCCAATCTGTGAAATTAAAACGTACACAAGAGTCCAGCCAGCTAATGAGAATGATTTACCTAGACCACTGACGCCCCACTTGGGCCGTAAATGAATTCCCGATCGCTTAACAACTGGAATAAGAATAAGAGCCTGAACAATGATTCCGGCGGTCGTTCCCCATCCAAGAATTTGAATCTGCGTATCTGTAATTGAATCGACTGTTACGTTTGGCCACTTCCATAAAAACGCAGAGAAAACTGCGATGACAACGAGGTTGTTGGCAATTGGTGCCCACATCAACGGGGCGAAAGATCCCTTTGCATTTGCAATTTGTCCAAGTATTGTGAATAAACCTAAGAAGAATATTTGTGGCAAGCAGTAGCGAGTTAAAGCAATTGCAATTTCGCGCTCTGTTTCAAAACCCGGAGTTGAAAAACTTGGTGCGTATAAATAGACAAGTTGTGGGGCAAAAATAACGCCAATCGCAACGAGTGCAAAAAGAATCCCACCGATAGTTGTAAGTAAGCGTGAAGCAAATAAATGTCCACCATCTTCATCATCAAATGCCCGAACTAATTGCGGAACAAATATGGCCGTAAGCGCACCACCGACAAGTAAGTTGTACAAAATATTTGGCATTGTGTTTGCAACGTTAAAAGCATCGGCAAGCAGAGCTGTGCCCAGTGTTGCAATCATGATTACGCCACCGATAAATCCGGTGATGCGAGAAATAATTGTTCCGACAGCCATCACGCTAGATGCGCGGAAGAGTTCGTGTTGTTTCACTTACGCGCCCTCCGCACTCGGCGCACACTCTGAGTGATTGCCGCTAGGAACAAAAGTACTGCCGCACCCGTTGTAAACCAAGCAACACGTGAATCAATAACCGTCAGATTAAGCGATAACTCGACCGGATCACCAATAACGCGTCCTTGAGCATTTACGAATTCAGCAGTTATGAAAGTTTGACCTGGGGCATAAACTTCTAAAGGCACAGATATTTGAGTCTTTGATTTCGGTTCAAGAACTATATCTTTTACGCCTTCAACACTTATACGAGAAGAACCCGCATATAAATTCACATTAACTTTTACAACAGATTTAAACCCATTAGCCAAAGTAATTGGCAATTTAGATTGCGCAGATGTTAATTGATATTTACCTGCATAAATCTTTAGACGCTCTTTGTATTTGAAAACCTCTTGCGTTGCATTAAATGAGAAATACGCACGATCGGCTTGATTCAATGAAGGAGATAACAAGCGACCTAGTTGCGCGCGAATATCAGCTAATTCGGCGGGATCTACAACTGTTGAAAGAGCAGATACAGCTTTGCGATTCTTGGAGTACTGATCACGCAGGTTTTCAGAAAAATAAGTGCGTCCTTTGCTCCACGGCGAAAGCGGTTCGCTTCGAACTGGACGACCAAGTGCTGTTGCTAAACGAGTCTGCGCAGTTTTGTAATAATAATTGAGTTCACTAGGCGCAAGATTTCTAGCTAATTCAGGATCTGGATTTCCATAAGGCAACGCAACAACTTGCGCATTTCTAGTTACTTTCTTCAATTGAGATAAGTAAGCAACCGCTTCAATAGACGCATCTAATTTTGTACCATCTCTTAATTCATATGGCTGAGTCATGGCAGTGATGTCTTCAATAAGCGCAGCATCAATGACCCAGATGCGCGGTGTTAGATCTTTTGAAAAAATTAAGCTCCACAGACGCCCACCGACAGCAATCTCTCTTGCCAATTCATCGTTTCTAAAAGTTCCATCAAAATTACGGTGCATTGTGTCTGTAATTTGAACTACGCGTGACTCTGCTTGTGCAGGTGTTGGCATAATAAAAAGCGCGATTAGAAAGAAAAGAATTATTTTTTTCATGCTAACAGCTCGGAGTTCTTGGCAATGAGTTTTTTCTCATCTGGATAAGCCAATAGACCAACGATGTCTGCAAGTGGGAACCAACCCACTTCATCAACTTCACTCTCTTGCGGCGCAAGTAGCCCGCCAGTTTCTCTAAAGATAAAGTGATGAACTGTTTTATGAATTCGTTTTCCACCCGCCATGAACCAAAAATCAATCACACCAAGTGATTGTGTAATTTGCGAATCAATTCCAGTTTCTTCAGCAACCTCGCGAATAGCTGCTTGTTCTGGTGTTTCGCCCTCTTCAATATGTCCTTTTGGCAGCGACCACAGAAGTTTTTTACCAGATGGATCTTTTTGGTCACGACGACCAATTAATAAACCTTGCAGACCACTCCTATCAATTACGAGCCCACCGGCACTGACTTCATCAACACGTTTGGCATATGGGCGCGCAGGTTTTTTACCAGGAGTTGGGGTCGTGCCAGATGTAGAAGGTTGTGGGGCGCGATTGGCGGGGCGTCTGCGCTTCCGCTTTTTCTTCGTACCTTCGCTGCCCGCACTAGGTGCCGGGATCATGGAAGAAGGCTACTGCTCTAACCTTACTTATTGTGAGTACAG